>Ga0137307_100006_pt1 | contig 360746 bp, 311 predicted proteins | sample NAcewD2O_March_2_FD_97180 | JGI IMG/M metagenome (GOLD analysis project Ga0137307, IMG submission 97180) | Mouse cecal microbial communities from Vienna, Austria - N-Acetylglucosamine amended D2O_March | ecosystem: Host-associated > Mammals > Digestive system > Large intestine > Cecum | place... | reverse complement strand
AGAGCGATACGTTCGCAACGTATAGGTCAGGGGTTCGAGTCCCCCTATCTCCACTTTGGAAGCATAGCTCAGCCGGGATGAGCGTTCGCCTCACACGCGAGAGGTCATGGGTTCGAGCCCCATTGCTTCCATTATCTTAAGAAAAGAAGTCGGAATGAGACGGTGCCATTCCGGCTTTTTTTTCCGCGCATAAGCAGAGTCGGAAATCGGCAGAGACAGGACGTATGCTTGCATGCAGGCCTGTATGTGCCGGTTTACGAGGAGCAACGCGAACGAGAAATGCGAAGCATTTCGAGTCTCTGCTTATGTGAAAAAGCAGAGTCAGAAGACGGCAGAGACAGGACGCATGCTTGCATGCAGGTCTGTATGTGCCGGTTTACGAGGAGCAACGCGAACGAGAAATGCGAAAGCATTTCGAGTCTCTGCTTATGTGAAAAAGCAGAATCAGAAGACGGCAGAGGCAGGACGAATGCAGGAGGTATCTATGACAAAGCGAAAAAAGATGATAAAGGAATATATCCTAATTACGATAGCAGTCATTATCATGGATATCGGCGTCTATGTGTTTAAGTTCCCGAACAACTTTTCCTTCGGTGGGGTATCGGGTCTGGCGGTTGTGGTGACACACTATACACCTTTTACGGCGTCCCAGATCAACCTCATCATCAACATGATTCTGCTGGTGTTCGGGTTTCTGTTTCTGGGAAGAAATTTCGGGGTAAAGACCGCATATGTGACAGTTGTGTCATCTTTACTGCTGAATCTGATGGAAGCGCTGTTCCCTATGAGTGCGCCGCTCACCAATGAGACAACCTTGGAACTTATCTATGCCATAGCGCTTCCGGCTCTGGCTTCGGCGCTTCTCTTTTATGAGAACGCCTCCGGCGGCGGCACAGACATCATAGCGATGGTGCTGAAGAAATATTCGACCATGGATATTTCGGCAGCGCTTATGGCGGTGGACGCCATTATCGTGGTGGTGGCATGTTTTGCCTTTGACACGAGAACGGGGCTTTTTTCCATATGCGGACTGATGGCGAAGTCGCTGGTGATCGATAAGGCGATTGAGCGCATGAAGCTGAGCAAGTATTTTACAATCATATGCAGCAAGCCGGAGCCGATCTGCGACTTTATTATGAAGGATCTGCATCGGAGCGCAACGGTTTACAAGGCGGAGGGCGCTTACACGCACAAAGACAGGGTGGTCATCCTTACGGTTATGGATCCGAAACAGGCAGTGCTTCTGGAGCGGCATATTCAGAGCGTGGACCCGGAGGCTTTTCTTATGGTGACGAAGAGCAGCGAGATTATGGGAAAGGGATTTAAGAGGTATATCTGAAGATGGCGGTACATGTAAAGAATATGACAACGGGAAAGCCCGGGAAACTGATTCTGGCTTTTTCCCTTTCCCTCGTGGCGGGCAATGTCTTTCAGCAGCTATACACTGTGGTCGATACCATGGTGGTCGGGAAATTTCTCGGTGTGAGCGCGCTGGCGGCGCTGGGGGCTTCTGACTGGATGAACTGGCTGATGTTAGGGGTGATACAGGGACTGACGCAGGGGTTTGGCATCAGGATGGCGCAGGAGTTTGGTGCGGGCAGAACGGATGATTTGAAAAAGAGCGTGGGGAGCGCGGCGGTGCTGTCCATGCTTTCTGCTATTGTGCTGGTGGCGGCAGGGCAGTTTTTTGCAAGACCTGTGCTGACGCTCTTGCAGACGCCGCAGGAGATCATCGGGTATTCGCTTCTCTATCTGCGGATTATGTTTGCGGGCGTGCCGATCGTGATGGTTTACAATCTGCTGGCGTGTATTCTCCGCTCGCTGGGTGACAGCAGGACGCCGCTCAACGCGATGATTGTGGCGTCGGTGACAAACATTGTGCTGGATTATCTCTTTGTAATGGGTTTTGGCTGGGGAATTGCGGGCGCGGCGGCAGCCACTCTGATCGCGCAGGCAGTCTCCAGTGTGTTCTGTTTCTACCATATTAAAAAGATCGCCTTCCTGAAGCTTGCGCGGACGGATTTTCATCTGGAGAGGGAACTTTCTGCCAGACTGTTTGTGCTGGGACTGCCCATGGCGTTCCAGAACGGGATCATTGCGATCGGCGGCATGATCGTGCAGTTTGTGGTGAACGGATACGGCGTAATCTTCATTGCGGGATTTACGGCGACGAACAAGCTCTACGGGCTGTTGGAGATCGCGGGCACTTCTTACGGCTACGCGATGGTGACTTATGTGGGGCAGAATCTGGGCGCGGGCAGGTACGACCGCATCAAAAGCGGGATGCGCGCGGCGATGGGGATCGCCATGGCGACGTCCGCGTTCATTGCGGTGTGTATGCTTGTTTTCGGGAAATTCCTTCTGGGATTGTTTATTTCCGGGACGCCGGAGGTGGTGGAACAGACCATGCGGATCGCCTATTTCTATCTGGCGGTTATGAGCGTCTGCCTGCCGGTCCTCTATGTGCTGCATGTGACCCGCTCCGCGCTGCAGGGAATGGGCAATACGATCCTGCCGATGCTTTCCGGCGTGGCGGAGTTTGTGATGCGCACCCTGTCGGTCATTTTTCTCCCCCTGCTTCTGGGAGAAAACGGCATCTTCTTCGCGGAAATTGCCGCATGGCTCGGCGCGGACGTGGTGCTGGTCATCAGCTATTTTTCGCAGATGAAGAAACTGCAGGGGTGACAATGCAGAGAATGCCCGTATTTTGGGCATTCTCTCACATGAGATTTAGAAGTCCTTAGCGAAGCAGCCTTTGCTGCTGGGCTTTAGAACTTCTAAATCTCATGTTTGCCAGGATCCGTCCAGCGTGATGACCTGCCCGGTCAGATAGGAGGGCGCGTTGACGATGGAGAGCAGAAGATCTGCGACTTCAGAGGTTTGACCAAAGCGGTCAGCGGGTATTTCTGCCCGCAAAGCGGACAATTCCTCTTCCGAAAAACAGCGGTTCATGTCTGTGTCAATGACACCGCAGGCGATGGCGTTGACCCGAATGCCGCTGGGAGCCAGCTCTTTTGCCAGCGCTTTCGTGAAGGCGTTCACGCCGCCCTTGGAGGCAGCGTATGCCACTTCCATGGAGGCGCCCACGTTACCCCAGACGGAGGAAATGTTGACGATATGCCCGGCGTGATGTTTTAACATCATGGGGATGGCATGGCGACACGTGTAGAACAGCGCGTTCAGGTTGACGTTCATAAGGGACTGCCATTCTTCCGGCGTCATCTCGTGAAGCAGCCCGATATGGGAGACGCCGGCGTTATTGACTAATAAAGTCAAACCATCTATCTGTGCAAATACTTCATTGACGGCATGTATGTCACCCATATCCGCTACAATAGGCGTACATGCGATATGATAGGTTTCTGACAACTGATATGACAGCTCTGTCAGTTCCTTTTCGGAGCGGCGGCAGGTGAGGTACAGCCGGTAGCCCGCTCCGGCGAGAGCCTGCGCGATGGCGCGCCCGATCCCGCGTGATGCGCCTGTTACGAGGGCGGAGCGGGGGATGGAAGGGTGCCCTTCAGTCGGTGTGGTTCCATAGGGGATTGCAGTTGTGCTGTGATCCTGTTTTTTCATAATATTGTGATCCCATCTTTTAAAAATTTGACACTTATACTTAGATATTTCCGGGCAAAAAAATTTATACTAAAATTAGTGCATTAAAAAGAGTATACTACAGATGGCGGGGAATGTCACCAGAACGATAGCTGTGTGTCCGGGGACGAGGCTTTTAGGAAACAGGAAGGGAGTGTGACAAGGATGTATGATCTTATTATTATAGGAGCGGGTCCGGCGGGACTTTCGGCGGCAGTTTACGGCAGGCGCGCGGGGCTTGACCTTCTCGTGATAGAACAGACGCCCATGGGCGGCGGTCAGGTGGTGGATACCTATGAAGTGGATAATTATCTGGGGATGCCCGGTATAAACGGGTTTGATCTGGCGCAGAAATTCCGCGGTCACGCGGACGGGCTCGGCGCGGAGTTTGGGAGCGGACGGGTTACGGCGGTCCGTGACGAGGGCGCGTATAAAGTCGTGGAAACCGCGGACGGCAAGACTTATGAGGCGCGGGCGCTGATTCTGGCGGGCGGCGCGGAACACGCGAAGCTGGGCGTGCCGGGGGAGGCGGAGTTCAGAGGACAGGGTGTGTCCTACTGCGCCACCTGTGACGGCGCTTTCTTTAAGAAGAGAGACGTGGCAGTCGTGGGCGGCGGCGATGTGGCGGTGGAGGATGCCGTCTACCTTGCAAGGGTCTGCCGCAAGGTGTATCTGATCCACAGGCGCGACAGCCTGCGGGCGGCAAAAAGTCTGCAGGAAAAGTTATTTTCCTGCGGGAATGTGGAAGTGGTCTGGAACAGCACATTGCAGAAAATATATGGAACCGATCTGGTGGAAGGCATTTGTGTCCGCGAAAAAGGAGGGGAAACAGAGCGGGAACTTGTGGTGGACGGCGTCTTCATCGCGGTGGGGATGCGTCCGAAAACGGAGGTCTACCGTGAGGTGGTTGCCTGTGACGAGGGCGGTTATCTCATTGCGGGAGAAGACTGCGCCACCAGTGTCCCGGGCATTTTTGCGGCGGGGGATATCCGCACAAAGGCGCTGCGCCAGATTGTGACGGCGGTCTCCGACGGGGCGTGCGCGGTGGCGTCGGCGGAGCGGTATCTGAGTTTATGACTCTCACACTATTACAAAAGTATTACGAGTCTGTAATAGGTAAAATGTGCCATGGTTTGACATAAGTCATGTGGCTTTTATGCCGTAAAACCGGGCTTTTTGTGATAAAAGCACAATAACTTGCGTATGAGTGTGCGTTTTGATGGTAGATGCTGTGGTTGACAAAACGTTTATTCAATGCTATATTATAGCCAGATGTAACAATTCTGTAACAAATGAGGTGCTTTTATGAACAAAAACAGACTGAAATGGACTGCATGTGCACTGGCTGCAATTGTTGGATTTACCGGCACGGGGATCGAGGCGGAGGCCACAGGAAATGTGGGCAGCGTGCTTCCCTCGGCAGGCATAGAGTTTTCCCTGCAGGACGAAGAGAAATCCACCGCGCTGTCTGCTTTAAAGGAAGAGTCAGACAAAGAGGCGGCAGAGCAGCAGGAGGAAAACGGGGATGCTTCATCCGGGATTGAAAACGAGGGCATCAGCGTTGGCAGCGTTCAGGTAGGCGGTTTTTCTGATCTTGCCAGCACATCTGATAAGGTGAGCAAGGTGCCGGAAAAGAAGATTCAGGATACGATCGTGGTCAGCGAAGGCTACACGAAGGATCTGAAGGCAGCAGCGGGAAGCGGACTGTCTGAGGAGGAAGAGAGCTTTAAGAATCTGGTAATTGCCAGAGTGAATGATTATGTGAATGTGCGTGATATCCCCAGCGAGGAAGGCGAGATCGTCGGCAAGCTTTACAACAAGTCCGTCGGCAGCTTTATCGAGGAGGAGGACGGCTGGTATAAGATCAGCTCCGGCTCCGTCGAGGGGTATGTGAAAGGCGAGTACTGTGTGACCGGCGACGAAGCAGTCGATTACGCGAAGGAAGTGGGAACACGTATCGCGACCGTCACGACCACCACATTGAAGGTTCGTGAGCAGCCCGGTCTGGAGGAAGCGGTTCTGGGTCTGGTTCCGATCGAGGATGAACTGATTGTCACAGAGGAAATGGACGGCTGGGTAAAGGTAAATATCGAGGAAGGTGACGGCTATGTCTCCATGGATTACGTTACCCTTTCCACAGAGTTTGTGAAGGCAGAGTCGGTAGCCGAGGAGAAGGCGAGACTTGCCAGGGAGGAAGAGTCGAGAAAAGCTGCACAGGCGGCGGCGAGAAAGAAAACTTCCGAAAACGCGGCATCCGGCAGCAAGACCGAGGAAGGCGGCAAGACTTACGCGAACCCGACCGGAAGTACGGGAGCCGATGTGGTACAGTTTGCGAGACAGTTTGTGGGTAATCCCTATGTGTACGGCGGCACCAGCTTGACAAACGGTGCGGATTGCTCCGGGTTTGTCATGAGCGTGTATAAGAACTTTGGCGTAAACCTGCCCCATTCTTCGGCGGCAGACAGAAGCGTGGGCGCGGCGGTCAACGGTCTGGAGAACGCGCAGCCCGGCGATATCATCTGTTATTCGGGTCATGTGGGAATTTACGCGGGCAACGGTCAGATCGTGCACGCGTCCACATCCAGAACAGGCATTATTGAATCCAGCGCAACCTACCGTTCGATTCTTTCCATCAGAAGAATCCTCTAGGAGCGGCGCTGCGGTACAGAAAACATACGATTATAAGCGGGAGATGTTCCATAGGGGGCATCTCCCGTCTGCTTTATGTCTGGGCAGAGTCAGCCCGTAAATCACACAATTTGTCTACAGTGCACAAAGTTTTTGGGGAATATGAAATAACGGGTGTAATGCAAAAACGACTTATCCACATAAAAAAAGCGGGATTTCAGCATAAAATGGTTTTATACACGGATTTATCCACCATATCCACAGCTTTTTGACTGGGTCGATCATTTTCTTTATGGAAACTGAAGGAACGTACGTTTTGTTGAATTTATCTAAATGGGAGCAACTTGTTGCAATAGAATAGTAAAATATGGTATACTGTTTCCATAAGCAATGCTTAGAACTCCAACTGGAAGGGGATGAATTAGATGAAATTTAACATTGTTGGAAAAAATATCGAGGTAACGGAAGGGTTACGGGCAGCAGTAGAGGACAAGATCGGTAAGCTGGAGAAGTTTTTTACCGAGGACACAGAGGTGCATGTCACGCTCAGCGTGGAGAAAGACCGCCAGAAGATTGAAGTGACGATTCCCGTGAAGGGAAATATCATCCGTTCCGAGCAGGTCAGCAGCGACATGTATGTTTCGATTGATCTGGTGGAGGAGATTATCGAGAGGCAGCTTAAGAAGTATAAGAACAAGCTGGTGGACAAGAAGCAGGGCGCGGGCTTTTTCCGTCAGGAATTTATCGAGAAAGATTATATGGATGAGGAAGAGGTGCAGATCATCCGCACGAAGAAGTTCGACATCAAGCCCATGTATCCGGAGGATGCCTGTGTGCAGATGGAACTTCTCGGACACAACTTTTTTGTGTTCTGCAATGCGGAGACGGATCAGGTGAATGTGGTTTATAAGAGAAAGGGAAATACCTACGGGCTGATCGAGCCTGAGTTCTAAAAATGGGTTATACTGGCGGCAGGGCGGAGCGATCCCCCTGCCGCTTTTTGCGCGCACAGGCAGGGCCAGGAAGAAACGGTTCACAGACTCCGGTACATGGTCAGCTTCACCCGGTCCGCGCCCAGCTCTATTTCCGCACGGTCAATCATCATGCCGACTAAGAGAAGCTGGCTTGTTTCGCCGGGATCGCCGCTGCCGGCAAGTTCCCAGTAGATATCGCCCATGCCGTCGTTTTTCTGCCCGTTCAGATAGTGGTCCAGATGGGAAAGTTTGTCTGCGAAGGACGGGTCGAAGTCCGCTTCCAGACGGATTGTGACCTCGTTTTCCTGCCGTGCGATCCGGGTGTCGATATAGGACGCCTCCAGCGCGAAGAAAAACATGGTCAGTTCCTCTACGATCTTAGCGGTCTTTTTTTCTTCATGTGTCATGGTAATCTCCATTCCGCGCAAAGTCTGCGCTGCCGTTACTTTCAGTGTCTGTTTTTCCGTTCTTTCTTAGTCTGAAATCCTTTGATAAAACTTTCCAGCGTCGGTACGAGCACAATGGCGACCAGACCCGTGGAAAAGCCGTTGTTGTATAAATTTAATCCGCCGTAGAGGGAGGAGGAGCATACCACAACCGCGGCGTGCAGCATACCGGCGATGATTCCGGCAGGGATGCCGAACTGTCCGGCGATGGGAGAAAGCCCCACGGCGAACACGGCGCCCATCTGGATTCCGGGTGTGGTGGGCTGCATGTGGTTAAAAAAAGTGGAGAGGAGCACGCCTGCCAGCACCGGCAGGTAATTTCTGGCATGGGCGCCGAAAGCGGCAAAGCCGAATGCGGTCAGAACCGCGCCCACCACAGGGCCGGACAGATCGCCGCCGATCAGCACGATATAGGTGGTACACAGGAGACCAATGATTCCCATATTGACCAGAGTAGTCGGCGCGCCGTCCATCAGGACGAAATCCGCCACTGCACGGCCGGGGTGACGCATCAGCCTGAGCAGGGAACGCAGCCCGTTCCTGTTCATGTAAAGACCGAAGAGCAGGGCGGACGCAAAGTACAGGTACAGACCGGCGAGCAGCCAGAACGGGCGCCCGTAACTCCAGATGAATACATTGTTGCTTTCCAGACCGAAGGACTGCAGGACGCACATCATGACAAAGGCGAAGAGACCGCCGGCAAATCCCATGTTGAACAGATTGTAGCCCATGTGCATAGAGGCGGTATGTACGGAGAGCGGCGGCAGCACGAAACCGGCAAAGACGCCGACAGCCACGGCAACTGCCAGATTGGCTGCAAAGGAGAAGGGCAGAAGATATACAAGTTCCGTGACCATGGGAGCCAGACAGGAACCGAAGAGCGCCGTATAAATATAGCGGCTCATGCCCGCGCGGTGAAATCTCGCGTAGAGCCATGTCCCCAGCAGCATGGGCAGGACGTTCACCGGATTTTTGCCAAAGAGGGCGAATCCCGCGTTGATATAGAGGACTGCCATGGTGAGCCCGGTGAAAGGGATTTTCTGCAGGTGGATCAGCAGGATCGCAAAACCAAGCACCAGCCCCGCATTGAAAAAGGCGGCGCCGAACCCGGCAAGCTCGAAATAATCCGTGACCAGGGCATCCCTTGTGAGCACAATGGTAACCATGCCGCGCAGAAGCTCTTCCGGCGGTGCCAGAAGAAAGGCGGCTGTAAAAAGGAGCAGGGCTGTGGCGATGCTGAAGACGAACATTTCCTTTCCCTCCAGCGCGTTTCTGATTTTTTCAGTCATAGGCAGAGCCTCCCGCAAATGAATCAAGTATACTCCTATCATAACAAGATATGCGGCGCAGGACAATGTGATATTTATGGGATCTGTCCGCGGCGGGCTTCTGACATAACGGAATTTTGCTTTACATATGATTAAAGTGAAAGTGATCTGGGATTTTAGACGTAGAATCACGGAGGCGGGCATGGGACATAACAGGGGATGGAAACACGGATGGGGAAAAGCGGCTGCAAGGATTGGCGCGCTCGCGCTGCTTGTCCTCGGCTGCATATGTATGGCGGGGGAACTGCTCGGGAAGTGGCAGGCGCCTGCGCGGCAGGAGACCGGCGGGACAAACGGGCAGGCGGTGGAAGTCACCGCGGACGGCAATTACATCAAGTGGGTGGAATTTCATGTCACCGACGAGGCGATGGCGGCGGCGTATGATCTGGATGTGGACAGTTACCGGGATGAAGTACATCTGGACTGGATAGAGCTTCTGGCATATGTGGGGGCAAAGACGGGAGGACAGTTTGACAAAAACAGCGTCCGAAAAATAGAGGAAGTGGCGGAAAAGCTGAAAAGCGGAGAGCATACCATGGCGGAGCTGACGAAGGATATGGAATATTACGACTACTATCTGGAGGCGTACACGGCGGTGCTCGGCGGTATGATGGGGGAATTTACGCTGGACGGCAGACATGTCTACGGACTGAAGGCATTTTCACCCATCGCGAAAGGGTTTGACTACAGCCATTATGATGATTTCGGGTCTTCCCGCAGCTACGGCTATGCAAGACCCCATCTGGGACACGACATGATGGGGCAGATCGGCACGCCGATCATCGCCGTGGAATCCGGCTACGTGGAGGCGCTGGGATGGAACCAGTACGGCGGCTGGCGTATCGGCATCCGCAGTTTTGACAAAAAACGCTACTATTACTATGCACATCTGCGGCAGAACTACCCTTATGCGGAGGGGCTTGCGGAAGGGGCTGTGGTGACGGCGGGGGATGTGATCGGCTACATGGGACATACCGGCTACAGCACCACGGAGAATGTGAACAATATCAAGACCGTGCATCTGCACTGGGGATTACAGCTTGTCTTTGATGAGTCCCAGAAGGAGGGGAACAACGAAATCTGGGTGGACTGCTATGAACTGTCCAAATTTCTGTATAAAAACCGCTGTGAGGTGGAGAAAGTGGGGGATTCCAGAGAGTGGAGGAGAGTGGTGCCCATGACAGATCCGGCGGCAGACGCGTACAAGGAGAAAACAAAAATGCCTGTGCCGCAAAACCATTAGCAAAATGCACGAAAAGCATAGTGAAATGATAAAATAAATTGTTGAAAATAAGTAAAAATTCAGCTATACTTTTTATGGAACTATTTATTTTACACAGGTGTTTTTTTGAGCCGGAAATGGGGTATAGGAGAAGGATTATGGGGAAAAAGGAAAACAAGGTATCGGGAAGGAAGAGTCAGGCAGCGCAGTTGAAAAGGCTGGTGCAGCAGGCGTTTATATCGGTGGCGGTAGGTGCGGTGCTGCTTCTGGGATTTATCTTTTTTAACATCTGCATGTTAGGGGTACAGACTGCGCAGATCAATACGACTGTGGCGCTGAACCAGTACCGCACCGCGTCAAAGACGCTGACGTACGACATACAGTCTTATGCGGTTACGGGGGACCAGAGTTATTATGACGGCTACATGAAGGAACTGAATCAGGACCAGAACAGGGAAAAGGCGCTTGCGACGCTGGAGAAATGCTCACTTCTGGACAGCGAGTGGACGAGCTTAAACCAGATTGCGGAGATGTCCAATCAGCTTGTCCCGCTGGAGGAGCAGGCGATTGCGTATGTGCAGGCTGGCGATCTGGCGGCGGCGCAGACATGCGTGTTCAGCTCGGAGTACGGAAATTCGGTGGCGCAGATCAACCGGCAGACGGATGAGACGATTCAGGAAATTTTAGATAGAAAGGAAGGCAGACAGACGGGACTTAAGGTTCTGCAGTATCTGATAGAGGTGCTGTTTGCCCTTTCTTTCCTGTATCTTGTGAGAGAGTTTATCAAAACCATCCGTTTTTCCGAGAAGGAGCTTCTGGAGCCTATCGTAAAAGTGTCAGATCAGATGGAAGTGCTTGCGGGAGGAGAATTCCATGTGGAGCTTGACCTGGAGGAGGATGAGAGCGAGGTCGGAAGAATGGTTGCCGCCATCGCGTTTATGAAGGAAAATCTGCTCGGCATGATACGGGAGATTACCCAGACACTGGAAAAGATGGGGGATGGCAATTACCGGGTCGAGATCAGACAGGAATATGTGGGCGAATTTATTTCGATCAAGGATTCCCTTGTGCAGATCGCGGAGAAGATGCGGGAAACGCTGGGAACGATCCGTAGTGTTTCGGGGCAGATCGACAGCGGTTCCGAACAGCTCGCGTTTGCGGCGCAGGATCTGGCGGAGAACTGCACCCTGCAGGCGGCGCAGGTATCAGAACTGATGACGGCGTTTGACGCCATGACGAAGAGCATGGAAGAGAACGCCCACGAGGCGGAGGCGTCTGCAAGTATGGCGGCGTCTGCGGGCATGACGCTGTCAAAAGGCAATGAGAAGCTGCAGGAACTGAAGGGCTCCATTCAGGAAATCGGCAGATGTTCCGAGCAGATCAGCACGATTATAGAAGCGATCGAGGATATTGCGTCCCAGACAAATCTGCTTGCGCTGAACGCGGCGATCGAGGCGGCGAGAGCGGGCGAGGCAGGAAAAGGATTTGCCGTTGTGGCGGAGCAGGTGAAAAATCTGGCAAATGAATCGGCAAACGCGGCGGGCAGGACGACAGAGCTGATTGAGACGACGGTTTCGGTGATGGACAAGAGTATTGCCATTGCGGAGGAGACGGAAGCCAACATGAAACAGGTGATGTCCGACGCGAAAGAAGCCACCGAGAAGATGGGACAGATCGAGCAGATCCTGAAGCGGGATACGGAGCGGATGCAGGAACTGAACGTAAACGTGACACAGGTTTCCTCGGCTGTCGATAACAATTCGGCTACCTCGCAGGAGACGGCGGCAGTCAGCACGGAGCAGAAATCGCAGGTGGAGACGATGGTGGAACTGATGGAGAGATTTGAGATATAAAAAATTGCAAAAACGAAATCCCTATGATACAATAGAAACGGCGGACAATGACAAAAAAATAACAATCGTCGGCAAGCCCTTTATGCGCAGGGGTGCATAATGCAGATTGCTGCTTTGCAGCACGCACCCCGCGCGACAGGCAGGGACGATAAATCGCCCTGCTCGATCACAGGGCTTTTCACTAAAAAAATATCACAAATATGGAGGAGAAGAAAATGGCAAAAAAAGTTGTTTTGGCAGGCGCCTGCCGTACGGCAATCGGCACGATGGGCGGGGGCTTGAGCACCACACCGGCAGCAGAACTTGGGGCGATCGTAATCAAGGAGGCGTTAAACAGAGCGGGCGTTGCTCCTGACAAGGTAGATCAGGTTTACATGGGTTGTGTTATTCAGGCAGGACAGGGTCAGAACGTTGCGCGTCAGTCCTCCATCAAGGCAGGCATTCCCAACGAGGTTCCGGCGGTTACCATCAACGTGGTCTGCGGTTCCGGCTTGAACTGTGTGAATATGGCTGCGCAGATGATTCAGGCGGGCGATGCGGATATCGTGGTTGCAGGCGGTATGGAGAACATGTCCATGGCTCCTTATGCGGTTATGCAGGGACGTTACGGATACAGAATGAACAACGGCACACTGGTAGACACGATGGTAAACGATGCTCTCTGGGATGCTTTCAATAACTACCATATGATTATGACTGCGGACAATATCTGCAGAGAGTGGGGCCTTACCCGCGAGGAGCTGGATGAGTTCGCATTAAAGAGCCAGACGAAGGCAGAGGCTGCACAGAAGAGCGGCGCGTTCGACAAGGAGATCGTGCCTGTTATGGTGAAGAAGAAAAAAGAGATGGTTGAGTTCAAGGTTGACGAGGGTCCGAGACCGGGTTCCACCATCGAGGGACTGCAGAAACTCCGCCCGATCAATCCCGACGGCTTCGTGACGGCAGGCAACGCTTCCGGCATCAACGACGGCGCGGCTGCCATCGTTGTGATGAGCGAGGAGAAGGCGAAAGAGCTTGGCGTGAAGCCTATGGCTACCTTCGTTGCAGGCGCGCTTGCAGGCTGCAGACCTGAGGTTATGGGTATCGGTCCTGTTCCGGCTACGAAGAAAGTTATGGAGAAGGCTGGCTACAAGATTGAGGACTTCGACATCATCGAGGCAAACGAGGCATTTGCGGCACAGTCCGTAGCAGTGGGCAAGGAGCTTGGCATCGACGTAGACAAGCAGCTCAACCCGAACGGCGGCGCGATTGCGCTCGGTCATCCGGTAGGCGCTTCCGGCGCGCGTATCCTTGTAACCCTGCTTCACGAGATGCAGGCGAAGGGCGCGAAGAAGGGTCTGGCTACGCTGTGTATCGGCGGCGGTATGGGGTGTGCTACCATTGTTGAGATGGACTAAAGTCAGGGCGAAACGCTACTAAAATTGTTGGAACTGTACAAACAGTATAATCAACGCAGACGCGCTTGCGCTCCGTTCCAAACGTAGCGGTACTAGGCTCGAAAGTACCTCGCCAAGTACCGACGTTTTCCAAGGGTCTGCTTATGGTTATACTGTTTGCACAATGTGTGTAGCAATGTGAAGCGTTTCGCAACTGCTGAAAAATAAAAACATAAAAGGAGATAAACAATGGAATTTGTTTTATATGAAGTGAAAGGGCAGGTCGGTGTGATCACGATCAACCGTGAGAAGGCGTTAAACGCGCTTAACTCTGCTGTTCTGGATGAGCTGGATGCAACCCTTGACGGTGTGGATCAAAATGAGGTGAGATGCCTGATCCTGACGGGTGCGGGCGAGAAATCTTTTGTGGCGGGCGCGGATATCGGTGAGATGAGCACGCTCACCAAGGCGGAGGGCGAGGCTTTCGGCAAGAAGGGCAACGACGTGTTCCGCAAGTTAGAGACATTCCCGATTCCCGTGATCGCTGCGGTGAACGGCTTTGCGCTTGGCGGCGGCTGTGAGATTTCCATGAGCTGTGATATCAGAATCTGTTCCGACAACGCGGTATTCGGACAGCCCGAGGTAGGGCTTGGCATTACGCCCGGTTTCGGCGGTACGCAGAGACTGGCGAGAATCGTCGGCCCCGGCATGGCGAAGCAGATGATCTACACGGCGAGAAACATCAAGGCTGACGAGGCTCTTCGGATCGGTCTGGTTAACGCAGTATATCCGCAGGCGGAGCTGATGGCGGCGGCTGAGAAGATGGCGGCAGGCATTGCGAAGAACGCGCCCATCGCGGTCCGCAACTGCAAGAAAGCGATCAATGACGGCTTGGAGGTTGGCATGGACGAGGCGATCGTGATCGAGGAGAAGCTTTTCGGCGACTGCTTCGAGACAGAGGACCAGAAGTACGGCATGGCATTCTTCCTCGACAAGAACAAGGAGAAGGTGAAGGAGCCGTTTAAGAACTGCTAAGATTTTTGAAGGAACTAAATAAATATATCAATTTATAATAAGGAGGACTTACAATGAAAGTAGGTATTATCGGCGCGGGGACAATGGGTTCCGGCATCGCACAGGCATTTGCCATGACAGACGGTTACGAGGTATGTCTCTGCGATATCAAGGAAGAGTACGCTGAGGGCGGCAAGGCGAAAATCCAGAAAAATATGAATTTCCTTGTAAGCAAGGAAAAGATCACGCAGGAGAAGGCTGACGAAGTTATGGGCAAGATCACCACAGGTCTGAACAATATCTGCGGTGAGTGCGATCTGATCGTTGAGGTTGCGCTGGAGAAGATGGAGATCAAGCAGGCGATCTTCAAAGAGCTGCAGGGCATTGTGAAGAAGGACTGCATGTTCGCGAGCAATACTTCCTCCCTTTCCATCACCAAGATCGGCGAGGGTCTTGACAGACCGATGATCGGTATGCATTTCTTCAACCCGGCTGACAGAATGAAGCTGGTTGAGGTAATCAGGGGCGAGAACACCCCGCAGGATATGGTGGATAAGATCACAAAGATCGCTGAGGAGATCGGCAAGACGCCCGTACAGGTGAAGGAAGCGCCCGGCTTTGTGGTAAACAGAATCCTGATCCCGATGGTTAACGAGGCGATCGGCGTTCTCGACGCAGGTACCGCTTCCGCAGAGGATATCGACGTGGCTATGCAGCTCGGTGCGTCTCATCCCATGGGTCCCCTGCACCTTGGTGACCTGATCGGTCTGGACATCTGCCTTGCGATCATGGAAGTGCTCTATAACGAGACAAAGGACGAGAAGTATGCGCCCCAGCCGCTTCTCAAGAAGATGGTGGAGGAGAAGAAGCTCGGCAGAAAGACCGGCGTTGGTTTCTTTGACTATTCTAAATAGGCACGATAAGCAGACTGAGAATAGCACAGAGAAAGGATTCTGACTGCTTGCAGGCAGGAATCATTTCTTTGTGCTGTTTGAAGGTGCAACGTGCACGAAAAATGCGAAGCATTTTGAGTCTGCTTATCGTGAGACGAGCAGATCATAAAATAAAACATGGAGGAATAAAAAATCATGGATTTTACGTTAAGCAAAGAACATGAAATGGCGAGAGCTCTGTTCAAAGAGTTCGCTGAAAAAGAAGTAAAACCTCTCGCTCAGGAAGTGGACGAGACAGAGGTTTTCCCGAGAGAGACCGTTGAGAAGATGGCAAAGTTAGGCTTTCTCGGTATTCCTGTTCCCAAGGAGTACGGCGGACAGGGCTGTGATCCTCTCACATACGCTATGTGCGTGGAGGAGCTCTCTAAAGTATGCGGAACAACAGGCGTTATCGTATCCGCACATACCTCTCTGTGCTGCGACCCGATTATGACCTACGGCACGGAAGAGCAGAAGCAGAAATACTTAGTTCCCCTTGCAAAGGGTGAGAAGCTGGGCGCATTCGGCTTGACAGAGCCCGGTGCAGGTACCGACGCGCAGGGTCAGCAGACCAAGGCTGTGCTTGACGGTGAAGAGTGGGTGCTTAACGGCTCCAAGTGCTTCATCACCAACGGTAAGGAAGCTGACGTTTATGTCATTTTTGCAATCACAGGAACGGTTGAGAAGCGCGGCCGCCTGCAGAAAGAGATTTCCGCATTCATCGTGGAGAAAGGAACGCCCGGTTTCACCTTCGGTACGAAGGAGAAGAAGATGGGTATCCGCGGTTCTTCCACTTACGAGCTGATCTTTACCGACTGCCGCATCCCGAAGGAGAATCTCCTTGGGCAGCAGGGTAAGGGCTTCAACATCGCAATGCACACACTGGACGGCGGCCGTATCGGTATCGCTTCCCAGGCGCTCGGTCTGGCTGAGGGCGCTCTCGACAACACCATCGCTTATGTGAAGGAGAGAAAGCAGTTCGGCAGAGCGATCGGCGCATTCCAGAATACGCAGTTCCAGCTTGCTGACATGGCTACCAAGGTTGAGGCAGCGCAGCTCCTCGTTTACAAGGCTGCTATGGCGAAGGCAACCCAGAAAGTATATTCCGTAGAGGCGGCTAAGGCGAAACTGTACGCGGCAGAAGTGGCTATGGAAGTGACCACAAAGGCGGTTCAGCTTCACGGCGGTTACGGTTACATCAGAGAGTACGACGTTGAGCGCATGATGCGTGACGCAAAGATCACGGAGATCTACGAGGGCACAAGCGAAGTGCAGAGAATGGTTATCTCCGGGGCTCTGCTTAAGTAGGCGCGTGAAAAGAAGTTCTAAGACTCACGCCAGAGGGCGTTTCGCCAAGAACTTCTATATTTCACGCAGAAGAATGCCAAAAGCAGGCATTCTTCGTACAAGCAAATAAATAAAATATGAAGGAGAAAAATACAATGAAAATTGTGGTTTGTGTGAAACAGGTTCCGGATACCGCAGGCGGCGTTAAGTTTAATCCGGACGGAACGCTTGACAGAGGCGCCATGCTCACGATTATGAACCCGGATGATAAAGCAGGTCTGGAGGCGGCGCTCAGATTAAAGGATCAGTACGGTGCAGAGGTTACGGTTGTAACGATGGGTCTTCCCAAGGCGGAAGAGGTTCTGCGCGAGGCTATGGCTATGGGCGCGGACAAGGGCGTGCTCGTGACAGACAGAGTGCTCGGCGGCGCTGATACATGGGCAACCTCCACCACACTGGCAGGCGCGATCAGAAATCTGGAGTATGATCTTATCATTACCGGTCGTCAGGCAATCGACGGCGATACCGCGCAGGTTGGTCCGCAGATTTCCGAGCATCTTGACATTCCTGTTATTTCTTACGCGCAGGACATCAAGATCGAGGGCGACAGCGTGGTTGTTGAGCGTCAGTATGAGGACAGATATCATGTGGTTAAGGCAAAAATGCCTTGCCTGATCACCGCTCTTTCCGAGCTGAATGAGCCTCGTTATATGACACCCGGCGGCATCTTCGACGCTTATAAGCAGGAGATCACTGTCTGGGGCAGAGCGGATCTTAAGGATGTTGACGACGCGAACTTGGGGTTAAAGGGTTCCCCGACCAAGATCGCGAAGGCTTCCGACAAGGTAAGAAAGGGTGCAGGAGAGAAAGTTTCCCTCGATCCCGACGAGTCCGTAAGCTACATCGTTGACAAGTTAAAAGTTAAGCATGTCATCTAACAAAGAATACGCGTAAAACGAGTGCGCAGAAAGAGGTATAAAATGAATTTAGAAGAATACAAGGGTGTATATGTCTTTGCGCAGCAGGTAGACAATGAGATCAGCAGTATTGCATTTGAGTTACTTGGCAAAGCGAAAGACCTCGCGAAAGATTTAGATACAGATGTTACGGCTGTACTGCTCGGTTCCGGCGTAAAGGGACTGGCAGACCAGCTCGCTGAGTACGGCGCGGACAAGGTGATCGTTGTGGACGATCCCGAGTTAAAAGATTACAGAACGGAGCCTTACGCACATGCGCTGGCATCCGTGATCAATGAGTATAAGCCCGAGATCATGCTGGTGGGCGCTACGGCGATCGGCAGAGACTTAGGCCCGAGAGTTTCCGCGAGAGTGGCTACCGGCCTGACGGCTGACTGTACCGTTCTCGAGATCGGTGATTTCCCGCTGCAGGCAGTTCCCGGTCAGGAGCAGCTTCACAACCAGCTGCTGATGACCCGTCCGGCATTCGGCGGCAATACCATCGCTACCATCGCATGTCCTTACAACCGTCCTCAGATGGCTACGGTTCGTGCGGGCGTTATGCAGAAGATCGATCCCATCAAGGGTGCGAAAGCAAATGTGGTGGAGTTCAATCCCGGCTTTACTCCCGACAACAAGTATGTGGAGATTCTTGACATTGTGAAGTCCGTGGCTGAGACCGTGGATATCATGGACGCTAAGATTCTCGTGTCCGGCGGCCGTGGCGTAGGCAGCCCGGAGAACTTCAAGATCCTTGAGGATCTGGCGGAAGTGCTCGGCGGCACCGTAAGCTGCTCCCGTGCGGTTGTGGATTCCGGCTGGAAGCCGAAGGATCTGCAGGTAGGTCAGACTGGTAAGACTGTCCGCCCGAACGTGTATTTCGCAATCGGTATCTCCGGCGCGATCCAGCACGTGGCAGGTATGGAAGAGTCCGATATCATCGTTGCGATCAACAAGGATGCGGACGCACCGATCTTCGATGTGGCTGACTACGGCGTAGTGGGCGACCTGAACAAGATCGTTCCGAAGCTGACAGAGGCTCTGAAGGCGGAGATCGCTGCTGCTAAATAACAAATCGAACTTCGTTCGATTGCGAGGCTGCAGGCAGCCTCGGCAGGTTGAGTGATGGTTCCATCTCGAGCGTTGCTTACGCAGGCTCGGTCTGGCATAATTTCAACATAATGTGCGCCCCGGTTTTTGCCGGGGCGTTTCTTTTTTTGCGCGGATATGGTAAGATGATACTTAGGAAATAAAAATTTAAGTCAGAAAAACACTTATATAGAAATAGATATGAAACTAAGGATGCAGGATTAAAATATTAAAGGGGATCGCATATGGACAGTTACTCATTACAGCCGCAGAACCAGAACAGCAATACCTTCGGACCGCCGGCGCAGCTTTATCTGCCGCCGAAGAACCACAAAAAGACGGCGCTTATCGTTATTCTGTGCGTGGCGGCAGTGCTTCTCGCAGCCATTCTGGGAGGGTGGTTTTACCATACGCACTCAGCGGCGTATAAGATTCGGAAAGGTTTTCTGAATCTGGCGCGGGAGGCGGAGGAGATGAAGAATCCGCTGGCGGAAAAAATCGGCGCGGATCAGATCAGACGGATGCTTGTGGAGGAGGGGGCGCACCTTGACACAAAGATGAATGTCACCACGGACACCTTTCTCGGGCAGGTCACGCTGGGCGTTGACACGGACTGCGAGGTTGACAGGCAGAGAAAAGAGATGGCGGCGTCCACAGCCTTAAGCGTGATGAACTATGAGCTGGCAGGCATGGAGCTTTACGGGGACGAGGAGAATCTGTGCTTTTCCATTCCCGAGCTGTATCTGGAAAATGTCTATGTTGAGAATGAAAATGTGCTCGACCAGTACAACCATTCCCTGTGGGCGGAGGTTTTTGGCAGGGCGGAGGGGGACGACTTCTCCATCGACCTGTTCCCGGAGCCGTGGCTTTTCGGGGACGAGGAAGGCGTGGGAAAAGCCTTTCTCAAAGAGTATGCTGACGAAATCGCGGAATGCAGACGGCATATGACCATGGAGAAAGCAGGACAGGATCTTTACCGGGTCAGTTTTGACGAACTGTATTTTAACGAACTGGTCAGACAGTTTTTATATGATTATGTGGATTTTACCAAGGTGGGCAGAGAAGACGCCATGGGGATTTTAAGTTATTTTGATGTGGTTTCCGGCACGGATGCAATCAGTTTTATTCTGGAGATCAACGGTGCGAACCGGATCGAGAGCATCCGGGTGGAGAAGCCGCTTATGCTCTGCGACGGCAGGGTAAGGGTTGACGGGGATATTTATTTTCTCGGCGAAAAGCGCAGCATAGAGAAGATGCAGGGAAAGTTTACGGTGAAAAGCGAGCGGCAGGAAGAGAAAAGAGAGACGGAAATTGTCTGGCAGACGACGCAGAGTCTGGAACTTGATGATTACCAGATGGAATCGGATATCAAGTGCGGCATCACGGAGAACGGGTACGCGTGGAGTGTGAGACTCGGCTGTGAACTGGAATGTGACGGGAGAAAAAACAGCTTTGACGGGAAATTTACCATGAAGGATGTGGAGGATGACTTTGAGCTGGCTTTTCAGGCGTCGGGCGGGTTTTCCCATATCAAAAAAGGGGAAAGCTTTGATATGGAGATTGACGAACTGACGTTTGATTTGGAAGACCAGGAGCTCGGGCTGGTCAGGGGAGAGATCGGTCTGTCGCCGCTTAAAAGACGGGTGAGGCAGAATGTGAAAGCGAAGACAGCATTTTTTGAGTTGTCGGAGAGAGAATGGAACGGCATTTTAGACAGGGTGTACAAGGATTACGAAAATCTGATGGGGGCGATGTACGGCATGTGGTGGTAAAATGCCGGACAGCATGAAAGGGGCAGGCGCTATGGAAGGCAATGACAGGGAAATGATAGAGGAGATTATGCGGCATCTGGATGCGGAATCGCAGCACGGGGTGTACCGCATGAGCATCACCTTTGACGAAGAGAGTGAAGAGGCGAAGAACATATCCCACGAGTGCTGTAATATGTACGGCAGACCGGCGTCTGAGACGGTGGGGCTTCTGGATATGTATACAGATATGAACGCGGGAGAGCCGGACAGGAAATAGCGTTCCGGCGCCGGGAAAATTACGGGGAGAATGTGACACTATGATACTGAAAGAACTTGCAAAATACGATCCCATCACCATACAGTGCCATGACAATCCCGATGCGGACGCCATAGCGGCAGGGTATGCGCTCTGCCGCTATTTTGAGTCTCTGGGAAAGCATGTGCGACTTGTCTATGGGGGCAGGAATAAGATACAGAAGCCGAATCTGCTGCTGATGTTAGAGCATCTGGAAATTCCCATCACGCATATAGAAGATGCGGCGGCTTATATAGAGGAACAGCCGGGCGGGAAGCTGCCGGGACTTTTGGTTACGGTGGACTGTCAGTATGGCGCAGGCAATGTGATCAGGCTGCCGGCGGAGCAGGTGGCAGTCATCGATCATCACCAGATCGAGACAGCACAGCCGCAGTTTAGTACGATCAATCCTCATGTGGGGAGCTGTTCAACGCTGGTGTGGCAGATGCTGTGCAGCGCCGGTTATAGGATCGACGACAGCAGGCTGGGAACGGCTTTGTACTATGGCTTGTTTACGGATACCAATCAATTTGCAGAGATTTTTAATCCGTTGGATATGGATATGCGGGAAGCGGTTCCCGTGGAAAAAACGCTGATCACCTTATTCCGTAACTCCAATCTTTCTTTGCAGGAAATGGAAGTAGCGGGGGTGGCGATGATCCGGCATATCTATAATGACGATTATCACTATGCGATCATCAAGTCAAAACCCTGCGACCCGAATATTCTGGGACTGATCAGCGATTTTCTGATTCAGGTAGCGGAAGTTTATTGCTGTGTGGTCTATAATGAGACAGCGGACGGTTATAAGTTTTCGGTCCGCAGTTGTGTGAAAGAGGTACAAGCCGATGATCTGGCTGCCTTTCTGGCGGAGGGAGTCGGATCCGGCGGCGGGCATCGGGAGAAGGCGGGCGGCTTTATCAATATGGCGCTCTATGAGGAAGCTTATCCTACGCTTCACTCGGAAGCTTTTTTCAGCGAACGGCTCAACGATTATTTCGATCACTGTCAGATCATTTATGCCAAAAAATACGAGATCGATCTCACGGATATGTGCCCTTATGTGAAAAAGCGCATCCCCATCGGTTATGTGGAGGCTAAGGATGTGCTGCCGCTCGGTACGCCGATCACGATCCGCACACTGGAAGGGGACGTGGATATGGTGGCGGAAGAAGATTTGATCATCATGGTGGGGATCAAAGGAGAGGTATATCCGAACCGCCGGGAGCGCTTTGCCAAAACATATGAGGCGACACAGAGGCCTTACCATGAATGCGAGGATCACAGTAAGTGTGAACTCTTGTATGAACCGACGGTACACGATCGTTCTACCGGAGAGGTCATGAAACTGATCGACCACGCAAAAGTGTGTATTGCCAACGGTGGCGGACAGATTTACGCCAAGGAATTAACTGAAAGAGTCAAAGTGTTTACCGCATGGGACGAGGAGAAATATATGCTGGGCAAGCCCGGAGATTATCTGGCGGTGCGAAGCGATGATAAGCATGATATCTATGTGGTAGAACGGGATATCTTCTTTAAGACGTACGAGGAAAAGAAGGATGAATAAAGATTGGAAGTACGACGCCTTTATCAGCTATCGCCATACACAGCCGGACAGTTTTGCGGCACAGACGCTTCATAGATGTCTGGAAAGCTTTCGTCTGCCGCGAAACGTGGCGCGGCAGAAAGGCGAAGATAAGGAGAAAGGAAATGCGGGGGAGAACGGCGCAGGGCAGCTGAAGACGCGGATTCGCAGAGTATTTCGCGATAAAGAGGAGCTGCCCCTTGTGAGCAATCTTGCCGATCCGATCACGGAAGCGCTTTCGCAGTCGGAGTATCTGATCGTGATCTGTTCGCCTAGACTGAATGAGTCAATCTGGTGCCGCAAGGAGATCGAGACCTTTATTCGGATGCACGACAGGGAGCATGTGCTGGCGGTTTTGGTGGAAGGAGAACCAGAAGTCTCGTTTCCGGAGGAACTGCTCTTCCGGGAGGAGGAAGAACAGAAACCTGACGGTAGTGTCATCTATAAAAAGATTCCCGTGGAGCCGCTGGCAGCGGATGTGCGCGGGAGCACGCGCAGGGAAATGCGCCGAAAAATCAAGAGCGAGCTGCTTCGTCTGGCGGCGCCCATGTTTGATTGCAGTTATGACGATCTGAGGCAGCGGCATCGGGAACAACGGATGCGAAAAATAATTCTGACATCTGTGTCAGTCAGTGTGCTGTGTTTATTGATCGGATTGGTCAGTACCGCAGCCGCCTTAAAGATACAGCATCAGAGTCAGCAGATCAAGGAAGACGCGAAGCTCATCTATGAACAGTCCGGTGTGATTGAAAAGCAGTATGAGGAAATAGAGGAACAGTATGCGCAGTCCAAACGGAGGGTCACGGAAGCCTATGCAAGGGAAGCGCTCGGTTATCTGGAAGAAGGAGACCGTATGCGGGGACTGACGGTGGGCGTCATGGCGTATGAGGAATACCAGTCGGAAACCGCTGACGGGGAGCAGGCAGCCGAGGCGCCGCCGCAACTGACATATGCGTTGACAGAACTGCTTCGCCTGTATGAGAACGGGGAACGGATCAAACCCGACCGTATTTTGGAGGCAGGCAGCGCCATTCAATTTATGAAGCTGTCCCCGGAAGGCGGCAGGGTGATGGCGGTGGGGGATTCCGGCAGGCTGACGGTCTGGGAGAGCCTGCACGAGAGCATCGAGATCTCGTTTCAGCCGGAAGGGCAGGATCTTTCGTGGGAGTGTCAGGTGGGATTTGTGTCGGAAAACAAGATTCTCTATCCGCAAAAAAAGGAGGGGGCGCAGGAAGAGGAACTCTGCGTGCAGGATCTCGAAACGGATGAGAGCACGACCTATCCCTGCACCGGTTATGAGGGCGTGATTCCCATACCTGAGAAGGAAGCCTTTCTGGTGGTGGAGGAAGAAGGCTGCTATCTGGTGGGCGCGGACGGAAAAGAGGGCGGCAGGCTGCGGTGGCAGGAACTGGAAGAAGGTCTGTATGCCCAAGCCGGTTTTGAGGCGGAACAGGCGGTCACGGAGGACGGCAGGATCCTCGTGGCGATAGAGCTGGATGCGGAAAGCGGCGGCAAACGGATCGCAGCGCTTGCCTATCCCGCGGATCCGGGAGAAGGTCCCGGGACTTCTCTATATCCCATCGAATATGAATTTATCAAGGATCTCTGTCTGGAGGAGGGGCGCTATCAGCAGGGCGCCGATTTGCTCTATGTGACCGCTAATCGTTCGGAGAGAACAGGGGCTGCACCCGCAACGGCGGGGATGTCAGGCAGGCTGCAGGCATTTGACTTAACTGGTCAGCGAGAACTGTGGCGCTATGACATAGCGGACGGCTGGCTCTATGATGTGGGATTTGCGCGCAGGGAGGGCAGTCATTATCTTCTGTGTCAGAAATACAGCGATGCCCTTTTGCTTGACAGAAGGGACGGGACGCAGATCGATACCTTTTCTTTCGGAACGGAGATCGTTGAGACAGGTTCCTATACGGACACGGATGACTTTATGGCATTTACCAGAGACGGCGTCTGGCATTATCTGGACACGGACTACAGGATGGATATGGTGGGGAGCGTTTTTGCGGACTGTACATCCTCCAATGTGAAGGACTTTGCCATGGGGGACGGCTACTGCGTGACCCTGCCCTACGGCAGCAATCGGATCACGGTATATCGGCGGGCAATCGGCGAGGGCGTAGAGCCCTTTTACGAGGGAGGCGGTAATTACAGGCAGGCGAGACTAAGCGGAGACGGAACGTATCTGGCGGCGGCAAGGTATGACGGGGAAAGCAATACCTGTGTGGAACTGTTTGATACAGCAAAGAAAGAACTGCTCTGGACATATGAAGATGCAGCCTACTATGAGGCAATGGCTTTCGGGGACTTTGACGGGGACGGAAACGAGTCGCTTCTTGTGGTGACCAAAGACGCCTGCCATCTCATAGATCCGGCGGACGAAAGCGTCAGACGGACCGTGACCTTTGAAAACGGCGGCATGACGTATCTGGGTATAGACCGGGAGAACGGGGTGCTCTCGATGCAGAAGTACAGTGCGCTGTACGGCTATCGGCTTTCGGACGGGGAGCTGCTCTATGAGGAAGCGCTTGCGGACGGCGTCGCGGCTGTGTGTAACGAACGCCCCTTTTATGCGGTGGCTTCCAGAGAGACGGACGAACTTCTCTTTTATCAGATGGGAGAGGAGGGCGTCTATGTGGATCCGGGACAGCATAATCTCGATATCGAATATCTGGAAACCATGTTCTTTGATGAAGATGATGACGATCTCTATCTGGTCTATAAAGACGGAAGGGTAGTGATTTATTTTGTAGATTGGAGCACCCCGGATGATGTCTACTTCTGCGGCGTTCATGGAAGATATGCGCAGCTGCCCGGGAAGATGAAGCGGTATGAGGCGGCAGAGGGCACGGATTATGCTTTTTTATGCGGGGATGACGGCGCTTGTCAGATAAGTATGCAAAAGGGACAGATGTACAGCAAACTTTCCGGGATTCGTGGTTTCCTTGCTTTTGATGCGCGGTCGAAGACCTTGTATCTGCATAACGGAGACGAGATCTATACATCTCCTATATATGATACGGAAGAAATTGTGGATATGGGGCGTAAGGCGCTGCAGGTCAGCAGCTATTGGAATTATACGGAACGCTGGCCCGGGTGTCTCAGTGACGACTGATTTTGTGGGGCTTGCAGTTTCGGGAAAAATGTGTATAATTAATGGTGTATCTAAGGAGGAATTTGATTATGGGCATTTTGTTATTGGGCGGCTTTCTTGTGGTAGTGATTATTCCTGTGGTGATTTCCGTGGTGTCGGCAGTTGTTTCGGGGATTGCAGCCGCGGTGGATGACGAAGAGGATTGATCTTCACAGAGTTAGGGACAGGGCAAGATCCCAGAGGGTGGGATTTTGCCCTTTTGATGCGCACGCCCGCCTTCCCTATTAGATTACAAGCAGAGGAGTGAAAATAAGTGGAATCGAAAAATTTCATTGAGCAGATTATAGATAAGGATCTTGCGGAAGGTGTTTACGACACCGTGCATACGAGGTTTCCGCCCGAGCCCAACGGTTATCTGCATATCGGACATGCCAAGAGCATATTGCTTAATTACGGGCTGGCGTCCGAGTATGGCGGAAAGTTCAATATGCGTTTTGACGACACGAACCCCACCAAGGAGAAGAGCGAGTTCGTGGAGTCGATCAAGGCTGATGTGAAGTGGCTGGGAGCGGATTATGAGGAAAGGCTTTTCTTTGCGTCCGATTATTTCGACCAGATGTATGAAGGCGCGATTAAGCTGATAAAAAAAGGCAAGGCGTATGTGTCCGACCTGACGGCGGATGAGATGCGCGAGTACCGCGGGACGCTGACGGAGCCGGGAAAGGATGACCCGAACAGGGAGCGCGGCGTGGAGGAGAACCTGCGGCTGTTTGAGGAGATGAAGGAAGGAAAGTACGCGGACGGGGAGAAAACCCTGCGCGCGAAAATCGACATGTCCTCCCCGAACATCAATATGCGCGATCCGATTTTGTACCGCGTGGCACATCTGTCCCACCAGAATACGGGGGATAAGTGGTGCATTTACCCGATGTACGACTATGCGCATCCCATAGAGGACGCGATCGAGGGGATTACCCATTCCATCTGCACGCTGGAGTTTGAGGATCACAGACCGCTCTACAACTGGGTGGTGACGGAACTGGAGTATCCGCATCCGCCGAAGCAGATAGAATTTGCGAAAATGTATTTGACCAATGTGGTCACAGGCAAGAGATATATTAAGAAACTGGTGGAGGACGGCATTGTGGACGGCTGGGATGATCCCAGACTGGTTTCCATCGCGGCGCTCCGCAGACGCGGTTTCACGCCGGAGTCGATCCGGCTTTTTGTGGAACTGTGCGGCGTGTCCAAGGCAAACTCCTCGGCGGAATACTCCATGCTTGAGTATTGCATCCGAGAGGATCTGAAAATGAAACGGCCCCGGATCATGGCGGTAACTGACCCGGTCAAACTGGTTATTGACAATTACCCGGAAGGGGAGACGGAGTGGCTGCCCGTGGTGAATAACCCGGAGAACGAGTCGCTCGGTTCCAGAGAGGTGCCCTTTAGCAGGGAACTTTATATCGAGAGAGAGGATTTCATGGAGGAGCCGCCGAAGAAATATTTCCGGCTGTTCCCCGGCAATGAGGTCCGGCTCATGGGCGCGTACTTCGTAAAGTGCGAAAGTTACGAGAAGGACGACGCGGGAAATGTGACGGTGGTGCATTGTACCTACGATCCGGCGTCCAGAGGCGGCAACAGCCCGGACGGACGAAAGGTCAAGGGAACGATCCACTGGGTATCCGCGGCGGAGTCCGTGAAAGCCGAGGTCAGACTATACGAGAATATCATTGACGAGGAGAAGGGCGTCTACAACGAGGATGGGAGTTTAAACCTGAATCCCAATTCCCTGACTGTTTTGCAAGAGTGCCGCATTGAGCCGTCGGTGAAGGACGCGAAGGCATTTGAGAGCTTCCAGTTTGTCAGACAGGGATTTTTCTGTGTGGACTGCAAGGATTCCAAGCCGGAAAAACTTGTTTTTAACAGAATTGTTTCTCTTAAAAGCTCATATGTCTTGCCGAAATCGGAAAATTAGGGTAGAATAAATTATATGTGATTTTACAGAATAATTCGGGGAGGATAAAGAAATGGCAGGACTGTTATCGGGGTTAGAGCAGTTTGGACTGAGCAATCTGGAAAGTATGGATCTCTATGAGACACAGAAAAAGCCGGAAGAGGGCGGAGAAGGTGGTCAGGCGGCTGCGCATGTTGTGCAGGAGCAGGATTTCCTCTTTGATAAATCTTTTACCTGTCCGCTCTGCGACAGAGAATTTAAAGCGAGAACTGTTAAGATTGGTAAGGCGAAGCTTGCGGGAAGTGATCTGGATCTTCGTCCCAGATACGAGCAGATTGACCTTTTGAAGTATGATGTGATTATGTGCCCGTCCTGTGGCTACGCTTCGCTGAGCAGATTTTTTAAATACCTGACTTCCCCTCAGGCGAAGAACATACAGAAGGCGATTTCCGCGAACTTTAAGCCGCAGAAGGAGACGTCGGAGACTTATACCTATGACGAGGCTCTGGAGCGCTATAAGATGGCTCTGGCAAATGCGATTGTCAAGCAGACGAAGGCCAGCGAGAAGGCTTACATCTGTCTGAAGACGGCATGGCTCCTGAGAGGGCAGGCGGAGCATCTGGATCCGGCGGAGGAAGGCTACGAGGAGAAAAAGAAACAGTGTCAGGCGGAGGAAGACGAATTTTTGAGAAATGCGCTGGAAGGATTTCTGGCGGCGAGACAGACCGAGAGCTTCCCGATGTGCGGCATGGATGAGCCCACAGTGGATTTCCTGATTTCCGTGACGGCGATGCGTTTTGAGCAGTACGATGTGGCGAGCCGCCTCATCACAGGGCTTATCACGTCAAAGACCGCGAATCCCCGCATGAAAGATAAGGCGAGGGACGTGAAGGAAATGATAATGAAAAAGATCAAGGAAAAGAATGCCGCGACCAGAAAATAGCGGCAAAACGGAGCAGAGGCGAGGCTCCCGCATATAAAGAGGCATAAAAAAGTCCGGTACATAACGTATCGGACTTTTATTGTGTGCACGCTTCATATGGAAGTCTGCTGTTTCACAGTTGTTTCGCTCCTTTATCGCCTTGCTGCTATCAGCGGTAGGAAAGCGCTTTTAACATATTCAGATAGGCACAGCTCTCCTCGTAAAGCATGTCGGGATGGAAGGAGGAGTCCTGAAAACGGGAGTCCATCAGCCCGTCCAGCGTGTAGGTCACCATCTGGTCCAGTTTTTCATAATTCACTTCACTCTTGAACAGGGAGCGGTCGCTCTGGTTCTTCAGCACAGCCTGCATATCACTGAGCACATTTTTCTGGCGTTCGATTGCCATAAGCGCCTCGCTCACATCCTCAAAACGGCAGCGGTCAAGGAACTGCTGCATATAAGGATAGTTTTTCAGTACCTGCATCTTGGCGTATTCCATCTGACGGCGGATCTCAAAGTAATCCCGCTCTGTGGAGGAAACGCCGCCGGTCAGTTCCAGTTTCATAAAACGCACGCTGTAGTCGTATAAAAAACTATAAAGTCCGAGCTTACTCCCGAAATAGTGAAACAAGAGCCCCTTACTAATCCCGGCTTCCCCTACGATATCGTCCGTGCTGGCATGTTTATAGCCGCCTTTGGAAAAGACTTTCAAAGCGGCATTTATCATGCGGTCCTGCTTTTCTTTTTTCAGATCAAAAAATTTTTCGTTCATGTTCTCCCCAATTTCTACATAAATTGACCTTTTCGGTCGAATATAACTATAGCACAACACCGGGAGGGATTCAATGTTCTGTGAAAAACTAGTTTTAAGAAAATTTTCAGCTACAAGATGTTGTACCCCGGATGCTATTTTCACAAAGTTTTCTCTTTTTTTATACATATTCTCTTTTCATTTTCACAAAATAGTATTAATATAATGGTAATAGGATGTGATGCGGTGAAAGGAGAACACTGATGGCGAAAAAATTCGGTAAGTTATTGATGGTGACAGCGGCTCTTGGCGCCGTAGCGGGAGGTGCGTACTATTACCTGAAGGGCAGGGACGCGCTGATGGACGATGATTTTGACGACGATGAGGATTTCGACAATTTTGACGACGATCTCGACGAGGGTGAAACGGATCGCAACTACGTGGATCTTGACCTCGGAAAGGCGGAGGAGAACAGCGCGGGTGAGGAATTTAAGGAAGGCATTCAGGCGGCGAAAGCGGAGGTGACCGACAAGGTTGTCGGCGGCGTGAAGAAAGTGGAAGAGTTCTTCGATGATGATGACGAGAGCGACGGTTCCATGGATGCGATGTAGCGCGGGTTTGCGAGTGGACAGTTTGATAACATATATACAAAGGCGGCTCCGGACAGGGACCGCCTTATTTATGAGGTATCGCTTATGGGAATTTATCTGAATCCGGGGAAACAGGGATTTTGGAAATCAATTCGTTCTGAAATTTATGTGGACAAGACGGGACTGATTGCAGAGACGAACGCGAAACTTAATACGAGGGATCAATATATTTGTGTCAGCAGGCCGCGTAGGTTTGGAAAATCCATGACACTTGATATGCTTGCGGCATATTACAGCCGTGGCTGTGATTCCGCGGATCTTTTTAACGGGCTGCAGATTGAAAGGGATGCGTCCTTTCGGGAACATCTGAATCAGTATGATGTGATTTTCCTAAATATGCAGCAGTTTTTGATCCGTGCAAAAGTGCGGGAGATAACAGAATATCTGGAAGAAGTCGTTGTTGAGGACCTGCGTGAGAACTACGGAGATTTTTTGAATAGACAGGGATTTGGTCTGGCGGAGGCGCTTGAGAAAATATATGCGAAAACAGGCAATCAGTTCATCATCCTGATTGACGAGTGGGACTGCGTGATGCGTGAGAGGCAGGAAGCGGAAGACTTACAAAAACAGTATCTTGATTTCCTGCGGAACCTGTTAAAGGACCAGCCCTATGTGGCGCTGGCGTATATGACGGGAATCCTTCCGGTCAAGAAATACGGCATACACTCCGCCCTGAATATGTTTCAGGAGTATTCCATGACGGATCAGTTTAATTTTGAGGAATATACGGGGTTTACAGAAGAGGAGGTAAAGGCGCTATGTAGGCGGTACGACATGGACTTTTCCGAGACGGGACACTGGTATGACGGCTATAGATTTCGGAAAATCCGTCATATTTATAATCCGCGGTCCGTGGTGGCGGCAATGCAGAACCGCGTCCTTTCCAATTACTGGACGAAGACAGAAACCTTTGAGGCGTTGAAGATATATATGGATATGGATTTTGACGGGCTGCGGGCGGATATTGTGCGAATGCTCGGCGGGGAGCAGGTGAAGGTCAACACGTTGAACTTTCGGAATGATATGCGAAATTTGGAGAGCAGGGACGATGTGCTCACGCTGTTGATCCATCTGGGCTATCTCGGTTATGACTGCGAGAGGGAGGAGGCTTTTATTCCAAACAAGGAGATCGTTCGGGAGTTTGAGAATGCCATGAGCGCGGGCGGCTGGGCGGAGGTGATGCGCGTCTTAAAGGCATCGGAGAAGCTTCTGGAAGATACCCTGCGCGGCGATGAAAAGAGTGTTGCCGAAGGGCTTGACCGGGCGCACACGGAAGTCTCGTCCATCCTGACTTACAATGATGAGAACTCGCTTGGCTGTGCCATCGGGCTTGCGTACTACAGCGCGAGGAAGGATTACAGGATTATCAGGGAGATGCCGACGGGACGAGGGTTTGCGGACGTAGTATTCCTGCCGCTGCCGCACACGGACAGACCGGCTTTTGTGGTAGAGTTGAAATATGATAAGACTGCTGAGACTGCCATACAGCAGATAAAGGACAGGAAGTATACACAGGCTTTGGAGGGTTATGCCGGGGAAATTCTGCTTGTGGGAATCAATTATGATAAGGAAAAGAAAGAACACGATTGTGTGATCGAGAGGGCGGAACAGACGACTAGAGAGACGGCAAAAAATGTCTTAAAATAGAAATAATCTCAATGATATAGAAGGAACAGCCAGGAGGAAACTCAAGGCTGTTTTTTTGCGCGAACGAAAGATGCAAGCATCTTGCGTCTGCTCATACGCAAAAGCAGAGTCAGAAGGACTTGCGAAGAAGGCATCATGCCCCGGATTGTTTCTTGACAAATTTGTGCGGGGGGGGGGTAAGATGAAAAGGATAAAATCACACATAATCAGGTTATATGAGATTAAGGAAATGAGAGGAAAAAGAGAATGTGGCAGACAGAGAAAGTGGGAAAGACAAGGCACAGGCTGATAACAGGGTTATTCTGTATCAGCCTGTTTGCAGTTGATGTGGCATCCGTGACGTCCGTATGGGCGCAGGAGAACACGGCAGCGGTGGAGCAGACACAGGGATCTGACGAAAACGGGGCAGGGGAAGCACGGACTCCCGACGACGGAAATAGAGAATGGGCAGCGGAAAATCCGGGTGAAGACAACGGTGAGAGTAAATTGACGAATCCCGGTGGCGAAGGTGGAGAAAACCAGACGAAGAACCCCGACGAGGAAAAAGAGGGGGAAGGAGAGCAGAACCCCGACGACGAAAAGGGCGGGGATAACGCACAGAATCCCGGTGATGGGGAAGATGGGGACGACGCACAGAATTCCGGGGATGGAACGGACGGGAACGACATACAAAATCCTGACGATGGGAAAGACGGGGACGAAGCACAGAATCCCGGGGACGGAACGGACAGGGACAATACACAAAACCCGGATGAAGGAGACACGGTAACAGACGACCCGGAGGAAGAGCCGGGCGCTTCAAAAGAGGACGAGACGCCGGAGGAGGAAGAAGAAAAGGATTCTGTGTCAGATAATTCCGTGTCGGAGAATGACATGGAAGTGATGGGAGAAGTGCGCGCATTGGCTGTGCCAGCGGATGCGATCGCCAGTGGTACCTATGAGAATATTACATGGGTGATCGATAAGGATGGAAAGCTGACGGTGGAAGGAACAGGGGATTTTGCGGAGCCGGGCAAAATGTACATAACGGACAGGGCGCCGTGGTGCAAAGATTTTAGTACCAGAGGTAAAATAAAGACAGCGGAGATCAGAGTGACAGGTATGACCGATGCTTCCTATATGTTTTTTTGGTGCAGCAATCTGACCAGTGTTTCTTTTGCAGGATCGGACACCAGCGCAGTAACGAACATGTCCGATATGTTTTCCAGATGCTTTAAACTGAAAAATATTGATTTCGGACAAAATTTTAACACAGGCAACGTGACGGATATGTCAAGTATGTTCAGTGAGTGTGAAGTTCTTGATGATTTGAATTTGAGCGGCTGGGATACGGCGAACGTGACGGATATGGAGAGTATGTTTCGGAACTGTGGCTTCCATCGTCTCACGCTTGGCGGCAGCTTTACGACGCGTAGTGTGACAGATATGGGTATGATGTTTGCCTGCAATCCGAAGTTTGGCAATCAGGACAGGATAGGTCTGAAATGGCTTGACTTAAGCTGGCTTGATCTGAGCAGTGTTAACAGCATGTATGGAATGTTCGCTAACTGTGATGTGAAACAGTTGGATTTTGACAGGTTAAATACTGATGGTGTAACATCCTTGCTGGGTTTGTTTATAGCATGTGATGTAACGGGCATGGATTTTAGTGAGCTGCGGACCGATACCGTAACGAATATGAGAATGATGTTTGGCTGTCCCAGAGGGGAAATCGATCTGCATACCCTGAATACGGAACATGTGACGGATATGTCCGCTATGTTTGCGGATATTATGATGGTGGATCAATATTTTACGTTTGGAGGCAGTTCTGTAACCAAGATTGATCTGAGCGGCTTAAACACGGAGAATGTGACGGATATAGACGAGATGTTTGCGAATCAGGATAACTTGACCAGTGTCAATCTGAGCGGGTTAGATTTTGGTAAGATAAGATATATGGATAGTATATTTTATGGCTGCAGTAGTCTTTCCAGTGTCAATCTGAGCGGAATGGATATCGATAATCTGAAAGATTTTTCGTCTCTGTTTAGTGGCTGCACAAATTTAAAAGAAGTGAAATTGGGTGATATCGGAAAAAATATTATTAATTTGGATGTCAATGTGGAAGGTACAATACAGAAAAATTATATCAATTCGACGAGTTGGATGTTTTCTGGATGTTCCAGTCTGGAGAGTCTGGATTTAAGCAATTTCAATTATAATAATATAGGTGCGTCCAAGTCGGACTGGATTTTTAGAGAGTGTGATAAACTTACTACGATTTATACGCCTTATAATGTAGCGAAAGAGATTCCTCTGCCGGAAGGCGACTGGTACATGGCGGACGGGACGAAGCTTACAGATAACTGTCTGCCGAAAAATCTTTCCTACAGTGTACTGATCCAAAAGGGCAGCAAGCCCTCCGTTTCTACAGCGCGTATGGAAGTTTCTAAAAAGAAGGCGCTGTACGGGTGCGGCGAGGAAATCGGGCTTGATGATTTGACGGTAACTTATTACGGGGCGGACGGCAGCGTAAGGAAGCTGGCGGAAAAAACGAATGAGACGGACGGGTATACGACCAACGCCGCACAGATTGATACAACTGAGCCGGGCGAAAAGAAGCTGGTCGTCACGTATCAGAGCGGAGGCACGGTTTTGACGGCGGAAATCATTTTGACGGTTACCTACGGACTGTCCGCTGAAAATACGACTGTTATATTCCCGTCAGAAACGTATATCTACGACGGACAGCCCAAGATGCCGAAGATGTCGGTATCTTACAAAAAGGCAGACAATACGACGGCGACATTGGAGGAGGGCACGGATTATACCGTATCCTACCGCAATAACACAAACGCCTGCGAGCAGCCTGCCACAGACAGCGCCGCGCCCACAGTTATCATTAAAGGCGCGGGCAGCTACAGCGGCACGGTCACGAAGACCTTTGCCATCGGGAAGGCGGCGGCTCCGGAAAAGGAGTACCACAGTGTCATGGCGGCACAGTGCGCACAGGCGCAGGAAAACAGGAAAATAGACTTGACGAACTACTTCAAGGACTGCGGAGCAAAGACCGGTTATGAGATCACAGACGTAATGGATCTGGACAGTATCTTTTCCAAAACACCTGTTACGGCGGATATTAAAAACGGCGTGCTGCCCTACGGTACCAAAGCGACAGAGGAGGGTAAAACTGCTTTCCTGATGATAAAGGTATCTTTTCGGAACTATCAGGACGCCAGCGTGACTGTGGTAGTTTGCATGGTGGCGAAGAAGGCGGCGGTCATATCCGGCATCGAGATGCAGGACAGCGTGTATAACAGTGCGCCCGTCTCCTTCGGCGGGACAGCGGTGGTGAAGGCGGAGGACGGCACGGATCTCACGGGGAAGGTGTCGCTCGTCTATCACTACAGCGGCACGATGGCGGACGGTACGGCATACCCCGCACAGGGCGGTACGTCAGGCGGGGCTTCGGGTAACGGGACAGATCAGGAGGGCGGGAATGCTGCGGAAGCGCCCGTGAATGCGGGCAGCTATAAACTGACCGTATCGGTCAAGGACGATGACCCGGATTATGTGGGTAGCGCAGAGTACCCGTTCACGATCGCAAAGGCGGACGCCGTCGTGCGGGCGGAAGACATGATCGTGCTGATGCAGGCGGGCGGTGGCACGGTTTCCGTGGGACAAAGCGGCGTGGGGGAGAATCCTTTCGGCTATGAGACGTCGGGGCTTCTGAACGGGGATAAGCTGACGACAGCTCCGTCCTATACTGTCACGACGGACGAAGAAGGGAAAAATGCCGTTTCCTCGATTGATGTTTCAAAGACGGGCAGGTATTACATCCAGCCGTCTAATGCGGATGCGGGGATGAATTATAACCTGACCTGCAAGCCCGGCATCCTCACGGTGTCGGAGGAGCGGGTGGCGTATACGGTTACCTTTGACGGCATGGGACATTACGACGATTTCAGAAAGGGCGGCATCAAGTCGGGCGCGCTGCTGGAACTGACAGAGGAGCAGCGGAAGCCGGCAGCGAAAGAGCCGGGATATGTGTTCGCGGGCTGGTACAAAGATAAGAGCTTTGCCAAAGGAAAAGAGTGGAATTTCGATACGGACACGGTGCAGTCCGACCTAACCCTGTATGCCTGCTGGCTGACTGTGGCGGCGCAGGACGGAAACGGCTTAAAGCTGTGCGTGCAGGAGCTTCCGGACATGGTCTATACGGGAAGCGCGCAGAAACCGGCGGTGACCGTGTATGACAGCGACGGCGAAACGCTTTTAAAAGCCGGGAAAGATTACACCGTAAAATATGTCAACAACACAAATGCGGTGGCTGTCGGCGGAGATGGGAAACCGGCGGCGGGCGGAACCGCCAGCGTCGTGAACCCGGGGAAAAACAATGAAGAAATGACGGATGTTATAGGACACTTTAGTAAAGATTATCCTTACGTGGTCATTACGGGCAAGGGAAATTATGCGGAGACGATTTATCGGAACTTTCTGATCCTGCCCGCCCGGATTGACGCGGGGGACTTTACCCTGAAATACACGGATCAGCTCGTTGTGAACCAGACGAAAGACCAGAAGCCCTTCGGCTCCCTGAAATACAAGAAAGGGATGAAAGCGGGGACGGACTTTACCGTGACGCTCGGCGTGGCGCATGGAGAGGGAGCCTTTGACGCTGGGAAGAATCCCCTTGGCACAGACTGGAAGGCGGAGGGAACGCTGAATGCGGGGAAACAGTACACGTTGCCTGCGATTCCCAAGGGCTACAGCGGTGCCTTCACCTTGACGGTTACCGGACAGGGCAACTACACGGGCACTGTCATACGGAAGCTGTATGTGTCTGACAAGCAGAAGCTGATGAAGAACGCGTCCGTCACCCTTGGTAAAAACCAGAAGACATTTGCCTACACAGGGAAAGACGTGGAGCTGACGCCCGGATATTATAACGCGGAGACAAAGAAATATCATAAAGTGACGATATCCGGCACGGTAGACGCTGCGGCTGCGGAGAATGCCAACGATATGTTCCTTGTAAAAGCCGGGAAAAACGGAAAGACCGGCGGGGAAAGTCTGGTCTGGGGAAAGGACTACACCATCGACTACGCGGGAACAAACCGCGCGGCAGGCACGGCGACCATGACCCTTACGGGGATAAACGGGTATGTGGGCACGAAGAGCGTCACCTTCAAGATTACGGGCGCGAAGTTCGCGGCGAATACCATTGACGTGAAGGCTTATGACAATGCAATGCAGAGTGAGCCGCAGACAGATGCTTTTCGTGCCTCCATGCCTTACACCGGGAGGGCGGTGACGCAGAACAAAGTTAAGCTGACAACGATAGTGACGAAAAATAATCCGCAGGCGAAAGAACTCACCTACGGCGAGCATTACACCATCGGTTATAAGAATAACGTAAAGAAGGGCACCGCCACCATGACCTTTACGGCAAAACCCGCGTCGGGCTACACCGGCAGTTTTAAGAAGACCTTCAAGATCACGCCGCAGGAGTTGAAAAAGGAAAAAGTGACAGTAATATCACCAGACAGCGCGGCGGCTTACAGCAAAAACGGGGCGAAGCTCACCTTCACGGTCACGGATGAAGCGGGGACGGCGCTGCGCGAAGGCACGGATTACACGGTGAAATATAAGAATAACGGTGCGGTGACAACGGCGCAGACGGCTGAGAACAAGAAGCCTCTTCTGACAGTCACGGGCAAAGGAAACTATGCAGGAAAGGTGGAAGTGTCCTTTACAATCATACCGACGACGCTGGAGCAGGCGATGGAGGATGGAACTGTCACCGTATCGTGTGCGCAGGTGCAGAAGAAGAACGGCATGAAGTTCAAAGATTTCAAGTTTAAGCTTGTGGAGGGAAAGAAAGCTCTCGGTGCAGGCGGGACGAAGGATTATGTCATCGACGAGACGAAGTGCACGCCGGAAATCATAAAAGCCTACGCGGATGCGCTGGCGGCTTCGGATGCGTCTGCAGGCGCAGACGCCGTCTTAACATCGCTGCCGCCGGAGCCCGTGGTGAAGGTGACGGGAAAGAACGGTTACGCCGGGGGAGCGGACGTAGAAATCCCGCTCGGAAAATACATTTACGCCGAGAAGCTGACCACGGCAAATCTGTATGTGATTGTGTCAGAAGGGGTGGGACAGAGTGTCTATACCGGGGAACAGGTTACGCCTGCCGTGGTGGTGTATTGCGGAGAGAAAGCGGCGGTCAGCGCGGCGAAGAAGGATAAGGAGAAGGATGGGACAAAACTGACTGCGGCAAACGGCAAATATAAGCTGACGAAGCTGACCGGCGAAACAGGAGAGACGGACGGTGACTATACCGTAAGCTACGGTGCGAACATCATGTCAGGCAAAAACAAGGGCAGCGTGACAGTCACCGGGGCAGGAAGATATGGCGGCAGCGTGACGGTGAAATTTAGCATCGAGAAGAAAGCAATTTATTAAGAGGAAGCCGTTATCAAAAGAACTGCAAAAAAGAGGAGGTATCCTTCGTGAGAAGAATGCCTCCTTGCCTTCTTATTTATTCGCCTGATACGGCGGGTCGGCGGGAAATCCGCCTTTCAGTTTCTGCATTCCGCGCTGGATGGCGTCTTTTGAGTTCTTCCAGTCAGCGTCTTTGTTGCGGTAATCAAATTTTTCCACGAGCCATGAAACGTCCTCGGAGAGGCGCGCCATATTTTCCTCCATCAGCGGGAAAACCATGTCATAGAACTCTTTTTTCTCCTTGTCATTCAGCCGGCTGTCCGCCGCTTCGCACAGATCGCCGAAGTGGTGCAGGCAGAACCCTTTGCTTTCCTTTACTTTTGTGCGAAATTCCGTATCTTTTTTGAACATGACGAAAAAGGTGTCCAGATAGCGTTCGTATGTGTCCGCATAGCGTTTGCAGATATAGCAGGACGCGTCTTTTTCCGCCGCCCAGATGCCGATGGGGTTCATGCGCTGTGTCTGTTTCCTGAATTTATCCTTGAGGGAAGTTCTGCCGGGCGAAAACGCCTTTATTTTTTCATGGAGCTCCCGGTTCATCTGCTGGTAATGCGTTTTTAAAATCCATGCGTTTCCAAGCGTATTGCCGTAGTCGAACATTTTCTTGAAGTGCGTTCTGCAAAACCCTTCCTGATCGGTCTGTACCCGCACGTCGCTCTCCATGTAGGAGGAGCCGGAGCCGAGGACGAAATCCAGAAGATCCTGTTCCACATTGCGTTCTATAAAGCAGAAGGGGCATTCGTCCTGCGCGTTGATGGCGTCGTTTAAGGGGATGGTGTAGAGTTTTTCTTTCATGGGTAAGGCTCCTTTCGCGGAAACAGTTTCGGTATTCTCACCATCAAGTATAGCACCCCGGAAGAAAGAAGAAAAGAGGGCACACTTTTGCGGGAATGGCTGGTATTGCAGAGAGCAGGGGATAGATGATATAATAACCGCAAAAGAGACGAGGAGCTATAGGTATGCAACAAAACATTCCTGAGGTAAACGAAGATCCGGCAGGCATTCTTTCACAGGTGAAATGTTTTGCGCTCGATATGGACGGCACGATCTATCTGGGGGAGCGGTGGATTGACGGCGCGAAGGCATTTCTGGAACGTATAGAGGCGTCCGGCAGAAACTATGTCTTTCTGACCAACAATTCTTCCAAAAACGCGGCGGTCTATGTGGAGAAACTGGAGCGGATGGGGCTTTGCGTGGGGGAGGAAAAAATCGTCACCTCGGGGCAGGCGACGATCCATTACCTGCAGCGGCATTTCCCGGGGAAAAAGGTATTTCTTCTGGGGAACGCGCTTCTGCGGCAAGAGTTTTCTGAGGCGGGCATCGTTCTGGAGGAGGATACCCCGGATGTGGTGGTGACTGCCTTTGACACTTCGCTCGACTATGGAAAAATGTGCAGAGTCTGTGATTTCGTGCGTGCGGGGCTTCCCTATCTGGCGACCCATCCGGATTACAACTGTCCCACGGAGGACGGTTTTATCCCGGACGCCGGCGCGATCCACGCATTTATCCACGCTTCTGCCTTCCGCTATCCCGACAGGGTGATCGGCAAGCCGAACGCGGATATCATTGATTATTTGACCACTAGGGTCAACGCTGAGAGGAGCCGCATTGCCATGGTTGGGGACCGTCTGTATACGGATATCGCGGCGGGCAGGAACCACGGATTACAGAGCGTGCTTGTCCTGAGCGGGGAGGCGTCTCTGGAAGATGTGCGTGACTCGGAGGTAAAACCGCATCTGATTTTTTCATCGGTGCGGGAGATGATTCCCTTTCTATAAAAGGAGAGACCAGACATGAATGTGCAGGCGCAGATTTGCGGAATAATTTTACTAGTCATAATGTTTCTGTTTTACAGAAGATACGAGTCGCTCCGGCTGAACACCCAGATCGGATTTCAGGTGCTTATGCTGTGTATGTTGCTCTGTATTTTTCTGGATATGCTTTCCATATGGGCGATCGTGCGGCTGCTTCTGGATTACAGGGGGGCGGTGTACGTCATCTGTAAGGCGTACCTGATGTCCATTGTGCTGGTAGGTCTTGCCGGGTTCTGGTACGAGTGCACGGATGTGTATGAGGATAAGAAAAAGCTTTGGCGGATCGCAGCAACCGGGGGCGTGGCGTGGCTGTCGGGGTGCTGTGTGATCGCAGGTCTGCCCCTTGGCATTTACAAGATGGGCAGGGTGGTGTATACGGCGGGACCTGCCGTGATGGTGACCTATCTTTTCACAGGCATGTTTATCCTCGTGAATATTGTCTTTACGCTGGCGAAGCGGAAACAGGCAAACCACAGGAGAAGTCAGGTGATTCTCTCATGGCTGGCGCTCTGGCTTGCGGCGGCGGTGGTGCAGTTTTTTAACAATGAACTGCTGCTTGTGGGCTATGCCGGCGCTCTGGGTGTGCTGGTCATCTTTTTCCGGCTGGAAAATCCCGAGTATCTGACGGACGCCGTGACGGGACTGTTTAATCAGGACGGTCTGCTTCTCTACGCGAGAAAACTTTATAATGAAAAGAAATCTTTTTCCCTTATGTCTATCTGGTGGAATCTGGGCATCAGTCAGGCGGACGAGGGGGCGAGAGAACAGGCGGTGATGGCGGCTTTTGCAAAGAGACTGCCGAAACTGGACAACACCAGAGTGTTTAAGATGGCTGACGATGAAGTGTGGATGATCTTTGAGGATATGGAACACGTGGATGACACCGTTGAAAAAGTCAGAAGTTTCGTGGAGTACGGCAGAAGGGAGCTGGGCGGCATGGCGCAGGCGGCGTTCACCTATATGCCGGACGCGGCTATGGTGGGCGACTATCAGGAGATGGTACATCTGATGCAGTACGCGCGTTGGAAAAGCAGCGACCACAGCGCCACCAATTTCAAGGAAGTGGATTTCGATTTCGTGGAGCAGATGCGGAAGGAAAAGAGCATGGAGCAGATGCTTGACGAGGCGATGAAGGAGGACCGGATCGAAGTATATTACCAGCCCATTTTTTCCACCAAGGCGAAGAAGTTTGTGAGCGCGGAGGCGCTGGTGAGAATGCGGGACCGGGACGGGAATCTGGTGCCGCCGGGCGCATTTATCGCCGTGGCGGAGGCCAACGGAAAGATTCTGCAACTCGGGGAAATCGTGTTTGAGAAGGTGTGCCGTTTCTTTATGAAGGAGCAGCTTGAGCAGTACGGGCTGCATTATATAGAAGTAAACCTGTCGGTTGTCCAGTGTGGCTATCCGGGGCTGGCGGACGATTACATAGGCATCATGGAGAAATATCAGATCAATCCCAGATACATCAATCTGGAGATCACGGAGTCCGCGTCCATGGCGGCGAAAAAGACGCTTCTCGAAAACATGCGCAGGCTGATGGAGTACGGGGTGTATTTTTCGCTGGATGACTTCGGCACGGGGCAGTCCAATCTGAACTATATCGTGGATATGCCGGTCAATATCGTGAAGTTTGACCGGGAGATGAGTCAGGCATTCTTTCAAGATGAGAAGGCGAAGTATGTGATGAATGCGGCAATGCAGATGATCCACGGCATGAAACTGAAGATCGTGTCGGAGGGAATCGAGACCGAAGAGCAGTATCTTGCAATGGAAGAGCTTTCCATCGACTATATTCAAGGTTACTATTTCTCAAAGCCGTTACCTGAGGCGGCGTTTCTGGCATTCTTGCAGAGCAGGCAGTAAGCCAGAGTTATAAAGCGGCCATGTGCAAAGTGCATAAACTGTCTGCATAATTTCTATCTAAAATGGCAAAAATGGAAACAAATAGAAAAAACCTCTTGTCAGAATGACGGGATGGTGTTATATTAAATTCAAGCAAACGGAAACGTTACCGGGGACGATACCGAAACCGTTACCGCAAACGTTTCCAAAACAACCAACCAACATTTCAATTATTGAAAGGGAGAGGAAAAAACAATGAAAAAGAAACTTGTTAGCACGATGCTTTGTGCAGCGATGATCACGACTATGTTAGCAGGCTGTGGCGGTTCTGACAACGGCGGCGCACAGGCGCCCGCGGCGGACGATTCCGCAGCAGAGGCGCCCGCGGCGGACGATTCCGCGGCAGAGGCACCCGCGGCAGACAGCGGTGATTCTGGTGAGGCGGCTGCTCCGGCAGCAGGCGGCGGTTCGGTTTACTGGCTGAACTTCAAGCCCGAGTCCGACGAGGTATTGCAGGAGGTTGCTTCTGATTACACGGCAAAGACCGGCGTTGAGGTAAAGGTAGTAACCGCGGCTTCCGGCACATACTCCACCACACTGTTATCCGAGATGGATAAATCCGCGCCTCCGACACTGTTTGTCATCGGTAATCAGGCCGGTGTGAAAGACTGGAAAGACTACGCGCTGGATCTGAACGGCACGGCGATCGCAAACGAGCTGAACACAGACGCTTACAATCTTTATGATGAGACAGGGAAGTTGGTTTCCATCGGTTACTGCTATGAGTGCTACGGCATCATCGTAAATCCGGATCTGATCGAAAAAGCAGGTCACACCATGGATGAGATCAAGAACTTCGACGGCTTGAAGGCAGTGGCAGAGGACATTCACGCACGCGCAGGCGAGCTTGGGTTCGACGCTTTCTCCTCCTCCGACATGGATGATTCTTCCTCCTGGAGATTTACGGGTCATATGGCGAACCTCGAGTACTACTATGAGCAGGAGGGAACGGCCTGGACAGAGTGCCCGCCTACCATCTCCGGCAAGTATATGGACAACTTCAAGAACCTGTATGACCTTTGCATCAACAACAGCCTGACAGATCCCAAGGAGCTGGCAACCGGCGGACATGACGCAGAGAACGAGTTTAAGACAGGTCAGGCAGCGTTCTTCGTAAACGGTTCCTGGGAGTATGAGGCAGTTAAGGCGGATGTGCCGAACGCAACGATGATCCCTTACTACTGTGGCGTTGCAGGCGAGGAAAAGGCAGGTTTGAACTGCGGTACCGAGAACTGCTGGGCAATCAACAGCAAGGCTTCCGCAGAGGATCAGCAGGCTACCATGGACTTCATGGTTTGGTGTGTGACAGACCCCGACGCTTCCCGCAAGCTGGTTGACACCTTCGGCGTTATGCCTTACAAGTCCGCAGCAGAGTCCACCAACGGATTCCTCGCAGCGGCTGACAAGTACACCTCAGACGGATGTTATGTTATGAACTGGGCAACCAACTTCCAGCCTAACGTAGATTCCTACCGTGCTACGCTGGTGAGCGCTCTGAACCAGTACAACGCAGACCAGTCTGACGCAAACTGGGAGACCGTCCGCACAGCATTCGTAGACGGCTGGGCAGCAGAGTACAACGCAGTAAACAACTAAACAACAAGCCAATAATGAAGTAAATTTATAATAATGTATTATAAAGGCGGCGGGGCGGTGATATCCGTTCCGCCTTCTTAAATGAAATTTTACATGTTAACAGAAATAAATCAGGGGGTGATACCATGAAAAGCAAAAAAATAACCGCCACGAATTCTCTTCAGAAGGCGACGAAACGCTGGGGATTTCTCTTTATGGGTCCTGTACTTATTGCATTCATCATCGGATTTGTCTGGCCTTTCATTCAAGGTATCTGGCTGTCCATGTGCCAGTTCCGTTTGATATCCGACGCGAAATTCATCGGTTTTGGCAACTATATCAAAACTTTTCAGGATGCTTCTTTCCGTCACGCATTCTGGTATACGGCAATGTTCGCCATTGTATCGCTTGTCTTTATCAATGTACTGGCGTTTATCGTGGCATACATTCTGACATTGGAAATTAAGGGAAGTAATCTGTTCCGTACCGTGTTCTTTATGCCGAACCTGATCGGTGGTATCGTATTAGGTTATATCTGGTCAATGATCTTCGACGGTATTCTCGGACGTTATCAGACTTCCATTCTGTTAGATAGCAAATACGGTTTCTGGGGACTGATCATCCTGATGTGCTGGCAGCAGATCGGTTATATGATGATCATCTACGTGGCTGGGCTGCAGAATGTGCCCGGCGATATTCTGGAGGCGGCGCGTATCGACGGCGCGACTTCCATGCAGACACTTTTCAAAGTGACGATTCCGAATGTAATGAGTTCCTTTACGATATGTATCTTCCTGTCTCTGACAAACGGCTTCAAGCTGTTTGACCAGAACCTGGCGTTGACCGGCGGACAGCCGTTTGTCATCCAGCCGGGCGGAACGACCATCAAGACGACAGAAATGCTGGCGCTCAATATTTATAACACCTTCTACAGTTCCAACACGACTTCTCAGGGTGTGGCGCAGGCGAAGGCAGTAGTCTTCTTTATTCTGGTGGCGGGACTTGGACTGCTTCAGTTGAGCTATACGCGTAAGAAGGAGGTGCAGCAGTAATGAAAAAGAGTACAAAAACCATTCTTTCCGTGATATTGTCTGTAGTCAGCATTATCTATGTGCTTCCTGTGCTGGCGGTTGTGATGAACTCGTTTAAACAGAATACGTTTGTAAAGACCGATACCTTTGCGCTTCCCACCGGGGAGATGAGCGCCGGTTTTGACAACTTCATAAAGGGTATGACCTTCGGTAACTATCCTTTTGTGAACAGTGTGCTTTACAGTGTTTCGATTACTTTGCTCTCCACATTTTTGATTTTGCTCTGTACATCCATGGCGGCGTGGTATATTGCGAGAGTGGATTCCCTCTTCTGCAAGGCGATTTACTTCCTCTGCGTGTTCTCCATGGTGGTGCCTTTCCAGATGGTTATGTTCCCGCTCTCCAAGACGGCGGATAAGCTGCATCTGAACACGCCCCTGTCGATCTCGATCGTCTATCTGGGGTTTGGCGCCGGGCTTGCCATCTTCATGTTCGTCGGATTTGTAAAAGCGATTCCGCTTGAGGTGGAGGAGGCGGCATCCATCGACGGATGCGGGCCGGTGAGAATCTTCTTTCAGGTGGTTGTGCCGATGTTGAAGCCGACCATGATTTCCGTGGGCATTCTGGAGATCATGTGGGTGTGGAACGATTATCTGCTGCCTGTACTGGTGCTCGATATCAATAAATACCGCACGATTCCGATTCATATCCAGTATCTGAAGGGAAGCTACGGTACGGTGGATCTGGGCGCGACGATGGCGCTGATCCTGATGAGCATTATTCCTGTTATCATTTTCTACCTGTCCTGCCAGAAGTACATCATCAAGGGCGTGGCTGCAGGTGCAGTCAAAGGTTAGAGTGAGGATTATGGGGAAGCGCTGATTCGTTCACCGCTTCCTCAGATTGTATCAGGGAAAAATTACTGATCGAACTTGCTAATTTCGACAAAATATTGTAAAATTTTTTATAGAAATCGATTTCCGAACGGATTCGGAATGGTTGACAGGAAAGGAAATGTGGATATTATGAGAAAGAGCGGTGTTTTGCTGCCTGTTTCTGCCATCCCGTCAAAGTATGGGATCGGCGCGTTTTCCAGAGAGGCATATACCTTTATTGATCTGTTAGAAGAAGCGGGGCAGTCCTATTGGCAGATTCTGCCGCTTGGTCCCACGGGCTATGGGGATTCTCCCTATCAGTCATTTTCCACTTTTGCAGGAAATCCTTATTATATTGATCTGGAGTCGCTGGTTGAGGACGGGTATCTTACGAAGAAAGACTGCGAGCAGTATGATTTCGGTGATGACGACGCTTATGTCGATTATGAGAAGATTTATCTGTCCCGGTTCAAAGTGTTAAAGACGGCTTTTGAGAACAGCCAGATCGGGAAGGACGAGGCATATCAGAAGTTTGTGGAGGAGAATGCCTATTGGCTGAAAGACTACGCCCTCTATATGGCGGTGAAGAATGCTTTCGGCGGAAAGAGCTGGGCAGAGTGGGACGAGGATATCAGGCTGCGCAAGCCTGAGGCGATGAAGAAATACGCGGAAAAATATGCGGAGGAAGTGGCGTTTTACCAGTTCCAGCAGTATCTTTTCGCGAAACAGTGGTTTGCGCTGAAAGAGTACGCAAATCAGAAGAAGATTGAGATTATCGGGGATATTCCCATTTATGTGGCGTTTGACAGTTCGGATACGTGGGCGAATCCCGAATTATTCCAGCTGGATGATACGCTGACGCCCGTGGCTGTGGCGGGATGCCCGCCGGATGCCTTTTCTGCTACGGGACAGCTCTGGGGGAACCCGCTGTACCGCTGGGAGTACCATAAGGAGACGGATTACGAGTGGTGGATGAAGCGGATCGGCTACTGCTATAAACTGTACGACGTGGTGCGTATTGACCATTTCAGAGGGTTTGATGAGTATTATTCCATTCCCTTTGGCGACGAGACGGCCCAGTTCGGGAACTGGGAGAAGGGTCCCGGCTACGATATCTTTCAGACCATGAAGGCAAAGCTTGGAAAGAAGGCTGTGATCGCGGAGGATCTCGGATTTTTGACCAAATCGGTCATAAATCTGGTGAAAAAGACGGGCTATCCCGGCATGAAGATTTTGCAGTTTGCTTTTGACTCCAGAGAGGAGAGCGATTACCTGCCTCACAATTACGTGGCGAACAGCATTGTCTACACGGGAACCCACGACAATGATACGACGCTGGGCTGGTATGAGAAGCTGAACCGCCGGGATAAGGCTTTTGCCAAGAAGTATCTGAACATAAAGACGAATAAAGACATCCAGTGGGAGTTTATCCGGGCGGCGATGGCAAGCGTGTCCGATACCTGCGTGATTCCGATGCAGGATTATCTGGGGCTTGGGACAGAGGCGAGAACCAATATGCCTTCCACGCTGGGGACAAACTGGAAGTGGCGGATGCTGCCCGGGCAGTTTACGGAGGAACTGGCGGCGCGGATTCTGGAGATGACGAAGCTCTACGGCAGGGCACAGTGCGAGAAGAACTCCTAACCACTCACAGAAACGGCTGTTTTGTGGATAAGTTCTAAGTCTGCTGCGCAGACTTTTCTCACACGGGAGAATGCCTAAAACAAGGCATTCTCCGCATGGAATTGAGATGGCGGAGAATACGGCGGGGGATGCAGATGGCGGAAATTACGATAAAGGACATAGCGAAAGAATGCGGCGTGGGCGTCAGTACGGTCTCCCGTGCAATCAACAATCATCCGGACATCAATCCGGAGACGAAAAAAAAGATTCTGGAAGTGATTGACCAGACGGGTTTTATTCCGAATAACAGCGCCAGAAACTTAAAGAGGACGGATGCCAAATGTATCGCCGTGTTGGTGAAGGGAATTACGAATCCGCTGTTCAGCGGCATGATCAAGATTATCGAGGAGGAGACACAGCGGAGCAGATATGCGCTTGTCCTCAGGCATGTGGAAGAGCAGGAGGATGAGATCGACGTGGCATTGGAACTGGAGAAAGAAAAAAGGCTCCGGGGAATCGTATTTCTGGGTGGTCTGTTTGAACATACGGAGGAAAAGCTGGAAAATCTGAAGGTGCCTTTTATTTTCAGTACCATAGGAGTCAATATTTCAGACCGGGTCGGCAAAGTGGAATTTTCCAATATTGCGGTGGATGACAGGCGTGAGAGCGAGAAGATGACCGGGTACCTGTTAGGGCTTGGACACAGGAAGATTGCCCTGATCACGGAGGAGAAGGGACCCATCGGTAATCTGCGGACACAGGGGTACCGGGAGGCTTACGCGAAGCGAAAGCTTGAGGCGCCGGAAGAACTGATCTGCTATGTCCGCGAAGACATGGATCACTATTCCATGGAAAACGGCTATCTGACCGCGAAAAAGCTTCTGGAATCCGATGCGGAGGTCACAGCGATTTATGCGGTGTCGGACTCGCTTGCAATCGGCGTATGCCGCGCCGTGCTGGAGGCAGGCAAAAGGATTCCCGAGGATATTTCGGTTGCCGGGTATGACGGTATTGAGATGGGAGAGTATTACAATCCGAAGCTGACGACGATGAAACAGCCGGTGGAGGAGATCGCCAAAAAGACGATCCGCCTTCTTCTGGATGTGATCGGAGGACGCAAGGAGCACCAGCAGATCGTCCTCCCTGCGGAACTGGTGGAGAGGGATTCTACCGGGCCTTGCTCAGATTAGAATTATGATAGGCGGGATCGTTTGTGACGTCTTGACTAAACCAGTCGAGAGGGAGAAACGCTTCCGCCGTTTCTTTGTCCGGGAACTCCACTTCCGCGATGATAAGAGGGGCGAAGGGCGGTTCAAAGATATCCAGTTCCACGCACAGACTGAGCTGGTCAATTAAATTTCCCGCTGACGACACATATGTCGGGTTAAACTGCGGATGCTCGATGGGAATGACATACCGTTTTTTGGAAATGATATTTCCGTCTGCCTTCTCCCGCAGGTGATAGTAGGACGCTTCGTTTAGGGGGAGATTGTACTCCTCTCTGGCGAGCAGTCCTTTTCCTTTGTAGGTCAGATAGTAGGAGTTGTCCTCCCTGCGGATTCTGACAACCGGGTCAGTGTTCAGATAAGCCTGCTCGATGATGCGGCAGGGGTAGGAGGATAGATTGACCGGCAGGGTTCTGACTGTGAATTTGCGTTCGATTTCCATTGTGGGGTCCTTTCGATTCGGCTGTTTTATTTCATACCTCTATTTACAAATATTCATTGACGGTCTCTATTATAAGGGGATTCGATGACGGTGTAAAGTCCTGTCTGTTTTCTGGATTTTTCATGTGGCGTTTGGATATAAACTGGTAGTTTGTGCGAAAAGCGCATGGTTGTCTGTGCCGGTCATATATGTTAAGATAACGGAGATAACTGTTGATTTTCAATAGGGAGGTATTAGATGTATATTGCAGACGAAAAGAGATATGAAACGATGCCCTATCGCCGTTGTGGCAGCAGCGGACTTCTGCTTCCGGCGGTTTCTCTGGGCTTATGGCATAATTTTGGTTCCAATGGAAACTTTGAAAACATGGAGGCGGTGTGCCATACGGCTTTCGACCATGGGATCACGCATTTTGATCTGGCAAATAACTATGGACCTGTGTACGGTGCGGCGGAGGAAAATTTCGGAAGGATTCTGAAAAAGAGTCTGGGGATTTATCGGGACGAGCTGGTGATTTCCACGAAAGCCGGATATGATATGTGGCCGGGTCCTTATGGAAACTGGGGCAGTAAGAAATATCTGGTTGCAAGTCTGGATCAGAGCCTGCGCCGCATGGGTTTGGAGTATGTGGATATCTATTACCATCACAGACCCGATCCAGAGACGCCTCTTTAGGAAACGGCAAGAGCGCTGGACGGCATAGTCAGAAGCGGAAAGGCGCTGTATGTGGGCATTTCCAACTATGACAGAGAGCAGACGGAGGCGATTGCCGCCCTTTTTAAGCAGATGGGAACGCCGTTTATTATTAACCAGAGAAAATACTCCATGCTTGACCGGACGATTGAGAAGGACGGGCTCAAGGACTATGCGGCGGCTCACGGGATTGGTGTGATCACCTTTTCGCCGCTGGCACAAGGGCTTCTCACAGACCGCTATCTGCATGGTATTCCGGAAGACAGCCGTGCGCGGGCAGACGGACGCTTTTTACAGGAGAGCACCATAACAGAAGACATGCTTCAAAAAATCGGAAAACTGAATGCGCTTGCCGCTCGGAGAGGACAGTCTTTGGCACAGATGGCGCTGGCGTGGATTCTCAGGGACGGCGATATCACCAGCGTGCTGATCGGCGCGTCGCGTCCGGCGCAGGTGATGGATAATATCGGGATGATTGGGAATACGTCTTTTGGTGAGGAGGAGAGACGGGAAATTGATGAGATTCTGGAGGGATGATTTTCTTAGCCTTTTCGGATACGGAATGCGTGGGACAAATTGTACTTAGGAAAGATTGGAACAAGTATGCCTATATTGAGGATATCTGTGTTGCGAAATTGAGCAGGGGGCAGGGAATTGGCGCCTCTTTAATACAGAAGGCGGTCGAATGGGCGAAACGTTCCGATTTAAAAGGTCTGGCATTGGAAACACAGGACAATAATCTGCTGGCATGTCGGTTTTATGCAAAGTGCGGCTTTGTAATCGGAGCAGTCAATACGATGCTTTACAGGAACTTTGACAATGACGAATTTGCGGTTTTCTGGTATTTGCTGTTTTAGAGAGACAGTGTCGGTATAAGATGAGCGTATAGAGATATGATAAATCAGGATTTGACAAAAGGTAATGTGACAAAATCGCTGCTTGTGTTCGCGGCGCCGATGATTTTAGGAAATCTGCTGCAACAGTGCTACAATATTGCGGACACATGGGTGGTGGGAAAATTTGTGGGTGCGGACGCGCTGGCGGCGGTGGGCTCATCCTACGCGCTGATGACGTTTTTAAACTCTCTGCTGATTGGTCTTAGTATGGGAGGCGGCGCTGTCTTTTCCTATTATATAGGAAAAGGAGACAAAGAGAGGGTGCGCATCTGCGCGCAGACGGCTTTTGTGCTGATTGGTGTGCTGGCGGTTGCGCTCACTTTTTTTTCGCAGGCGCTGATGCATCCGATTCTTACGCTGCTTCGCACGCCCGCGGAACTTTATGAAATGACAAGGGAATATCTGGCGGTTGTCTTTTGGGGGATTTTCTTTATCTTCCTATATAATTATTTTGCTTTCCTGCTGCGTGCGCTTGGAAATTCCGTCGCGCCGCTGTACTTTCTGGGGGCGGCGTCGGCGCTGAATATTGCGCTTGATTTATTTTTTGTGTGCAGTTTGAAACGGGGACTTTCCGGGGCGGCGGAGGCGACGGTGATCGCGCAGGCGGTTTCCGGGCTGGGACTCGGCGTATATCTGTGGAAGAAGGAGCCGTATTATCGGTTTTCTCTGAAACGCTTCCTGCGGGAGGAAAAGCCGGTTGGGGAAATCTGCGGCTATTCCCTAATGACGGGGGTGCAGCAGTCGGTGATGAATTTCGGGATTCTGATGGTGCAGAGCCTTGTCAACAGCTTCGGTCCCGCGGTGATGGCGGCTTTTGCGGCTACGGTTAAAATTGACACGTTCGCTTACATGCCGGCGCAGGAGTTCGGCAATGCCTACTCCATTTTCATTTCTCAGAATTTCGGCGCGGGACAGCTGGAGCGGGTAAAGCGGGGAACGAGGAAGGCGATGACGGTTTCCGCCGCTTTCTGCGGGGTGATTTCGATTCTGGTATTTGCGTTTGCAAGGTTTCTCATGCTGATTTTTGTGGATGCCGGAGAGACAGAAATCATAGAAATCGGTATGCAGTATCTGCGCATCGAGGGCGCTTTCTATATCGGTATCGGCGTCCTGTTCCTGTTGTACGGGTATTTCCGGGGCGTTAACAGACCGGGCGTGTCCCTTGTGCTGACGGTGATTTCCCTTGGAACGCGGGTTGTGCTGGCATATGTTCTGGCGGCGCATCCGGCAATCGGCGTGCCCGGTATCTGGTGGGCGATTCCTATCGGCTGGGCGCTTGCGGATGTGACGGGAATTGTGTTGATGCGGCGGGGCGGTACATATGGTGAAAAATAAATAGGAGGGTTTACGGCATTTGACGCATATCTGCGGGGAAGTATTATCTTTATTTATTCACAGTGGGTGGCGGATGGGCGGAAGATTCCGTTAGAGCGGCTGGCTGAGTTGGCGACATGGCTGGTCTCTCAGGGAATCAATAAATTAAAACTGTCGGAGCAGCCAAATCACAGAAAAAATTACAGCCAAATTACCGAAAAATATCAAGCCAAATTACCGAATAATTTGCGGTCATACTGCCGAACGTGGTTGTAATTCTTATTGTAAAAGGGTATACTAACGATAGAATGATATGGGAAGGGGACTGTTCCGCATTGAAAAAATACAAAGCGAGAATTGCGGATGAAATACTGAAAAAGCGTTTACAGGGAAAGGGCGCTGTATTGATCGAAGGTCCTAAATGGTGCGGAAAGACAACAACGGCTGAGCAGGTGGCGGGAAGTATTCTTTATATGGCTGACCCGGAAAAAGAAGAACAAAATCTGACAATGGCGGAAATCAATCCAAAAAGACTTTTGAAAGGTGAGATTCCGAGGCTGATCGATGAATGGCAGATTGCACCGAAATTATGGGATGCGGTAAGGTTTGAAGTGGATCATCGGGATGAATTTGGACAATTTATCTTAACAGGCTCGTCGGTTCCTGCTTCTTATGAACACATTCATCACACGGGAACAGGCCGGTTTTCATGGGTGCTGATGCGGCCTATGAGTTTATATGAATCGTTGGATTCAACGGGAGAAGTGAGTCTGAAAACATTGTTTGAAACACCAAATCAGATTGATGGAGAAAATGCGCTTGATCTGAATCGATTGGCGTTTCTTGTATGCCGCGGGGGGTGGCCTAGGGCTACGGATCTGGAGGGAGAACTTGCGCTGGAACAGGCATTTGATTATTACGATGCCGTTGTAAAATCAGATATATCCCGCGCGGACGGCATTTCCAGAAATCCTGAACGTGTGAAGCGGCTGATGCGTTCTTATGCGAGGAATCAAGGGGCGCAGGTGTCAAACACATTGATCTGCAAGGATATTGCGGTTAATGAAGCGGAGACTTTCGATGGGGATACCGTTTATTCTTACATCAATGCGTTAAAAAAGATATTTGTGATTGAGGAAATGGAGGCTTGGAATCCGAATCTTCGTTCTAAAACCGCTATTCGGACATCTAACACCCGTTATTTTGTCGATTCGTCTATCGCAGCTGCGGCATTGGGACTTGGACCGCAGGATTTGATGGAAGATTTGAACACATTCGGACTGTTGTTTGAAACAATGTGTATCCGCGATTTAAGGGTATTTGCCGATGTATTAAATGGCAACGTGTATCATTTTCGGGATAAAACAGGATTGGAATGCGATGCGGTGCTTCATTTGCGTGATGGCACTTATGGTTTGGTTGAAATAAAGCTTGGCGGGGACAAACTGATTGAGGAAGGCGCGGAAAACCTCAAAAAGTTAGGGAACAAAATTGATACGACCAAAATGAAGAGTCCCGCTTTTTTGATGGTGTTGATTGGGGTTGGCAATTATGCTTATCGGCGGCAGGATGGCGTGTATGTAGTGCCGATTGGCTGCTTGAAGGATTGAAAGGAGGAACGCATGAGCAAAACAGCAATTTTTTTCGCAACAGGTTATGAGGAGATCGAGGCGCTGACGGTGGTGGACATCCTGCGGCGCGCGGGCGAGGAGATCGCCATGGTGTCCATCACGGACGAGCGGCGTGTCGCAAGCTCCCACGGTGTGGAAGTGACGATGGACAAGGTTCTCTCAGAAGTGAATTTTGATGAGACGGATGTGATCGTCCTGCCGGGCGGGATGCCGGGCACGAAGAACCTTGAGGCATGTGAGGCGCTGATGGAGCAGGTGGATGCTTTTGTGAAGGCGGGCAAGACCGTGGCGGCTGTCTGCGCGGCGCCTTCGATTCTGGGACATCGCGGGCATTTAAAAGGAAAGAAGGCGTGTTCCTTCCCCGATATGGAAAGCCAGCTGGATGGCGCGGACGTGAAGCAGGAGCCGGCTGTAATCGACGGCAATATCATCACGGGGCGCGGCATGGGCGCGGCGATTCCCTTCGGGCTTGCGATTCTGGAAAAGCTGCAGGGGAAAGAGGCGGCGGACGCGATGGGCAAAAAAATCGTTTACATGTAAAAAGTTTCCATTATATTTTCATCCCATCCGAACATACTAACATCAAGATAAGCGGCAAACAAAGTGTGCTTTAAGCGGACAAAACCGACGGACAGGCGCACGGAGAATGCGCTTGTCTCAAATATAGATAAAGAATCAAAAGATTCAAAGTATTTCGGAGGTGAAAAGAAATGGCAAGCAACAAGACCAATAGAGTAGAAGTTCCTGAGGCAAAGGCAGCTATGGATCGTTTCAAAACTGAGGTTGCGTCTGAGCTCGGTGTAAACCTGAAAGAGGGTTACAACGGCGACCTGACTTCCAAGGAGGCAGGTTCTATCGGCGGTGAGATGGTTCGTAGAATGATCAAGAAGCAGGAAGAGCAGATGAAGTAACAAAAAACAAAAGCGAAGGCGCCCCGTTTGTGAAACACAGGCGGGGCGCCTTCATGTAATGGGACAGCTCTGCTTATTCGCGCAAAAACAACTAGCATTTTGGAAATCCCTGTGCTATAATGTTTGGGTGACTGTAGCTGAAAGCCCGTATGGGCATTATAATAGATGGAAATGAACGGTCAGAAGATATTGAAGGAGGAACCCATAACATGAGTTTACAGGTGGAAAAATTAGAGAAGAACATGGCGAAGCTGACGATCGAGACTGGTGTGGAAGAATTTGAGAAGGCGATCGAGAAAGCTTATCAGAAACAGAAGAAGCAGATCAGCATACCGGGTTTCCGCAAGGGCAAGGTGCCCCGCCAGATGGTAGAGAAGATGTACGGAAAAGAGGTCTTTTTTGAGGAGGCGGCGAACATTCTGATTCCCGATGCCTACGATAAGGCGCTGGATGAGTGCGAGGAGGATATCGTTTCTTCCCCTCAGATCGAAGTGACCCAGATCGAGGCGGGCAAGCCTTTTGTTTTTACTGCCACGGTTGCAATCAAGCCGGAGGTAAAGCTTGGCAAGTACAAGGGTGTGAAAGTGGATAAGATCGACACCGCGGTGACCGATGAGGAGGTTGATGCGGCGCTTGAGAGAGAACGGCAGAACAATGCCAGAAACATTACGGTGGAAGACCGCCCTGTGAAGGACGGCGATATGACTACGCTTGATTTTGAAGGCTTTGTGGACGGCGTGGCTTTTGAGGGTGGAAAGGGAGAGAACTATCCGCTGACCATCGGTTCCGGCGCGTTTATTCCGGGCTTTGAGGAGCAGCTTGTGGGCGCGAAGATCGGCGAGGAGACGGAAGTGAAGGTTACCTTCCCCGAGGATTATCAGGCGGAGCATCTGCAGGGCAAGGAAGCAGTCTTTAAGTGTACCGTGAGGGAGATTAAGGAGAGAGAGCTTCCCGAACTGAACGATGAATTTGCGAGCGATGTATCCGAGTTTGAGACGCTCTCAGAGTATCGCGAGGATGTGAAAAAGAATCTGGAAGAGAAAAAGCAGAAGGATGCAAAGAACGAGAAGGAAGAAGCGGCTGTGAAAGCGGCGGTGGATGCTTCCGAGATGGAGATTCCCGACGCGATGTTAGAGACGCAGCAGAGGCAGATGGTGGATGAATTTGCGCAGCGCATCACCATGCAGGGTATTTCCATGGAGCAGTATCTGCAGATGACCGGCACGAATTACCAGCAGATGATTGAGCAGGTGAAGCCGCAGGCGGAGGAGAGAATCCGTTCCAGACTTGTGCTTGAGGCGGTGGCGAAGGCGGAAGGGCTGGAGCCGACCGAGGAGGAATACGAGGAAGAGTTAAAGACCATGGCTGAAGTCTACCAGATGGAGGTGGATAAAGTCAGGGAGCTTATGGGAGAGCGCGAGAAGAAGGGCATCATGCAGGATCTGGCTGTCAAAAAAGCGGCGGAGTTCATTGCGGAGAATGCCAAGGAAAGCAAGGCTAAAAAAGCGGACTGAGTAACGGAGGTGTAATACATGGCTTTAATACCTTATGTCATCGAACAGACGTCAAAAGGAGAACGTTCCTATGATATTTATTCCAGACTTTTGAAGGAGAGAATCATCTTTCTGGGCGAGGAAGTAAACGACGCGAGCGCCAGCGTGATTGTGGCGCAGCTCCTTTTTTTAGAGTCTGAGGATCCGGAGAAGGATATCAATCTTTACATTAACAGCCCCGGCGGTGTGATTACCGCGGGTATGGCGATTTACGATACGATGCAGTTTATCAAATGCGATGTGTCCACCGTCTGCATCGGCATGGCGGCGAGCATGGGCGCTTTCCTTCTGGCGGGCGGCGCGAAGGGCAAGAGAATGGCTCTTCCCAACGCGGAGATAATGATCCACCAGCCGGCAGGCGGCGCACAGGGTCAGGCTACCGAGATTGAGATCACGGCAAAGCATATCCTTGCAACGAAAGAGAAGATGGCGAGAATTATGGCGCAGAATACGGGGCAGGATTTTGAAGTGATTATGGCGGACACGGAGAGGGATAACTGGAAGAGCGCGGAAGAGGCGCTTGCCTATGGACTGATTGACCGCATTATCACCAGTCATGCCAGCACCGAAGGCTAGGGTGATGTTATGATTTTGAAATGAGGATTAAGATGGCAGGAAAGATTTCTGAGGAAAAAGTTAGGTGTTCTTTTTGTAATAAGACGCAGGATCAGGTCAAGAAGATGATTGCCGGTCCCGGCGGCGTCTATATCTGTGATGAATGTGTGGATATCTGCGCAGACATCATAGAGGAGGAATATGAGGACAACCCGGAAACAGAGGAGATGGAGATCAATCTCTTAAAGCCGGTGGAGATCAAAAGTTTTCTTGACGAGTATGTGATCGGTCAGGAAGAGGCGAAAAAGGTGATGGCGGTTTCCGTCTATAACCATTATAAAAGGGTGATGGCGCCCAAGGATAACGATGATGAGGTAGAGCTGCAGAAGAGCAATATTATCATGGTCGGTCCCACAGGTTCCGGCAAGACGTATCTGGCGCAGACGCTGGCGAAGATCATAAACGTACCCTTTGCGATCGCGGATGCCACGACTCTGACAGAGGCAGGGTATGTGGGCGAGGATGTGGAGAACATTCTGCTCAAGCTGATTCAGGCGGCGGATTACGATATCGACCGGGCGCAGTACGGCATCATTTATATCGACGAGATTGACAAGATCACGAAAAAAGGGGAAAACGTGTCCATTACCAGAGATGTATCGGGCGAGGGCGTGCAGCAGGCGCTCTTAAAGATCATCGAGGGGACGGTGGCGAGCGTGCCGCCGCAGGGAGGCAGAAAGCACCCGCATCAGGAGCTTCTGCAGATCGACACGTCAAATATTCTCTTTATCTGCGGGGGCGCCTTCGACGGGCTGGAAAAGATCGTCGAGGAACGTCTGGATCGTCACTCCATCGGTTTTAACGCGCAGGTGGCGGAGAAGAGCGGCAAGGAGATCGGCGCGATCTTAAAGGAAGTCACGCCGCAGGATCTGATGAAGTTCGGGCTGATTCCTGAATTTATCGGCCGTGTGCCGGTGACGGTGGCATTGGACGGGCTGGATCAGGAGGCTCTGGTCCGCATTTTGAAGGAGCCGAAGAATGCGCTGATTAAGCAGTATAAGAAACTCTTCGCCTTCGACGAGGTAAAGCTTTCCGTGGAGGACGACGCGGTGGTTGAGATCGCAAAGCTCGCCCACGAAAGAAAGACGGGCGCGAGAGGACTCAGATCTATCGTGGAGAAAGTGATGATGGACGTGATGTATGAGATCCCTTCGGACGACAGCATTGCGGAGTGCATTCTTACGAAGAAGGCGGTGGATGGCGAGGAGAAACCGCTTGTCAGATACCGCGACAGATTATTGCAGGCAAAGTGATTATAGGTATACAGATGAGCGTCGCCAGAACCTTGGCGGCGTTTCTAACTCAAGAGAAAAATGCGACAGTGTGAACCATTCAAGGAGAATGCGTAGCATTCTCTGAATCGAGCGCGCTGGCGCTCGATTTTTGATAATATAGAGGGTGATTTTATGGATAACTGGAATCAACTGGAGAACGGCAGGGAAAGTGCGGATGCGATTTCCCTTCTGCGGGAGGATACGCTTCCCGCGGTGACACTTAGAGGTCTTACGATTTTGCCGGGCATGGTGATTCATTTTGACCTCAGCAGGGATGCGTCCATATCTTCCGTGGAGCAGGCAATGCTGGGAGACCAGCGGCTGCTTGTGGTCAGCCAGAAGGATCCGGGCAAGGAAAATCCCGGCATGGAAGATATCTATGATGTGGGAACCGTTACATTGATCAGACAGGTCAGTAAACTTCCCGAACATATTTTGCGCGTACTGGTGGAAGGCGTTTCCAGAGCGCGTATCCACGGGCTTTCCCAGACGGCGAATGGCATAGTGACACAGGTGTCGTATGAGAGGGATGACAGGGCGGATATCGACGAGGTATCGGCAGAGGCAATGACCAGAACGGTCAAAGAGGCGCTTGAGGCATACGGCGCATGTTTTCCCAAGGTGGGGAAGGCAGTACAGGATCAGATCGAAGAGGGGATGGAACTGGGAAAGCTTCTGGACAGCATTACCATCAATATGCCCCTGCCGGTTGCCGATAAGCAGAAGATTCTGGGCGCCATATCAGTGCGGGAGCGGTTTTCGATTCTGACGGAGATACTCACCCGTGAGGTGGAGGTTATCCGCATCAAAAGTGATCTGGCAAAGAATATCAGGCAGCGGATCGACAAGAACCAGCGCGATTATATTCTGCGGGAGCAGATGCAGTATATTAAGGAAGAACTGGGAGAAAACAACACCGACTCCGACGTGGAACAGTTTCTGGCGGAGGCGGAGAAGCTGAAGGCGAAGCCGGAGGTCAAGGAGAAAATCCGCAAGGAGATCAGGCGGTATAAAAATGTGGCTGGCAGCGGTTCGGAGAGTGCGGTGGAACGCGCTTATATCGAGACGCTTCTGGAACTTCCATGGGACAAGGCGTCCAGAGACAGCAGGGATCTGGAAGGGGCGGAAAAGATTTTAAACGAGCAGCATTACGGTCTGGAGAAGGTGAAGGAGCGTATGCTGGAGTTTCTCGCCGTCAGGATGCTGACGGGCAATGCCGGGAGCCAGATCATCTGTCTGGTAGGGCCTCCCGGCACTGGCAAGACCTCCGTGGCGAAGAGTGTGGCGGAGGCGCTTAAGAAGAAATATGTGCGCATCTGTCTCGGCGGCGTTCGGGACGAGGCAGAGATCAGAGGGCATCGCAAAACTTATGTGGGCGCTATGCCGGGGCGGATCGTGGCTGCGGTTAAACAGGCGGGCGTCAAAAATCCGCTGATGCTTTTGGACGAGATCGACAAACTCGGCAGCGATTACAAGGGAGACCCGGCGTCCGCGCTTTTAGAAGTGCTCGACGGCGAACAGAACCACGCGTTCCGGGATCATTATGTGGAGATCCCGATCGATCTGTCGGAGGTGCTTTTTATCGCCACCGCAAACAGCCGCGACGGGATACCGCGCCCGCTGCTTGACCGCATGGAAATCATAGAAGTGAACAGCTATACCGCCAATGAAAAGTTTCATATCGCCAGAGAGCATCTGGTCAAGAAGGCGTTTCGGAAGAACGGGATCAGGAAGGGCGAGATTGCCTTTTCCGATGAGGCGATCCGCGATATTGTGCGGTTCTATACGAGAGAGGCGGGCGTCAGAGGTCTGGAGCGTCAGATTGGCGCGGTGTGCCGGAAGGAGGCAAGGGCAATCTTTGACCGCCGGAAACAGAAATTGACCGAAGAGGTTAATATAACGCCCGATAAGCTGGAGCACTATCTCGGGAAACCGAAGTACAGGCAGGATAAGATCAATGAAAAGCCGGAGGTCGGCATTGTCAGAGGACTTGCGTGGACCAGTGTGGGCGGGGATACGCTCCAGATCGAAGTCAATGTGATGCCCGGGGAAGGAAAAATTGACTTAACAGGTCAAATGGGAGACGTGATGAAGGAGTCCGCACGGACGGCGCTAAGTTATGTGCGTTCTGTCAGCGGGAAATATAAAGTTGCGGAAAACTTCTATAAAAAGAAAGATTTTCATATTCATATACCGGAGGGCGCTGTGCCGAAGGACGGTCCTTCCGCGGGCATTACCATGGCGACAGCTCTTCTGTCGGCGGTGACGCATATGCCTGTGCGGGCGGATCTGGCAATGACCGGAGAAGTCACTTTGCGGGGCAGGGTTCTTCCCATCGGCGGATTGAAGGAAAAGGTACTGGCGGCAAAGATGGCGGAAGTGAAAACCGTACTTGTGCCGAAGGAGAACGAGAAAGATATCGAGGAGATCCCGGAAGAGATCAAGGAAGGTCAGGAGATCCTCTTTGTGGAGACAATGGAGGAAGTGGCGGATCTTGCCCTGCTGAAGCAGAAGCAGGAATCTGGGAAATGAGGGAAATGCCGTATGACGCCGGAACGTATGACATGAAATGGCGTCCGGGCGGAGGAGAAAAGGACAAATGGTTATAAGAAATGTAAATTTGGAGACGGTGTGCGGTGTCACCAGCAAACTTCCCGAGAATACTTTGCCGGAGTTTGCCTTTGCGGGAAAGAGCAATGTGGGGAAGTCCTCGCTGATCAACGGTCTGATGAACCGCAAGTCTCTGGCGCGCACCAGTTCCTCACCGGGAAAGACGCAGACCATCAACTATTATAATATCAACAACGAGATGTATTTCGTGGATCTGCCGGGTTACGGCTACGCCACCGCCAACGAGAAGGTAAAGGCGACGTGGGGAAAGATGATCGAGGATTATCTGCACCAGTCAAAACAGATACGTGCCGTTTTCCTGCTGATTGACATCAGGCACGCGCCCTCGGAGAATGACAGGATTATGTACAACTGGATTCTGGACCGGGGGTACCAGCCGGTTATCATTGCCACGAAACTGGATAAAATCAAGAGAAGTCAGGTGTCAAAGCAGTTAAAACTCATTTGTGACACACTTGACGTAGTAGATGACACGATTGTCATACCCTACTCTTCACTCAGCAAACAGGGACGGGAAGACATATACGAACTGTTGGACGCCATGCTTGAGGATACAGAGGAGAACCTATGAGAAGAGCCTTAAAGATTTATCTGAAAGTAACGCTGAACCTGTTTACCGCGCTGGCGGCAGTTCTTTTGTGTATTTTTCTTCTCCCGAGACTGATCTGGTTTTTTATGCCGTTTATTCTGGGATGGCTCATTTCGCTGATAGCGGCACCTGTGGTCCGGTTCTTTGAGGAGAAACTGAAGGTAAAGAGAAAGGCAATGTCGGCGGTGGTGATCATCGCCGTGCTGGCGGTGGTGGTGCTTCTCGTCTATCTGCTGATCGCCAAACTGGTCAGGGAGGGCGTTAACTTTATCAATGAGCTGCCGGATATCTGGAATACCATTCTGGCGGAATTTAACAAAGTGGGAGCAAACCTGCAGGTCGTATACGACAGGATGCCGGTGGATATGCAGGCTACCATAGATCATATAATTCTGGAAATGGGGAATTATATGAGCAGTATCATGGGAAAGATCGAGCTGCCTTCTTTTGAGGCGGTGGGAAATGTGGCGAAACAGATTCCCGATATTTTTCTCGCCGTGATCATGTGCCTGCTCTCAGCTTACTTTTTTGTGGCGGATAAGGGGTATATGGCGGCAGCGGCGGAAAAATTCATTCCGGCTTCCATGCGGTACCATTTTGATCTGATCCGCAGGAGTTTTCGGAACGCGGTCGGGGGATATTTCAAGGCGCAGTTTAAAATTGAGTGCTGGATCTACATTCTCCTTGTGATCGGGCTGATGATTCTCGGCGTGGATTACGCCTTTCTGGTGGCGTTCGGCATCGCTGTTCTGGACTTTCTGCCGGTGTTCGGCACGGGTACGGTGATGGTGCCTTGGGCGATTGTTGAGCTGTTGTCGGAAAATTACCGTATGATGTTCGGACTGATTGCCATCTGGCTGTTCGGGCAGCTTGTGCGGCAGGTGATCCAGCCGAAGATTGTGGGAGATTCCATCGGGATGGATGCCATACCGACTTTGTTTTTGCTTTACATCGGTTACCGTGTGGCGGGTGTGCTGGGAATGATACTTGCCGTGCCGATCGGTATTATCCTCGTGAACCTTTACGAGGAGGGCGCCTTTGATACGACCAGACAGAGTCTGCGCATTCTGACGGCGGGCTTTAACCATTTTAGAAAGATCCGCCCGGATGATATGGCGGTTGTGGAGGAGTACGAGAGAGAAGCGAAAGACAGATACAGACAGACTGCACAGGAGAAAGCGGCAAGGGAGCAGATGTATGAGGCATCGCGGATTAAACTGGAGGAGCCGCTTATTATCAAGAAATTTAAAGATAAGAAAAATAGTAAGTAGACAGCGGGGAGAACGCGCGTGCAAAAAAGAAACTGGTGGGAACTCTTTTTTGCTATCTACATTTTGGTTGTCATAAAGGTTATTATCTTTAAATATCCCTATGAGGAGCTTCTGGAAATCGCGGCTTTGTGGCGCAGGGACGTCATATTTGAGGGATTGGGCACGGCGAATTTCAAGCCCTTTAAAACAATAAAAATGTATATAGACTATTCGTATAAACTGAACAGCGTGGAGAACCTCGCGGGCAATGTGCTGGTGTTTGTGCCTCTTGGGTTTCTCTTTCCTTACGTTGCGAAGGATGGGGAGCGGTTTTTTGTGATGCTCTTAAACGCCTTTGTATTTGTGCTTGGAATCGAAATGTTTCAGCTTTTCAGCGCCTTTGGCGCTTTTGATGTGGATGATATTTTACTGAATTGTGTCGGCGCGTCCCTCGGTTTTGGCATTTACCGTCTGATGCAGTTATGGAGAAAAAGAAAGGGGCTTTGTGATGGAAGGGTTACTGAAAAAGATTAAGACGAATGTGGTGGTTTCGTCCGCCCTGTGTGTGATTCTCGGTCTGGTGCTCGTGTTCCGGCCCGGGCTGTCCATGCGGATTGTCTGCACGGCTGTGGGCGTGGTGCTGATTGTATCCGGCGTTATGCGGATGATTGCCTATTTTACCGCGAGGGATGGCAGTCTGTATTCGCAGGCAAATCTGATTTTCGGGATCGTGCTGGCTGTGGTGGGCGTCTGGATTGTGATGAAGCCGGATAAAGTGATGGCGATCTTTCCGATTATTGTGGGAATTGTCATTGCCATACATGGTTTACATAATTTGCAACAGGCGGCGGAACTCTGGCGGGATAAGTATGAGAGATGGTGGATCGCGCTTATTCTGGGCGTGCTCACGGTGGGATTCGGCGTGCTTCTGGTATGCAGACCTTTTGCCGCCATAGACACGGTGGTCATGCTGATCGGCTTTTTCCTGATCTATGACGGGCTTTCCAATGTCTGGATTGTCTCGAGAGTTTACAAAAACGCGAAGATGATGAAGCAGGAGATGGAAGCGGTGGACATAGAGATCGTGGAGCGCGACAGGTGATATGGAAAAATTTGGTCTTGTATATTTGGGCGGGAAGTTATATTATAAATGGTAGGAAAAATGGATTTTGTACCGTAGCAGAGAAGGCGCGGTGCAGGTTATGAGCGAAGAGGGAATCGGTTATGATGATTGGAGCAGTCAGTTTTCAACCTTATGTGTACAATATAAACGCCATCAGCCCGGCAAGCATGAACAGGCTGTCCCGGATTTCGGATGATGTACTGGATCAGAAGACAGATTTCAGCGAACTGGCGCAGGCTGAAAATGAAAATCCCTTGAAGATGGGGCAGACACTCGACTTTAAGGGTATGCTGGAAATGCAGATGCAGCGCGGCAGAAGCAATGCGGCGAGAGTGATGAAGCCTGCGGAGGAGACACAGGCGGAGACAGGCGCAGCGCAGGAGAACGCACAGACGGAAAGTGCGGCGGCGAAGTTTGGACGGGAGAACGCAGCGCGTGCTGTACAGCCGGTGAAAGAGGCGGAGGACAGTGCACAGAATGTATCGGTGTCAGCGTCTGGCGGAAACGGTATGGAAAACGGTGTCAGCAATTTCCGTATGCAGCAGGCGATCAGCGCCTATGAGATGTTTATGACGGCGTAGAGACATTGTAAAAAATGGAACATATGGAAAGCGGAAGCCCCCACTGTTTTGACAGATGGGGGCTCGTTCATATACGAAGGCACGCATAAGTATGGTAAGATTATGACAGCGCCATCTTTTTCACGGCGGCGATGCCGCTGCTCACGGCAGGAACGAGAATCACCGCGCAGGTGATCGCGCCTTCCGCAAAGATGTAAATGCCGTTATAGACAAGGGAATAGGGCAGCGGGTGCCAGCCTTCCCACGCGTACTCGGCGAAGAAAATCCAGCCCGACAGCACCGTGAACACATACCGTCCGAAAATGCCCACGAGATAGCCTTTGAGCAGTCCCCTCTTAGCGCCTGCAAACAGACCCGAGAGTCCCAGCGCGCCGAAAGCCAGAACGTAGTCCAGCACAAGCTGCATGGGGAAGAGCACATAGGGGTTGAACAAAAGCTGCAGCACGCCGTAGGCGATACTGGTCATCAGTCCTGCGCCCAGCCCGAAAAGATAGCCCGGGAGACAGATGACGAGCATGGACAGCAGCGTGGCGGAGCCGCCCCATGGAAAGTCGATGATTTTGATTTCCGAGAGGATGGTGCCGAGCGCGATCGACATGGCGCAGAAGGCAAGCTGTTTGACGGTCAGTTTTCCGCCCTTTCTGGCGGTTCCTTCCGGCTGTGGATTCTGTGCGGCAGCGTACCGTCTCGCGAAAACGACGGCGCCGGCAAGCAGAACTGCCAGAAGTATGACTAACAGCGCATTGCCCAGAGTGGTAGGAACATAAGTCCCGTCAACAATAGTGTAGAACATAAAAAAACCTCCTTTGTCTTCAGAATAAGCAAGGAGGGGAACGGTAACGGAATGTGTACGGAAAATCCGTAACAGGTTTCTGTTACCATCGCTTCCCTACGGCGGTGCTAACCGCATCAGGTAATGAGGGTTAGAGTCCCGGCATCCTGTGCGCGGGCTCAATCTCAGCAAAAGCTCCCCTAGCAAGTTATTCAGTTATGCGGCATGAGCCGCGGCGGATGTATCCGCTTTTTTTACTATAGGGTCTGGCGGGGGAAATGTCAAGGGAATTTTAGTGACAGGGAAGCCGAAGGCTGAACTGTTACGAATTTTATGGGAGAGTGACATGGGAAAATTGCAAAAGGCGTGGGAGGTACTGCTTCCCTATCTGCTGTATTATCTGGCATACAATGTGGCTTATCTGGTTCTTGCTTTTGTGTATCAGGCGACGGTGCGTTTCGGCGGGGCATACGGACAGTTTATGACGGCACATGCCGCCAACGTTGCGGGCGTGATGGGAGGACTGTGTATGCTGGCGGGTATTTTGCCCGTCGTGCCGATGTTAAAGGAGGAACTGCGGGGGCGCGGGGAAACGCTCTGTCCTGCGGCGCTCACCGTGGTCCTCGCTTTCAGCGCTTCGCTGGGGCTCAACGCGCTTCTGACACTGACAGGGTTTGCGGACAGTTCCCAGACCTACCAGAAGGTGGCGGACAGGCAGTACGGCGTGGCTTTTGCGTTGGGGCTTATTCTCTATGGGCTGATATCCCCTCTGGCGGAGGAGGTCGTTTTCCGCGGGGTGATTTACAACCGTCTGCGCCGTTTATACAATCCGGCGATCGGGATTGTCGCTTCCGGGCTTCTCTTCGGCGCGTTTCACGGCAATCTGGTACAGGGCGTGTACGGCGCGTGTCTGGGAATGCTGATGGCGTATCTGTACGAGAAAAGCGGAAAATTTGGGATTCCCTTTCTTTTTCATGCGGTGGCGAATCTGGCGGTGTATACGACGGCGCGGATGGAGGGCGTGCAGGCGTTTTTGCTTACACCGGCTGGGTGCGCGGTTTTGCTGGCGGTTTCTGCGGGGTGCGTGCTGGCTGTACACTTTGGCGGCAGGGTGGAATGAGTATGGCGGTTAAAATATTACTTGCAAAATTCTTACAGTCGGCTTTATAATAAAAAGCACATCGGCAGATGTCTTGTCTGCCTGTGTAGGGATCCTTCTGGAAAAGGATTTCTGTCTTACGATTCTTTCCGGCGATCGGAAACAATCCCTTACTTGTAAACGGACTGGAGCAGAGAAAGACCGTATTCCTCTTGTATTCAGTCATAAAAAACTGTATAATGGAGGAAAATCTATGGTAAAACGAAACGCAAAAAAGTGGTTCCGGCATGGCAGCTCGTGGAGGCGGCTTAGAAACAACCGGAAGTACAGGGATGTGCTTTTCAGACGTCTGTTTCGGGATAAAAAGGATCTTCTTGATCTTTACAATGCTTTAAATGGCAGTACATACACAAATCCTGAGGAACTTGAGATAGTCACAATGGAGGACGTGATCTTTATGAAGATGAAGAACGATCTGTCCTTTATGATTGGAAACACTTTAAATCTCTATGAGCACCAGAGTACCTGGAACCCGAATATGCCCTTGCGGGGCCTGCTTTATTTTGCGCAGCAGTTTGAGGGACTGCTGGCTTCCAGCGATGATGACATTTACGGTACGAAACGTGTGGAACTGCCAACACCCGTATACATTGTATTTTATAACGGCACAGGTATGCAGAGCGATAATCTGCTGTTGTATCTGTCAGATTCGTTTTCAGCAGGACGGGGGAGCGGCTGTATGGAATGCACCTGCGAGGTACTAAACATCAACCGCGGCTACAATCAGGCGCTTATGGAAAAATGTCACAGGTTATGGGAGTATTCGGAATTTTCCTCCGAGATCGAGGAGAACATAAAAAAGGGAATGCGCCGGGAGGAAGCCGTCCACACGGCCATTGACACCTGCATTGAGAAGGGGATACTTAAGGATATCCTAATAAAACAGAAAGCGGAGGTGCTGCATATGATTCTGACGGAATATGACGAGAAAAAGCATTTCAGGACGCTCTTTCGGGAGGGGAAGGAAGAGGGCCGAGAGGAACTCCTGCGGGAACAGGTGAAAAAGAAACTGGACAAGGGCAAGACGATTGCTGAAATTGCGGAAGACTTGGAGGAGGAAATTTCCGTGATAGAGAGAATGATGCCATGAATATCACAGACGAAAATATAGACGGCGGCAAAGCTTTTGACTGGGGAAAAACCTCGGCGGATTATGCCAGATTCCGGGACATCTACCCACAGGAGTTTTATGACAGGATCATCGGACGGCACCTGTGCGTGGAGGGACAGCGCGTCCTTGATCTGGGCACGGGGACGGGTGTGCTTCCCAGAAACATGTACCGCTACGGGGCAAAATGGACGGGAACGGACATCTCCGAAGAGCAGATCGTGCAGGCCAGACGACTGTCGGAGGGGATGGACATTGCATACCGTGCTGTGTCTGCGGAAGAGCTCGATTTCCCGGATGGTTCTTTTGATGTGGTAACGGCCTGTCAGTGTTTCTGGTATTTTGACCATGCAAAACTGGAGCCGGAGCTTGTGCGGATGTTAAAGCCGGGCGGGCGTATTCTTCTTCTGTATATGGCGTGGCTGCCCTTGGAGGACAGAATCGCGGGAGCCAGTGAGGCGCTTGCCTTGCAGTATAATCCGGCATGGAGCGGCGCGGGGGAGACGGTGCATCCGATTGTGATCCCGGAGCTTTACGGGAAGGATTTCGAGCTGATTCACCGCGAGGAGTATCTCCTGCACGTGCCCTTTACCAGGGAGAGCTGGCATGGCAGGATGAAGACGTGCCGGGGAATCGGCGCGTCGCTTAGCGGGCCGGAAATTTTAGTGTGGGAGAGGGAGCATATCAGACTGCTTTCTGAGATTGCTCCGGCGGCGTTCACGGTGCTGCACTATGGGGCCATGGCGGAGCTGAAATCCATGAAAGCGCAGTGATGAATTTGGAAACAGACAATTCTTTATCTATACATTTTTCGGTTTTCTCATACCTGTTAGCAGAATAAGGGAAAGGATCAGCACCAGCGGGAAAACGCATCCCACAAGCATCCCTTTTCGCAGATCATTGCCCGCATTCTGGGTGATATTTCCTACCAGACTGGGTCCGAACGCGCCGCCCAGATCCCCCGCCATGGCGAGCAGGGCGAACATGGCGGTTCCGCCCTCCGGCAGACGCCCGGAGCAGATACTGATCGTGCCGGGCCACATGATGCCCACGGAAAAACCGCACAAAATACAGCCGACCAGTCCGATCACCGGGTTGTCTGAGATGGATGCCGCTATGTAACAGCTCAGGCAAAGGACGCCGGAGCCGAGCATAAACCGCATCAGATCCAGCCTGTCGCCGTATTTTCCGAAGATGACACGGCTGATGCCCATGGTGATCGCAAACATGCACGGACCGGCAAGATCGCCCATCGCCTTTGAAAAGCCAAGCGCCGATTCCGTGTAGGCGGAAGCCCACTGTGCCATGGAAAGCTCGGAAGCGCCTGCGCAGACCATGAGAACAATGGATATCCAGAACAGCGGAACCCGGAGAAGGCGTCCTGTGCCCATGCCGCCGCCGTCTTCAGTCGTATGCTCGATGGGGCAGGTGGCAAAGTTGTAAATATTGTACAGAGGAATGACAGCCCAGATGCAGGCGAGCCATTTCCAGCTGTCAATACCAAATACAGCGAAAAAGACGGTGGACAGAAGGATGACGCCCACAGACCCCCAGCAGTAAAAGGAGTGCAGCAGACTCATCACGGCTTCCTTGTTGTCGAAGGGACATGCCTCCACAATGGGGCTGCACAGTACCTCGATGAGCCCGCTTCCGATGGCGTAGACAATAACGCTCGCGATAATGCCAGAAAGCGGATTGGAAAAGAGGTCCGGCAGAAAGGCAAGTCCGACCAGACCTGCCGCCGCGCACAATTCTGAGGCGACGACACATATGCGGTATCCGATCTTGTCTGCAAAATAGGAGCAGAGGATGTCCACAATAAGCTGGGTCAGAAAAAATACGGTGGAAATCAGCGCGATCTGCCCGAGCGGGATCTGATATTTATTGTGAAACGTTAAGAACAGCAGCGGCGCGAAATTTGCGCAGATCGCCTGCGTGATGAAGCCGAGATAGCAGGCAATCAGTGTTTTCTTATAATTTTTAGGCATGACATATGTACTCCTTTCGCAACAGTTCAGCCCGGGACTTTATACTTGCTGCAAAGCCCGTAAGAATGTGTAAATTCAACCAACAGGGAATCTGTTTCGTACAGAAGGGATTGACTTCTGCAACGAATTGTATTATATAGTAGTCAGATGCAGACATCAATGCAATATATCCCAATATTATTACACAATATCGCGGGAACAGAGGAGCGGCATGATATGAAAGCAAATGAGGGGTACAGCAGGATCGTAACCGATGAATCGCTGCGGGAGACCATTCCCCACGGAAGCGAGGAGTATCCGTTCCGATATTATCTGGAGGATATCTGGCAGTTCGATTTTCACTGTATAGACTGGCACTGGCATTCGGAAGTGGAATTTGTTCTGATCAAGGAGGGGCTGGCGGATTTTCTGATCGGGAGCGAGAGATATGTTCTGGGAGCCGGAACGGGCATTTTTATCAATTCGCAGGTCATTCACAGGTTTGAGGCGGCAAAGAGCGCGATCATCCCGAACATTGTGTTTTCGCCCTCCATGCTTGCCCCGGAAGACAGTCTGATTTATAGGAAGTATGTACAGCCGGTTCTGGACTCGGCGGCAGAGTGTCAGATCTTTTACGCCGGGGATCCCGCGCAGGCAGAGATTCTTCGCGCGCTGGCGGATATATTTGCCGTGCAGGAAATGGAAAACGGATGCGAAATAAAGACAGAAGAACTGCTTTTAAAACTGTGGCGGCTGCTGTATGATAATATGGATATCACAGAAAATACTTCCGCACCACAGGCATCGGTGCGGACGCAGGCACAGCTCCAGATCATGCTGCAGTACATTCACAAAAATTATCCGAACCAGATATCGCTTGACGATATCGCGGAAACGGTGGCTCTTGGCAAAAGTAGTGTACTCAGTATTTTTCACAAAAATATTCACACCTCGCCCATCAGCTATCTGGTGCATTACAGACTGAAACGGGCGGCAAAACTGCTTATGACGACGCAGGACAGCGTTGCCGCCATCGCCCGCGACACCGGGTTTGAAAATGTCGGCTACTTTTGCCGGAAATTCAAGGAAGTGTTTCAGGTGACACCCGGCGAGTACAGAAAAGGAAAGTCATAGAGGAATGGGACAAAGTGTGATGCTGGAAACGGAAAGATTATATTTGCGGGAAATGACGCAGGACGATTTTCCTTCTCTGTGTAATATATTGCAGGATGAGGAGACCATGTACGCCTATGAGGGGGCGTTCACCGATTCGGAGGCGCAGGAATGGCTGGACAGACAGAGGGCGCGCTATCAGAAGTGGGGCTTTGGCTTATGGGCGGTTATCTTAAAGGACAATGGGGAAATGATCGGACAGTGCGGGCTTACCATGCAGCCGTGGAAAGAGGAGGAAGTGCTTGAAGTCGGCTATTTATTTGAAAGGTCGCATTGGCATAAAGGGTATGCGACGGAGGCGGCAACGGCATGTAAGCAGTACGCCTTCGACGTATTGAAAGCAAAGGACGTCTGCTCCATCATCCGGGACACCAACACGGCGTCCCGGCATGTGGCAGTCAGAAACGGGATGACCATCGAGGATACATGGACGAAACACTACAGGGGCGTGGATATGCCGCATTACCGTTATGTGGTAAGGCGCTGATGAAAGCGGAAAAAGATGCCGCAGGAGCGGCTGGCGGATATTATGGAGGGAAGACAATGGACTGTTTGGGACAGCGGAGTGGAATGGAGAGCGTTCAGAATCTGGAGACCGTCATCAACGAGGGACTTCGTGTCGCCCTGCTGGCGGAGACGCCGGATCAGTCTCTGGATGTGCTGTTACAGCATCTGGGGATGGCGCTTGACGGGGAACGCACTTACATATTTGAGCAGAACGCGTCCGGCTGTGACGACAACACTTACGAGTGGGTGGCAGACGGGGTGGAGCCGGAAAAGGAGAATCTTCAGAATGTGCCCCCGGAGGTGTGTGCGAGCTGGTATCGGAAATTCAGCGTCGGCAGGCATATTGTGATAGAAGATCTGGAAGACATACGGGAGACGGAGCCTTTGCAGTATGAGAATCTGAAGCGGCAGAGCATCCGTTCTCTTGTGGTGGTTCCCCTTTACAACGGGGAAAAGACCATCGGCTTTTACGGGGTGGACAATCCGCCGGCGAAGTCGCTGGAATACGCGTCGAATATGCTCCAGACCGCGGCATACTTTATTGTATCATGTCTGAAACAGCGCAATCTGTTCCGGGAACTCCGGAAGCGCAGTTACAATGTCCTGCAGGCGCTCAGCGTGGATTATCTGGGCATTTATCAGGTGAATTTTGATACGGACGAATGTGAGGTATATCGGAACAGCGAAAAGATGGATATGGATTGGGACGCCGGCTTTGCGGACGGCTATCAGGCGGCTGTCGGACAGTATATTTCCCGGTGCGTTGCGCCCAGAGACCAGAAAAAACTTAACTCTGTGACAAAAAAAGAGTATGTGCTTTTGCAGCTTCGGACAAAGAAGAAGTTCTATGTGCGCTATCAGGTCAATGACAACGTTTACGGACTGAAACATATGGAGATTCATTTTTCCGCCACGGAGAAGGCGGAGGAAGAAAACTGCGCGATTTTTGCCCTGCGGGATGTGAACGCGGTGGTGGAGCAGGAGGAGAAGTACAAGCTGGAGGCGCGGCAGAATCTGGAGGATATTCTGGAGGGCGCGAGAACTGGCATCTGGACGATCGAGCTGGAGGAGGGATGCCAGCCGAGGATGTATACCAATCGGATCATGCGGATGCTGCTTGGCGTGCCGGATGAGATCGAGCCGGAGGAGTGCTACCGGCATTGGTTTGAAAACATTGAGCCGGACTATGTGGAGATGGTGCAGGAATCCGTGCGGGAGATCGTGGAAACCGGGCGTTCCGAAGTGATTTACCCGTGGAACCACCCGAAGCTTGGGAAGATTTATGTCCGTTGCGGCGGTGTGCCCGACAAGACATTCAAGAAACCGGGCGTATGTCTGAACGGATATCATCAGGATATCACAGAGACAATGGTGGCGAAGGGAAAACAGGAGCAGGCGATCATGGAACTGCTGGAGAAGGTCAGACGTGCCAATTCGGCAAAGAGCGAGTTCCTTTCCCATATGTCCCACGATCTGCGCACGCCCATCAACGGCATACTGGGGATGCTGTCCATCATAGAGAAAAGTCAGGATGACCCGGAGCGGCAGAGGGACTGCCGGAACAAAATACGCGTGTCAACGGAGCACCTGCTTTCTCTGGTCAACGACGTGCTTCAATTCAGTAAGTTGGACAGCGCAAGACCGACGGAAGCGGAGGAGTCGTTTGCGCTTCGCGATGTATTGGAAAACAGTATCGCGCTTCTGGACGAGAGGGCAAAGGAGCGGGGCATACGGCTGACACTGGAGGAAGCTTACATACAGCATGGCAGGGTGATTGGAAATCCGCTGTATCTGCAGCAGATTCTGATGAATATGATTGACAATGCGATAAAATATAACCACCCACAGGGCGCCGTCTCTGTGCGGGTAAAGGAGACGTCCTGCCGGGGTGACACCGCAGACTATCAGTTTGAGGTCGAAGATACCGGGATCGGTATTGGGGAGGCGTTCAAAAAGCATATTTTTGAGCCGTTTACGCAGGAGCATAAAAGCGCGAGAACCCACTATAATGGCGTTGGCCTCGGTATGTCCATAGTAAAGCAGCTGGTAGACCAGATGAAGGGACATATTGAGGTAGAAAGTCAGATTGGCAGCGGCAGTCTGTTCCGTATCACCCTGCCCATGCAGATCGACGGGGTGCGCGATGCGCAGGCTGAGGATGAAGGGCAGAATGAACCAGACACCATTGCTGGGATGCGCGTCCTTCTGGTGGAGGATAATGAGATAAACTGTGAAATCATTGAGTTCATGCTGAAGGATGCGGGCGCGGAGGTCGTGACCGCGAATGACGGAAAAGTTGCCGTGGACGCGTTTGCTGCATCTGCTCCCGAAACATTTGACTGTGTGCTCATGGATCTGATGATGCCGGTTATGAGCGGATATGAGGCGGCGCGTGTAATCCGCGGCATGAAGCGGACGGACGCAAAAACCGTTCCCATCATTGCGCTGTCAGCTAATGCGTTTGACGAGGATGTGGCAATGGCAAAGGACGCCGGGATGAATGAGCATCTGGCGAAGCCGGTGGACATGCGGAAAATGTTCCGGGTGATGAACCGGCTCAGATATGGGAAACCGAAATCTTCGTGAAGCCGAACCATGGGGCAGCGATGACGGGACAGGAAATACAGGAGGAACCGTATGGATATGGACTATGCGAGAACAGACGGTAAAAACGAAGACTTTATTGAAAACTGCCGACTTCTCGACATGGACTTGGACAGGCGTGTCGGGAGGCAGATCAAGAGAGAGAAGTACGAGAAATTTAACCAGCTGGATGAGATACGGGAGGCGATCGTCGTTTATGATGATGGTAAGCCGGTTGGCGGCGGCGCTATCAGAAGGTACGATGATGAGACTGTCGAGCTGAAGAGGGTGTTTGTGCATAGCGAATATCAAGGGCAGGGGATCGGGAGCAGACTCGTTTCCCTGCTGATCGAATGGGCGGCACAGTTGGGCTACCGGCGGATGATTCTGGAGACGGGGGAGCTGCTGGCGGAATCCTGCGCGGTCTATCGAAAGCTGGGGTTTACAGTCATTCCCAACTACGGACCGTATGCGGATATGCCGGAGTCTTTGTGTATGGCGAAGACAATTCGGTGATATTTCAGGATTTAGAGGAGGGATCTGTTATGAACGCACTGGTAATCAACTGCAGTCCTGTGAGGACAGGCGCTACGGCTGAGATTGTAAAAATCGTCTCCCGAAAATTAGCAGAGAAATACGGGACCGGGGATGAAGGAGGACGGAAAGATGGAAAACGAATTATTTGAGAAAACCCCGGTGCCGAAAGCCTATTTTAAATTCGCCCTGCCTGTTGTGCTCAGCATGGTAGTCTCGTTGGTCTACAATATGGTAGACACCTATTTTATTGCGCAGACAGGGAACACGAATCTGGTGGCAGGGGTATCTTTAAGCGCGCCGGTTTTTACCTTGATGATTGCGCTTGGGGATATTTTCGGATTGGGAGGCAGTTCCCTTATCTCCCGGCTGTTCGGAGAGAAGAAGGATGAGGACGGGAAACGCTTAAGCGTTTTTTGTTTTTATGCGGCGATTGTGTGCGGGATTTTGGTGACGGCGGTGATGATGATGCTTCGCGAACCGATTCTGTATGTGCTGGGCGCCAATGCGGAGACGCTTTCCTATGCCTCCGGCTATTATACCTATATCGTGCTCGGTGCGCCGTTTATTATTTTGTCCTTTACGCCGTCCAATCTGCTGCGGACGGAGGGGTTTGCGACCGCGACCATGACGGGCAGCATATTGGGCGCCGTCGTCAATATGATTCTGGACCCTGTCTTTATTTCCGTGTTGGGGCTGGGTGCGGCAGGCGCGGCAATTGCGACTGTGATCGGAAACATTTTCGCGGATATCTTTTATGTCTGGTTTCTGTTAAAAAGAAGCAGACGGCTTTCCATCAATCCGGCGGGATTTCATATTCATATCGCAGAGGTGGGGCAGATACTGGCAATCGGGATTCCGGCGTCGATTACGAACTTGATGCAGAGCATTGGCATTGCGCTGACGAACCGGTCGCTTTTGCCATACGGCAATGATAAGGTTGCGGCAATGGGAATTGTGATGAAGGTGAATCTGATTGCCGTTCTGGTTCTGGTGGGCTTTGCCTTTGGTGCGCAGCCGCTGGTCGGGTATAATTATGGCGCGAAAAACCATGCGCGTCTCAAGGAAATTCTGCGGTTTTCATACAGCTTTGAATGCTGCACGGCGGCGGTGCTTGCGGGAGCGCTCTCCCTTGCGGCGCCCGCCATGATCGGGATGTTTATGCAGGATGCGGCTATCATCGAGATCGGAGTCCCCATGCTCCGTATGCAGCAGATGGGAATGGTGTTTACGGCGGTTGTGCTTGTGACGACCTGTACCTTCCAGTCGGCAGGAAAAGCGGTGGGCGCTTTTCTTCTGTCGATCAGCAGGCAGGGGGTGCTTTTTGCAGCCGTTCTCTTCATTGCCTCCAAGGCGTTCGCCTACCAAGGGGTCTTGATGGCACAGGCAGTTTCCGATCTGCTGACGGCGGTCATGGCGGTTATTCTGTTTGAGATTCTGATACGGAGACCGCTTTATCGTTGAAAAAGGGCAATGTGCGTGTAACTTCTTGCGCAATGCAAGCGTTCGTTTCTGGTTATTGACACGTATCACTGATACAAAGAAAATTCTTTGTTGGCGGTTTTATGACGATGACAGGTGCGGGGTGGAGCGCATCCCTGTTCGGGGGAGGCTGCTTTTCCTTTGTATTTGGGCTGGTATGTCATGCAATTATCACTTTGAAAAGAAATGACAAAGAGTGACGCGGGAAAGCGTGGAACGCAAAGGAGTGCCGGATGCCTTCTTTGCGTTTTTCTATTCCCACCGCCTGGTTTTTTGCCAGAAACTCTGAAGTGAATCTTCAGACAAGGCGGCTTTCTTCCGCAAAGGATTCCTCAAGCAGCTTCCTGCGATAATCGTTGTCATTGAGAACGCGATTCACTTCCTCAGATTTTCCGGCGTCCATCAAGGATTGGAGTAGTACAGCGAGCGTGTTACTGCCTTTCTCCATTCCTTTGTTCAGCCATTCCTTCCGTTCGCTCTTCATATGTTTTTCTTCATCATATTCAAAAATACTCACCGCGATCGCCTCCGCCCGGTTCTTTGCCAGAAACTCGGCAAGGATATTGTTCTTGATACAATCGTCTACCGCTTTTTCGACTGCCTCCAATAAAGGCAGTTCTTCCGCGTATGCCCTCACCTGCGCCACATACTGGGCGTACTCTTTCAACAGACGGCACGCGTCCAGCAGTTCATGGTTATATCCCAGATTGATGTTATAGACAATCACCGACAGCTCCAGTGCCGGTTCATTCTGTTTCTTTTCAAAAGCGTCCGACAGATACAGCACCTGCTGTTCCGGCTGGAAGTCTGTTCCGTTGTAAAATACGACAAACCGGGGCGTCGGAATCTTGATGAGGGACTTACTGTACAAGTTTTCGTCTTTGACCCGGTTCTGCAATACCCGGGTCACATAGATTAAATCCCGCAGCGGCATATTCGGATTGCAGGTGGACTGGTGCTCGTAGAGGAGCAGTTCAAAATCAAACACAAAGGAAATGTCGTTCTTATAATTCATGTAGACCGCATTTTCCAGTGTGGTGATTTCCAGAGAGTCCGTCTCTTCGTAAGCCGTGCCGTTTAATGCGTTGTAAAGGCTGAGCAGATTTTCCTTCTCCCGGAATATCATTCGGAATACGGTGTCCTTGTAGTTGCGCTGTACACCTGCTTCGCACAGGAGTGTTCCATTTGTCTGCTTCTCGGATGTCGCTGTGTTACCCGGTGCTGTCTCGCCTGTTCTTTTTCGGCGCTCCTTTGCTGTGTTCGCTTTTGTCTTGTGCATTTGCATGTCCTCCTTGGTGGTGACGGCTCCTTCTTTTTCTTTGTGTGAAAGAAAAAACCGTCGGTGCAGGAGAACCGTTTCAGATCCTCCTGCTTTGTAGTTGGTTAGTTGGAATCAAAGCATGGATTTTCTGAAACTTAGAGTGGCAGTCAAACTTGGGAATGAACTGCCATAGAACTTTGTGAAATGTTTTCGTTAGAAGATATGCTTTTTATCACTATAACATAAGCATGACGAAATTGTAAATATATGCTGGGAAAAATATGTAAATAATTGTATTTGCTGCTTGCTGTACTGCTGGTATAGCAGTACCGTATTGGCAGAAAGCTGATAGGCACAAAATAGACTGATAATAATAAGAAAAATGGAGAATATTCAAATAATCTGACAATTCAGCAAAAAGTCTTTATTTACAAATCCCAAACACAGGTGTATTATTGTATACATGTAGAACGCAAAGGAGCGCTAGATGCTTTCTTTGCGTTTTTTTTTGCGCGAACAGGCGGAACGTCTTGAATCTGCCTATACGCGAAATCCACAGCATAAAAAGTCAAGAGAGAAGATTGAGGCTCTGACAAGGAGGTAACTTATGTTTGATGTAAAGACAACCATCCCGAAATCCCCCCTCTACCGGGCGGAATTTGAACATGACAACTGCGGTATCGGCGCCTGCGTGAATATCAAGGGCAAGAAGAGCCGCGCCATCGTGGAGAATGCGCTTAAGATTGTGGAGAATCTGGAGCACCGCGCCGGAAAGGATGCGGAAGGTGAGACGGGCGACGGCGTGGGGATTCTCACGCAGATGCCCCATAAGTTTATGAAGAAGGTGACGAAGGACCTTGGCTTCGAGATCGGCGGCGAGCGGGAGTACGGCGTCGGAACGTTTTTCTTTCCGCAGGATGAATTACAGCGGGGGCAGGCGAAGAAAATGTTTGAGATCATTGCGGCGAAGGAGGGGCTGCCGCTCTTAGGCTGGCGCGATGTGCCCACGGTTCCCTCTGTGCTGGGGCACAAGGCGGTGGAGTGTATGCCCTGCATCATGCAGGCGTTTCTCAAAAAGCCGGCGGGTGTGGAGAAGGGCATTGACTTTGACAGAAAGCTGTACATACTACGGCGTACCTTTGAGCAGTCCACGGATGTGACTTATGTGGTCAGTCTGTCGAGCCGGACAATCGTGTACAAGGGCATGTTCCTTGTGGGGCAGCTTCGCACTTTCTTTGCGGACTTGCAGGATAAAGATTACGAGTCTGCGATCGCAGTGGTACACTCCCGGTTTTCAACGAACACGAACCCGAGTTGGGAGCGGGCGCACCCGAACCGTTTTATTGTGCATAACGGCGAGATCAACACGATCCGGGGCAATGCGGACAAAATGCAGGCGAGGGAAGAGAACATGGAGTCCGAGCACTTGCAGGGGCAGATGCACAAGATCCTGCCGGCAATCAACGCTTCCGGCTCCGATTCCGCCATGCTCGACAACACGCTGGAGTTTCTTGTGATGAGCGGGATGCCGTTGCCGCTTGCGGTGATGATCACGATCCCGGAGCCTTGGGAAAACAACAAGACCATGTCCCAGAAGAAAAAGGACTTCTACCAGTATTATGCGACGATGATGGAGCCGTGGGACGGTCCGGCGTCCATCCTGTTCTGCGACGGGGATATTATGGGCGCGGTGCTTGACCGAAACGGTCTACGCCCTTCCCGGTACATGATTACGGACGATGACACGCTGATCCTCTCCTCGGAGGTGGGCGTGCTGGATATCGACCCGTCAAAGATCGTGATGAAAGAAAGACTCCACCCCGGCAAGATGCTTCTGGTGGACACGGTGCAGGGGAGAGTGATCGACGATGACGAGTTAAAGGAAAAGTATGCCTCCGCGCAGCCTTACGGCGAGTGGCTGGACAGCAAGCTGGTGACCTTGAAGGAGTTAAAGATTCCGAACCAGCGCGTGCCGGAGTTTACCTACGAGGAGAGACAGCGGATGCAGAAGGCGTTCGGCTACACCTACGAAGATCTGAAGACCAGCATCCTGCCCATGGCGAAAAACGGGGCGGAGGCGATCGCGGCGATGGGTGTGGACACGCCGATCCCGGTGCTTTCCAGAGCGCACCACCCGCTGTTCCACTACTTCAAACAGCTTTTTGCGCAGGTGACCAACCCGCCCATCGACGCGATCCGCGAGGAGGTGGTCACTTCCACCACGGTCTATCTGGGGCAGGACGGGAATCTTCTGGAGGAGATGCCGGAAAACTGCAATATGCTGCGGGTGCACAATCCGATTCTGACAAGCACCGACCTTCTGAAAATCAAGACCATGAAGGCGGAAGGCTTTAAGGTGGAAGTGATTCCCATTACCTACTACAAGAATACAAGACTGGAAAAGGCGATTGAGCGGCTTTTTGTGGAGGTGGACAGGGCATACCGCGACGGTGTGAATATCATTGTCCTCTCCGACAGGGGCGTGGACGAAAACAGGGTGGCGATCCCTTCCCTGCTGGCGGTTTCCGCTTTGCAGCAGCATCTGGTAAGCACCAAGAAAAGGACCAGCGTGGATATTATTTTAGAGTCCGCGGAACCGAGGGAGGTGCATCACTTTGCAACGCTGCTGGGCTTTGGCGCCTCAGCGGTGAACCCCTATCTGGCGCAGGAGAGCATCAAAGAGCTGATCGACAATCATATGCTGGACAAAGATTACTATGCGGCCGTGGATGATTACAACAGCGCGATCCTGCACGGGATTGTCAAGATTGCCTCCAAGATGGGCATTTCCACGATCCAGTCCTATCAAGGTTCCAAGATCTTTGAGGCGATCGGCATTGATAAAGAGGTGATCAACAAATATTTTACCGACACGGTCTGCCGGGTGGGCGGCATTACCTTGAAAGACATCGAGGAGGAGGTGGACACCCTGCACTCCATGGCTTTTGACCCGCTCGGTCTATCCACGGATCTGACGCTGGACAGCACGGGACATCACCAGATGCGCAGCGGCGCGGATGAACATCTGTACAACCCGGAGACCATTCATTTACTACAGGAGTCAACCAGACGGGGCGATTACGAATTATTTAAGCAGTATACCAAAGCGGTCAATAACGAGGACAGCATCAAGAACCTGCGGGGGCTGATGGATTTTAATTTTGCGAAGAAACCTGTGCCGATCGAGGAAGTGGAGAGTGTTGACACGATTGTCACAAGATTTAAGACGGGCGCCATGTCCTACGGTTCCATCTCCAAGGAGGCGCACGAGACGATGGCGATTGCCATGAACCGTCTGCACGGCAAATCCAACTCCGGCGAGGGCGGGGAAGATAAGGAGAGGCTTAAGGTGGGCGCGGACGGCTTAAACCGCTGTTCTGCGATCAAGCAGGTGGCGAGCGGACGTTTCGGCGTCACCAGCGAATACTTAAACAGCGCACAGGAGATTCAGATCAAGATGGCGCAGGGGGCGAAACCCGGCGAGGGCGGGCATCTGCCCGGGGGCAAGGTATACCCGTGGATCGCAAAGACCAGACACTCCACGCCCGGCGTGGGGCTGATTTCCCCGCCGCCGCACCACGATATCTATTCCATTGAGGATCTGGCGCAGTTGATCTATGACTTGAAAAATGCCAACACCAAGGCGCGGATTTCGGTGAAGCTGGTTTCCGAGGCAGGCGTGGGTACGGTGGCGGCAGGCGTGGCAAAAGCGGGCGCACAGGTGATACTGGTTTCCGGCTACGACGGCGGGACGGGGGCTGCGCCGAGAAATTCCATCCACAACGCGGGACTGCCGTGGGAACTGGGGCTGGCGGAGACACACCAGACTTTGATCCAGAACGGGCTGAGAAACAAAGTCCGTATCGAGACGGACGGCAAACTGATGAGCGGCAGGGACGTGGCGATCGCGGCGATCCTCGGCGCGGAGGAGTTCGGCTTTGCCACGGCGCCCCTTGTGACCATGGGGTGTCTGATGATGCGCGTCTGCAATCTGGACACCTGCCCGGTGGGCGTGGCGACCCAGAACCCGGAGCTGCGTAAGCGCTTTACGGGGAAGCCGGAGTACGTGGAGAACTTTATGCGGTTTATCGCGCAGGAGCTTCGGGAGTATATGGCGAAGCTTGGCGTGCGCAAGGTGGATGAGCTGGTGGGCAGGACAGAACTTCTGAAAGTGAAGGAGAATCTGACGGACCGCCAGCGAAAAGTGGATCTGGACTTGATTTTGAGCAATCCTTACGAGGGGAGCAAGGAGAAGTTTATCTTTGACCCGAAACAGGTATATGATTTCCATCTGGAAAAGACGCTCGACGAGAGGGTGCTCCTCAAGCAGCTCTCCAAGGCGCTTGAGAGCGGGCAGAAGCGCAGCCTTGAGGTGGACGTTTCCAACACGGACCGCACCTTCGGCACCATCTTCGGCTCGGAGATCACGAGGCGGTTCGGCGACACGCTGGAGGAGGACACCTACCATATCCTGTGCAAGGGTTCCGGTGGGCAGAGTTTCGGCGCGTTTATTCCGAAAGGGCTGACGCTTGAGCTGGTGGGCGATTCCAACGACTACTTCGGAAAGGGCTTATCCGGCGGCAAACTGGTGGTTTATCCGCCCAAAGGCTCCGCGTTTAAGCAGGATGAGAATATCATCATCGGCAATGTCTCTCTCTACGGCGCGACTTCCGGCAAGGCATTTATAGGTGGCGTGGCGGGCGAGCGGTTCTGCGTGCGCAACTCCGGCGCCATCGCGGTGGTGGAGGGCGTGGGCGACCACGGCTGTGAATATATGACGGGCGGACGCGTGGTGGTGATCGGTTCCGTTGGCAAGAACTTCGCGGCGGGCATGAGCGGCGGTATCGCCTATGTATTGGATGAGAACAATGACCTGTACACCAAGACCAATAAGGAGATGGTTTCCTCCTATGAGATCACCTCAAAATACGACGTCCTTGAGCTGAAAGAAATGATTAAGGAACACGTGGCATATACCAATTCCGCCAAGGGAAAGGAGATTCTTAACAATTTCGGGGAATATCTGCCGAAGTTTAAGAAGATCATCCCGCATGACTATGAGATCATGTTAAAGCTCATCGTGCAGATGGAGGAGAAGGGCTTAAGCGCGGAGCAGGCGCAGATCGAGGCGTTTTATAAAAAAGATAAAGAAGGGGCATAAAATCATGGGAAAACCGACAGGATTTATGGAATATGAGCGCAGGGTTTCAAAGGATGTAAGCCCGAAACAGCGCATTCAGAATTTTAACGAGTTTCACGAACATCTGACCATGGAGGAACAGCGGGAGCAGGGCGCGCGCTGCATGGACTGCGGCGTTCCCTTCTGCCAGTCGGGCATGACGCTGTGCGGCATGACCTCGGGGTGTCCTCTGCACAATCTGGTGCCGGAGTGGAACGATCTGGTCTATACGGGAAACTGGGAACAGGCATACAACCGTCTGCACAAGACAAATAACTTCCCGGAGTTTACGTCGAGGGTGTGCCCGGCGCTCTGTGAGGCGGCATGTACCTGCGGCTTGAACGGCGACCCGGTCTCCACCAAGGAGAACGAGTATGCCATCATTGAAAATGCCTACGAGAAGGGCTACGCGGCGGCTAAGCCCCCCAAGGTGCGCACCGGCAAGAAGGTGGCGGTGGTGGGCAGCGGTCCCTCCGGGCTTGCGGTGGCGGACCAGCTCAACAGGCGCGGGCATCTGGTGACCGTGTTTGAGCGCTCTGACCGCATTGGCGGGCTTTTGATGTACGGCATTCCCAATATGAAGCTGGAAAAACACATCATCGACCGCAAGATCAAAGTCATGGAGGAGGAGGGCGTCACCTTTGTGACAAACAGCAACGTGGGCAGGGATGTGAAGGCGGAGAAGCTGTTAAAGGAGTTTGACCGGGTGGTGCTCTGCTGCGGCTCCTCCAATCCCCGCGATATAGGTGTGCCGGGCAGGGACGCCAAGGGCATCTACTTTGCGGTGGATTTTCTGGCGGCAAACACGAAGAGTCTGCTGGACTCGGACTTTGCGGATAAAAAATATGTGGACACGAAAGACAAAAATGTGGTAATCATCGGCGGCGGCGACACCGGCAACGACTGCGTGGGCACGGCGATCCGGCACGGGGCGAAGTCCGTGACCCAGATTGAGATGATGCCCAAGGCACCCGATAGGAGGGCTGAAAGCAATCCGTGGCCCGAGTGGCCAAAGGTCTGCAAGACCGACTACGGACAGGAGGAGGCGATCGCCGTTTACGGTCACGATCCCCGGATTTACGAGTCCACGGTGAAGGAGTTTCTCAAAGATAAAAACGGGAATCTGAAAGCCGTGAAGATCGTTTCGCTGGCATGGGAGAAAGACCCCGGGACGGGACGCATGAACATGAAAGAAGTGGAAGGCTCGGAGAAGACGCTGGAGGCACAGATCGTGCTGATCGCGGCGGGATTTTTAGGAAGCCAGAAGTATGTGACGGACGCTTTTCACGTGGCGCTGGACGGCAGAACCAATGTGCAGACTGCGCCGGGCAGATTTGCGACCAGCGTTGACCGGGTGTTTACGGCGGGCGACATGCACACCGGGCAGTCCCTTGTGGTGAAAGCCATCCGTCAGGGCAGGGAGTGCGCGAGGGAAGTGGACGAGAGCCTGATGGGGTACACGAACCTGTATGTGCAGTAAAAACTGACGTTATGTAAACCACTGTGTGCAAAGTATACCCGAAAAGATACAATCTATACCAGAATGAAAAAAGCAGGACTTTTTTCTGATACACTGTCTCTATCTTTTATCATTTTATCTCACATCATAATGGAGGAGACAGGTATGAATTTTTTGAGCGGGTTTAAAAAGGTGGTGGATGCGCAGCCGGACAAAGTGGCGATTGTGGACCGGGGCGGCGCAAGGAGCACAACTTACCGGGAGCTTGCAAGGATAAGCGGACAGGTTGCGGCAAAGCTTTTGGAGACGGGGGATATGTCCGGGCAGGCGGTTTTAGTCTGCATGGACAGACGCATGGAGTATGTGGCGGCGGAAATCGGGATTATGATGGCGGGGGCGGCTTATGTGCCGCTGCTGCCGGAGTATCCGCCGGAAAGAATTGCATATATTCGGAACGACTGTAGCGCGGTGTGCACGATCGACGCCGCATGGATGGAGAATATCGGGCAGTATGAGCCTGCGGGGGTGTATACGGCGGCGGACCGGAACAGGGCGCTGATCATCTATACGTCTGGTTCCACCGGGCGCCCCAAGGGTATCGTTCACAGCCATGCAAGTTTTTATGAGGGCGTGCTGGGGAATGTGGCTGCCCTTGGCTTGGGGCGGGAGGAACGGTTGGCGGCGGCAGCGCCGTTATCCTTCGCGGTGACTCTGCTTGAGTATTTTTCTGTTTTGGAAAGCGGCGGCTGCATCCATATTCTTCCCGAGGAGGTGCGCAGGGATGTGCGCCTGATGGAGACTTACTATGCGGAGAAAGATATCACCTGCGGCTTTATCAGCCCGCAGATGCTGCGCTACTTTAAAAACCGTGGGAAGGCGCTGAAAAAGATTGCGACCGGAAGCGAGAGGGTATCTATGATCGGCGGCGACGGCTATACGCTGTACAATCTTTACGGCAGCAGCGAGACGGCGCTTCTGATATCGGCGTTCGAGGTGAAGGAGCCTATGGAAAATACGCCGATCGGAAAACCTGTGCCGGGTATAGAGATGTTCCTGCTTGACCAGCAGGGAAAAGAAGTGCCCGACGGTGAGGAAGGGGAAATCTGTGCGCTCGGCGTGCTCGGCGAGTGTTATCTGAACATGGAAGAGCAGAGCGCGCGGACATTCGAGCACAGGGAGGACGGAAAGGTTCTGCTCCACACGGGGGATATCGGGCGGAAACTGCCGGATGGAAATTATATTTATGTAAACCGAAAAGACTGGATGGTAAAGGTCAACGGACAGCGTGTGGAGACGGGAGAGATCGAGCTTCGCATGGCGGCGGCGCCGGGCGTGAAAAACGCCGTGGTCAAAGCTTTTGAGGACGAAAACGGGCAGAATTATCTGTGCGGATATTATGTGGCGGAGGAGGAAGTGCTGCCGGAGGATATCCGTGACAGCTTAAAAGAGGCGCTGCCGGATTACATGATTCCCCGGTTCTTAAAAAGACTGGAGGAGCTGCCGAAGAACGTCAACGGAAAGCTGGACAGGATGGCGCTTCTGCCGCCGGGGATCTCTGAGTACAAGCGGGCGTACAGAGAGCCGGAAAACGAGGTGCAGAGCCGCCTGTGCGAGGCATTTGAGGCGATCCTGCACTGTGGAAAAACGGGAATCGGGGACGACTTTTTCCAACTGGGCGGGGATTCCATCAATGTGCTGCAGCTGGCGGAGCATCTTGCGGATTTGCCCCTCACGCCGGGCATGGTGTTACAGGGCAGGACGCCGGAGCAGATCGCGCTTCTCTTGCAGGAGAAAAGGGCAGAGGGCGCCGTGGCATGGGAGCAGATACGAAAGCAGGCGAAGGAGCGGACACAGTGGCCTCTCACGGATTCCCAGATGGGCGTCTATCTGGAGTGCGTCAACGAGCCGGAATCCACAATGTACAACATCCCCATGTGCTGCGAGCTGCCGGAGGATATCGACGAGGGCAGATTCCGGGAGGCGGTAAAGCGGGCGGTTGCCATGCACCCTGCTTTCGGTGTCAGGATTGTGCTGGAGGATGGGACGCCTTTCATGGAGCTGTGCACGGCATATCTGGACGCGGAGGTGCAGGCGTGTACCGCCGGCGGCATGAGGGAGGCGGAGAAGAATTTTGTCCGTCCTTTTGTGATGGACGAGGAGCCTTTATATCGCATGGCGTTGTACCGCATGGCGGATAGAAACGGAAAAACACATATTTATTTCTTTTTTGATGTGCATCACATCATCTTTGACGGCACTTCGGTAAACGTATTTCTGGAGGAGATATCTCTCCTTTACAAGGGGGAGGAGCCGAAGCCGGAGGAGGTATCTCTGATGGATGTGTCCGTCTACGAGGAGACGGTGAAGGATACGCCGGTGTATCAGGCGGCGAGGGAATACTTCCGGTCGAAACTTGAGGACGGGGAGACGGGCGAGCCGCTGTTAAAAGATTACAGACCGAAGTCGCCCAGCGCCGACAGCGGCAGCGTGCGGATGGCTCTCGGGGAAGAGATTTCCGTCATGGCGGTGGAACAGTTTGCCAGACAGAGGGGAATCTCAGAAAACACACTGTTTCTGGGCGCTTTCTCCTACGCGCTCGGAAAGTACACCGGGGGAAACAGGAGTCTGTTCTGCACGGTCAACAACGGCAGGCACTGTACGGAGCTGGCACAGTCCACGGGTATGTTTGTGCGCACACTTCCCATATGTCAGTCGTGGGAGGAGAGCGCGCCGGTGGATGCGTTTTTACAGGGAGTTCAGCAGAACTTTTACGAGACCATGGAGCATGACGTGATCTCCTTTGCGGAGCTGGCGGGGGATTACGGGATCGCCTCGGACATTCTGTTCGTCTATCAGGGAGAGATGCTAAAGGGGTTGTCGATTGCCGACAAATGGTATACGGCACAGCCCCTCTCCACCGGGCAGGTGCAGGCGGACGTCGCCGTGATGGTGATGAAGGGACAGGGCGGTTATGAGATTTCTTTAGACTACCGTCAGGATTTATATTCGGAAAAGACGGCGAAAGGGCTTGCCATGATACTTGTGCAGGTACTGCAGGGTATGCTCTCCTGTCAGAGCCTGAATCAGATTTCCCTCGTCTCGGAGTCGGACGTCCAGCTTCTGGAGAGCTTTCACGGGGAGGAGGTGCCCTTTGACAGGACGAAAACCGTGGTGGACCTGTTCAGGGAACAGGCTATGCGCGCGCCGGATGCCGCCGCCGTCATCTATCTGGACAGAACGTACACCTATGGGCAGGCGGATGAGATCACCGACCGTCTGGCGGCTTATATCGCGGGGCTTGGCATCGGCAGGGAGCAGACCGTGTCCGTGCTCATTCCGCGGTGTGAGTATATGGCGCTTGCCTCTTTCGGTATTTTGAAGGCGGGAGCCGCGTACCAGCCTCTCGACCCTACATACCCCAAGGAGCGGCTTGCCTTTATGATAGAGGATGCGGACGCGAAACTTCTCATTGCGGATGAGGAACTTCTGCATCTGGTGGACGGATATCAGGGAGAAGTCCTGCTGACGAAAGATATTCCCGGCTTGCCGGAGGTGGAAAAGGATGCGCTTCCCTGCCCGCCGAAACCGGAGGATCTGTTTGTTCTGCTCTACACCTCCGGGTCCACCGGCGTACCCAAAGGGTGTATGCTGGAGCACGGGAATCTGGCGGCAATCTGCAAGTGGGCTCAGATGTATTATGATTTACAGCCAGAGAGCCGGGTGGCGGCTTATGCCAGCTATGGCTTTGACGCGCATATGATGGATCTCTATCCGACGCTTGTGACCGGCGCGGCGGTCTGTATCATAGACCAGTCTATCCGTCTGGACCTGAATGAACTGAACCAGTACTTTGTGAAGGAGGGCGTGACCCACTCCGCTATGACCACCCAGATCGGGCGTGCCTTTGCCACCAGTATGAAGTGCAAGACGTTAAAGCATCTGTCCATGGGCGGGGAGGCGCTGACGCCTTTTGCGCCCTCGGGTGACACAAAATACCACAATGTTTACGGTCCCACGGAGTGCACGATTATTAGCACGGCTTATCTGGTGAACCGCTATGAGGAGAATGTACCGATCGGGAAACCACTCTGTAATATGAAGCTGTATGTGGTGGACGGCTGTGGGAGAAGGGTGCCTGCAGGCGTGCCGGGAGAACTGTGGATAGCCGGATATCAGGTGTCCAGAGGGTATCTGAACCGCCCGGAGAAGACGGCGGAGGCATACTCGGAAAATCCGTTTTCTGATGCCAAAGGGTATCGAAGGGTATATCACACGGGCGATATCGTGCGCTTCCTGCCGAATGGAAATATCCAGTTTATCGGACGCCGGGACGGGCAGGTGAAGATCCGTGGCTTCCGCATCGAGCTGACCGAGGTGGAGGAGATCATACGTCAGTTCCCGGGGATCACGGACGCGACGGTGGCTGCTTTCGACGAGCCCGGCGGCGGAAAATATATCGCCGCCTATGTGGTGTCGGAAGGGACGGTGGACGTGGAGGCGATGAACGACTTTATCATGGAGAGCAAGCCCCCTTACATGGTTCCCGCCGTCACCATGCAGATCGATCAGATCCCCTTGAACCAGAATCAGAAGGTGGACAAAAAGGCGCTGCCTAAGCCTGAGCGGAAGAAGGAGGAGCTGACGGCGCCTGTGGGTGAGACCCAGCAGAAGATTTTCGACTGTGTAGCGGAAGTCATCGGTCACAGGGAGTTTGGCGTTTCCACGGATATTTACCGGGCAGGCCTTACTTCCATCGGTGCGGTGCGTTTAAACGCCCTGCTATCCGCGGCTTTTGACGGCGCGGTGGTGCGGAATAAGGATTTGAAGGAACACAATACGGTGGAGAAGCTGGAAAAGCTGCTGCAGGAGAGGGGAGAGAGGGAGACCTTTGCCGTGCAGGCGGGCTATCCGCTGACCCAGACGCAGAACGGCATTTTTGTGGAGTGCGCCGCCAATCCGGGCAGCACGATCTACAATATCCCGTTCTTATTCCGTCTGGATGACAAGGTGGATCTGTCCCGGCTGAAAAAGGCGGTGGAAGAAGCCGTTGCCGCTCATCCTTACATAAAAACCACGCTGTTTAGGGATGAAGAGGGAGAAATCTGGCAGAGACGAAATGACGAAGCGCCTTTTTCCGTGGAGATAAAGGACCGGCTCTGCAGGGAGGAGCTGGTGCGCCCGTATCAGCTTCTGGAGGAGCGGCTGTTCCGTATCGAGCTGTATGAGACTGCGGAGGGCAAATATCTGTTTTTGGAATTCCACCATATCATCAGCGACGGCACGTCCTGCGGTATCTTTATCCGGGATATGAACGCGGCTTACGGCGGGGAGAAGCTGACAGCGGAAGCCTTCTCCGGATTTGAGGCTGCCCTCGTGGAACAGAAGGCGATGCAGGGCGAGGAGTACAGACGCGCCAAAGCGTACTATGATTCAGTCTTCTCCGGCTGCGACACGGATTTCCTTCCGACGCGCGACAGGCGGGAGGCGGATGCCGGTCAGCAGACGGTGGGACTGTACAAAAGAGACATTCCGGTGGACACGGATGCTCTGCGCGCCTTCTGCGAGGAGAAGAAGATCACCCTGAACACGCTGTTTACCGCCGCTTTTGGCTTTGTGACAGGGCGGTATGTGTACAAGGATGAGGCGGTATTTACCACGATCTACAACGGTAGAAACGACTCGAGGCTTTCGGGCGTCATCAGTATGCTGGTGAAAACGCTTCCTGTATACTGCAATCTTGACGGGAAGCAGGAGATCGACCGCTATCTGAAAGAGACGGGAGAGCAGCTTTTAAACAGCATGAACGCGGATATTTATCCTTTCGCCGAGATCAGCAGGGTCTACGGGATCAAGGCGGATATCCTCTTTGCTTTTCAGGGAGACTACTTCCAGTTTGACGAGATTGCAGGGGAAAAGGCTGTCATGGAGGAACTGCGTCTCGACACGGCGAAGGCGCCGCTGACGGTGAATGTGTCGGTAAATGGAGAGAACATCTGCTACCAGATCGAGTACAGGAGCGATCTGTACGAGGAGAGCACCGTGGCAGGGCTGGTGGACAGCTTTGCCGTTGTGGTGGAGGAGTTTTGCCATAAGAAATTCCTGAATCAGATTTCCCTCGTCTCGGAGTCGGACATCCAGCTTCTGGAGAGTTTTCACGGGGAGGAAGTGCCTTTTGACAGGACGAAAACCGTGGTGGATCTGTTCAGGGAACAGGCTATGTGCGCGCCGGACGCCGCCGCCGTCATCTATCTGGACAGAACGTACACTTACGGGCAGGTGGATGAGATCACCGACCGTCTGGCGGCTTATATCGCGGGGCTTGGCATCGGCAGGGAGCAGACCGTGTCCGTGCTCATTCCGCGGTGTGAATATATGGTTCTTGCCTCCCTCGGCATACTGAAGGCGGGAGCCGCGTACCAGCCTCTCGACCCTACATACCCCAAGGACCGGCTTGCCTTTATGATAGAGGACGCGGACGCGAAACTTCTCATTGCGGATGAGGAGCTTCTGCACCTGATGGAGGGATATCAAGGAGAGGTTCTGCTTACAAAAGATATTCCCGGCTTGCCGGAGGTGGAAAAGGATGCGCTTCCCTGCCCGCCGAAACCGGAGGATCTGTTTATCCTGCTCTACACCTCCGGGTCCACCGGCGTGCCCAAAGGGTGTATGCTGGAACACGGGAATCTGGCGGCATTCTGCAAGTGGTATCAGACATATTATGACTTGCAGCCGGAGAACCGGGTGGCGGCGTATGCCAGCTATGGCTTTGACGCGCATATGATGGATATCTATCCGGCGCTTGTGACCGGCGCGGCGACGTGTATCATCGATCAGTCCATCCGTCTGGATCTGAACGAACTGAACCAGTACTTTGTGAAGGAGGGCGTGACCCACTCCTTTATGACCACCCAGATCGGGCGTGCCTTTGCCACCAGTATGAAGTGCAAGACGTTAAAGCATCTGTCCATGGGCGGGGAAGCGCTGACGCCTTTTGCGCCCTCGGGTGACACGAACTACTACAATGTTTACGGTCCCACGGAGTGCACGATCTTTACCACCTCCTATCCGATGAACCGCTATGAGGAGAATGTGCCGATCGGGAAACCGCTCTATAATATGAAGCTGTATGTGGTGGACAGCTGTGGGAGAAGGGTGCCTGCAGGCGTGCCGGGAGAACTGTGGATAGCCGGATATCAGGTGTCCAGAGGCTATCTGAACCGCCCGGAAAAGACGGCGGAGTCTTACTCCGAGAATCCGTTCTCCGACGAGGAAGGGTATCGCAGAGTGTATCACACGGGTGATGTTGTGCGCTTCCTGCCGAATGGAAATATCCAGTTTATCGGACGCCGGGACGGGCAGGTGAAGATCCGTGGATTCCGCATCGAGCTGACCGAGGTGGAGGAGATCATACGTCAGTTCCCGGGGATCACGGACGCGACGGTGGCTGCTTTCGACGAAGCCGGCGGCGGAAAATATATCGCTGCCTATGTGGTATCCGGGGAGACGGTGGATGTGGAGGCAATGAACGCGTTTATCATGGAGAGCAAGCCTCCTTACATGGTTCCCGCCGTCACCATGCAGATCGATCAGATCCCCTTGAACCAGAATCAGAAGGTGGACAAAAAGGCTTTGCCTAAGCCCGAGCGGAAGAAGGAGGAGCTGACGGCGCCTGTGGGTGAGACCCAGCAGAAGATCTTCGACTGTGTGGCGAAAGTCATCGGACACAGGGAGTTTGGCGTTTCCACGGATATTTACCGGGCAGGCCTTACCTCCATCGGCGCGGTGCGTTTAAACGCCCTGCTCTCCAAAGCTTTTGAGGGCGTGGTGGTTCGGAATAAGGATTTGAAGGAATACAATACGGTGGAGAAACTGGAAAAGCTGCTTCAGGAGAGGGGAGAGCGGGAGACCTTTGACGTGCAGGCGGACTATCCGCTGACCCAGACGCAGAACGGCATCTTTGTGGAGTGCGCCGCCAACCCGGGCAGCACGATCTACAATATTCCCTTCCTGATTAAGCTGGATGAGAAGGTGGAGCTGTCCCGGCTGAAGAGAGCGGTGGAGGAGACGGTTGCCGCCCATCCCTACATAAAGACCACATTATTTATAGATGAGAAGGGAGATATCCGGCAGAGACGAAATGACGACGCGCCTTTTTCCGTGGAGATAAAGGACCGGCTCTGCAGGGAGGAGCTGGTGCGCCCGTACCAGCTTCTGGAGGAGCGGCTGTTCCGAATTGAGTTGTATGAGACTGCGGAAGGCAAGTACCTGTTTTTGGAATTTCACCATATCATCAGCGACGGCACATCCTGCGGTATCTTTATCCGGGATATGAACGCGGCTTACGGCGGGGAGAAGCTGACAGCGGAAGCCTTCTCCGGATTTGAAGCTGCCCTCGTGGAACAGAAGGCGCTGCAGGGCGAGGAGTACAGACGTGCCAAAGAATACTATGATTCAGTCTTCTCCGGCTGTGACACAGATTTCCTTCCCGCGCGTGACAGGAGGGAGGCGGATGCCAATCAGCAGACGGTGGGACTGTACAGAAGGGATATGCCGGTGGACATGGACGCTGTCCGCGCCTTCTGCGAGGAGAAGAAGATTACCATGAACACGCTGTTTACCGCCGCTTTCGGTTTCGTGACGGGGCGGTATGTGTACAAGGATGAGGCGGTGTTCACCACAATTTATAATGGAAGAAACGATTCCAGACTTTCCTCCGTCATCAGTATGCTGGTGAAAACCCTGCCGGTTTACTGCAACATTGATGGGGAGCAGGAGATCGACAGTTATCTGCGTGAGACAGGGGAACAGCTTTTGAACAGTATGAACGCGGATATCTATTCTTTTGCCGAGATCAGCAGGGCATACGGGATCAGGGCGGATATCCTCTTCGCCTTTCAGGGGGATGATTTCCAGTTTGACGAGATCGCCGGGGAAAAGGCAGTTATGGAGGAACTGCGCCTCGACACGGCGAAGGCGCCGCTGTCGGTGGATGTGGCGGTAGACGGAAGTAAGATCTGCTACCAGATCGAGTACAGAAGCGATTTGTATGAGGAGAGCACCGTGGCGGGGCTGGTGGACAGTTTTGCCGTTGTGGTGGAGGAGTTTAGTAAAAAGAAGCTTTTGAAGGAAGTGTCCATGCTGAGCGGTGAGGCGCGCCGCAAACTGGAGAGGTACAACGGGACGGACTGCCCGGTGGAACAGGTGACGGCAAACATTCTCTTTGAGCGGCAGGCGGCACTCTGTCCCGACAGGACGGCAGTAATCGCGTGCGGGGAGAGCCGGACCTTCCGGGAGTTAAACGAGAATGCAAACAGGATCGCCAACCGTCTGCTCGACTTGGGACTGCACACGGACGGGATGGTGGGCGTGATGATGCCCCGGACGGTGGATGTGTATGCCGTCAGACAGGGCGTGATGAAGGCTGGCGGGGCTTTCGTCCCCATCGACCCGGAATATCCCGACGAGCGGATCGCCTATATACTGGAGGATTCCGGGGCGGCGTTTGTGATCATGCCCGGAGAACTGATTGACCAGCGTAGTCATCTCCTGCAAAAAAGCGCGGCGAAGGCGCTTCGTCTGGAGGACCTTCTGGCGGAGGGCGGAAATATCGAGAATCCGCAGATCGACATCCACCCGGAAAACCTGTGCTACTGTATTTATACTTCCGGCTCCACAGGAAAGCCCAAGGGCGTGATGATTGAACATCGGAATCTGGTGAACTATGTGGACGACAATCCGTACAATGTGGAGGCGCAGTCCTATATAAAGAATGCCACGGTATCCCTTGCTTTTGCCGCCATCACCTTTGACGTGTCCATACTGGAGGAGTGTATCCCGCTGTATCACGGCATTACGGTGTGCATGGCAAATGAGGAGGAAATTCACAATCCCCTTGCGCTCTTTGAACTGATACTGGAAAACGGGGTGAATATGATGACTTGTACGCCCTCCTTCCTGATCAATATCATCGACATGCCGGAGATGAGGGACGCGCTGTCGCGGATCAAGGTGTTTAATGTGGGCGCGGAGGCGTTTCCCGAAGCCCTCTATGAAAAGATCACGGCTCTGGGAACGGGAGCCATCGTATTTAACGGGTATGGTCCCACGGAGACCACCATCGGGTGCGCGTTCGAGCAGGTAACCGGGGAGAAGATCACCATAGGAAGACCTATGGCAAATATCAGAATGATGATCCTTGACAAGTGTCGGAATCCGCTTCCCGCAGGCGTGCCGGGAGAACTGCTCATCATCGGAAACGGCGTGGGCAGGGGTTATGTGGGAAGGCCGGACCTGACGGCGGATAAATTCATCACCTTTGAGGGGAGAAAGGCGTATCGCAGCGGCGACCTCGCGAAGTGGAATCATCACGGCAAGATCGAGTTTATGGGGCGCATGGACAATCAGGTAAAACTCCGGGGACTGCGGGTGGAGCTGGACGAGATCGAGAATGTGATGAATCAGTACCCTTCCGTGAAATCCAGCGTTGTGCTCGTGAAGGGCAAGGACACCGACCAGTTCCTGTGCGGTTACTTCGTGGCGAAACAGCAGGTGGATCCGCAGAAGCTGACCTGTTTCATGCAGAAGTACCTGACGCCCTATATGGTGCCGCGGGTGCTGATGCAGCTGCCGGAGTTCCCCCTCACCAACAACGGCAAGGTGGACAGACGGGCGCTGCCGGAGCCGGAATACACGCAGGATGCGAAAAATTATATCGAGCCGCGCACCGAACTGCAGCGCAGACTGTGCGAGATTTTTGCCATGGCGCTGGGGGTGGAAAAAGTCGGTATCGAGGATGATTTCTTTGAGAACGGCGGCACCTCCCTCTCCGCGTCCAAGGTGGCGATGAAGTGTATGAGCGCCGGCATCGGGGTGTCCTACGCGGATCTGTTTGAACACAAGACGCCTCTGGCGCTGGAACAGTATCTCATGGGACGCGAGGGACAGGGCGCGGCGAAGGAAACAGCCGGGCAGGACAGCGGAAAACAGATGTCCGGGAAGAACCCGGAGCAGGATGCCCTCTCACGGATTCTTGCAAGGAACACACCGGCGCATGTGGATGAGATCGCGCCGCAGGAGATAGGAGATGTATTGCTGACGGGAGCTACAGGTTTCCTCGGCGCCCATATTTTAAAAACCCTGATCGAGGAAACGGACGGCATCATATACTGCCTGCTTCGCAGGGGCAGCGCGCCCTCCATAGAAAAGCGGCTGAAAACCATGCTTGTGTACTATTTCAGCAATCCCTACGAGGAGCTTTTCGGAAACAGGATCGTCATCATCGAGGGGGATATCACAGACAAGGAGAAGGTGGAGTCGCTGCGGCACTATGACTTTGACCGGGTGATCAACTGCGCGGCGTGCGTGAAGCATTTTTCGGCGGACGACATACTGGAGCGGGTGAATTATCAGGGCGTGCTCCATCTCATCGATCTCTGTATGGAGACGGGAAGGGAACTGATTCAGGTCTCCACCGTGAGCGTGGCGGGAGAGAATGTGGGGCAGCAGTTCCCCGAGGAGAAGAAGATACATGAGAATGAGCTGGATTTCGGACAGCGCATCACCAACCGTTATATCGACACCAAATTCCGTGCGGAAAAGGCGGTGCTTGGCGCTGTCGCCGACGGCATGAAGGGTCGGGTGATGAGAGTGGGGAATCTGATGAGCCGCGACAGCGACGGAGAGTTTCAGATCAATTCCGTGACCAACGGGTTTATGCGCACCCTGCGGGGCTATGTGGCGCTCGGCAAGTTCCCGGTTTCCCAGCTCGACATGCCGGCGGAGTTTTCACCCATCGACTCCACGGCGCAGGCGATTGTAAAGCTTTCGGGGGTCGGCGGCGGCTTCACGGTGTTCCATGCCTACAGCAGCTACGTGATCCAGATGGCGGATGTGGTGGAACAGATGAACCGCATCGGAATCGCCATAGAGACGGTGAGCGACGAGGCGTTTGGGGACTGTCTGCAGAAAGCGCTGGCGGATGAGGACAAAAACGAGCTGATATCCGGGCTGATTGCGTATCTGCCGGGAGAACAGGAAACGGCAGGCTCCTATATTGACGCGGACAACAGCTTTACCACCAAGATTCTTTACAGACTGGGCTTTAAGTGGCCTATGCCGGATAAGGATTATCTGCGCAATGCCTTAAAGGCACTGGAGACGCTTGGATTTTTTGACGGAAAGATATAAAGGGGCATGGGAAAGGATATGGAGCGAAACGCGTATTTGATTCAGAAAAAGATCTACCAGTATATTCTGCCGGGGGTGCTGATGACTGTGGCAATGCAGCTTGGCAACGTGGTGGACGGTATGATCGTTGGAAATCTTTTGGGATCGGAGGCGATGGCGGCGATCGAGCTTTCCATGCCTGTGCTGCTCACCCTGCAGATGCCGGCGCTGATGCTGGCTATGGGAGGCGCGGCGGAGGCGGCGGTACTTCTGGGAAAGCGGAGCCTGTCTGAGGCGGGCGGCGTGTTTAGCGCTTCTCTGGCGGCGGGAGCCGCCATATCCCTCCTCTTTGCTCTGCTTGCGCCTTTTTTGCCGGGACCGCTCGCTTTGGCGCTTTCCGGGAACGAGCAGATGGCGGCGCTGGTGGAGCCTTATATGGCGGTCAATTTCGGCGGGATCCCGATTCTGACCATCGCTATTATTTTCTGCTATTTTATGAATGCGGACAATCACCCGCAGCTTGGGAGCGCGCTGTTTATCATCGCGAATGCGGTGAATCTGGTGCTGGATGTCATATTTATCAAGGTATTTCAAATGGGGATGGCGGGGAGCGCCCTCTCCACCGTGATCGGTTATCTGGCGGGCATGGTGACGGCGCTTCTCTACTTCCGTTCTGGTCACAGGATGTTAAAGCTCTCGTGGCGTATAGGGACGCCGGACGGTCCGGCGCACCAGATGCTATCCTATGTGAAGATGGCGTCGGTGGCAGGGATTCCCAGCGCGGCGTTCACGCTGATGTCGGCGCTTGCGTCCGTGATCATCAATTCCGCCATCGTGAGGTATCTGGGAACTGATTCCATGGCAGTCTATTCCGTGTGCGCCAACGCGGTGCTGATCGCGGAACTGTGCGTGGGCGGCGTGATCGGACTGATTCCCAGCATTGCCGGGATTCTCTATGGGGAGAGGGACTACTACGGGATCCGCGCGCTGTGCAAAAGAGTGCTGACCTACAGCTATCTCACCATCGCGGCGCTTCTGTTCGTCTTTCTCCTGTTTCCGCAGGGGATTGCCGGTCTGTTCGGCATCCGGGACGGGGAACTGCTTGCCATGTGTAAACTTGCGCTGCGCATCTTCGCGTGCGGGTTCCCCTTTTATGTGTACAATAAATTTCTCATGTCCTACTACCAGACAATCCTGCAGCCGGGACTTTCCACGGTGATCACGGTGCTGCAGGGATTCGGTGTGGTGGTGCCGATCACCCTTGCCGGCATCTTCTGGATGGGACTTCCCGGCGTGTGCGTGGCAGCGGTGGTGAGCGAGGCTTTGACCATACTGGTCAGTGTCCTTTACCGCATGGGAGGACAGCGCGCCGGCAGATTTCCAGACGGCGGCAGATATATGCTTCCGGACATAGCGGAGGAGACCTGTCTGGATTTTTCCATAGAAAATCATCTGGAGGATGTGATAAAGCTGCGGGACGCCTTGTTTGACTTCTGTGAAGAAAACGGCATCGGGGAAAAGGATGCGAAGCTGATCGGGCTGGCTCTGGAAGAAATCTGCGCCAACGTGATCCGTTACGGCTACCGGGGAAACGACAGAAGTTTTATCGACATCAGTTTTACCATTCAGGACGGCAGCTATCTTCTCCGCGTCCGGGACGACGGTGTGCCCTTTAATCCGCTGGAATACCAGTCGGAAGAGGAGGAGGACGGGAAGATTGCACTGGGTGGGATTGCGCTCATTCGGAAAATCATGTCGGATTTCCAGTATATGCGGGTTCTGAATATGAACAACACGATCATGGAACTGAAAATGAAACCGAAAGAGGAAAGGATACAAGAAGGATGAGAGCGGAGGAGCTGTTCAGGGAGGACGGGGCTGTCCTGTATTGTATGGATGTGGGGGAACTGGAGGACGAGGGTAGTTTTTTGACATATTATAAAACCATGTCCGACGAGCGGCAGAGAAAAGTGGATTCGCTCCTTCGCATGGAGGACAAACGACTCTCTCTGGGAGCGGGCATTTTAATGGATAAGGGGTTGTCGGAATGGGGACTTTGCGAGCGGGAGGCAGTATTGTCTTACACGGAAAAGGGAAAGCCTTATCTGGCGAAACATCCGCATATCCACTTTAACCTTTCCCATTCCGGGAGCAAGGTTCTGGCGGTGTTTGCGGGCGTGGAGACGGGGTGTGACATTGAAAGGCAGCAGGCGTCCGATCTGGCTTTGGCAAAACGCTTCTTTACCCCGGGGGAGTATGCCTTTATTGCCGGGCAGCAGGGGAAGGCGGGACAGGATGAGGCGTTCACCCGGATGTGGACGTTGAAGGAGAGCTTTTTAAAGGCGCTGGGGACAGGGCTTCTGCTCCCCCTGAACGCCTTTGAGATTGCGATATTGCCGGAGGGAGACATTGCCCTTGACGGGAAGAGCGTGGTGGCGCATTTCCTTGATCCAGAGGCATTTGTATTCAGGGAGTACCGGCTGGGGGAATATTTTGCCGCCGTGTGTTTCCGGGAGAATCGGCAGGGATAGAAAACAGGGACGGTGGTCCGGGAGAGGGAAGATGAAGAACACGATTTTTTCAAAAGACGAGGTAAATATCGGAAGGCAGGGAGAGTTCGATTATCTGAAAGGCTTTTTTATGCTGTTTATTTTTCTGATTCATGCGTTTCAGGCAACCATGTCCCCGGAGGATGCCGTGGCACGGGGTATTTATATGTTTGCCACCATGTCCGGCGCGGCTATTTTTATTTTTGTCATGGGAATGGGAACGGTTTACAGCAAAAATGCGGCGCCGAAGACGCTCTGTCAGAGCGGGGTCCGTATGGTGGTGTATCAGTATCTGAACAATCTCGCCTATGTGGCGGCATTGCTTCTGCCGTACCCGTTTGTCCGGGGCAGGCTGTCGGACGCCGGGATGCAGAACTTCCGCCTTTCGGTGGGGATATTTTTACAGTACACCAATATCTTTTTTATCACAGGCATCATTTATCTGGTGCTGGCGCTTCTCAGGAAACTGAAAATGAAACCTGTGGGGTACGTGATACTCGGCGCGGCGGTCGGCATAGCGGCTCCTTTCCTCTACGGAACGCCCGTGAATGTGCCAGTGCTCGGATATGTGCTCAGACTGCTGGTTGGGGAGGCGGATTTTGTATCTTTTACACCGCTCTATTTTCTGTCCTACGCGCTGTTCGGGGTCGCTTTTGGAAAAGCGCTGCGGCATGTGGCTGATAAAGCGGCATTTTATAGGAGGCTGGCGGTTCCTTCCGCTGTGATGATTCTGGTCTGGTGGGCGTTTATATTTGGAAAATACGGCGCGGACCTTTCGGAAATGTACGCGGTACTCACCGCATCATACACGCAGCCGGATCTCTTTCATGTGGCGGCGAGCCTTTCGCACATTTTCGCCTTTGCCATACTTATTTACTTTATCGATAGAAGGGGAGAAGCGGATGGTGGACGAAAGGAGCCGCAAAATCCCGCGGCGCGGCAGCTTCTGTACTATAACAGACATATATCCAAGTATTACGCGCTGCATGTGCCGGTGTATCTGGCAGTTTTTGGCATACACGGATATGAGGGTTTTCAGAGTTACCAGTGCTGGCTGCTGGCACTGTTGTCAATCGTCGTGACCGGGCTTATGGTCAGAGGATACAACCATGTGAAAAAAATGGCATAAAAAGAGACGTGAAATCTGTCAGAAGGAATGTTATACTGAACAAAGTATAGCATTCTTTTTTTGCTCGCATAAGCAAAGTCTGCTTACGCGCATAAGCTAAGTCAGCATATTATTTAAGTAAGGAAAACAGAGCCAATGAAACTACCGTTCAAGCATCAGGAAACAACAGAATCAAAGAGGGAGCTTACGTGGAAAAAGAAGGGGATTCTGATCGCGTCCGCCATTGCGGGGGCGTCCCTTCTTGTCCTGCTGATCGTCTACATAGCGGGGCTGAACCGCTACCAGAGCTGTTTTTTAAACGGCACGGTGATCGACGAGGTGGACGTGTCCGGCATGTCGATTTCCGAGCTGGAGGAGCAGATCGGGAACTATTCGCTCTGTGTCATAGAGCGGCAGGCTGACGGCACGACGCTGGAGGAGGAAATACCGGGAAGCGGGATCGGGATTTCCTATGTTTCCACGGAGCCGCTGCAGGCTGTTTTGCAGGGACAGAATCCATATCTCTGGTTTTTAAAGCACGATGCGGATTACCGCATGGACGCGCCTCTTTTTTATGAGGAGACAGCGCTTCTGGAATACATAGATGCGCTCCGGGGATTTCAAAAGGATTTTGTGAAAGAGCCGACGGACGCTTACATAGCGGATTATGTGCCGGAGAGCGGTTTCGCGCTGGTGGCGGAGGAAAAAGGAAACCGTCTGAACCGGGAAAAGACCATAGAAGCGATCAAGGCGGCATTGGACGGACTGGAAAAGCAGGTGGATCTGGATGCGGCGGGATGTTACGAGGAGCCGAAGGTGACTGCAGAGGATGCGGGGCTTAAAAAAACCTACGAAAAGCTGCAGAACTATGTGAATACGACCGTTACTTATACATTTGGGGAAGAACGGGAAGTTCTGGACGCGGACACCGTGGCGGGCTGGATTGTGCGGAAGGGGAACCGGGCGGAGCTTGACACGGAACTGGTAAAAGAGTATGTCAATTCCCTGCGGAGAAAGCATGACACGGTTTTTCACAAGAGAAAGTTTATGACCAGCTATGGGGAAGAAGTGACGATTGATCTGGGAGATTACGGCTGGTGGATGGATGTGGGGCAGGAAACCGAAGAACTGATTGGTCTGCTGGAAAAGGGCGAGGGAGGAGAGCGTGTGCCTGTCTACAGACAGACGGCGGCTTCCTACGAGTCGCCCGACTATGGGGATTCCTACGTGGAGATTAATCTGACGGCACAGCACCTGTTTTTATACCAGAACGGGGAATGCGTTCTGGAATCGGACTTTGTATCGGGCAATCCCGGCAGGGGAAACGCCACGCCGCCAGGGATTTACGGGATCACGTACAAGGAGCGGAACGCCACCTTAAACGGGGAGACTTACAGTACGCCGGTCAATTTCTGGATGCCCTTTAACAATAATGTGGGAATGCACGACGCGACGTGGAGAAGCGAGTTTGGCAGGAATATCTATATGACGAACGGCTCCCACGGCTGTGTCAATCTGCCCTACGCGGTGGCACAGGAAATCTACGGTATGGTGGAGAAGAATACCCCTGTCATTTGCTATTATCTGCCGGGGACGGAGCCGGAGCCGCTGCCGGAGATACCCATGGAGCTGGAGCCGGAGCTGCCTGCGGGGACGCCGGAGGGGCAGTAAGAACACATTTCTGTATTTTCCTTAGATATTTCTACCTATCTTATATTTTTCCCGTTTTTTTAAAGCGGATCCTTCCTATAATAAAAGGGGAGGATCTGCTATGCGTGAAATCAGTTTTGACAGAAAGAGCATCAGGACACGGCTGATTATGGCTTTTGTCGTGACGTCCTTTCTGCCCATTGCCCTTGTGAATATTGTCGCTTACTACAATACGTCCAGACTGGTCAGACAGAATGTGGAGAGCATGACAAACGCCAATCTGGAACAGATCCGGGTGGGGCTGGATGTCTGGCTGGACTCCTATGAGGATATTCTGTATCAGGTGTATACGGATGACGATATTGTGGAGCTGGTGGACAGGATCAATGCCGGGGAGGATGTGGCGAGCAACAGGCAGATGCTCAGAAGGATTTTAAGAGGGATGGTGTACACGAAGGATTACGTGAAATTCATCTCTGTGATAACGGACAGCGGGGAACTGGTATTTTACAATCAGCTTACGTCAGCCACCACCCGCACGTCGTGGATGGACAGCATTTCCATGTCGCAGGAGGAACTTTACCGTGAGATAAGCGCCGACAACAGGTCCCACATGATTCCGACGGGAGACCGTGTTGTATTCGGAAGCAACTCCTGTTATCTGTTTCATATCGGGCGCCGCATCATCGACTACCGGGACGTGGACAAGCGGTGCGGGATCGTGCTTGTCAGCATTGACGAAAGGCTGCTAGAGGAAATCTGCGCCACGACGGAGAACGGTCTGAACTTTATTGTGGACAGCGAGGGGACACTGATCTCCTGCGCCGGTTCCGGGAGAGTGGGGCAGGCTGCCTATGAAAAAGGGGCGTCTGCGGATGAAAAAAAGGCTGCGTACCGGCAGATTGCCAAGGAGACGGGACTGTTAGGGGAGACGGCGCTTTCCGTCTATTCGGTGTGTGATGAGAGCACAGGATGGGAGATTGTCCGGGTGACCAGTCAGGAGGAGCTGATTCAGGCGCTCAGACAACAGCAGCAGCTCCGGGTTTTCATTATTGTCCTGTCCCTGTTTACGGTGATGACCATTATGTTCAGTCAGGTGACAAAGATGACCAGTTCCATCAAGAGGGTTGTGGAGACGATGCGGAAGGCGGGCAAGGGGGATCTGCACGTCCATGTGGGCAAGGACCCGACGCGCCCCACGGAGATTGAAGTGATTGCGGAGGAGTTCAACGCCATGATGGATAAGCTGGGGGAGTCCATGCAGAGGCAGAAAGATGCGGAGATTGCGGCTCTGGAAGCGCAGATCAACCCGCATTTTTTATACAATACGCTGGACACCATCAACTGGATGGCGATTGACAGGGACGAGTATGAGATCAGCAATATGATTGCCACGCTTGCCGGCATTTTGCGCTACGGGATCTCTGACAGCAACGGGGTCGTCAGGATCCGGGATGAGGTGGACTGGCTGAAACAGTATATTTTTTTGCAGCAGACGAAACTCAAAAAATCCTTTGACTGCCATATCAACGTGGCGCGGGAAATCATGGGGCTTCCGATTCACAAGCTGCTTTTGCAGCCCTTCATTGAAAATGCCATTCTGCATGGGTTTGAGGGGATAGACAGAACCCATGAACTGCAGATGGATATGGGGCAGGAGGGGGACCAGATCGTCATACGGATTCAGGACAACGGCTGCGGGATACCCGCTGAAATGGTGCGGGAAATGAATGCCGGGATCTTTCAAAAAACGGATAACAAAAATCATATCGGGATGGAAAACGCCATCACGAGGATTCATATGTACTACGGCGAGAACGCCAGAGTCAGGATAGAGAGTCTGGAAGGGCACGGCACGACGGTGTGTATCTGGATTCCTATAGTCGATACATGGGAGGAAAACAACGGGTGAGAGCGGTAGTGGTGGAAGATGAAATTCTGATCAGGGAGGGTCTCTGCAAGCTGATGCGGAGGATGTTCCCGGATATTGTCATAGATGGCGTCGCGGGAAACGGGCAGGAAGGGCTGCAGCACATCGTTGAAAACCAGCCCGATCTGGTCATTACCGATATTAAAATGCCGGTCATGGACGGGCTTGAGATGCTCAGGAAGGTACAGGAAGCCGGGCTGTTTCCGAAGGTGGTTGTGCTGACGGCATACTCGGAATTTGCCTATGCCAGACAGGCTGTAAAGCTTGGCGTGTGCGATTATATCATCAAGCCTGTGGTGGTGCCGGAGTTTGTCCAGACGATCCGCAAGATACAGAATCTCTATGAGCAGGAGCAGAAGAGGACGCCGGAGACCATGGGGAGTCTGGAACATATCGTGACGGGGCTGCTGTACGGGGTGTCTGTTCTGGATCAGAAAATGGAGGGGTTTCTGGACAAGAAATACCAGATCAGAAAGGACACGCCGTTCATTGAACTGCTGGTCTATATGGGGGACTGCTTTGAGGCGGGAAGAGAGAAGAAGCGGCAGGAGATGTGCCGGATTCTGGAGCAGAAGGACGTCAGGTATTGTCTGGTGGATATGGAGTATGACCGGGCGGTTCTGGCACTGCTCTACGGCTATTCTTCCAGACAGGAGATTGAGCGCTGGTACCAGAACCAGATCCTGTTCCAGAAAAGGGATAAGCAGGGGTGCCATATCAGTTATGGCATGGTGGAGGTGACCGGGGTCAGAGCGGTCAGGGAGGGTTACCAGACTTTGCTTCCCTACATGGACTGGAGCATCGTTCTGGGCGATGATGTGCTGATATCCTACCCCCGGATTGCGGACGTGCAGACAGAGATCTGCATTTACCCGGTGGAGCTGGAGAACCGGATCAAGGCGGCGGTCTGTACCGGGGAAATAGAAAAAATCCGCGGGATCACGGAGCAGTTTCACGCCTATTTTTTAAACGGCAGGATGTATGTCCCAAAAGAGATCAAGGAATCCTACGTCCGCTTCCAGTGGGCGGTCTTGAACATTGCCAAGGAAGTGGGCGGTATAGAATATCGGAAAATTGATCAGAAAAGGCAGCTAGAATGTATTATGGGCGCAAAGACCGAGGAGGAGCTGAAAAAAAGTTTTGACGGACTGTTTTCGCAGATGGGCGCGCCCGGAAAGAGCGCGGAGGCGGTGAGCCTTGCGGTGAAAAAGACGCAGGGCATGATTCACGAGTTTTATGCGGACGGTATCACCCTGAGCGAGATCGCGGACAGGCTGCATTTGACGCAGGAGTATCTGGGAAGCCAGTTTCACAAGGAAGTGGGGGAGAATTTCAGCGCCTATATCCGCAACTACCGTCTGTCCAAGGCGAAGGAGCTGCTGATCGGAACCCGGCTCAAACAGTATGAGATTGCAGAGAAAATCGGGTATGCGGATGCCAAGTATTTCGCCAGAGTGTTTAAGGAGTGTGTGGGGATGTCGCCTGCGGAGTACAGAAAGTCCAACCGGTAGATCGGTTTAGATATTTCATCCTTTTTCATTTTTCTCCCGTTTGATGGGTCTGAAAAAGACGGTATGATAAAGCCATCAAAAACAAAAACGGGAACGTTTTGGAATGGAGGAAAGTATGAAAAAGAGAAAATTGACGGCATTACTTACGGCGCTTGCGATGACGGCAGGCATCCTGTCGGGATGCGGGGCAAAAGGCGGTGAGAGTGCGCCCGCGGACAAAGCTCCGGCAAAGGACGCCCAGCCTGCGAAGGATGACGCAAAGGAGGAGAGCGGGCAGGAGAGTGCTTCTTCCGGCGAGGCGCAGGCGGTTACCATCTGGTACTACTGGGAGAACGAGGGGCATCAGGTGACATTGGATCAGCTCATTCAGGAGTACAACGGATCGCAGGCACAGTATGAAGTGACTGCGAAATATGTGCCCTTTGCGGACTTTAAGAAGCAGCTTTCCATCGGCGCATCGGCGGATGAGCTTCCCGACATCGCGATTCTGGATTCGCCGGACCACGCGTCCTATGTGGATATGGGCATTTTTGAGGATCTGACGGGCAGGTTTGACGTGAGTAATTACTATGAAGGAACCGTAAATTCCTGTACGGTGGACGGGAAACTTTACGGTGTGCCTTTTGGAGCCAACTGTCTGGCGCTGTACTACAACGAGGATATGCTGACCGCGGCGGGCAGCAGCGTTCCCACCACATGGGATGAGCTTGTGGAGACGGCGAAGGCGCTGACCACGGACTCGGTGAGCGGGCTTGCGTTCTGCAGCGTACAGAACGAGGAGGGGACGTTCAACTTCGCTCCATGGCTCTGGTCCACTGGGGCAACCTCCTACGATATCAACAACGAAAACGGCATCCGTGCCTTGACATATATCCAGAATCTGATCAATGAGGGCGTGATGAGCAAGGAGTGCATCAACTGGACACAGGGCGACGTGATGAACCAGTTTATCGCAGGCAACGTGGCGATGATGGTGAACGGCCCGTGGCAGATTCCGACCATGCAGTCTGAGGCGCCCGACTTGAACTGGAAGGTGACGCTGATTCCGAAAGATCAGGAGTACGCGTCCGTGCTCGGCGGTGAGAACTATGCGGTAGTAAACGGCGGGAACGTGGACGGCGCGCTGGATTTCCTCACCTTTGCGACAAGCGAGGAGAAAGTGAAATTTATGATGAACCAGTTCGGTTATATCTCGGCGGACAAGACCATTGCGGAAAGCCAGTTCGCGCAGGATTCCCCGTACTATCCTTTTGTGGAGGAGTTAAATTACGCGATGCCCAGAGGCCCGCTTGCCGAGTGGCCCAGCGTATCAGACGCCCTCTCTCTGGCATTCAATCAGGTGATCACGGGAACCGCGACGCCGGAAGAGGCGGCGGCGCAGGCGCAGGCAACGATCGACAGTATCATAAAATAAGGGATACGGAGGTATTCTCATGGCAAGATTGAAAAAATTTTTCCGCTATGAAAATGTGGGCATGTTGTTTGTCCTTCCGGCTTTTCTCTATATGCTTGTCTTTGTGGGATATCCGATTGTCCACAATATCATCTTGAGTTTTCAGGATGTCAACGCGGGGAATCTGGTGAAAGGAACGAGGAATTTCATCCTGTTTGAAAATTATCTGGAGCTTTTTAAGGACAGTGTCTTTACCAGTTCCCTGTGGAATACCGTGCGGTTTACGGTTTCGTGTCTGGTATTCCAGTTTATTGCCGGTTTTGCGCTGGCGCTGTTTTTCAGTAAACCGTTTTCTTTTGCCAAGCCGGTGCGGGGGATCCTGCTGGTGCCGTGGATGATACCGATCACCGTCACGGCGCTGATGTTCAAGCTGCTGTTTGCCACAGATATCGGGATCATCAATTTCCTGCTGAGGAGCCTGCATCTGATAGAAAAAAATATTGAGTGGCTGACCACCCCGGGGACGGCGATGTTTGCCCTGATCTGCGCCAATGTGTGGATCGGCATTCCCTTTAACATGATACTGATTTCCACCGGGCTTACCACGATTCCGAAGGAGCTGTATGAGAGCGCGTCCATCGACGGCGCGGGGAAGGTACAGACATTCTGGAAGATCACGCTGCCGCTTTTAAAGCCGACCATTGAGTCCGTGCTGATTCTCGGATTTATCTACACCTTCAAGGTGTACGATCTGGTCTACGTGATGACCAGCGGCGGCCCGGTGAACGCCACACACATGCTGTCCACCTATTCCTACAAGCTGTCCTTTGAAATGTTCAAGTACAGCAAAGGCTCGGCGGTGGCAAATGTACTGCTTGTAATCCTGTTGTTTGTGGGTGTTTTGTATATCAAGGCGACGACGGAAGGGGAGGATGCGTGATGGGAGAAGAGAAGAGACTGTCAAAGAAAAAGAATATTCTGTTTAGTATCATTGCGGTAGTGCTTTTGTGTATCCTGTTGTTCCCGCTGTATTGGGCGCTGATCACGTCCTTAAAGACGGAGCAGGAAATATTTCGGAATCCGCCCACCTTTTATCCGCATATCCTGAACACGAAATCCTATGCGGCACAGGTGGAGACGGGAGATTTCAATATGTTCCGCTCCTTTGCAAACAGCTTTCTGATTTCCATGGGGGCAACGCTCATCGCGGTTCTTCTGGCGGTGCCCGCCTCCTACGGGATTGCCAAGTATCACTTCAGGGCGAGAAAGGCGCTGCTGCTCTCCTTTCTGGTGACGCAGATGCTGCCGGTTTCCGTGCTGCTTACGCCGATGTTTATTATGTTTAAAAACATGCATGTGTACAACACATGGGTGGCGGCGGTGCTGGCGGACGCCACCATCGGCATCCCCTTTTCGGTGCTGATCCTGAAAAACTACTTTGCGTCCATCCCCAAAGATCTGGAGGAGGCGGCTTATCTGGACGGCTGCAACAAGTTCAGCGCGTTCGTAAGGATATTGATTCCCATTGCCAAGCCCGGCGTTATGGTGTGCGCCATCTTCTCTTTCCTGTATGCGTGGGGCGATCTGGCATACGGCATGACCTTTATTCTGGATCAGGAGAAGAGACCGATCACGGCGGGTATCTTTAACTTTATGGGGCAGTATGGGACGAAGTGGAGCTATCTGACGGCTTTTGCAGTGGTGACAATCATTCCTGTTGCACTGATCTTTATCTTTATGCAAAAATATATTGTGAGCGGTATGACAAGCGGAGCCGTCAAAGGGTAACGCGAAAAGAAAGGTAGGAAAGTATGCTGGAACTTAGGGAGAACAAATTGATTTACCGCTATGACGCGGAAGAGGTGTGGATCGAGCCGTGGGGGCCGAACGCGCTGCGGGTGCGCGCCACGAAAGAGGGGCGGATGCCGGAGGAGGACTGGGCGTTAAGCTGTAAGGGTAAGACGGATGCGGACATCACCTTTACGGGACAGGGCGCGAGGATTGTCAACGGGAAGATCCGGGCGGAGATTACAAGGCTTGGAAAGATTATGATTTATCATGCCGACGGACGGCTGCTTCTGGAAGAGTATTGCAGGAACCGGCGCGATCTGCTGGACGCCAAGTGCAGCGCGGTCGAGGTGGAGGCGCGGGAGTTTAAGCCCATTCAGGGCGGGGATTACCACCTGACCATGCGGTTTGAATCGGTGGATAAGCATGAGAAGATTTATGGCATGGGGCAGTACCAGCAGCCGTATCTGGATTTGAAAGGGCTGGATCTGGAGCTGGCGCACCGCAATTCGCAGGCGAGCGTGCCCTTTGCGCTCTCCTCCCTCGGTTACGGTTTCCTCTGGAACAATCCCGGTGTGGGGCGCGCGGTGTTCGGCAAAAATATTATGAGTTTTGAGGCGTATTCCACCAAGGCGTTGGATTATTGGGTGACGGCGGGCGATACGCCTGCGGAGATAGAGGAAGCCTATGCGGCTGTGACGGGGACCGTTCCCATGATGCCGGAGTACGGGCTTGGTTTCTGGCAATGCAAACTCCGCTACCAGACGCAGGAGGAACTGCTTTCCGTGGCGAGGGAGTACAAGCGCAGAAATCTGCCCATCGACGTGATTGTCATTGACTTTTTCCACTGGCCGAAACAGGGGGAGTGGAAGTTTGACCCGGTGTACTGGCCGGACCCGGCGGCTATGGTGCAGGAGCTAAAGGAGATGGGCATCGAGCTGATGGTTTCCATCTGGCCCACGGTGGACAAGACCTGTGAGAACTATGAGGAGATGCTGGAAAAAGGCTATCTGATCCGCACGGAGAGAGGCGTCCGTGTGGGACTGGATTTTCAGGGAGCGACGATCCATTACGACGCCACCAACCCGGAGGCGAGGGCGTATCTGTGGGATAAGGCAAAGGGAAACTATTATGATCTGGGCATCAGGGTGTTCTGGCTGGATGAGGCGGAGCCGGAGTACATGGCATACGACTTTGACAACTACCGTTATCACAGAGGCACCAATTTGCAGATCGGCAACATCTATCCTGTGGAGTATGCCAGAACGTTCTATGAGGGCATGGAGCGGGAAGGACAGACAAATATCGTAAACCTCCTGCGCTGTGCGTGGGCGGGCAGCCAGATATACGGCGCCCTTGTCTGGTCGGGGGACATTGCGTCCAGTTTTGAGAGTATGCGCAACCAGCTTGCGGCAGGGTTGAATATGGGGCTTGCGGGGATTCCGTGGTGGACCACCGATATCGGCGGTTTCCACGGCGGAAACCCGGATGATCCGGCGTTCAGGGAACTTTTCGCCAGATGGTTTGCATGGGGAACGTTCTGCCCGGTGATGCGCCTGCACGGCGACAGGGAACCGAGACAGCCCCAGTACGGCAAGACGGGAGGCGCGTCCTGCTGTTCCGGCGCCGCCAACGAGGTGTGGAGCTACGGGGAAAAGGTGTATGAGATCTGTAAGAAGTATATGGAATACAGAGAGCGGATGCGCCCCTACACGAGAAAGCTGATGAAGGAGGCGCATGAGAAGGGCACGCCGGTGATGAGGACGCTCTTCTATATGTACCCGCAGGACAGCGCCTGCTGGGATGTGGAGGATGAGTACATGTACGGTCCCGATGTGCTGGTGGCGCCGGTACTCTATGCGGGACAGACGAAGCGAAGCGTCTATCTGCCCGAGGGCGACAACTGGGTGGAGTTCGCTACCGGGAAAGAGTACACAGGCGGACAGCGGGTGGTGGCGGATGCGCCGCTTGACGTGATCCCGGTGTTTGTGCGGAAAAAATAAGCATAGGAATCGTAGGGACCCTGCGGAGGGTTTGCGGCCGCAGGGTTCTTTTTGCGCATAAGCGGAGTCAGACGCCGTACAGCGGGGTCATGACAGGCGTGAAACCCGGCGCGAGATGGAAGTAGTATTTCTCCATAAGGCGCATGTAGGCATCCGAGCGGTCCTGATCGAGTCCCAGCATCTGGAGCTGCATTTTCATGTAGTATTCGATGATGGTTTTGTGTGGGATATCAAACCCCTCAGCGCATGACCGGCCGATGAGTGCGGGTTTGATTGCCATGATGCCCATGCAGTTCAGCTTGGCGAGATTTTTATCCTGATGGGCGTCGTCATGTCTTTCTACGATGGACATGATGATCTGGCTGATATTTTTTTGAAAAACGGGTTCCGCGGAGAGGGCTGTATAAAAGACGCGGAATGGCTGGCATTCCAGCGCAAGATACAGCTCGATGGCGCTGGAAAGGAGAAAAAATTCATCGCGGCTCAGGTCGGGTTCGTATTTTGCGAGCAGCTCGTCAAAGGATGCGCGCAAGTCGGTATATATAAGCATGGCAATACCGGCCTTACTCTCAAAATAGTAGTTCATAAGACCGATATTGGTGCCTGCTTTCTCGGAGATCTGGCGAAGACTGGTCTGTGCATATCCATGTTCAAAGAAAAGGGATCGCGCGCTCATTATGATTCTCTTTTTTGTTTCTTCGCCCTTTGCCGTATTTGCCATGCTTTTCACCTCTGGGATCAGCTTATGCCATTGATAACGCTCACCGGATGACCTTCCAGATATTTTCTGTAATTTTCCACGGCAAGAGACGCCTGACGGAGCCTTGAGGTTTTGGGGAGCCATGCGATGTGACCGGTTATGGTCGTGTTGTCGAGGGTAAGGAGCTCATTCGGCTTCGTGGGCGGTTCTTCTACCATCGTGTCGAGACCGGCGGCGTACACCTTGCCGCTCTTAAGCGCCTCGATCAGAGCCGCCTCATCGACAAGCCTGCCTCTTGCTGTATTAATAAGGATAACATTATCCTTCATTTTTGAAAAGGCGTTTTTGTCTATGATTTTCTCGGTTGACGGGTTTAAGGGGGCGTGGAGGGTCAGGACGTCGGAGCGGGCGAGCAGCTCGTCAAAGGACACCTGCTCAATAAAGTCGTATTCTGGTCCTTCCTTTTTGTGGCGGCTGTAGGATATGATCTTCATACCGTAGCCGCGGCCTATGAGGGCGGCGTGGTAACCGATTTTGCCGAGACCGAATATGCCCAGCGTCATGCCGCAAAGTTCCAGCTGTTTTGTCAGGGAGTACATGTATTTAGGCGGATCGGGCTGGAGCCAGTCGGTCTTTTTGATATAGTCATTGTGGAGGCTTACCTTGTGACAGATATCCATGAGGAGCGCGAAGGCGAATTCCGCAATGGTGCTGTCGCCGTATGCCGTGTTGGTGATCGTTACGCCGTAGCGTCTCGTCATTTCCCAGTCGAGCTGCTCATAGCCGTGGGCGCCGCCTGCGATATATTTGCAATTCGGGTGTGTCTCAAAGAAATATTCGTTGACCAGCTTTTTTGTAATCCAGCATCCTAAAACCGCGTCGCAGTCTTTGTCGATCAGGGCGTTAAATTCTTCCGCCTCAGGAAATCCTTGTACTTTCTTTATTTCATATTCCACACCGGGGATCGTATCGAGAAGTGCCCATTGTTCGAGCATGTCTTCCGTGGTGATATCTGTACTGGTAGGTTTTCCCAAAAGAACATTTACTTTCATCTCTGTTTACCTCCTGTAGTTATATTTTTAATGATTGCAAGTATAAATTATACGCGTATAAATGTCAAGAGCTGTTGTATGTATTGATACATGTATAAATTCACCAAAATAATTGGAAAAACAGCTAAAATTAGATAATAAGTGACAAAATACAAGAAATTGCAACTAGCCTTGTTGACAGTCAAAATTTATACGCGTATAATTGCAATGAAGTTACAGAGAGGGGTGAAGAAAAAATGAACGCGGAAGAGCGAGTCCAAAATATGGGAACGGCGAAGCTTCTGCCGTTGATTCTGGCCATGTCGGTTCCGGCTGTCTGTGGAAACATAGTCAATGCCCTCTATAATATAGTGGACAGGATCTTCGTGGGGAGGATAGTTGGCGGCACGGCGCTCGGCGCAGTCGGTGTGATGTTCCCTCTGAATAATATAATCGCGGCGTTTACCGTTTTGATGAGCATAGGAGGGGGAGCTCTGGTTTCCCTCTCGCTCGGAAGACAGGAAAAAGAAAAAGCCGATAAGGCGTTTACGAACATCATTCTGTTTTCGCTGTTTGTGGCGGTGGTCATCTCGTCGGTGTTTTTCTTTTTTGCAGAGCCTCTCATAGAGATCTGCGGGGCGGATGAGAGCTCGGCGCTTTATGAAATGGCAGTAAAGTACCTGAGGATCATTGCGGTCGGGCAGCTGTTTGGCATACCGAATCTGGCGATGGCTGCCTGCATCAGGGCAGAGGGAAACACCAGATACGCGATGATCGTTACGATGGCGGGAGCGGGGATCAACGTCTGTATGGATGCAATCTTTATGATGGGTTTTCACTGGGGCGTGGAAGGAGCGGCGGCAGCCACGGTCATAAGCCAGATCGTGAGCTGCGGACTGAGTCTCCAATATCACTGTTGTCATAAGGGCGTGCTCAGGTGGAAGGGATTGGCGGTCCTCGATGTGGGACTGATAGGTAAGGTGATCTCTCTGGGGCTTGCGCCGGCGGTATTCCAAGGGCTCAGCTTTTGCAACAACACCCTCGTAAACCACTCGCTCATGAGATACGCGAACATGGAGATTGGCAGAGGGGGTGGCGATATGGCGATCTCAGCAGTCTCCGTGATCCACACGGTCGAAAACTTTGCAGCCATGTTCATTATGGGAATGAACAGCGCCATCTCTACTATTATTAGTTACAACTACGGACTGAAACAGTACGGCAGAGCAAAGGAGGCTACGCTGACCGGTCAGGCGATAGCGACGGTGGTCTCAACTGTCTTGTGGACGCTTATGATGGCGGTGCCGGAGACGTTGTTTCGGATATTCAGTACAGATGTCCCGGAACTGATCGCCTACGGCGCAAGGGCAATGCGGATGGGAAAGCTGTTTATCTTCGGACTGGGTTTCCAGACACTTTCCTCCATGTATTACTCGGCGATCGGGAAACCAAAGAGAGCCATTTTCATTTCCATAAGCCGCAACGGTCTGTTCCTGATACCGGCGCTGCTGCTTCTGCCGGGTATTCTGGGATTGGACGGGGTGCTGATCAGCACGAGCGTTTCGGACGCCCTCTCGCTGATCGTCGTCTCCGTCATTTACTGGAGCGGCATACATGATCTGAATAAATTGGAACAAAAAGACAGCAAGGGCGCTGAAAAGGAAGCCGGCTGTCTTTTTTGATTGGAGGTGCGACATGATCAAATATATATGTAAAAGACTGGCAATGGGAATTGTAACCTTGTTTTTTCTCGTGACGATCACGTTCTTTTTGACAAGACTGATGCCGGGCAGCCCGTTTGAGACGGATAATATCTCACCAGCCATGCTTGCTTCTCTGGAAGAGCATTACGGGCTCGACAAGCCGGTGGAAGAGCAGTATGTGCTCTATTTAAAGGAACTTCTGCACGGGAGCCTCGGCATTTCCTACAAAAAGAGCAACGTGAACGTGAATGATCTGATCAGGGACGGTTTCCCCATCACGCTGCAGCTGGGACTGATCTCCTTTGGCATCGCCATTGTGGTTGGAATCGTCATCGGCGTATGGATGTCGGTCACAAAGTCGGAGGCGGTAAAGGGCTGGATACTGACAGCCTCCACGGTGTTTATCAGTATTCCGGGATTCGTGCTCGCAATCGCGCTGATGCTCATCTTCGGCGCGAAGCTGAAGATCCTGCCGGTCCTGTTTGACGGTTCCTTTAAGAGTTATATCCTGCCGATCACGGCACTGGCGGTCTACCCGATCGCAGAGATATCGAGGCTGATCCACTCCAGCTACGACGAGGCGATGAATCAAGATTATGTGACGATGGCGAGAGCAAAGGGAATCGGGAAGAGACGGGTCATGTTCCTGCATGTATTGAAAAACGCGCTGCTGCCGTTTATCACAGTCTGCGGACCGATGCTGGCATTTCAGATCACGGGCAGCTTCGTGGTGGAGAGTATATTTACGATACCAGGTATCGGCAAGGAGTTCGTAAACTCGGTCAATAACAGGGATTATACGGTGATCATGGGGCTTACGATATTTGTCGGAGCGATTATCATTCTGGCGAACCTGCTTAGCGATGTGATCTGCGCGCTGGTTGATCCAAGGATCAAACTGGGAAAGAACTGAGGAGGAGAGAGATGTTAGCGAAAGCCGATTATTTTAAACCGATCGATCCCGCATTGCAGAATGCGGAATTCATAGCTGTTCCATCCGGCGGATTTTGGAGAGACGTCTGGGACAGATTCAAAGTCAATAAGAGAGCGTTTGTGGGGCTGGTCGTCCTCACCGTGATCGTTCTGACCGCCATGATAGGACCCTTTGTCTCACCCTATGCCTATGACGGCATGGGAACCGAGATCAATGCGGGGATGAGCCTGAAGCACATCTTCGGGACGGACGCTCTTGGCAGAGACCTTTTTACGAGGTCGCTGTACGGGGTAAGGATCTCGCTTATGGTGGGTTTCCTCACCACCTTTATCAACATGTTTTTGGGCGTCATCTACGGCGGCATCGCCGGGTATGTGGGCGGCAGGACGGATATGCTCATGATGCGGATCGTGGACGTGATCTACGCGGTCCCGTCGCTGCTCTACATCATCCTTCTGATGCTCATCTTCGGGGCAAATGTGGGAAGCATCATGCTGGGCATGTGCGTTTCGGGGTGGATTGGGACTTCGAGGATGATGCGGACGCAGGTGATAGCGCTCAAGGAGAGAGAGTTCGCGCTGGCTGCCTACACGGAGGGAGCCTCTGCGCCGAGGATTCTGTTCCGGCACATATTTACCAACGCGCTGGGACCGCTTCTGGTGGAGGCGACGATGGCGATCCCACAGGCGATCTTTCAGGAGGCATTCTTAAGCTTCATCGGCATGGGCATTTCCGCGCCGCAGGCAAGCCTTGGCACATTGGCGCAGGACGCCAGAATGTACATGACCGTTTATCCGAACCAGATGTTCTGCCCGGTTTCGGTCATCTGCATCATCATCTTTGCACTGAACTTTATCAGTGAGGGCTTGAGTGAGGCTCTTGATCCGACCAAGAGACATTAGAGGGAGGGAACAGAAATGGCACTGTTGGAGATAAAAAATTTATCGGTCGACTTTCAGACAAAAAACGGCGTCGTCCATGCGGTCAGAAACGTCAGTTACAAGCTGGATACGGGGGAAATGCTCGGCATCGTCGGGGAGTCCGGCTCCGGCAAGAGCGTCGGAATGCTTGCCCTTATGGGGCTTCTTGCGAAGAACGGCAGGGTGGTCTCGGGACAGATGCTTTTTGACGGGCGCGATATCAGCCCTCTGGCAAAGGAGTTTTGCGGCGACGGGAAAGCCTATGAGAAAGCGATGGAAGAGATCAGGGGCGTACAGATCGGCATGATCTTTCAGGACCCCATGACATATTTAAATCCGGTCTTAAAGATCGGGACGCAGATAACAGAGGGTATTATCAAGCATGAAAAATGCACGCGTGAGGAGGCGAAGAACAGGGCGGTCGAGCTTATGAAGCAGGTCGGCATTCCAAGCCCGGAGGACAGATTTCACCAATATCCTTTTGAATTTTCCGGCGGCATGAGACAGCGTATCGTGATCGCGGCGGCTCTCGCCTGCCGGCCAAAGCTGATCATAGCAGACGAGCCGACCACCGCGCTCGATGTCACCGTTCAGGCGCAGATTATCGATCTTTTGATGGAGCTTGCAGAAAGGCAGAACATGGCGGTGATCATGATCACACACGATCTGGGAGTGGTCTCCATGATGTGTGAGAAGGTAAATATCATGTATGCCGGAAAGATTGTGGAGCGCGGCAGCCTGAATGAAATCTTTTACGAGACAAAGCATTTTTATACACAGGGACTGTTGAGTAGTGTGGTGACCCATGGGGGCGCAGCGAGGCAGAGCCTTTTATCGATCCCCGGAACGCCGCCGGATCTTTTGAAACTCAATTCCGGCTGTGCGTTTATGCCAAGATGCACCAGAGCGATGAATATCTGTAAGGACTACGGACCTGCAGAGAAGTGCTTCGGGGAGGGGCACTGTGTTTCCTGCTGGCACTATTGCATGGATAGAGCGGACGAGATCGTGAAAGCGCAGGAGGGATAGTTATGGGAGAAGTGACACCGGTAGTAAAAGTGAGACATTTAAAAAAATATTTTATGGCGAACAAGCGGTTCCTAAAGCCCTCCGATTACGTGAAGGCGGTGGACGATGTGACCTTCGACATTTATCCCGGAGAGACGGTAGGACTCGTGGGGGAGAGCGGATGCGGAAAGAGTACACTTGCGCGTAGCATCATAAGGATCTACGAGCCTTCGGCGGGAAAGGTCGTCTATAACGGTACGGATATCACGCATTTGTCCAATGCAAAGCTCTGGCAGTACAGAAATAAAATGCAGATGATCTTTCAGGACCCCTACGCGAGCCTCGATCCCAGATATACGGTGGGAGAAATCATCGGCGAGCCGATGGAGATCTATAAGATGTACGACAAGGCGGGAAGGGAAGCCAAGGTTCAGGAGCTTCTCGAACAGGTCGGACTGAAGCCGGACCACATTTCGAGATATCCGCACGAGTTTTCCGGAGGACAGAGACAGCGTATCGGCATAGCCAGAACGCTGGCGCTTGACCCCGATTTTATCCTCTGCGACGAACCTATATCCGCGCTGGATGTATCGATTCAGGCGCAGATCATAAACCTTTTGGAAAAGCTTCAGGACGAGAGGGGACTGTCCTATCTTTTCATCGCCCACGATCTGACGATGGTCAGACATATCAGCCATAAGATCGGCGTTATGTATCTGGGACATCTGGTCGAGTTCGGCGATGCGGACGAGGTGTATTCCAATCCGCTCCATCCGTATACGAAAGCGCTCTTGAGCGCTGCACCCATAGCGGACCCGAATACGGCGCGCTCCGTAAATCGGATCAAACTGGAGGGGGAGGTGCCAAGCCCCATCCATACGCCGGAAGGGTGTCCTTTCTGCACGAGATGTCCCGAGTGCAGACCAGAGTGCAGGATCACCCCGCCGGTAATGGCAAATCAGAACGGTCATAAGGCAGCGTGCTATAAATATGTATAATACATATTTTTAGATAAGAAGGAGGAGAGATTATGAAAAGATTAAAACATTTCACAAGAAAAGTAGTGGTCTTGACGTTGTCAGCGGCAATGCTTGCGGCGGTGGCAGGATGTGGAGGCTCTTCGGGAGCGCAGAGCGCTTCCGGGAAGACGGAGGCGGGTGCAGGGGCGTCTGAAGGCGCGTCCGATGGGACGGGAAAAGTCATCACCATAGCGGACGGCGCGCTGGACGGCAGTCTGGATCCCGCGGGCTTTGCCCTGCAGAGCTGGAACGCGTTCGCGAGACTGTGTTCCCTGCCCCTGATCTCCTACGACAAGTCCGGCGAGGTGATCTATGAGGCGGCGGAGAGTTTTGAAGTCAGCGACGACCAGATGACATACACATTCCATCTTCGCAAGGACGGAAAGTGGTCCGACGGTTCTGCGGTGACTGCGGGCGATTTCCTGAATACGATTACGAGGGCGCTCGATTCGGAGACGAGCGGCTCGGTGTATGCGGACCAGCTTTTTGTGATCGAGGGGGCACAGGCGGCATATGAGGGGACAGGCTCCGCGGACGACATACAGGCGATAGCGGAGGATGACAATACGCTTGTTTTTCATCTGACCAAGCCGTGCGCGTATTTTACCAAACTGCTGGCTCTTCCGGTTTACTATCCGTCAAAGACCGGCGTTGCCGTGAACGGTACGGATTGGTATAAGGATCCGGCGACCTGCCCGTGCAACGGTCCTTACATGCTCACGGAGTTTGTGCAGGATCAGTATTATGCGGTGGAGAAGAACCCGTACTATTTTGCTGCGGATCAGGTTAAGATCGACCGGATTGTGGATCAGACGATCACGGATACACAGTCGATGATTGCCGCCTATACGGCGGGGGAGGTAGATGTTGCGAGCGGACTGCCCGACTACATCGAAACGCAGTATAAGGACTCTGACGAACTCTTTATCTGGAGAATGATCACAACAACGGCGATCCTGCCCAATGTGAAGGCGGAACCGCTCGACGACGCGCTTGTGCGGGAAGCCATTGCACTGGCGCTCGACCGCAATGCAATCTGCGCCTCTCTCGGCACGAACTGGGAGCCGGCTTACGCGTGGGTCCCGAAATATATGACATCCAACAAGGGCGGCGGCTATTTTTATGATGAGGTCTCCCATTTCTCGGAGGATGCGCAGAAGGCGAAAGAACTTTTGGCGCAGGCAGGTTATCCCGACGGTAACGGGTTCCCGACACTGACCTACACCTATCCCTCCAACGATAAGGATGCCATTCTCGCGCAGGCGATTCAGGCACAGCTGAAGGCCGTGCTCAACATAGAGATCCGGCTGGAAGCGCAGGAGACGGAGGTCTACAACACGACGAAGAGAGAGGGGACGTTCCAACTGCTGCGATACAACTGGACGGCGGACTTTACGGATCCCATCAACTATCTGGCACTTTATGTCTCGGATTCCGCGCTGAATTTTAACGGTGTTTCCGACGCGGATTATGATGCGGCTATTGCAAGCGCAAACGGCGCGGTGACGCAGGAGGAGAGAAATACATACCTCCATGAGGCGGAGCGCATCCTTGTGGACGAGAATTTCTTCAGCATACCGATCTCCACCATGCACTATATCGGGCTGAGAAACCCGGCGATCACAGGCGTAACTTACAACGACAGGGACGAATCAAATTATCGTTTCTCAGATCTGAAATAACAGAACAACTCAGAAGAGGAGGGAAAAGTTTTGAGTAAGATTGATACATTGACAAGACCGGGCATTCAGAATATTCCGCCCTATATCCCCGGAAGGACTTCGGAGAGCGTAAAGGAGAAATACCATCTTGACCGTGTGCTGAAGCTTGCTTCCAACGAAAATCAGTATGGGACGGCGCCTATGGCGACAGCCGCGATCAGGGAGGCGGTGGCGTCCGTAAACATATATCCGGATCCTTCTTGTATAGGGCTCCGAAAAAAAATAGGAACATTGTTCGGGTTTGACGATTCCGGCGACAATGTGATTATCTCCGCCGGTGCCAGCGGCGTGCTGGCACTTCTGGGCGAGATATTCATCTGCGAAGGGGACGAGTATGTCACGTGTGAACCTACCTTCAGCGCCTTGAACAGCGCGGTTAAGAGACATGGCGGTAAAGTGATCGCCGTCCCCGTCACAGAGGATCAGGTATTCGATCTGGACGCGATGGCGGCACAGGTGACAGATAAGACGAAGATGGTATATATCTGTAATCCCAACAATCCCACCGGCACGGCTGTGGATTCCGCGAAACTGCGTGAATTTATCCACAAGATGCCGGATCATGTGATCACCGTGGTTGACGAGGCTTATATTGAGTTTGCGGATGATCCGGACGTGGAGAGCATGGTCTCCGAGATCAGGGAAGGGCTTAATCTGGTGGTCATCAGAACTTTCTCGAAGGTCTATGGGCTTGCGGGAGAGCGTGTCGGCTATACTTTTGTGAACAAGGAGCTGCACGGCGTGATGCAGAAGGCGACCAGCGTGTTCGTTGTGGGACGCACTTCTCTGGCTGGGGCGATGGCAGCTCTTGACGACAGAGCGTTTATCGAGTCCACCGTGAAGAATATCGCGGCGGGCAGAGCGTATGTCACCGGGGAGCTGGAGGCGCTTGGCTTTAAGGTATGGCCTTCCAAGGCAAATTTTGTCTATGCGGATTCCCATCTGGATACCGGCATTCTGGCACAGGAGCTTGAAAAGAAGGGACTGATCATCAGGGGCAACTTTGCCTATTCCAGAATCACGATCGGCACGCCGGAACAGAATCGGGAGATGATCGAAATTATAAAGGAAGTTCTGGCGGAGGGAAATGTGCCTGCGGCAGGCTGAATGCAGGATTTTGTCTGGGTAAGGAGGTTTTTGGTATGGTAGGCTTTTCATGGTTTTTTGGCGGAATGATGGTGCTGCTTACGATAACGGGTCTTGCAATGATGGAGACGGGCTGTGCAAAATCGAAGAATGCCGGAAGCGTTATGATGGAGGCGATCATTGCGGTTACAATAGCGATCCCCTGCTTTTTGCTGGTGGGAGGTATTGTTTCGGGATTGGGGGAGAGCAGCGCGATGATGCTGGAGGCGATGCTTGCCGCTTTGGTCTGCTGTATTTTGGCGGGCGGCATTATCGGAAGAATGACGGTGGCCGGCTTTATGACGGTGTGCGCTGTGGCAGCCCTTCTTTCTTACCCGTTGTCCGTGCGTGCGTGCCGTATCCTTGGCGGGTTTGGCGCGTATCAGGACTTCGGCGGGTTTGGGACGGTATTTTTATCCGGGGCTGCCGCTGCGTATGCCGCCTCCCGTATGCTCGGGACAAGGATGGGAAAGGGCGCAAAAGACGCCGCCAGCGTGGTTCCCGGGCACAATATCCCCTTTGCGCTGGCGGGCGTGCTCCTTTTTTGCGTCGGACTGCTCGGCATGGCAGGCGCGAACGGACTTCTCATCGAAATAGGCGAGGACATGCTCTCAAGAGCGGCGGAAAATATGGTGATAGGAGGTTCCGTTTCCGGGTTGGCAGGTCTGCTCTTCACCTATATCAGATACAAAAAGCCGGATATCACAATGACTGCAGGCGCGGCAGCAGCAGGCTTTGTGGCGGCTGTTCCGGGCTGCGACAGCGTGGCGTCTGGGTGGATGTGTCTGATCGGCGTACTGACCGGATTCTTTACGATCATCGGGATTGAGAGCGTGGAGAGAGGCGGCAGGGTGGATGATCCGGCAGGTGTGGCTGTGATATTCGGCATTGGAGGCGGATTCGGTCTTCTGGGAACCGGTATTTTTAATTCGCAGACAGGGCTGAGGGCCCTTCCGGGAAACCTTGCGGCGATCCTGCTGATCTTTGTGATAAATGGTGTGCTTGTCGGGGTGACGGAGGCTGTTTTAAACAGGTTTGGGCTCTTAAGGATTTCTAAAGAGCAGGAGATGGAGGGCGTTGACCTTTGTGAGTATGGTCTTGTGAGCAGCTATTACGACTTCCAGCTTAATCTGGATACGACGGATTGGACCGATCTCTATGTGCAGGCGAAGTCCGAAGGCGAGAGCACGGAAACGTTCTTTAAGGAGCCCTATGTGTACGATGCAGGGAAGGAGCCGGATATACCGCTCACGAAGCTTGAGATCATCTGCAGAAAGGAAAAGCTGGAGGCGCTCAAGATGGCTCTCAATGATATCGGCATTATGGGGATGACGGTTTCTGGCGTTACGGGATGTGGTGTGCAGAAAGGCTATAATGAGTATTACCGGGGCGTGCCGATCTCGGTGCAGCTGCGAGCCAAAGTGCGGATAGAGGTGGTTGTGGCGAAGATCCCTGTGGATGAGGTGGTCAATACCGCCCGAAGAGTGCTCTTCACGGGACATGTGGGAGACGGAAAGATATTTATCTATTCCCTGAATGACGTGGTGAGGGTGAGAACGGGTGAAAGCGGCTATGCGGCTATGCAGGGAGCTCTTTCGGAATAGGATCGAAAAAGTATTTGTAATTCGTGTCTGTTCAAGATATGATTTAAAAAGGAAGCATCGTTAAATCAGAAAGGGAAACGGACATGAACGGCAGCAGAAAATACGAATATGTGATGGACGAGGCGGAAATACGGGAATTTTGTCTGCACGCTTTTCTGGAACAGTTGAAATACAGCAAAAAGACAGGGATCCGGCTTTTGGTCATTCTGGTGGCGGAGCTTCTGCTGATTCCTGAGGCGGCGGCGCTGACGGTTCTGCTGATGGTAGTGATGGTGGTGTCAGTGGGCATTTACAACTATTCCGCCACGTCGAAGCTTCTGAGAGGACAGCCCGGCAGCGTCTGGATCGAGGACGGCAGACTGAAGGCGCAGAGAAGAGACTACGGCGAGATTCCCTGCCGGGATATCAGGCTGGTCCGCAGGACAAAGCGCCTTCTTATGATGGGATATATGCAGAGAGCCGGGCGTCCTGCGTGGTTTATCATCCCGCTGCGCTCTTTCCGGGACGTGTCGGAGGCGGACATGTTTCTTGCCATGCTGCAGAATCCTGCAGCACAGGGGAATTGCTATGACCGCATGAGTCAATACAATGCAGGAGTGGGCGCGGGAGCGGCTGTTCCGGCAGGTCAGGAGAATACGGCGGCAGATTTTGGTGACCCATTTGGTCAAAAGTGGGAATCGGAGCCGCAGGAATACCTCCGTTTTCAATATCGGCTTGACGGGGAGAGATGGGTGCACCTGCAGAAGGGGGCGGCTGATCTGATAAACGGCGGCAGTCTGGGAAGGAGCGCCCGGCTGTACGGGATGCTGATCTGGGGAAGTGTGATGACGGTTGTTCTGACGGTTATCTCCTGTCTGATTTCCGGGCGGTTTCACTGGCTGTTCATCTGTTATGGATTTGTGATGGCGGTTTTGGTGAGTCTGCGGCTTTACTGCCGCGACCCCGAAAAGGCGATCAGAAATCAGTTAAAGCAGCCGGAGACGGCAGCGCGCGCCTGCGGACTCTGGCAGGTTTCCCTGACGGAGGAGGGGGTCAGCCTGACCATGCCTGCGGACATGAGAAATAAGTATTTGTGGACGTCACTCGCGTGGCTGTTGGAGACGGAAGAGGCGTTTTATCTCTTTCATAAAGATAAAAAACACTTTGTAATGATTGCAAAAGAGAGTTTTCTAAGCTGGGATCAGGTGCATCTGTTTCATAGGATATGCGCGGACCACGGAATACAAAAAATTGTGCCCAAGAAGGCGCGCTATGTACCGGGATGGCTGATATGGACGCTTTTCGGAGTGTTTCTGCTGGCGTTCTTCGGGATTGTCATAGCAGGCGCTTTTCTGTCGGAAAAGGATGAACCGGGTGTTGCTTTGGGGAATGTCTATGAGCGGGTTTCCTTGGAGGAACAGATAGAGGTGCTGGAGTCGCTGGGGCTGCATGTGCCGGAGGAAACGGTTTCGTCTGTCCGAAGTTCCATGGAGGAATACGGGATGTATGATCTGGTGGAGGAAAGCCCGTATACATGGCTATTAATGGACATGGGCGCGCCCATGTACGATGAAGAGTGGAATGTGACGGGATATGACGGCGATGTATTCTGGTTTGATTTTGAAGGGTTTGATATTTCCACGGATTATATCCATATCCTGAACGGTATGCTTGCGCTGGCGGAGGGAAGCTGTCTCGACGATGTGACGGACATCCGGGAAGATATGACGGATGCGGACTGGGAGAGCGGAAGAGGGACGGTCACGGTCAGCCTGCGGTGGAAGGGGGAGTCTTACAAGTGGGATATGGAGATGTACAATGACTGGATAGACCCAGGAGTCCTTGGCGTACTCAATCCGTTTCTGGAACAGGAGGGTTCGCAGGAATCTTTTTATGCCACGGGGGATAACGGGCAGGGCGCCATTGTCTTTTTCTGCACGCAGGAGTGGGCAGAGCAGTTTACGCGCAAAACCGGGCTTGTATTGGAAAAGGCGGAATGACGGAAATCCCATGTAAACGACAGGTTTAGCCGGGGAAACCAGCAGTCGGTTGCGTATGGGGGAAAGAGAGAGGTACAATGCAGACATCAAATCAAAGGAGAGCAGAAACAATGAAAAAACAAACTTTTGGAAACATGATTGCTGCATTGCGCAAAGAAAATGGAATGACACAGCTTGAACTCGCTGAGAAAATGGGAGTGACTGACAAAGCTGTATCGAAGTGGGAACGGGATTTATCTCTTCCCGATGTGAGTTCTTTTCCAAAACTGGCTGAGATTTTTGATGTATCTGTCGATGAGCTGATGCAGGTGAAGTTAGGTGCAAAGGAGAATGCGGGTCAAGCCGGAATTGCCGGGATTGTCCAGATTGCCTTGAAAGGCGTGGCGTTAGCGATGGGCGTGGCGGTAGTCGCGCTCTCTGCTATGGAACAGATTGAGACGGATGCCGCGATCGGCATGTTGGGAATAGGGCTTGCCTGTCTTGCGGTGACGCAGCTTTCCAAAAAGGAAAACTGACGGTTTCACAAAAGAAACGAAAAGAGGAGAATTTATGGACAACAGAGATTTAGCACAGTATTTCAAGAGCATTGTTGATCAGGACAGGTGTGCGGTGGTAATCTGCAATCCGGCGCACGAGATCATTTACATGAATCCGACGGCAATAGAACGGTATGCGAAGCGGGGCGGCGCCGCCCTTGTGGGACAGAGCCTTTTGGACTGCCATAACGCGCAGTCTGTGGAGCAGATCCGGAAGGTTGTGGCATGGTTTGCGGAGAGCGCAGACCACAATCGTATCTATACTTTCCGCAACGAGAAAGAAAATAAGGACGTCTACATGGTCGCCCTGCGGGCTGAGGACGGGACACTGATCGGGTATTACGAGAAGCACGAGTACCGGGATGTGGAGACGTGCGAATTGTACGATTTTTGTTAAGGCGTTCTTTGGCTGATACGGAAGGAGGATGTGAAAAGCAACAATCAGCCTCACATATTAGGGAATGTGTGCGAGAGAGACTTGACATGCTCATGCGTGTGCGCTAGTATGAATCTGGTATAATCCATAGTATTTAAGTAGACTACAAAAACAAATCAAACCAGCGCGGAAGGTCAAAAGGGAACGGAAAACAGAATGGACGAAAAATTTATCGAAGTATCCCAGCTGCATAAAACTTTTTACAATAAAAGACAGCGGATTGAGGTTTTGAAGGGCATCGATCTTTCTGTGCAAAAGGGTGAGATTTACGGTATCGTCGGATTCAGCGGTGCGGGGAAGTCCACGCTTGTCAGATGTATGAACCGTCTGGAGGAGCCGGACAGCGGCACCGTCAGGATTGGGGACAAGGAGATTACGTCTCTTGGAAAAGCGGCGCTTAATGAGCAGCGCAGAAAGATTGGGATGATTTTTCAACAGTTTAATCTGTTTGATTCCATGACCGTAGCGCAAAATATTGCGTATCCCCTTAAGCTGACGGGCGTAAAAGGAAGAGAGGCGAATGAGCGGGTAGATGAGATGCTTGCGCTGGTAGGACTTACGGAAAAGAAAAAAGCTTATCCGGGAGAACTGTCGGGCGGACAGAAGCAGAGGGTTGGCATTGCCAGAGCACTGGCAAACCGTCCGGACGTGCTTTTATCCGACGAGGCAACCAGCGCGTTGGATCCGCAGACGACATTGTCTGTGCTGGATCTTCTCAAAGAAATAAACGAGAAACTCGGACTTACGATCATATTGATCACGCATGAGCTGGAGGTAATCAAGTACGCCTGCCATAGAATGGCGGTTATGGAAGACGGAAGACTTTTGGAGCAAGGACTTGTGAAGGAGATTTTCCGACATCCGAAATGTGAGACGGCACGAAATTTTATCAGCGTCTATAACCGGTTCAGAAGTGAAGAGGAGCAGGAGGACGTGCAATGAGCTTGTACAAGTATTCTTTTTGGGAAGTGTTAAAGCACTCGTTCAGCGCAGAGGTGTGGGACAAGGTTATGCCGGCGATCGGAGAGACCATGTATATGGTTGCGGTTTCCTCCGTTTTTGTGCTGATCTTTGGCGTGCTTCTGGGACTTATTCTGGTGATGACGAGCAAGGAGGGACTGGTTCCCTGCAAAGTGATACATAGCATTCTGGGAGCGGTGATCAACTGTTTCCGCTCTCTGCCGCAGGTGATTATTATTATTGTTATGCTGCCTGTGGCAAGGGCGCTGGTGGGTAAATCTTACGGCTCCAACGCCTGTATTATTTCATTAATTGCGAGTTGTGTGCCGCTTTTTGCAAGACTGGTGGAAAGCAGCCTTCTGGAGATTGACAAGGGGAAAATTGAGGCGGCGAAGGCGATGGGAAGCGGGAATATGAGGATCCTGTTTACGATCATGGTGCCGGAAACCCTGCCGTCCTTGATCCGTGCCTTTACCAACGCGGTCGTGATCGTGATTTCCATGACGGCTCTTGCCGGAAGCTTCGGAGCCGGCGGAATTGGATATATTGCGGTGACTTACGGATATACGAGGTATCGCCATGATCTTCTGTTTGCCACCATTGTGGTATTGATCGTGATCGTGCAGGCAGTTCAGCTTGTGGGGGATACGATCTCCAAGGTGATTTTAAAGAAACGGCATCTGATCTGAAGTATATTGACTTCCAAGGCATTTATGGCGAATGCGCCTTAAATGAATATATTTTTATGTCTGTACAGTCGGAGTGCACTGGAACGGACAGAGAGGAGAGGTTATGAAAAAGAAGCTGGTAACTGTAATGATGGCAGCTGCGATGACTGCTTCGCTGTTGGCAGGCTGCGGCGGTGCTGAGGAGCCTGCGGCTCAGCCGGAAGCGGCGGTGGCGGAGTCGGCGGAGAGCGAAGATGAAGTCAGCGAGCCGGAGGAGGCGCCCGCTGAGGAGGAAAACACAGCTGACACTGGGGAGGATGCAGCCGATACCACGGCGGGCGATACGGTTGTACTCAAGTGTGTGTGTGACTTGACACCTCACAGCGAAATTTTAAATGCGGCGGCGGATCAGCTTGCGCAGCAGGGCATCGAGCTGGATATTGTTTCCACTACATGGGATGCGACATGGAACGATATGCTGATAGACGGAGATATTGATTTCGCTTACTTTATGCATGTACCTGCGATGGAGAGCATCGAGGAGGAGATGGGCGCGACCTTGTACAGCATGGGCGGCGTTCATGTGGAGCCCTATGCCTGCTTTTCCGACAAGTATGCGTCCAAGGATGAGCTTCCCGAGAATGCGGTGATCGCGATTCCCAACGATTCCTCTAATGAGTACAGGGCGCTTAAGGTGCTGGAAAAGGAAGGATTTTTGAAGTTGGATTCGGAAATGACGGCGATTGACGCATCCGTCGACCAGATTGAGGAATATACGATTCCGATTGAGATTGTGGAGATGGATCAGGCGAATATTATTCCCTCTTCGGCGGATTTCGACGCCTATTTTGTCAATGTCAACAGGGCGTTGGAGGCAAACATCGACACTACGGCTTATCTGATGAGAGAGGGTGAGGATTCTGAGTATGCCAATATCATTACTGTGACTGAGGCAAATAAGGACAACGAGGCGATCAAGAAGCTGGTGAGCGTGCTGCAGTCCGATGAGACGAAAAAGTTTATCGAGGAGAATTTTAACGGCGCGGTAATTCCCGCAAAGCAGTAATCCGTAGAAAAAAGGAGTAAAAGGCATTGTCAACTAATTGTAGAACAAGTTGACAATGCCTTTTTGTTATGTTAAGATAACTTCACTGAGAAAAAAACGAGCCAATGGGTAAGGTGAAGGAGGAGATTTATGAATCGTGAAATGCAGGCAGAAGCAGGGAACATACAGACAGGGGTGCAGAGGCGGAAAAAGACGTATGACATGGCGTATATCGGATTGTTTGTGGGGCTGATGGCGATCTGTTCATGGATTTCCATTCCCACGGCGATTCCGTTTACCATGCAGACTTTTGCGGTCTTTCTGGCGGTGATGATACTGGGCGGGAAACGGGGGACACTGGCGATAGTCGTCTATTTGCTGCTGGGACTGGTGGGTGTCCCGGTCTTTGCAGGATTTTCCGCCGGACCGGGCGTGCTGTTTGGCACGACGGGAGGGTATCTGATCGGTTTCGTCTTTTCGGGGCTGCTCATGTGGCTGATGGAGCGGATAGCTGACAGGAAAGTCTGGGTGCAGATGCTTTCCATGCTTTTTGGTATGGTGACGTACTATATCATCGGCACGATCTGGTTTATGGTTGTGTATGGGAACACAAACGGACCGGTGAGCCTGCTGACAGCGCTTGGCTGGTGCGTGTTCCCCTTTGTGATTCCGGATCTGGTCAAGGCGGCGCTGGCGCTTGGTTTCGGCAATGCGCTGAGAAAGCCTCTCGCGGGTTTATTAGATTAGATAAAAAAGGAGCATAAAATGGTATATAGGATCAGAGCACATCATGGTATGTGCTTTTCCTTTTTTCAAGGGAAAGGCTACAGCGGTGAATTTACGGAAAATATGTGGGAGATGAAGAGAAAACTGGAGCAGAATCCAGAGGTGGTTCTGTTGGATGCGACGGATGACGTGTGCGCCCACTGTCCCAACAACAAAGAGGGAGTCTGCATTTCCGCCGGAAAGGCGGATGAATACGACAGGCAGGTGCTTACGCGCTGCGGGCTGGACGCCGGATGCCAGATCAGATGGGAGGACTTTGCGCGTCTCGTGGAGGAGCGCATCCTGTCCGCCGGCAGCCGCAGAGAGATATGCGGAGACTGCCAGTGGACGGATCTTTGCGGTTTATAACAACTGGATGCCGTTTGTCAGCGCTTCCTTCGTGATCTCCTCCGGCCAGAGGGAGCACTGTACCTCGCCGATATGTGCCTTGCGCAGGAAGAACATACAGATTCTCGACTGCCCGATGCCGCCGCCGATGGTGAAGGGAAGGGTTTCGTCGATGATGCCCTTCTGGAAGGGGAGCTTCGCGCGCTCGGGGCAGCCTGCCTTGTCGAGCTGGGTAAGAAGCGCGTCCTTATCCACACGGATGCCCATGGAGGACAGTTCCAGCGCGATATCGAGGACGGGATAGTAGACGAGAATGTCCGCGTTGAGCGTCCAGTCGTCGTAATCCGGCGCGCGCCCGTCGTGTTTTTCGCCGGAGGCAAGTAAATCGCCGATCTGCATGAGGCAGACCGCGCCCTTTTCCCTCGTAATCAGATATTCCCGCTCCTTCGGCGTGGTGCCCGGGTAGAGGTCTTCTAACGCCTGTGTGGTGATGAAAAAGATGTCGTGGGGCAGAATCTCGTCTATGTAATCGTACTGGATCGCCATGTACTTTTCCGTTTTGCGAAGCGCCTTGTAGACTGTCTTTACCGTCTCTTCCAGATAGTCCAGACAGCGTTCCTCGCGGGAAATGACTTTCTCCCAGTCCCACTGGTCCACATAGATGGAGTGGATGTTGTCCGTCGCCTCGTCCCTGCGGATGGCGCTCATGTCGGTGTAAAGCCCTTCCCCGTGGGAAAAACCGTATTTGCCCAGAGCCATGCGCTTCCATTTCGCGAGGGAGTGCACGATCTCAGCGGGGGCGTCGTCCTGCTCCTTGATGCCGAAGGTGACAGGGCGTTCCACGCCGTTTAAGTTGTCGTTAAGCCCGGAAGCCGGCTCCACGAATAGAGGAGCGGATACCCGCAAAAGATGCAGTCTTTCGGCAAGCTGCACCTGAAAAAAGTCTTTCACCGTCTTGATGCCGATCTGGGTGTCGTGCAGATTCAGCGCAGACTTGTAATCCTGTGGAATAATTAAGTTGTCCATGTGATACCTCACTTTTCGCGCGGTCTGTGTGACCGCTGTTTTTCTTATTCTTTATTATTTAACCGCTTTTACGGCAGGAAAGCAAGGAAAAGTTTTACCATGTCTTTTCCAATGTCGTATTCCAGTCGAGCGCAAAAGGATTGTCGGACGATGATTTCAGATCCTCATAAATATCACGGCGCTCGTCGCTGCTCTCCTCCGACCAGTATTCATACCCGGCGAAGTAGCTTTCCATAAAGTCGTCCCACGAGCCAAAGGTGGTCTGGATCGTTTCCGCAAGCGCCAGCGACTGGTCCAGCGATTCTTCCAGTGTGTAGTAGTCCGCCAGATAGTAATAGCTCAAAAGCCACATGGCGCGGCTGTAATCCCATGCGGCGGCTGCGTCCTCGCCATACTGTTCGTACAAAGAGAACCATGCGGCGTATTGCCCTGCCTGCTCTTCATCCAGATCAAAATTGCTGAGGATTGCCTCCGTCCGCTCCTCTTCGGAGACATCCGCAAGACCTATTTCCGAGAGGTAAGCCAGTTCCTCCGCCAGCGGAATGCGGTGTCCCTCATCCAGAAGCCACTGGAGCGATTCCTCGGCGGACGCCCGGTCCGTAACGTCCCATGAATTTTCCAGAAGCGCTCTGGCAAGCGCTTTTTCGGCGATGTTCGGGCTGCCTCCGCTGTATACCCGGCAGTCGCGCTCATTCAGCACAGTCAGGACCGCATAGGTATTGTTGAACCACTGGACGGTATCGGAAGCGGGTGCCTTCGCCTTTCCGCAGCCTGTCAGTGCCAGTGCAAGAATCATAATGACTGAAATGGTCAATCTTCGTACTTTCGCTGTTTTCTTCATGTTGTTTTCCCCCTGCAAAAATTTTTCTTATCCTTCTACCAAGAGACAGTATAACAGAAATGCGGACATGTTTCCAGTAGGCGTCAGCGATTGCGCTTCGGGGGAAAGCAGAGTAAAATGATTGCAAATGAATGGGAAATGAGGAGCCGGCATAAATGGTAACGGGTAACATGGACAGGGACACCCCATGTCTCATAGCGAAACGAAGGGGAATGCCCGTTTGGTGTCCTGTCAATAGGAGACGGGAAACGGTATTCTTTATCCAGAGAGGAGGACACAGGACGATGGATCAGATGAAAATCGGGATGTTTTTTAAGGAGCTACGGAAAGAAAAGGGGCTGACGCAGGAACAGCTTGCGGAACGCCTGCGGGTATCCCGGCGGACGGTATCCCGGTGGGAGACAGGCAGCAACATGCCGGATTTGGACATTCTGATAGAAATGTCTGATTATTATGAAGTGGAACTGCGGGAACTGCTGGACGGGGAAAGGAAAGGCAAAAAGATGGATAAAGAATTGGAGGAAACCGTATTAAAAGTGGCGGATTACAGCAACGACGAGAAACAGAAACTTACGAGACGTATGCACCTTCTGTTTATTTGCGGGCTGATTGCGGCGGTTGTTTACTTAATTTTATTGTTTACGGACCGTGCCGACAATTTTCTCGGCGGCTTCTGCCAAGGGGTGACGCTTGGCATGATGATCGTCGGGGTGATTATGACGAGCAAGTATGCGGCGAGAATCCGGGCATACAAAAAGAGACTGCTGGCAAAATAATAAAAAATAATCCCGGAGATAATCATTCTGAGTGGTCGGATGACGATTCCCGGGATTTTTTGTGTCCGCGTGCCGGATGGCGGCGGACGGAATATTTTATTTTACTTATGCCCGGTATTACAAGGTAATGCCGAACGACTGCAAAAGAAGCAGGAACAGAAGTATCGGCGCGATGACCGTAATCATGGCGATATACAGCCGCTTTCTGCCGAATTTATATCCGCCTAAGGTCACTTCGTCGATGATGACCTTGGGTTTCACAACCCAGCCGATCAGAATACAGGTCAGGAGCGCCACAAGCGGCATCAGACAGTTGTTGCTGATATAGTCCATGACGTCCAGAAGCTGACCGACGGAGCCGTTAGGCAGCTTCAGTTCAAAGTATAGGAAGTTATAACCGAAGCAGACAATCGCCCCGACAATGACTCCATAGGCAGTTACAATCGCGGTGCTCTTATTTCTTGAAAAATGAAACTTGTCCATCAGACTGGCTACGATCGCCTCCATAATGGATACTGCGGAGGTCACCGCCGCAAATGCCACCATCACGAAGAACAGGATGCCGACGAGTGTCCCCACCCATCCCATCGCCGCAAAAATCTTCGGCAGGGAGATGAACATAAGACCCGGTCCGGCGGACATGCCCTCGGTTCCCATGAAAACGTAGACTGCCGGGACAATCATCATTCCCGCAAGCAGAGCCACCACGGTATCAAAAATCTCGATCTGGTTGATGGAAGGCATCAGATCGACGTCCTTTTTCACGTAGGAGCCGTATGCCACCATGATACCCATGGCAACGCTGATGGAGTAAAACAACTGCCCGAGCGCGTCCATGACCACCAGAAAGAATTGCTGCAGGGTAACGCCCTCAAAACTCGGCAGCAGATAAATTTTCAGTCCATCCAGTCCTGTTCTTTCCAGTCCCGACGCGTCCGTGTGGCGCAGCGTCAGCGCGTAAACGGAAATGCCGATGATCAGGACGAGAAGCAGGGGCATGATAAATTTGCTGGCACGCTCGATGCCGTTGTCCACGCCGCCGAAAATGATAACCGCCGACAGAACCGTAAATATCACCATAAAGACCACGGGACTGACCTGTTCAGAGATAAACCCGGTAAAGTAGCCGTCCGCGGCGGCATCCGTCGTCTTCCCGGTGACAAAGACCGTGAGATACTTTAATACCCAGCCGCCGATGGCGAGATAATAAGGTAAAATAATGATCGGGACAAGACTGGCAAGAATGCCAAGCCCCTTCCATTTCGGGTGGATCACGCCGTAGGCGGTCAGCGGACTCTGCGCGGTTTTGCGCCCGATGGCGATCTCGGTGGTGAGCAGGGTAAAGCCGAAGGTCAGCGCCAGAATGATATAGCAGAAAATAAACAATCCGCCGCCGTCCTTAGCCGCAAGGTAGGGGAACCGCCAAATATTTCCGAGTCCCACCGCGCTGCCTGCCGCTGCAAGAACAAAACCGAGTCTGCCAGTAAAGTTTCCTCTTTTCTTACTTTTTTCCATAATTCTATCCTTTTCCCTTTGTATAATAGTTTGATTATACTGTAACATATCCCTTTGTGCAATGTTTTTTGTATAAATAAGAACAAATGTTCTAAAAATACTTGTAATGGAGGCAAAGATGTGTTAAGATACGAATACAAAGTGAACGTATGTTCTGAAATGAAAATCTTCTATAATAAAAGCGTGCGGTTCAGAAAACTTTCTGACCGGGACCATGCGTACAGGAAAGTGTGAGTGGGATGGATATCAGAATTGCGCCGCAGATGTCGGTCATGGATAAACTGAAAATACTCGGCGACGCGGCGAAATACGACGTGTCCTGCAGCTCCAGCGGTTCTTTTCGGAAGAATGACGGGCAGGGCATTGGGAATACCGTGGCGGCGGGACTGTGCCACAGCTTTGGGGCGGACGGCAGATGTATTTCCCTGCTGAAGATCCTTTTTACCAATGAGTGCATCTACGACTGCCGATACTGTGTCAACCGCTGTTCCAACGATGTGCCGCGCGCATCCTTTACGCCCGACGAGGTGTGCGAGCTGACCATGGAGTTTTACCGGCGCAATTATATAGAAGGTCTGTTTCTCAGTTCGGGTATTTTGTACAGCCCCAACTACACCATGGAGCTGATCTGCGAGACGGTGCACAGACTGCGCGCCCTGCACCGGTTTCAGGGATATATCCATATCAAGGCGATCCCCGGGGCGGACCCGCTTCTGATCCAGCGGGCGGGATATCTGGCAGACCGCATGAGCGTGAATCTGGAGATGGCGACGGCGGAGGGACTGCGGGCGGTGGCGCCCAATAAGCACCGCAAAAATATTTTAAAACCCATGCGCCAGATCCAGAACGGCATCACGGAGAACAAAAACGAGATTACCTTATATAAACACGCGCCCCATTTCTGCGAGGCGGGACAGTCCACCCAGATGGTGATCGGCGCCCTGCCGGAGAGCGATTACCAGATCATGTCGGTGGCGGAAAGCCTTTATGATAAGTTTTCTCTAAAACGGGTGTATTATTCGGCGTTTGTGAATGTGAACGAGGAAAAGGATCTGCCTGCCCTTGTGGGCGGACCGCCGCTGCTCAGGGAGCACAGGCTGTATCAGGCGGACTGGCTCCTTCGGTTCTATGATTTCAGGGTGGACGAACTGCTGACGGCGGACAGACCGAATTTCAATACGGCGATCGACCCGAAAGCGGACTGGGCGGTGCGGCATCTGGAATGTTTCCCGGTGGAGATCAACCGGGCGGATTACCATCTGCTTTTGCGGATTCCGGGCGTGGGCGTGAAGAGCGCCAGAAGGATTGTGGCGGCGAGACGGTTCGGCAGCCTGACGTTTGAGGATCTGAAGAAGATCGGTGTGGTATTGAAGCGCGCGCTCTATTTTATCACCTGCAACGGAAAGATGATGTACCCGACGAAACTGGAAGAACAGTATATCGTGCGCAGTCTCACCTACCAGAACCAGATGGGCAGGGGCGAGCGTCTGCCCTTTATGACGGACGGCACGACCTATCGGCAGATGTCCCTTTTTGACATGGCAGGATTTGACGATGTGCGCAAAGTGGTCAGTATATGATGGCGACAGTCCGCATTGCGGGAAAGGAAATATATTTATTTATGGAAGAAAAATATCTGATCTGTGAGGATTCTCTGGAAGGGATTTTTACCGGGATCTATGACGCCTATGCCTTGCGGGAGGGGCATAAGCATGTGCACATTCAGGTGGGTGAGGAGGAGAATCTGCGGCTGTTTGCAACTTATATGCATATTCTTCCGGATCCTGTCAAGACTGAGAAGGTGGCGGAGACGCTTAAAGCACGTCTGGGCGAGCATGTGTACCATTCCATTTGCCGGGCAGCGGCATCGTGTTATCCCGATAAGGGGGAGGCGGTCTATAAGACGGTGGTGGACGCGCTCACCGCGGGCAGCGGCAGCAGGGTGATGGAAAATCTGCGAAACGCCTATGTGGCGAGATGTTTTGAACTGGCGCGGTTTACGGCGAACGAAGCGCATTTTGAGATCGAGTTTCTCAGATTTCAGGAGCTTGTGGATTCGGAAACTGCGAAAGGCGGGGTCCTTTTTGCACGGATCGGACCGAAAAATAATGTGATCCCCTTCATCATGCCGCACTTCGCGGACAGACTGAGCATTGAAAACTTTATGGTTTATGACGAGAACAGGAAACTTTTCGGCGTCCATCCTGCAAGGGAGGAATGGTATCTGGTGACGGCGGGGGATGCGTTTGTCCTGAAAGATCCTGTTTATTCTGAAAAGGAGGAGAGCTATCAGGAACTGTTCCGCGCCTTCCATCGGACGATCGCTATCAAAAGCCGGGAAAACAGGAAGCTGCAGCGGCAGATGTGCGCGTACCGTTACCAAGATTATATGATGGAATTTCAGCAAAAAGGATAATTTGCAGTCGTGTGTCCGTGCACGATCCGGGGATAATAGGCAGATTTCACAAAAATATATTTGAGTTTCAAACCAATTATGTAAAGTTGTGAGAAATGACCAAAAGATGCCAAAATTGTACAATATTAGGAACAAAAATAGCTCTTTACAAATGAAATCAATGGAGTATAATCTACTCAAATGAGGAGCTTGAAAACGTTTTTCTATGTGTGCCTTTCGCATACATACGTGAAAAGGAAGGTGAAAGTTATGCAACACAAAATCAAATTGAGACCGGATGAGGTAAAGGACTTCGTGTCCGCAGCGACCAGATGTGACTGCGACGTGGATATCTTTTACAACAGCTTTATCGTGGATGCAAAATCTATTATCGGCGTGCTGGGACTGAATTTCAATCAGATTTTAACCGTTGCGTACAACGGCTACGAACCTGATTTTGAGAGAATTCTCAGAAAATGGGCGGTAGCGGTATAGATTCCGGTGACAGAGATCGAACACATTGACTCCCTATGTAAGATAATTTAAGATTATCTTATGTAGGGAGTTTCTGTTTTGCGCGTACAGGCAGAGGCGGAAGTGGAACGGAGACCGCGAACGAGAAATACAAAGTATTTCGAGTCTGCTTATACGCGTCGTTAAGAGGTAGAGATATGGAAGTGCGGATTTCCGTGCGGAGTCTGGTGGAATTTATTCTGCGCTCCGGCGATATTGACAATCGAAGAGCGGCGTCACCCGAAAATGCCATGCAGGAGGGGGGACGGATCCACCGCATGATCCAGCGGCGGATGGGTCCCTCCTATCAGGCGGAGGTGCCGCTTTCTTACGCCTGTGACGCGGGGGAGTATGAGATTATTGTGGAGGGGCGTGCCGACGGTATCATCACAGAGCAGGAATGGGAGCCTTTGCAGGAATCGGCAGGGAGGCTGCCGGGGCAGACAGAACAGCTTCGGATCGGGGATATGCAGCCGCAGGACGGCGGCGAAGAGACGCAGCTTGTTAGGACGCCGGGGCAGCCGCAGTCGGTACAGAGAGTGGCGGTTACCATAGACGAGATCAAGGGAACCTACCACGATCTGAAAAAGATGAAGGCGCCTGTGCCGGTGCATCTGGCGCAGGCAAAGTGCTACGCCTACATTTACGCCACACAGAAAAAACTACCCGCTATCCGGGTGCGTATGACGTACTGTCACATGGAGACAGAGGAAATCCGCTATTTCCATGAGGAATATCTGTATGGGGAACTGCAGGCGTGGTTCGGGGAACTGATGGCGCAGTACAGGAAATGGGCGGATTATCAGTTCGCGTGGCAGAAATGCAGGCAGGAGTCCATCAAAGAGATGGCATTTCCGTTTCCGTACCGGGAGGGTCAGAAGGAGCTGGCGACTTATGTGTATCAGACGATTTACCATAAGCGCAAGCTCTTTATCGAGGCGCCCACTGGCGCGGGCAAGACGATCTCCACGGTGTTCCCCGCGCTGAAGGCGATGGGGGAGGGGATGTGCGAACGTCTTTTTTATCTGACGGCAAAGACCATTACCCGCACGGTGGCGGACGATACGATCTCCCTGCTGCGGGAGCGGGGGCTGAAACTGAAAAGTGTCATATTGACTGCCAAGGACAAGATATGTTTTATGGAGGAAACCGAGTGCAATCCGGCTGCCTGTCCATATGCGAAAGGGCACTATGACAGGGTAAACGAGGCGATGTACGACCTGTTGACTCATGTGGACAACTTTACGCGGGAACAGATAGAGGCGTATGCGCGGCAGTATCAGGTCTGTCCCTTTGAGCTTTGTCTGGATATGAGCCTGTTTGCCGACGCGGTGATCTGTGATTATAACTATTTGTTTGACCCCCATGTGTATCTGCGCCGCTTTTTTGCGGAAGGGATCAGGGGAGAATACATTTTTCTGGTGGACGAGGCGCACAATCTGGTGGAGCGGGGCAGGGAGATGTACAGCGCCCTGCTCTGTAAGGAGACGTTTCTGGAACTGAAAAAGACGGTCAAGACATATGACGAGCGGATTGCCAAAAATCTGGATAAATGCAATAAGGAAATGCTGGCGCTGAAAAGGGAGTGCGAGGGCTGCCGGGTGGTGGAGCAGACGGATGCGCTCGTCCGCGCGCTGATGCGCCTCGGCGCGGCGATGGAGGATTATCTGGAGGACAACGAGGACAGCCCGGTGCGGGCGGATATCCTTTCCTTCTATTTTGAGGTCTCCCATTTTCTGGAGATGTATGAGTTGGCGGATGAAAACTATGTGACGTACTCGGAGCTCCGCGAGGACGGCAGTTTTATCGTGAAGCTTTTCTGCGTGAACCCGGCGGGCAATCTGAGAGACTGCATGAGACGGGGGCGCAGCACGATTCTGTTTTCCGCGACGCTTCTGCCGATCCAGTATTATAAGACGCTTCTGGGGGCGGAGGAGGGGGACTACGAGGTCTATGCCAGATCGGTGTTTTGCCAGGACAAGCTGGGGCTGTATATCGGGAGCGATGTGACCAGCCGCTATGCCCGCCGGGGCGACGCGGAATATTATCGGATCGCCACTTACATCCACAACATCATAGAGAAGAGACATGGCAACTATATGGTTTTCTTTCCCTCCCACTCCTTTTTGCAGCAGGTTTTTGAAATCTACCAGAAGTATTTCAACGGGGATGGCGCCGTGGAGTGTATCCTGCAGGAGAGCCATATGAATGAGGAATCAAGGGAAGCCTTTTTAAACCGGTTCCGCGGGAATGAGGACTGTGATCTGCAGAGTCTGATCCAGATGGATATTGAGATGGAGGAAGAGAGAACCCTTCTGGGGTTTTGCGTGATGGGCGGGATTTTCAGTGAGGGGATCGACTTAAAGAACGACAGTCTGATCGGCGCGATGATCGTGGGGACCGGGCTGCCGCAGGTGTGCAACGAGCGGGAACTATTGAAAAAGTATTTTGACGGCTGGGGGGAGAACGGTTTCGACTATGCCTACCGCTATCCGGGTATGAACAAGGTACTGCAGGCGGCGGGACGGGTGATACGCACGGTGGATGACTTTGGGGTTGTGGCGCTTTTGGACGAACGGTTTTTGTCCCCCGCTTATCAGCGGTTATTTCCCCGGGAATGGCAGGAAAAGGTGGTTGTCACAGTTGACCAAATAGGTCGAAAAGTGGAAAGATTTTGGGACGAATGGCTATAAATGGCGGATTTTCACGTTGTCCAGATGAGTCAACAGAGAAAATGACAGGAATCTGGAAGAAGGGACATGCCATGTGGATTGACCTTGTACGTCAAGAGACAAAATGCGATTGACTCTTATGGGACAGGTTATTACAAAATTGGTCAACTATTTCGGCAGGAAATGTGGGCGTTCGACAAAAAGATGTTAGAAAAAACCGAAAATGACAGACAGATTGCGAAGAATTGGTACAGGAACCGACATGAAATGACGAAGCTGTCAATGTGGATAACTTTGTGGAAATTGGGGATTTCTCAGTTGTTTTTGGATCACTTTTAAAAATTTTGGGCGTAAAAATTGTGGAAAAGTCGGTGTACGGTTTTTGGTTTGGAAAAAGACAAACCTATCGGGTCAACAGCGGTGGATGAGAAAAAGCAGAACTTGTTTGACGGGGAACGGCAAATAGTGGTATACTAAACCGTGGTGAACTACAAGATGTTGAGGAGGAAAGAAATTATGTGGGCATTTGAAAGTGTGTTTTATCAGATATATCCGTTGGGGTTCTGCGGTGCGCCCTTTGAGAATGACGGACAGCTTACGCACCGTATCCTGAAGGTGAACGACTGGATTCCCCATATGAAGAAGCTGGGAATCAACGCGATCTACTTTTCCCCGGTGTTTGAGTCGGACACCCACGGCTATAATACGAGGGACTATCATACCATCGACTGCCGGCTGGGAACCAATGAAGATTTCAAGGAAGTGTGCAAAAATCTGCACGAGAACGGCATCAAGGTAGTGCTGGACGGCGTGTTCAACCATGTGGGCAGAGGGTTCTGGGCTTTTCAGGACGTATTGCGCAACAGGGAGCGTTCCCCCTACTTAAGCTGGTTCAACATCAATCTCGGCGGAAACTCGAACTACAACGACGGTCTGTGGTACGAGGGGTGGGAAGGAAATTACGATCTGGTGAAGCTGAACCTGCGCCACGAGGATGTGATCAACCACATTCTGGACAGCGTGAAGGGCTGGGTGGAAGAGTTTGATATCGACGGTCTGCGTCTGGATGTAGCGTACTGTCTGGACCACGATTTCGTGAGAAGGCTCCGGGCGTTTACGGACGGGCTTAAGGAAGAGTTTTATCTGCTCGGCGAGATGCTGCACGGCGATTACAACCAGATGGTGAACGACCAGATGCTGCACTCCTCCACGAACTATGAGTGCTACAAGGGGCTGTTCTCCAGCTTCAACAGCATGAATATGTTTGAGATCAACCATTCCCTGCTCAGACAGTTCGGGCCGGAGAACTGGTGTCTCTACCGGGGCAAGCACCTGCTCTCCTTTGTGGATAACCATGATGTGAGCAGGATCGCCAGCAATCTGACAAACGAAAAACACCTGCCGCTCATCTACGCGCTGTGTTTCGGTATGCCGGGTATTCCCTGTGTGTACTACGGCAGCGAGTGGGGCGCGAAGGCAAACAAGAGCGAGGGAGATCCCGCGCTGCGCGCCTGCTTTGAGGAGCCGGTGTGGAATGAACTTGGTGAGTGGATCAGTAAGCTGGCAGAGGCGAAGAAGGCGTCCAAGGCGCTCAATTACGGCGATTTCCGCTCGGTGGTGCTGACCAACAAACAGTGCATTTTCGAGCGCAAGTTTGAGGATGAAAGAGTGCTCGTGGCGATCAATGCGGACGGGGAGGGCTACACCGCCCATTTTGATGCGGGCTGCGGCATGGCTGTAGATCTGATCACGGGCGAAAACCACGACTTCGGCGGCGGAAGTCTGCTTCCCGCCTACAGCGCGTACTTCTGGAAGATGGAACGCTGACAGCGTCGAAGACGCGATTTTGCGCATGGGCGTGGGCTGAACTGTGTGTTGCCAGAGCAGCATCTGTCGGGCAAATCGTGCAGGACGAATAAAAATATCTTGACAACACTTGTCATATGTACTAAGATGGCAAAAGTATCATAAAATGTAACTATTAACCATAGCAAATTTCGGAAAGGAGGTAGTCTTATGTTTATACACGGTATCAATTTCGCAGTCGATAGCAATACACAACTGCATAGAGTGACATTACATGGAATTACCTCCGCATATAGAGAAACCGGCTGGGGCAGGGCTTGTTGACCCTGTTGGTCGATGAGTAGATATGCAGGGCTTTAGGGCTGTAGGTAATTTACCTACAGCTTTTTTCTATGTTGCGGAGATATAGGGGGTATCAGACATGAAAAAAATATCAAGTTACATATGGGACTACCGCTTTTCCTATCTGGGGGCGGTGCTGTCCCTTCTGATCGCGGTCTCACTGGATATGGTGGCGCCACGTCTGACGGCGCATGTGGTGGACGACGTGATCGTGGGTGGGAATATCGGGGAACTGAAATTCCTGCTGCTCGGTTTTCTGGGCGTAGGGCTTGGCAGGTGTATCTTCCAGTATGTGAAGGAGTACACCTTTGACAAGAACGGCGCGAGGATTTCCGGGGATATGCGGCGGGACCTGTTCCGCCATATCCAGTCCTTGAGCGCAGACTTTTTTGATCGGACGAACACGGGGGAACTGATGGCACGCGTCAAGGAGGATATCGACCACATATGGGACGCGGTGGGCTATGTGGGGATGCTGCTGATTGAAGTTTTTTATCATACCGGCATCATTCTCGTGTGCATGTTTACAATCAACTGGAAACTGGCGTTACTTTCCGGGGCGGCAATGCTTCTGTGCGGCGTCGTGGCGGTGGTTATGGAGCGGAAGCTGGGCGTGGTTTACGAGGAAATCAGCGAGGAGAACGCGGTCCTCAACACGGTGGCGGAGGAAAATCTGGGCGGCGTGCGCACGGTCAAGGCGTTTGCGCGGGAATCCTTCGAGATCGACAAGTTCCTCTCCCACAACAAGCGCTACTATGATCTGAACATGGCGCAGTCTAAGGTACTGGTACGTTATTATCCCGTTTTTGTGGTGATTACTACGATCCTGCCCTTATTGACCCTACTGGTCGGCGGACGGTTCGTGATCGACGGGGAGATGACACTCGGGCAGATCACGGCATTTGTGGAGTATTCCATGAATATCGTCTGGCCCATGGAGATGCTGGGGTGGCTTACCAACAGCTTTTCCTCCGCGGTGGCATCCAACAAAAAGATACGGAAAATATATGAGGAGACGTCTGCGGTCACAGAGGTGACTGATTCGGTCAAGATAGAGAAGGTACGGGGAAAAGTGAGTTTCGAGCACGTTTCCTTCCACAAGGCGGATATGTATGAGATTCTGCACGATATTACCTTTACCGTGGAGGAGGGAAGGACCCTCGGCATCATGGGCGCGACGGGAGCGGGAAAGACTTCGATTATCCAGCTCTTACAGCGCATGTACGACGCCACGGACGGTACCATCTATCTGGATGATGTGGATATCCGAATGCTTTCGCTGGAACAGCTCCGCACCAGCATCAGCTTTGTGATGCAGGACGTCTTTCTGTTTTCGGATACCATTGGCGACAATATCAAGCTTGGCAAAAAGCGGTATCTGGATTTCAGGACCGTGCGCAAGGCGTCTGTGGACGCGCAGGCGAGCGGTTTTATCGAGCGGATGGAGAAGCAGTATGACACGGTGATCGGCGAGCGGGGCGTGGGACTGTCCGGCGGGCAGAAACAGCGCATCAGTATAGCCCGTGCATTCTCCAAGAAAAACCCGATTCTGGTGCTGGATGACTCTACTTCGGCGCTGGATACGGAGACGGAGCAGATGATCCAGCAGACCTTGCGCACACTGGAGGGTACCACAAAGATCATTATCGGCCACAGGATCAGCGCGGTGCGTCACGCGGACGAGATTCTGGTGCTGGAAGGCGGCGCCATCGCGGAGCGGGGCACCCACGAGGAACTGCTGCAAAAACGCGGTCTGTACTATGAGACATACCTGTCCCAGTACGGCGAAATACCCGCGGCAGAAGCGGACGGCGAACCGAACGCGAAGAAAATAACGACGGCGCATCCGGGAATTGGGAACACAAAGGCGGGAGGTGAGACAGATGTCCTTCAACTCGTATAAGGATGACGAGCAGAGCACGGCACGGAGCAAAGTGCAGACTTTGAAGCGGCTGCTCGGCTATCTGTTTGCGTATAAATGGCAGATTATTCTGGTGCTTGCGGTTATGGGGTACGGCGTGGCGGTGCGCCTTGCAAACCCGCTGATTATGGAGTCTGCCATAGATGACTATATTGGTCAAAATGATTTTAAGGGACTGTACCGGCTGCTTCTGATCGCGCTTGCGGTCAATCTGACGCTGGTGGCGACCGTGAAACTGCGGATGTACATTATGGCAAAGGTTTGCAACCAGATTCTTCTGACAATCAGGCAGGAGCTGTACACCCATATCCAGAAACTGGATTTTGCCTTTTTTGACAGCAGGCCTACGGGAAAGATTCTCTCCCGCATTATCGGGGATATCAATTCCCTGAAGGATGTGCTGTCCAACTGCGTGACCACGCTTGTACCGGACGGTCTCAAGGTGATTGCCGTGATCGTGATTATGGTCTGCAAGAATCCGGCGCTGGCGTTTGCGTCTCTGCTCACTCTGCCGTTTATGGCGGCGGCGACTTTTTATATCGAATACAAGGCGCACCCGCGCTGGCAGATCTTCCGGAAGAAGTCGGCAAACCTGAACGCTTTTATCCACGAGGATATGGCGGGTATCCGCATCATCCAGAGTTTTCATGCCGAGAAGGAGACGGAGGATACCTTTGACGAGCTTCTGGAGGAGCACAAAAACGCCTTCTTCGATGCGGTGCGCATGAGCGATTCCTTCGGATCCGTGATTGATTTTTCATGGGGACTTGGCTGTATTTTCCTCTATTTCACGGGCATTGTGGTTCTGGGCGTGGACGCGGTGTCGGTGGGCACCTTTATCGCCTTTGGCACGTACCTGAATATGTTCTGGCAGCCGATCCACAACATCAGCAATTTTTATAACCAGCTTGTGACCAACATCGCCGGGGCGGAGCGTATCTTTGAGATTCTGGACACCGAGCCTTCCATCGCGGACGGCGCGGGGGCAGCGCAGATGCCGGAGATCGCGGGAAAAGTGGTTTTTGACCATGTGGATTTTTCCTATGACGACAAGGTGAAAGCGCTGGACGACGTGAGCTTTACGATTCAGCCGGGGGAGACCATCGCGCTGGTGGGTCCCACGGGAGCCGGAAAGACTACCATAGTCAATCTGATCAGCCGCTTTTACGAAGTGACTGACGGCGCAGTCAGAATTGACGGACGGGATGTGCGGGAAGTTACGATTGAAAGCCTGCGCAGGCAGATGGGCATTATGACGCAGGACAATTTTCTCTTTTCGGGCACGATCCGGGAAAATATCCGCTACGGCAGACTGGACGCCACGGACGAGGAGATCGAGGCGGCGGCGCGGGCGGTGAATGCCCATGACTTTATTATGAAACTGGAAAAGGGGTATGACACGGAACTTTCCGAGCGGGGCGGCGGGCTTTCCGTCGGACAGAAGCAGCTTCTGGCGTTTGCGAGGACGATGGTGTCAGACCCGAAGATCCTGATTCTGGACGAGGCGACTTCCAGCATAGACACAAAGACGGAGCTTCTCGTGCAGGAGGGCATCGAGCATCTGCTGGCGGGCAGGACGTCCTTTGTCATTGCCCACAGACTTTCCACAATCCGGAAGGCGGACCGCATTTTTGTGGTGGACGACGGAAAGATTCTGGAGGAGGGAAATGCGGAGGAGCTGATGGCGAAAAAGGGACTGTATTATCAGTTATATCAGAACAGTATTTTGTAAAGTGGGTTGACAAACGGACATTTTACTTTATAATTTAAGTTAATTACTTAAATTGTAAGTAAACGGGCGGCTGCTTTGACAGGGGAGAGACAAAAGCGGCGCGGAAATGGGGAAATATGGCAAAAGCAGTAAAGATGGCGGATATTGCGAAAGTGATGGGGGTCAGCACGGTGACGGTATCCAAGGCGCTGTCGGACCAGAAGGGCGTCAGCGAGGAACTCCGTGTCAAAATCAAGAAAAAGGCGGATGAGATGGGCTATAAGTCTGCGTCCGCCAGATATAAGGAGCGTTCCGGGGGGGCCGTCAGTTATACCTTCGGCGTGATCGTCTCGGACCGTTTCCTTGCAAAATATGAATCTTTTTACTGGAATCTGTATCAGGAGGTGGCGACCGCGGCGGTGCAGAAGGGGTGTTTTACCATGCTGGAAGTGCTGCGGGCGGAGGACGAGGACAGACTGGTTATGCCGAGGCTTCTCGGAGAGCGGAAGACGGAGGGACTGATCATCATAGGAAGACTCCAGAAACCGTATATGGATAAGCTGATGGAACAGGTGGAACAGCCATTTATCCTGTTGGATTTCGTTGATCAGAACGGCATCTATGATTCGGTGATTTCCAACAGCTATCTCGGCATGTACCGGATGACCAATTATCTGTTTGATCTGGGGCATGAGAAGATTGCCTTTGTGGGGAATGTGCACTATACGGATTCCATCACGGACCGCTTTTTCGGGTATGTGAAATCTTTGAGCGAGCACGGTCTGGAGTTGAGGAGAGACTGGGTGATCGAGGACAGGAATCAGGAGACGGGCAGGTCGGATGTGGGATTTTCATGGAAGCTGCCGGAAGATATGCCCACCGCCTTCGTATGCAACAATGATGTTGCCGCAGCAAATCTGGTCAACGAGCTGGAGCAGCGCGGCTACCGGGTGCCGCAGGATGTTTCCGTGGTGGGGTATGACAACTACCAGCCGCCGGGGCTGTGCGATATCCGTATTACGACCTATGAAGTAAATATGGCGGAGATGGCGAAGCAGACGGTGAAGAACCTGATCCGCAAAATTTCCGGAGAACCGTACAGACAGGGCGTGATCATCGTGGATGGCAGAATTGTATATAAGGACAGTGTAAACGAAATGCACCGTAATGATCGTTCATCTTAGGACTTTGCACATGCTGCAAAGTCCGTGAGAACATGTAAATTGAGTCAATAAGAATCTGCTCTCGCCGCAGGCGATCTGGAATGAGCAGATTCTGTAACCGGGAAGCCGCAGGTTGAGCGGTTACGCATCAGAAGTGATGCGCCTCTCTGTATGCCTGAGGGGTTGTGCCGTATTCCTTTTTGAACAGATGAATGAAGTGGTTCGTATTCTCAAATCCTGTCGCCAGTGCGATTTCATGCACCTTCTTTTCCGTGGAGAGAAGCAGGTTCTCCGCGGTCTCAATCCGCTTTTTGTTCAGGTATCTGATCGGCGGCAGACCGAAAGCGTCGGAAAATTCATGGCAGATGCGGTATTTGCTCATATGACAGTGATTTTCCAGATCTTCCAGCTTCAGAGGATGTTCCAGATGGTGGTCCATATAGTGTTTCAGCTCCCGCAGATAGGGGGCGTATTTTTTTTGCCCGTCTTCGGGGGAGGGCTGGGCGACTTTCTCTGCAAACAGTTCTGTCACAATGGCGGTCAGAAGTCCGGCGTCCCGCAGTTTGAAAGACAGCGCGTCACCGCTTTCTCCTGCCAGAAGCTGTTTCAGGTTTCTGGGTACGGAAGAATGGCTGTCAACATGTGTGAGCGCGAACGCAGCAAAGTCTGCCAGAGACTCATACACGGGAAAAAGCCCACCCACGAACGAAAAAGTGATAAAGCGCCAGAGCGGCAGACCGGCGTGCAGGGAGAAAGCGCATCTGCTGCGATCCAGATAGAGAAGCGTACCTGCTTCCAGCGGGTGACGCTGCCCTTCTATCAGAAGCGATCCTTCTCCCTCCGCCGTATAGAGCAGCATACGGCAGACAAGAGGCGTGTAGGAGAGCGTAAGTGGCTTGTCGATTTTCACGCCGCCGCCGCATAGGATGGTGGGAATCTGACCGGCACAGTAATCCTGCTGCTCATAAAAGACGCCGGCAAAATAGGCTGCGGGAGGCGTGTTTTCAGCAGATGTGTCCGTTTTGACAGTGAGTGTGTTCTCATACTGTTCGCGAAATGTCATAAGAAGAAACCTTTCCGACTGACATGAACCCATTCATATCAATCTATATGATATAGGAAACTAATATTGTCTGCACTAATAAGAAATAAATTTAAGTAAAAGAAATTAATATTACTTTATATATTTAAGTTTATACTGAGTAAAAGGAAAATATCTATTGTGAAAATAACTAAAAATAAGTGCTGTAAATTGTGAAAATGGAGGAAAACTACAAAATAAGCAATAATAGTATATAAAATGCAATAAAGATTGATGATTAATATTTTAACTTGTGTATACTTAATTTAAAGTTAAATAATTAACTAACGGCTCCGAGCGAGCCAGATAAAAAAAGGAGGATATGACTATTATGAAACTGAGAAAAGTGTTAGCGCTTACTTTGGCGGCTGCAATGACTTTATCTCTGGCAGCCTGCGGCGGCTCCGATGAAGGGGCGGCTGAGGCTCCGGCAGCAGATGATACAGCAGCGGAGGAGACGGAGGCTCCCGCAGCGGACAATGCGGCGGACGACGGTGCAGAGGCTGAGGCTCCTGCGGCAGCGGCGTCAGGACTTACCTACGCATCTGTGAATCTGGGTGAGGATTACAAGGATCTGACAACCACGATCAAGTTCATCCATCACAAGACCGACCGTGAAGAGGACGGCACGATCCCCGATCTGATCGCTAAGTTTAATGAAATGTATCCCGGCATCACAGTGGAGACCGAGGGCATCACGGATTACGCGGAGGATTCCCTGCTTCGTCTTTCCGCAGGCGACTGGGGCGATGTAATGTTCATCCCCGCAATCGACGCGGCTGAGCTTCCTACATACTTTGTTCCTTACGGCACGGTGGACGAGATGAGCGAGTATATCAACTTTGCGGATCAGTGGAAGGATGCGGCGGGCAACTGCTACGGCATCGGTTACATGGGCAACGCGCAGGGCGTTCTCTACAATAAGAAGGTGTTCGCTGACGCGGGCGTGACCTCCCTTCCCAAGACACCCGACGAGTTCATCGCGGCTTTGCAGGCGATCAAGGATAACACCGACGCGATTCCGCTCTACACAAACTATGCGGCAGGCTGGACAATGGGCGGCGCATGGGACGGCTATCTCGGTGCGATCACAAACGGCGACGAGACATGGTTAAACCAGAAGTTCATCCACGAGGCAGAGCCTTTCAAGGATCACGGCGACGGCACAGGCCCTTACGCACTTTACAAGATTCTTTATGATGCGACGGCACAGGGTCTGATCGAGGACGACTACACCACAACTGACTGGGAGGGCTGTAAGCCCATGATCAACAACGGTGAGATCGGCGCTATGGTGCTCGGTTCCTGGGCAGTTGCACAGATGAAGGCGGCAGGCGACAATCCGGACGATATCGGTTACATGCCTTTCCCGATCACCGTAAACGGACAGCAGTATGCGACGGCAGGTCCCGACTACTGCTACGGTATTAACGCGAACGCTTCCGACGACAACAAGGCTGCTGCTATGGTATTTGTAAAGTGGATGGTTGAGGAGTCCGGCTGGTGTGATCTTGAGGGCGGCTACCCGATCTCCAAGACAGCTCCCACTTCCTTCGTATTTGACGGCGTAAACGTAGTAAACAATGTAACTTCCCTGCCCGGCGAGGAAGATATCATGAACGAGCTGAACTCCGAGTCCGAGCTTTCCTTCAATCAGGGCGGTGACGCGAAGGTACAGAGAATCGTTGAGGCTGCGGCTACTGGCGCAGAGACCTACGAAGAGATTATGGCAGACTGGACGGCTGCATGGAATGCGGCGCAGGAGGAATGTGGCGTTGAGGTTCTGTATTAAGGCGGACACATTTCATAAAGAAGTATTTCGGTAAATTGTTATAAGTGTTGTATGATTAATCGGGGCTGACACAGGTGAAATCAAAAGTGGCAGCCCCTGACTATCAGGAGGGTAGCATATGGCGGCACAGGCAAATACGGCGGGATCTAAAAAGGGATTCCTGCAATGGGCAAGGAGCAGAAGAGGGCAGCAGATCATTATCATTGTTGCATTTATGATTATACCGCTGGTTCTGTTATTTACATTTACATATCTTCCGTTCGGGGAGATGGTTGGATTCAGTTTTTATAAAATGAAGTATGTGGGAAAGAGAACGTTTGTAGGCTGGAAGAATTACGCCAGCGTATTCAGCAGGAAGGACTGTTTCGGGGCGCTGAAGCTGAGTCTGTATTACATGGGCGGTTCCGTGGTGCAGCTTGCACTGGCGCTGTATCTGGCAACGATCCTGAGTTTCAAGGTAAAAGGCGGCAATATTTTTAAGGGCTTTATGTTTTTCCCGTATCTGATCAACGGTATTGCCATCGGTTTCATTTTCAAGTTTTTCTACACCAGAGGCTTTGTGTTTGACACCGTGCTCCAGTGGTGTGGGTTTCAATTAGACAATCTTCCTTATTGGTTGAAAGACCAGAGTATTAATAATATATCCCTTGTGGGCACGTCCGTGTGGCGGTATTTCGGACAGAACATGGTGCTGTTTATCGGCGCGATCATGTCGGTGGACTCCGAGCTGTACGAGGCGGCGATGCTTGACGGCGCAAACCGTTTTGAACAGTTCCGCTACATTATCCTGCCGAGCATTAAGACCATCGTAACGCTGAACGTGATCCTGTCCATCACGGGATCCCTTAGCGCTTTCGAGCCGCCCTATGTTATCACCAGCGGCGCGAACGGAACGGGCACGTATTTCGTGGTCATGAATGAGATCGCCCACACCCAGCAGAAAGTCGGGCTGGCATCGGCGATGGCGGTGGTGCTTTTGCTGATCATCTTTGCGGCGACGATTTTACAGAAGCTTTTCTTCAAATATGTGTTCAGGAATGCGGAGGACGAGGATTTCGGCGCGGCGAAAAAGCGTGAAAAACAGCTGGCGAGGTACGCGGCTAGAAAGGCGGGCAGATAGATGACGACATTACAGAAAACCGGACATTATTTAGCAATCTTTGTAAAATATTTATCTCTGGTGTTCTTTTCCTTCGTGGCGGTGCTGCCTGTGGTTTCCTGCGTGATCACGGCGTTTAAGACGGAGGAGGAGTATCAGAACACGAATGTGATGACTCTGCCCCAGAGCTGGCTGAACCCGGATAACTTTCTGCAGGCGTTTGACAGGGCGAACATGGGGCGGGCGTTTGTCAACTCGACCATTATTCTGGTGAGCGTACTGGTGGTTTCGGTGCTGGTGGGCACTTCGCTGGCTTATGTGCTGAACCGCTTTAAGTTCCCGGGCAACGGTCTGATCCGGAACCTGTTTTTGTTTGCGACACTCCTTCCGGGTATCGCCATGCAGATCGCGGTTTACGGGATCATGGATTCCCTTAACTTTATCAACTCCCTGCCGGGTTACATCATTATGATGTGCGGCACGGACGTCATCGCAATTTATATTTACATCCAATTCTTTGAGAATATCAGCGTGTCGCTGGATGAATCGGCGATCATTGACGGGGCGTCCTACTTTACGATCTACCACAAGATCCTGCTGCCCCTGTTGAAACCGGCTATCGTGACGGCGTGTATCTTAAAGGGCGTGGGCACTTACAACGAGTATTACTGCGCGAACCTGTACCTGCAGAATAAAAAGCTGCTGCCCACCGTGGCGACCAGCCTTTACACCTTCGTGGGTCCGCTGGGAAGCAAGTACAATCTGATCTGTGCGGGCGTTATCATATCGCTTCTGCCGGCTCTGATCGTGTTCATCCTGTTCCAGAAGCAGATTTACAGCGGTATGACTGCCGGCTCAGTCAAAGGTTAAACGGCGGCATTCTCTGCGCGGAGACGGTAAAATAGTAAATATGTACAAAAAATAAGCTTCATTTAAGTCAAGATGCTGTTTTTGTAAAAGGATGTTGACATTAACAAAATTTACTTTATAATTTAAGTAACAGTTAAGCTATTTCGCTCGTTTTAAGCTAAATATTAAGCTGGAAACGGGCGAAATGTATATACGGACGTAGAAAATAAAATGGTGTAAGACTTTGGGAGGGGGTACGAATTATTATGATGGTGGAGGAGATCAGGAGCCATTTGGCAGACTGCATCATTCCTTTCTGGAAGGGGCTTCGGGATGATGAGAACGGCGGTTATGTGGGCTATGTGGATTATGAACTGAAGCGGGATGAAAAGGCGGTGAAGGGCTGCATCTTAAACAGCCGGATCACTTGGTTTTTTGCAAACGCCTACATGACGTTAAAGGACGAGTCGCTGTTGGAACAGGCAAAGCACGGCTACGAATTTATGCAGAAATACTGTGTGGATCACGAGAAGGGCGGCGTGTACTGGTCGGTACGTTACGACGGCACGCCGGAGGACACCACGAAACACACTTACAATCAGGCGTTTTCCATTTACGCGCTTTCTTCTTACTACGATGCTTCAAAGGATGAGGAGGCGCTTGAGACGGCGATGGAGCTGTTCCACATCATCGAGGAGCGGTGCATGGACGAGATCGGTTACAAGGAGGCGTTTGACCGGGAGTTTCACGAGATTGAGAACGACAAGCTCTCCGAGAACGGCGTCATTGCGGATAAGACGATGAACACCCTGCTCCATGTGTTTGAGGCATATACGGAGCTTTACCGGGTCGGCGGGGACGGGGCGGTGAAGGAGCGGCTCAAGTGGATTCTCGACACCATTGCGGAGAAGATTTATAACCCGGCGCTGCACAGACAGGAAGTATTTTTCGACCGGGAGATGCACACGATTCTGGACCTGCACTCCTACGGGCATGATATCGAGACGGCGTGGTTAATCAGAAGAGGAACGGATGTATTAGGGGATGATACATACACGGAGAAGATGCTGCCGATCATACTTGACTTAACTGGTCAAGTATATCGGACAGCCTTCGACGGAAAATCGCTTGCCAACGAGTGCGAGAAAGGTGTGGTGGATGAGAACCGCATCTGGTGGGTGCAGGCGGAGGCGCTGGTGGGCTTCTTAAACGGCTATCAGCTTGCGCCGGCGCACACGGAGTATCTTGAGGCGGCGAGAGCGGAGTGGGAGTTTATCAAGGCGCATGTGATCGACAAGCGCCCCGGCTCCGAGTGGTTCTGGGATGTGAACAAGGACGGGGCGTCCGTGAGCGGGAAGCCGATTGTGGAGCCTTGGAAATGCCCGTACCATAACGGGAGGATGTGTCTGGAGGTCATCAGGAGGGGCGTTGACTAAATAGGTCAGCTGATGCCGGGAGGAGAATGACTTCCAGACAGGGTATAAATAAAAAAGAAAAGCGGAGAGCGAAGGAGGGTAAGTTAAGCATGTTACATGAACGGTATTATGTAGAACTGGAAAAGTACAATAAGCTGATTGGGCGAAAGAACGTCAAGTCGGATGACTACAACGGGATTTACGACCGGTATCAGTACCCGGTTTTGACGAGGGAGCATATCCCGCTGACTTGGCGGTTTGATTTGAACCCGGAGACAAATCCTTATTTTATGGAGCGTCTGGGAGTCAATGCGGTGATGAACTCGGGCGCCATCGAGCTGGACGGAAAGTATTATCTGGTGGCGAGAATCGAGGGGAATGACAGGAAATCTTTCTTTGGGGTGGCGGAGAGCGACAACGGCATCGACGGTTTTAAGTTCTGGGATTATCCGATCCTTCTGCCGGACACATGCCCGGAGGAGACGAATGTCTACGACATGCGTCTGACGAAACATGAGGACGGCTATATTTACGGCGTGTTCTGTTCCGAGAGCAAGGACACGACGGTAAACGACTTGTCTGCGGCTGTGGCAGCGGCGGGCATCGTGCGCACGAAGGATTTGAAGAACTGGGAGAGACTCCCCAATCTGGTGACGAAGCGTTCTCCCCAGCAGAGAAACGTGGTGCTGCACCCGGAGTTTGTGGACGGCAAGTATGCGTTCTACACAAGACCCATGGATGATTTCATCGAGACCGGGTCAGGCGGCGGTATCGGCTTCGGGCTGTGCGACGATATCACCCATGCGGTGGTGGACGAGGAGAAGATGACTTCCATCCGCAGATACCATACCATCACCGAGGCGAAGAACGGCGCGGGCGCGCCCCCGATCAAGACGGATAAGGGCTGGATTCACATTGCCCACGGCGTGCGCAATACGGCGGCGGGACTGCGCTATGTGATTTACGCGTTTGCCACGGATTTGAATGACCCTTCCAAGGTGATTGCGGAGCCTTCCGGGATGCTGATCGGTCCGAGAAACTGGGAGCGCGTGGGCGATGTGTCAAACGTGGTGTTCACAAACGGCGCGATCGCCAAGGACAACGGTGAGGTATATATTTACTACGCGGCAAGCGACACGAGAATGCATGTGGCAACGACGACCATCGACAAGCTGACGGACTATGTGTTTAACACGCCGCAGGACCCTTACCGCTCCGTGGAGTGCGTGGCGCAAAGATGCGGGTTTATTAAGAAAAATCTGGATTTTTTATCCTGACAGTTCAGCCAGAGCAATATTTGGCAGACAAATCATGCTTGCATGAATTTGGCGGACATATGTTGCTCTGAGGGAGCGCCATTTTAATGAGCCGATTGAGCAAAGCTCAATCACAAGCTTGTGAAACAGCGGGGAGCGCTGAAAGCGCGATTTTGCGAATGGCGCGTGCTGAACGAAAGACAATGAAAATGGAGGAAGAGAAAATGAGTGAAGTAAAAATGATCAGCCCTGTTGTGAAGAATGTGCCTTGGCAGGAGAAGCCGGAAGGACTTACCGGCGCACCGATCTGGAGATACAGTGAGAATCCGATTATCGGCAGAAACCCGGTGGAAGGGGTTGCCAGAATTTTCAACAGCGCGGTAATGCCTTACGGTGACGCATTTATCGGTGTGTTCCGCGGAGAACAGACAAACGGTATCCCGTATATTTATCTGGGGCACAGCAAGGATGCGATCCACTGGGAGTTTGAGAAGGAGAAGATCCCGTTTAAAGATGAGGACGGCAACGACTTTATGCCGGTTTACGCCTACGATCCCCGTCTGGTGAAGGTGGAGGATACCTACTACATCATCTGGTGTCAGGATTTTTACGGGGCATCCATCGGTATGGCAAAGACCACGGATTTCAAGACCTTTACGAGAATTGAGAACCCGTTCATTCCCTTTAACAGAAACGCGGTGCTGTTCCCCAGAAAGATTAACGGCAAGTATATGCTCTTAAGCCGTCCTTCGGATTCCGGGCACACGCCTTTTGGCGATATCTTCTTGAGCGAGAGCCCGGATATGGTGTACTGGGGGAAACACAGGCATGTGATGGGCAGAAGCAGCGAGTGGTGGGAGTCCGTCAAGATCGGCGGCGGCGCGGCGCCCATCGAGACGTCGGAAGGATGGCTTTTGTTCTACCACGGCGTGACCGGCACATGTAACGGTCTGGTGTACTCCATCGGCGGCGCGATCCTTGATATTGACAACCCGTCCAAGGTGCTGTACCGCTGCGAGAACTTCCTGCTGACGCCGGAAGAGTGGTACGAGGAGAGAGGATTCGTTCCCAACGTGTGCTTCCCCTGCGCCACCATCCACGATTCCGAGAGCGGAAAGATCGCGCTCTACTACGGCTGCGCAGACAGCTACGTGGGGCTGGCGTTCACGAAACTGGACGAGATCGTGGCTTATATCAAGGAGCACAGCCACACGACGGAGTCCGACACGGAGATCGGGATCCGATAACAAATTGAGCTTCGCTCAATTGCGAGCTTCGCTTAGGCGAAGCTCGAAAGAAGTGAGAAAAAAGAGAGGAGCGTCGGCTTTCTGACTTTTCGCAAAGAAAAGTCGGGAAAAGCCGGCGCTTTTGCGTCGGGAATGGTACGGCAATGGAAACGGCGCATACTTTATAGCATATAGCAGAAAAAATATGCTGTGAAGGAGAGCTGGATTATGGCGATTGGATATCTGACCATGCAGGCGAGGACGGCGCACGATGCGCTGCCGCTTAGCGGCGTGCAGGTGACGGTTCTGGACGATGAGCAGAATCGTATTTATGAACTGACAACGGATGAGAACGGCGAGACGAGAAGAGTGTCGTTGGAGACCATGGACAAGAGCTACTCCCAGAATGAGAATTTTACGGGGACGCCCTATGTCGCTTACAATGTATATGCACAGGCGGAAGGATTTGAATCGGTGTATGTTGCAGATATTCCGATTTTCGACGGTGAGTCGGCATCCCTTCCGCTTGTTCTCGTTCCGATGCAGGGGCAGGAACGGAACGGGATGCAGACGGAAATCACGGTGGGGGCGCCCGCAGTCTCCATGGAGGGGACGCGGGAACCCGAGGGCTTTTTTCAGGGCGGAGAGTCTGAACAAGTGCTGCGGCAGGTCGTCATCCCGAACCCGATCACGGTACATTTGGGGACGCCGGAGGCTGCCGCTTCCAATGTGCAGGTGTCCTTTCCCGACTATGTGAAAAATGTGGCCAGCAGCGAGATCTATCCGACCTGGCCGGAGAATGCGCTCCGGGCGAACATTTACGCCATCATTACCTTTGCGTTGAACCGGGTCTACACGGAATGGTACAGGGCAAAAGGGTATTCCTTTGACATTACAAACAGCACCGCGTACGATCAGGCGTTTATTTACGGAAGACCCATTTACGATTCCATAAGCCGGATTGTTGACGAGATCTTCAACGAGTATGTCCGCAGGCAGGGACAGCAGGCGCCCTACTTTACGTCCTTCTGCAACGGCACGACGACGACCTGCAGGGGAATGTCCCAGTGGGGGACGGTGACGCTTGCCGGACAGGGCTACACGCCGATCCGGATCCTTCGGTACTATTATCCGGACGATGTGGAGATCGTGGAGACGAATGCGATAACGAATATGATCTCTTCCTATCCGGGGACGCCGCTCAGGGTGGGGAGCACGGGACTGGACGTGCAGACAATCCAGACCTATCTGAACCGGATCAGACGCAATTATCCGGCTATACCGGCGATCACCGACGCGGTGGGAACCTTTGGGGACAGCACCCGGGCGGCAGTCACGAAATTCCAGAGTATTTTCGGACTCGCGGCTGACGGGATCGTGGGAAAGTCCACCTGGTATAAACTGTCCAGTCTGTATACGGCTGTCACAAGGCTGGCGGAACTGAACAGTGAGGGCACCAATCTGGGAATCGGAACCGTGCCGCCGGCGGCTGTGCTGCGGCAGGGGTCGAGAGGGCAGGACGTGATCACGCTGCAGTATCTGCTGGATTTGATTTCCGAATACTACCCCGGCATCCCGGCTGTGACACAGGACGGTATTTTCGGTGCGGGGACGAAACAGGCGGTGGTCGCTTTCCAGAGTAGAATGGGACTGGCGGTGGACGGCATTGTGGGGCCTGCCACATGGAATGCGCTGTACAGGACCTATCAGGGAATCGGGCAGAATGTGCCCACGCCAAACCCGAATCCCAATCCTGACCCAGGGCCCGGCACGGGCGGCAGCTCCTTTGCTTACACAGTAAAATCGGGGGATACGCTCTGGCTTCTGGCGAACCGTTTTGGCACCACGGTGGATGACATCAAGCGGTTAAATGGGCTTAGAAGCGACAATCTGCAGATCGGGCAGGTGCTGCAGATTCCGACGCAACAGTCTTCGCCGTATTTTGATTACACGGTAAAATCGGGGGATACGCTCTGGCTTCTGGCAAACAGGTTCGGCACCACGGTGGATGACATCAGACGGCTGAACGGTCTGACCAGCGATAATCTGCAGATCGGGCAGGTGCTGCGGATTCCCACATGAACAGGAAAAAGACATCCGTAAAGGCGGGTGTCTTCTGTTGTTAATCCGAAGATTGCCTTTTGGAGCAGGCGTGGTATACTATATTCATGTGGGGAAACACATTATTCAGGTATGATGGAGGGAACTTTCAGTGAAGATCATAATAGCGGGGGACGGCAAAGTAGGCTCTACGCTGACGAGGCAGTTGGTTGCGGAGGGGCACGACATTACCCTGATTGACGCGAAAGCGGAGGTTCTCGAGGTAAGCGAGGAACGCTACGATATTATGGCGGTGCAGGGAAACTGCGCTTCCATGGCGACGCTCTCCAGAGCCGGGGTGGAAGAGGCGGAACTGCTGATCGTTATGACAGGGGCGGATGAGGTCAATCTGCTCTGCTGCACGATCGCCCACGGCATGAATCCGAATCTGCATACAATAGCGAGAATACGAAATCCGGAATACAAGGATCAGATTTATCAGATGCGCCATCTGTTCGGATTGTCCATGGTGGTCAATCCGGAGAGTCAGGCGGCAATCGAGATGGAACGGCTGATCAAGTATCCCGGTTTTTTAAAGAGAGACACTTTTGCCAAGGGCAAGGTGGAAATCGTGGAATTAAAGATCGGGGATGATTCCAAGCTCTGCAATGTGGGACTTTTCGACCTGCCGAACGTGGTGAAGTGTAAGATTCTGGTCTGCGCCGTTTTGCGGGACAGCAAGGCAATCATCCCCGACGGTAATTTTGTGCTGCAGGCGGGGGACCGTATTTTTGTGACGGCATCTACCAGAGAATTGACCGTATTCCTCAAAAATATGGGGATTATTACGCATAAGGCAAAGAGGGTGCTTTTGTGCGGCGGCGGACGATTAAGCTATTATCTGGCAAAGCTTCTCAATCAGGACGGCATCATGGTGGAGATCATTGAGCAGGACTATGACAGGTGCCTGTCTCTGGCAAACCAGCTGCCGGATGTGACGATCGTGCACGGCGATGCCAGCAATGAGTTCCTATTGGAGCGGGAGAGAATCGGAGAATGTGACGCACTTGTCACATTGACCGGCGTGGACGAGATGAACCTGTTTATCTCCCTGATTGGCGGCAACGCGGAGGTGCCACAGATCATCACGAAACTTGGCAGGCTTTCCAACAACCGGATTCTGGATAAGCTGCCTGTGGGCAGCACCATCAGTCCGAAGGAGCTGTGCTGTAATGATATTGTGCGGTATGTGCGGGCGATCCGCAACCAGAACGGGGCGGCGCAGGCAGTCAACGTGATCGCGGACGGTCAGGCGGAGGCGATCGAGTTCCTTGTGGACGATAGCACGAAGCACTGTGAGGAGCCGCTGAAAAAATTAAAGTTAAAGAAAAATATCCGTGTGGCGGGCATTAACAGGCATAACAGCTTTGAGATACCGAACGGCGACTCTTTCTATCGGAAGGGGGACGCTGTCATTATCGTGACAGGCAGGGATGAAGTCATTTACCAGCTGAACGATATTTTCGCGTAAAGCAAAGCGAAAAGGTTTTCTAAAGCTTAGCGGCAGAGGCTGTTTCGCCTCCGCATTGATCGGATTAAGGTGTGTCGTATGAATTATCGAATGATGGGAAAATTTATCAGCCGGATTCTCATGGTGGAGGCGATCTTTATGATTCCGGCGCTGCTGATCAGCATTTTTCACGAGGAGTCGGCGGCGGTGACCGGCTTTTTGACCGGAATGGTCATTACAGTGGTGACGGCGTCGCTGCTGTATCTGGTCTGCAGAAAAGCGAAAAAAGGTTTCTATGCGAGGGAGGGACTGGTATGCGTCGGCGCGAGCTGGGTTGTGATGAGTCTGCTTGGCTGTCTGCCCTTCTATTTTTCGGGAGAGATTCCGAGTTTTGTGGATGCGCTTTTTGAGACGGTCTCCGGCTTTACCACGACAGGCGCTTCCATCCTGCCGGAGGTGGAGCCGCTGTCCATGGGAAATCTCTATTGGCGCAGCTTTACCCACTGGCTGGGCGGCATGGGCGTGCTTGTGTTTGTGCTGGCGATTGGCAGGGGACGGGAGAAGAGCGACGGCTACACGATGCATCTTCTGCGGGCGGAAAGCCCCGGTCCCAAGGTGGAGAAACTGGTGCCAAAGATGAAGGACTCCGCAAAGATTCTGTATTTCATCTATGTTTTTCTGACCATACTGAATGTGGTTTTTCTGCTGATCGGCGGTATGCCGCTGTTTGATTCGCTCTGTACGGCGTTCGGGACGGCAGGAACGGGCGGCTTTGGCATAAAAAATGACAGCATTGCCGGGTACAGCCCCTATCTGCAGAATGTGTGTACCGTATTTATGCTGTTGTTCGGTGTGAATTTCAGTTGTTATTATTTGCTGGCGATCCGTCAGGTGAAGAATGTGTTCAAGGACGAGGAACTGCGTTTTTATCTGGGGACGGTGCTTGCAAGCGTTCTGCTGATCGCGTGGAATGTGAGGGGACTATATGGGACGTTTGAAGAGACGCTGCGCCATGCGGCGTTTCAGGTAGCAAGTATTATGACGACCACCGGCTTCGCCACCACAGACTTTGACTTATGGCCCAGCTTTTCCAGAGCGATTCTTCTGGGTCTTATGATCGTGGGCGCCTGTGCGGGAAGTACCGGCGGCGGCTTTAAATGCGGAAGGACGCTCCTTCTGATCAAAAGCCTGCGGCGCAATGTGCGGCAGATCCTGCATCCGCAGAAGGTGCAGGTGGTGCGCGTGAACGGGCAGATGGTGACGGAGAAGGTGCTTGACAATACGAACGCCTATCTGGCGGCTTACGCTTTTATCATCGTGTTCAGTTTTATCGTGATTTCCATAGACGGGTTTTCGCCGATGACGAATTTTTCGGCGGTGCTGGCATGTTTTAACAATATCGGACCGGGGCTTGAGAGCGTGGGACCGACGTGCAACTTCGGAGATTACGGGCTTTTGTCCAAGTCGCTCCTCATCGTGGACATGCTGGCGGGGCGTCTGGAGATTTTCCCGATACTGATTCTGTTTTCGAGAAGTACATGGAGCGGGAGATAAGGTATTCTCCGCGCGCTGTAAGTCATGGAGGCTGGCGTGTCAGGACAGAGGTATATTTAAGGGCGGCAGCCTACTGGACGGAAATGTCCGCCAGTTTGAAGGTTATAATTTTTGGCAGTTCCGATAGACTCATTTCAATCTGCAGTCCGATTTTCCCGCCGCTGAAAAAGATTTTGTCAAAATTTTCCGCGCTGGCGTCGATGACGGTGGGGAAAAATTTCTTCATGCCGACAGGCGAGCAGCCGCCGTGGATGTAGCCAGTGAGAGGCAGCAGTTCCTTCGCTTTTATCATGTCGATGCTCTTTTCGTTCACCGCTTTCGCCGCTTTTTTCAGATCCAGTTCCCGGCTTACCGGCACGAGAAATACATAGTGTCCGGCGGATTTGCCGACAGTGACGAGCGTTTTAAAGACACGGTCGGGATTCTCCTGCAAATAGTCCGCCACTTCCATGCCGCTCAGGGCGTCAGACTGCGAGTAATCGTGCACTGCAAACTGCAGCTTTTTCTGTTCCAGAAGCCGGATGGCGTTGGTTTTTTCTTCCTTATTTTTCATATGTTTTTCTCCTAAGACTATTTTCTAAGAGAGTATAGCATAAAATCCGCGCAGTAACAATTGCGGGGAAAAGTTTTTGATTGAGAGATTATTCTGATTGTGGTATACTGATGTGAATGGAGTGGAACAAGCAGGCGGGAGTATCAATAAGAAAGGGGAGCACAATGGAAAATACAAAAGCAGCTACACAGACAAATGCAGAGGTTGCAGAGGTTCATAAGGAGATTGACACGGAAGTCATTTTACAGTATCGCCATTATGAGGTGAACATGGATGATGTGACTGAACGGGTCAAGGCACATTACATAGCGAAGGGCTTTAAAGAGGACTCTATTGAAAACATGCAGATCTATGTGAAGCCCGAGGATTTCACGGCTTACTATGTCATCAATGACGGCGTGGTGGGGAAGGTGAATCTTTTCTAAACGCCCATGCGGGCAGATTGATATAGTCATATTCTGAATCGTGCGCGCCGGCGTTTCACTTTTCAGTTTAGAAGATGGGCAGCAGCTCCACCAGAAACGCCACGGCGCAGCAGAGCACGGCGACCTGAAAGAGGCTGCAGCCCTTCCATGCGAGGATGATGCCTGCGATCAGGGCACAGAGCCCGGCTGCAGGTACCTGCGTAGCTTCCATGATGGCAGGAAATGTCATAACTGCCAGTGTCGCGTAAGGCACATAGAAGAGGAACGAACGCAGATATTTGTTGGTGATTTCCTTGCGGATCAGCACCAGAGGCGCCATGCGTATCAGGTAGGAGACTGCCGCCATCACCAGAAGATAAATCCATATATTATGTTCCATTTCTAATGCACCTCATCTTTCTTTTGTTTTATAGTAAATTGTGACAGTGTAAATCATTCAGGGAGAATGCGAAGCATTCTCTGAATCGAGCGCACCGACGCTCGATTTTGTATCAGTCGGAAACAGGACCGCCGCGGCAAGCGCCAGCGCAACCGTGAGGGCGATGGTCTTTATCCCGGTGGACACCCCGTCAAACAGAGGCAGGCGGTTTACGAGAAAACTCGCCGCAAAGCCGACAGCCACCACCCCTGCGATCACCCGGTTTTTTCTGGCAGGCGGAATGATGATCGCCAGAAACATACCGTAGAGTCCTACACTCAATGCACTGACCACTCTGGTCGGCAGCACATTTCCCATCATCACACCGAAAAAAGTACCGAGAGCCCATCCGGGAATTGCCACCACGATGGCGCCGTAGGCGTACCATGGATTCAGATAACCCGGCTGTGCCACACAGATGCCGAAGATTTCGTCGGTCACGTCGTAGGCGATCAGCATCCGATGGCGCAGAGATGTGTCCGGTTTCAGCTTCTGGCTGAGGGCGCAGGACATGAGCAGGTATCTGGCATTGACCACTAAAGTCATAACAGCCATTTCCACATAAGTGCTGCCTGCGGCGATCAGGGCAAACCCGGCATACTCTCCGGCGGAAGCGTTGTTCAGTGCGCTTGCGATGAGCGCCTGTATGGAGGACAACCCTGCGTTTCTGGCGGCGATGCCGAGCGTGAACGCCACCGCAAAATACCCCAGTGCGATGGGGCTGCCGTCCCGCATCCCGTGCCGGAAGCAGATTTTGTTTTCTGTAGTCATGGTGAGTAAAAGCTCCTTTATTTTTCCTTTTATAACAGATGAGATGGTCAAAATTTATTGGGAGAATGCGGAGCATTCTCTGAACCGAGCGCCTTGTGCTCGATTTAGTATAGCACCAGTGTGGAGGGAACGCAATATCAGGGCGGATTTCCCAATCAAAAACAGCGGATGGAAACATGTCTTTATGGAAGAAAGTGGAGAGGCGGTTTTTATATTCGGGGGTTGACAGGAAAGGGATGTGTGTTATAATGTACTTGTTCAATAAGTACACTAAGTACAATTCGCGAGGAGTAAAAGTGTGGAGATCATTATCAGCAACAATGCCAATAAACCGATTTATGAGCAGATCACGTCGCAGATTAAGGCGATGATCATGAGCGGGGAACTGCAGCCGGGGGAATCCATTCCTTCCATGCGCGCTCTGGCGAAGTCCATTCATGTCAGCGTTATCACGGTGCAGAAGGCTTACGAGGATCTGCAGCGGGACGGTTTTATCGACACCGCGGTGGGCAGGGGCAGCTTTGTGGCAGCGCAGAACAGGGAATTATATCAGGAGGAACAGCAGCGGATTGCGGAAGAGCATCTGCAGGCGGCGGCGGAGATCGGCAGGACGAACAACATTCCGTTAGAGAGGCTGACAAAAATACTGGCATTGTTTTATGAGGATATAGAGTGAGGGGAACATATATAGTACAGCGACAGAGGCGTTTATTTAGGACGTGCCGGAGATCGCGGAGAAAGGAAGACACATATGGAGAATATATTAGAATTGCAGAAGGTTACCAAGTCGTACCCGAAATCAGACTTTACGCTGGATGAGATCACTTTTTCCCTGCCTTACGGGTCGATTCTCGGGTTTGTGGGGGAAAACGGCGCCGGCAAGACGACGACCATCAACTGTATTTTAAATACGGCGGCAAAGGACGGCGGCACGGTTAAGCTGTTCGGCAAGGAAATGGGCGACGGGGATACCGATATCCGGGAGAAAATCGGCGTGGTCTACGACGGGGATAATTTCCCGGGCTTCTGGACGGCGAAGCAGTTGTCGAAGGTGATGGCAGGACTTTATCAGAACTGGGATGAGGCGCTGTTCCGAAACTATCTAGAGAAATTCCAGTTGCCGTCAAAACAGAAAATTAGACACTATTCCAAGGGGATGACCATGAAGCTGGCAATCGCCGCTGCGCTTTCGCACCACCCGGAGCTTCTGATTCTGGATGAGGCGACAAGCGGTCTGGACCCGGTGATGCGGGATGACATGCTGGACGTTTTTCTGGAATTTGTGCAGGAGGAAAACCACGCCATCCTTTTATCGTCTCATATCACAAGCGATCTGGAAAAGGTGGCGGATTATATCGCGTTCATCCACGGCGGCAGATTGATTCTGACGGCGGCGAAGGATGAGCTGATTTATCAGTATGCGGTGCTGCGCTGTAAGGAGAGCCAGTTTCTGACGCTTGACAAAGAGGACATTCTGGCTTACAGGAAGCGGGATACGCAGATTGATGTGCTGGTGGCGGACGGCGGAAAGGCGAGACAGAAATATAAGGAAGTGGTGGCGGACCACGCTTCGGTGGACGAGATCATGCTGCTGTTAGTGAAGGGAGAGAGAATATGAGAGGACTTTTGCGGAATAATTTTTATGCCACGCTTGCGGGTGCGAAGGCGTTTGTGGGGATCGCTGTTTTGCTGGGGATTTTTGTAGTCGCCATGGATAACGTCATTCCAACGCTTATCATCAGCTATGCGCTTCTGGTAATGATTGGCTTTTCCCTCAATTCGATAGCCAGTATCAGAAAGGAAAGCGCCACGAAATGGGCGAAATATAAGATGACTGCCCCGGTCAAAAGAGCAGATATCGTGAAGAGCTTTTTTGTCAGCCAGCTTCTGTGGCTTTTCGTGGGAACCGGGTTTGCCGCGGCAGCAGTCGCTTCCTCTGTCGCGCTGCACGGCTTTCCTTTTGACAGGAATACGGATCTCTTTATGCTGTTTGTGGTGGGGATCGGGATCAGCCTTTTTATGGGCGCGTTTTTTATCCCGCTTTATTTTCTCGGCGGGGAGGAGCGCAGCGAAGTGATTCTGGTGGTAAGCCTGCTCGGCGGAACAGGTATGCTTATGGGATTGACTGCTTTGATTAATAAGTTGTATCCGGGAGAAATGACGCCCCGTCAGATCATTCTGAGCGGTATTTTTATCATAGCGTGCGGCGCGGCAGCGTTTGCATTGTCCTGCCCGGTCGCGGCGGGGGTGTTCCGGAGAAAGGAATACTGATAGAGTCAATGGGCTTTGCGCATATGAAATGACAGCGGAAAGCTCATTGCGCATTATGAGAAAATTTAGCTGGCTGACCGGCTTTGATACTCGTGTGAGGACAAAAGAATCTGTCTGAACTAGATCCTTGTTCCTGTTTTGAAAGCATCCCAGCAGTCTATGTCTGCCTTTAATAGACATGCCTTCAATCCTTTATCTGATGTCACAACAGTCATATCGTGTCCGACTTTTATTGCCTCCTGTGCGGTAGCCGCAATCAAGGCGTCCATGGAAGCAAAACTATGTACAAGTGCATGGGAGATCAGCTGCTCTGCTGTCTGGATTGTATTATCATTAAATGGTAATACATGGACTGTAATCAAAGGAGAGGTTCCCAAAATCGTTTCTTGTATCAGTTTTTGCCAGCCGCTGATCTCCCGCCTGTTCCAACGTTTTTTTGGTTTCGTATACCATTGATGCTGACAGGTTTCTCCTGTTTCGGAAATACATCTGGTACATTTTTGAAAACCACCGTTGTTTCCCCGGGCATATTTCCCTAGCACAGAGATGATTTCGATTTTTGTAATAATTGATATGAACAGATTCCCACTGGTCTTTTGGCATTTCGATATTCTCCTTGGCTTTTCTAAACAATTTCTGCATCATAAGTCTATTCGTTCGGGAATTCTCTGAATAGTACATCGATTGCATCACCGTCTATGGGAGCCAATTTGCTTTTAATGGCATCGACCAATTCACCGAGGTCGGCTTCCGGGCCTTTATTGATGTACCCGTCTATTCCTATATTTGTCAACTTTTTGATGTCAGCAAAGTCGCTGTAATTGGTATATACAATCACAGTGACAAATGGGTTTTCTCTACGGATTGTGTTTAAAACCTCTTCGCCGGATAAACCCGGTAGTTTTAAATCTAATAGAATCAAATCATACGCCCTTTCGCGGAATAATTCCACGCCTTTGATGCCGCTGTCGGCAATATCAGCCTGAATGCCTTCTATTTCCAAAGCCTCTTTTACTGGAGCTGCCGTTGCGGGTTCATCTTCAATAATCAGTACCAGACTCATTTTAATGCCCCTCCTTTGCCTGCTGGATTTGAATAATAAATTTAGTGCCTGAGCGAAAGTTTTTGTCTAGCTGAATCGTACCATTAAACATTTTAAGAATATTCCACACAATGTATAAGCCAAGTCCTTCGCCGCCGTTCCCGGACGTAGGGTCTTTGGTGGAAAAAAACGGTTCAAATATTTTTTGAAAGTTGTGTTCCGGAATGCCGGGACCATTATCTGCGAATATAATGGTTAGGACTTGATATTCAGACATAGAAATGCTGATATCAATATGTCCGTTTTTTTCTATAGCCTGCATTGCATTTAAGATAAGATTATAAAATACTTGAGAAAATTGTATCTGATCGCCCATCAACATAAGATTAGATGCTCCGTTTATTTGATAGGTGATGCTTTGCCCCCGTAGCCTTGTCTCCAAATCAGCAAATACTTTTTCGATGCATTCTCTGACATGGAACTCGCCCGACTCATTTTTTGGGGAAACAATTGGGCTGAATCTGGAAAGTAACATTCCGATTCGATTTGTCTGTAGCAGGATATCAGATAGCAGAATCCGAAGGGCCTCTGGATTATCCAGATCTTTTTGCATTTTCTTTTGGTATAGCTGCACGGCATAACGGATATTTGTAATCGGCTGCCCTAACTCATGGGAAAAGCCTTTGAGAAGGTCACGCAGAGCAATCATCTGGCGGTTATGCTCCTGTTCGGAAACCAGTTCTTTCATTCTAAGCCAGACAGCCTGCTCGGATTCTGTCTGCTCTTCAATGCGGGACAGGGTTGAGTTGGCGGGAAACTTTTTACGCTGTTCCCATTCGGCGGCTTGATTTTGTTCCAGCTGCTGAATATGCGTGTAGATACTTTGGGCATCCTCAAAGCGATTCAGACTCAGATAGAAATTATATAGAGTACGGGCAATGGGTATACTGTTTGCAGCACTGCCTCGCATCCTCCTTAACGTTTTTTCCAGCCCTTCCTCATTGTCTTTTATCTGAAAATAGTATACTAGCTCATATTGCAGATTAAAACTGGACTGTTTAATAAAATCTTCATCAATGCACAATTCCTTTTCCGCAAAGGAATAGTCGCCTTTTTTTCGGCATATTCTAAGCATTGCCGCCAAAATGAGTTTGTTTTGATAGGGTTTCTGGGTTTGGGCTATCATATCTAATGCCAGTTCATACTTTTTCAGCTTTTCCAGTCTTTGTATCAAAAAGGCATCGATGTTCTTACTTTTTGTACTCCCTTCCATGTTTAGTTTGTACATAGCAAGAGCTTCTATCTTGGAGGTATCTTGTGCGGCTTCCCATTTTTCGATCTCATTTCTAATCAAGTTAATATTTTTGTCATTATTTGCCAGTTCTACAAAAACGATAAATTTATCGTCTACAGCGAGTTGACTGCCTAAAAGGACTTGTAGGTTTTTCGCTAATTCTTCTGGCAGACATGCGCTGTCAAGCAGCTTTTTGATATCATCCAGAAATAAACGTATATCCGATGCAGGAGCATTCTTATTTAGATTGCGGTAGGCTGTTACAAAAATGGAAAACTGATCTGGACGCAGTAGCTTCAACATTTCTAAATAGGACTGTGCAGCCTGCGGGAATTTTTATATTGTCGGTAAATATCCCCCTGTAATTTTGGAAAGAAACTGTTGGCGGGGAACTGTGCCATAGCCTGTTGACACAATGCTATGGCTTTATCCGGCTGGTCAGAAAGTCGCAATTTTGTTATTTCATTTGCCAGAAGCCTTTCTTCTTCATACATATCAGATTTCCTTCCTATGTTTTTGAGCTACATTATACAATTCTATTTAGTCAATACTACCATAATCTGTCTTTTGTTGTCCACTATAACAGGGTTATTTGAAAAAGGGCGGAAAATTGCGTCAAGATAAAAATAGTTGTTGACAAACAATATTATATGTCATATAGTATGTGTAGAAACAATATTATACAGCATATAATATTGTATGCTTAAATAATATTATAGAACAACAGAGGTGATTGAAGGGAGGATAACTCCGAGAGCGATGACAATGAAATATGTAAAAAGGAAGAAAGGAGTCATTTACATGGTTTTTAACACAGGTGCGGCATTGCTGGACGCCATCGTGCTGGCTGTTGTGTCCCATGAGACGGAAGGAACTTATGGCTACAAGATCACGCAGGAAGTGCGGCTGGTCATAGAGATTTCCGAGTCCACGCTGTATCCAGTCCTGCGGAGGCTGCAGAAGGATGAATGCCTGCAGATTTACGACATGGAATGTGCGGGAAGGAACAGGCGGTACTACAGAATTACGGAGAAGGGAAGGGCGCAGCTCAATCTTTACATCAGCGAATGGTATCGGTATTCTGCCAAATTGAACAGTATTTTTGAGGGAGGACTTAAGAATGAGTAGAGCGGAATTTATGAGCAGACTGACCGCGCTCTTACAGGACGTGCCGCCTGCGGAGCGGGAGGAGGCGATCGCTTATTATAATGAATACTTTGACGATGCGGGCGAGGGAAACGAAGCGGGCGTGATCGCTGCGCTGGGCTCGCCGGAGGAACTTGCGAAGGCGATCAAGGCAGGGCTTTTTGACGGCGGAAACGAGGGAGAGTTTACGGAGTCCGGTTTCCACGGCTATGAGCAGAGGAACAAGAATCAACTTATGTCAACCGAAGAAGCGCAGTCCGGGGCGCAGGCAGACGGCGCAGGAAACACATATGGTCAGCAGGCGAATGGCGGCGGGAACGCATACGGGCAGCAGATGAATGGCGGCGGGAACGCATACGGGCAGCAGACGGCAGGCGCGGGCAGCGCATACGGCTATCAGCAGCAGACGGGAAACGGGCAGCGGAACGGGCAGGGCATACCACAGAAGAAACCCATGACGGGCGGACAGATTGCATTGATTATCGTGCTGGCGGTACTGCTCTCACCGGTCTGGATCGGCGTGCTGGGCGGACTGTTTGGAGGCGGTGTCGGCATATTGGCAGGGTTGTTTGGCATCTTCCTCGCTTTTCTGGTGGTGGGTGTGGTCTTGACGGTGGTCGGTGTCGCGCTGGCGCTGGCGGGATTTGTGGCGATGTTCGGCGCGCCGCTGGGAGGGCTTAGTATGATCGGCGGCGGTCTGGTTATGGTGGCGGTCGGACTGGTGTTTGTCTGGCTGATGGTACTGGTGGTAGGTACGGCGATCCCCGCCCTGTTCAGGGGATGCGTGAATCTGTGCCATAGATTGTTTCACAGAGGAGGTGCGCAGGTATGAAAAAATTTACGAAGGGCTGTCTGATGACGGCGTTGGTTTTGTTTCTTGTGGGTATTGTTCTCTGCGGCGTCTGCGGATTGCTAGGGGGCTTCCGGGAATTGGAGGAGATGGGAAGTATTGAGGGCATTCCGTTCGTCTGGCGTATGGATAGAGACGGTGACTGGCGGATTGGTTTTTTCCGCTCGCCGGGATATGACAGGGACGAATGGGAAGAGTTGGAGGAGCTTGAAGAGATCGAGGATATAGAGAGTGTGGAAGATGTCCGCAAGGTGGTGGACCAGACTATGGAGAAGAAGCGGCAGGAGGTGGAAGGGAAAAAGTCGCAGCTTTCCCTTACTGCGGATACCCTCGGCAGTCTGGAAATTGATGTGGAGGACTGCAATGTAGTGATCTGGCAATCCGAAGATGCGAATGCGTGGATTCTGATGGACGGCGATTCCAACAAGGCATATTACAAGATAGACAATGAAGGTGGAAGGAACAGGCTGCGCATCGCAAATGAGGTGGAGCGCCATCTCGGGCACTGGCGGGGCGGTCCCAACGATACGGTCTATCTGTGGCTGCCGGAGGGCTGTGTGCTGGAGGAGTGCGACATAGATGTGGGAGCGGGCTATATGGACAGCATCTTCTTGAAAGCGAAAGAGATGAAGGTGGATCTGGGAGCCGGGCTGGTCACGACGGACGGCTTTTGGGGAGAGGAGATCAGCGTCGCTGTGGGCGCGGGAGAACTTCTCGCGGACCGCATCACAGCGGGGAAGGCGGATTTTGAGATTGGTGCCGGGCATATGAGTATAGGTGAACTTTCCGTCAGCGGCGAGATGGATCTGGATGTGAGCATGGGTGCGGCTGAGGTTGCGGGCGCCATATCGGGAGATTTGGAAGTGGAGTGCGGTATGGGTGAAATCGTTATGAGCCTTGCCGGTTCCGAGGACGACCACAGCTACTATGTGGAGTGTGGAATGGGAAATGTCGTTGTGGGGAGCTACAGCCACGGCGGTGTTGCGTCGCATAAAGCATGGAATGCTGGAAAAAGCAGCTATTTTGATATAAACTGTAATATGGGTAATGTGACTGTGACCTTCGATGAGTAGGGTGAATGGCGTTATGTAAACCCAAAAAGATGCCTGGAGAAGAGAAATATTATGTAAATTTGCATAGTGCGGGGCATAATCAAGTTATGTTAACCGGGAAAATGTGCAGAAATTGCACTGAAAAAGGAGGATAACGATGAACAACGACATGAAAAAACTGATGAGGTCAAGAGGAAACAGGATGATATGCGGTGTCTGCGGGGGAATCGGGGAATACCTCAACATAGATCCCACGCTGGTGCGTCTGATCTGGGCGATCTGCTCCGTGGCGAGCGTCGGTATGGGACTGATTGTCTATTTCATCGCGGCGGTGGTGATGCCGGAGAGTGATGATATTATGATGTAGGAAAGGGAAGCGGCTGGAGAAACATTAATTGACCGCGAAAGTCAACAAACCGATATGAAACAGAAATAAACCGACGGAATAACAGGACGGGAAGATACATTATGTAAACTTCCCGTCCTTGCTCCAATTAAGACACAGGTTTCGTCCGGGCACCGGGAATCCGCATGATATTTGGCTGCGGCGGATATCTGCCCGTCATATCGAAAAGAACAGTCCCGATTTTTTCAGCGCGGGGCGCACCGCATTGTACACGAGAACGGCAACGACCGTGGAGGTCACTGCGTTGATGGAGGTGGACGCCACATTCCATGCGAGGGTCACTTCCGCGGCGGGCTTGCCCAGAATCGCCAGCTTGTAAAAGTAGCCGAACAGCGGGTCAAAAACCACGTTGAATAAAAGCCCGCCCACAGCGGCGATGAGGGACCATTTGTATACCTTTTTCGTGTCGGTCTCGGCGCTGATGTGCGCGATTTTGTGGGCGATCAGCCCGGTGATCAGCCCGATGCAGAATTTCAGGATAAACGTTTTGGGGGCGTAGACCACATAGACCGGGTCAAAAAGGTCGCCGATGGTCATGCCGATGGCGCCGCCAAGTCCGCCGTACACGCCGCCCAGTAGCAGCGCGCCCAGCACGCAGACCGCGTTCCCCAGATGGATCGAGGTGGCGTCGCCGCCGGGCAGGGGAATTTTGATCTGTAAAAAGGTGAACACCACATAGGACAATGCGGCAAAGATGCCCGTAAATACAATTTTTAACAGTTTCTCGTTTTTCATATGGATTTCTGCCTTTCTGTCATTCCTATCAAAAAATTCCAGTTTTTAACTGATAGTCTTATCTTATACCGAAATGGCTCTTTTAAAAGTACCACTTTGCTTTTTTTTCAACATACCAGATGCCGGATCACACAGATGGAAAGGCTGCTAAAAAAATGATACCTAAATAACAAAAGATACCTTAATTCTGTCCGTCCTGTTTATTAGGATGTAAGAAACAGTCTGAAAGACAGCGCTTTTAGGGAAGCGGGAAAGAAGGGGCGTATGGAAGGATATCGGTTTTTGGATGGACAGGGAACCTTTGCACTGGAACAGCCGGAAAACTACAGTTACCAGTATTTTCCCATTGCGGGAGAAAAGGGGATGAAGAGTGCGCTGACGCCCACTTTTGGCGGCGACAGCAAGAGGGACCAGAACACGTTTCTGCTTGAGCCGGTCAGTGTGGAAAATCTGCACAACAACCGCTCTGCCAGAAATTTCTGGTGTCATATCGAGGGGAAGGGAAGCTGGTCCGCGACGGGCGCGTCTGCGGAGGCGGAAGCGGCTAAATATACGGACAGGCAGGAAAAGAGCGTTCTGACGGCGGGACTGATGTGGCAGCGCGTCACACGCACTTCAAAAAAGTATCAGTTGGAGGCGGATGTCACCTCCTTTGTGCCGGTGGGGCATGATGTGGAACTTATGCGGGTGGAGATAAAAAACTGCGGGGACAGGGAACTTTCCTTTGTGCCTGTGGCAGCGGTGCCGGTCTATGGGAGAAGCGCGGATAACCTCCGGGATCACAGGCACGTCTCCGCTTTGCTGCACCGCATCCGGGTCGAAAAAGAAGGGGTGGTGGTTACGCCCACGCTTTCCTTTGACGAGCGGGGACACCGGGTAAACCGTGTCAGCTATTTTGTGTGTGGCATGACGGGTGACGGGAGAACGCCGGAAGCCTTCTTCCCCACGGTGGAAGCCTTTTTGGGCGAAGGCGGCACTTATACCGCGCCCCGCGCCGTCATGGAGAATGCGCCGGGCGTTCCGGCGGGCACGTCCGTGGACGGCAAAGAGGCGATGGGTGGTCTGAAATTTGAAAAGACCGTGCTGGCGCCCGGCGCGCGCGTTTCCTTTACCGTCCTGATGGGCATTACGGAGGAGCCGGAAACCATAGCGGAGACGGTGGCGGCGTATCGGACAAAGGAGCAGGTGGAGGCGGCATTTGCCAGAACGAAGGAGAGCTGGCAGGAGAAGGTCAATATACGGTATCACACGGGAAATAAGGACTTTGACGGCTTTATGCGGTGGGTGAGTTTCCAGCCGACGCTTCGCAGGATTTACGGCTGCTCCTTCCTGCCTTACCACGACTACGGCAAAGGCGGACGGGGATGGCGCGACCTGTGGCAGGACTGTCTGGCGCTGCTTCTGATGAATCCGGACGGGGTGCGGCAGATGCTTCTCGACAATTTCGGCGGGGTGCGCATGGACGGGACCAACGCCACAATCATCGGCGCGAAGCAGGGAGAGTTTATCGCGGACCGGAATAACATTACAAGGGTGTGGATGGACCACGGCGTCTGGCCCTTTATGACAACGAAGCTGTATATGGACCAGACCGGCGATCTGGAAATTCTGGAAAACAAGGCGCCTTACTTTAAGGACAGACAGGCGGAGCGCGGCACGGCGTCCGACGAGGCGTGGAACGATTCTTACGGCAATCTGCTAAAGACTGAGGACGGGCACACATACTGCGGCACGGTGCTGGAACATCTGCTGGTACAAAATCTTTGCGCCTTTTACGAGGTTGGCAGCCACAACCATTGCAGGCTGCGCGGCGCGGACTGGAACGATGCGCTGGATATGGCGCCGGAACAGGGGGAGAGTGTGGCATTTACGAACGCTTACGCCGGAAACCTGCGGGAGCTTTCACAGTGCCTGCGGCTCTACCGGGAAAAGACCGGGAAAAAGGAGACCGCCGTCGCGGAGGAGCTGCTTTGTCTGCTGGAAAAAGACAGGGATTTGTATGACAGCCCGGAGAAAAAAGCACAGGCGCTTGGGCAGTACGTGAAGGCGTGCCGCCACAGCGTAAGCGGGAAGACCGTCACGGTGGAGCTGGATGCGCTTGCGGAGAATCTGGAAGAGAAAGCGGACTGGATGGCGGCGCATATCAGACAGACCGAGTGGGTGTCGGATCAGAAAGGGAACGGCTGGTTTAACGGTTATTACGACAATCACGGCAGACAGGTGGAGGGAGTACACGAAAAGGGCGTGCGCATGATGCTGACGGGACAGGTCTTTGCCATTATGGGCGGCACCGCCGCCCCGGAACAGATCCGCAGTATCGTAAAAAGCGCGGACACGTATCTGTATGACGGCAAAATCGGCGGCTACCGTCTGAATACCGATTTCTACGAGCTGAAGACGGATCTGGGGAGAATGTTCGGGTTTGCCTACGGGGAGAAGGAGAACGGCGCGGTGTTCTCCCACATGGCGGTGATGTATGCCAATGCGCTGTACCGGCGGGGCTTTGCGGCGGAGGGGTACAAGGCATTGCAGACCCTTGCGGACACGGCGCTGCGGTTTGGGACGAGTAGAATTTATCCGGGCATTCCCGAGTATTTCAACAACGAAGGGCGGGGGATGTACCACTATCTGACAGGGGCGGCAAGCTGGTATATGCTCACCTTTGTCACGGAAGTCTTCGGCGTCAGGGGAAAGGCGGGCGATCTGGAGATTGCCCCGGCGCTGATGCGGGAGCAGTTTGACGAGGACGGGACGGCTGTGCTGGAACTGCCCTTTGCGGGGAAGAGCTTCCGCGTCACCATAAAGAACCCCGGCAGGCTTTCGTGCGGCGATTACCGTATCGAATCCGCGTCGGTGGACAGTCGGGAAATCCCGCTTGTGGAGAAAGCGGAAGGCACAGGGGCAGCAGGCATTCCGGAGAAGCCGGATGATATAGGAATGGCGGAAAATGCGGGCAGCCAAAACAGAGCGGATACAGCGACTGTGCTGCTGGCACGGGCGGACATCGCGCAGCTGTCGGACGAAGTGCATGAGATAGAGATTTTGCTTGGGAAAGGAGAAGAGGGGCAGCGATGAGACAGGAGCAGAAAAAATATGTAATGAAGGACTACGGCAGAAAATCAACTTTCGCAAGCTTCTTACCGGGGATTGCGGGACTGCACGGCATACCGATCTGGTGCTATTATGTAAACCGCGGGCAGGGGATTGTCAGCTTTGGCGTGGACAACAAGGACGGTGCGATCATGGAGTTTTATCCGGCGCACACGGCTTACCAGAATGTGAAGCGGACCGGGTTCCGCACCTTCCTTCGGAAAGACGGGAATTACTCGGAATGCTTTTCGCAGGAAAAGTGGGAACAGGAGATGGAGATCGGCATGAACAGTCTGTCCCTGCGGGAAAGGAACGGGGAGGAGAAGCTGCTTGCCGAGGTGGATTACTTTATCCTGCCCGGTGAGAAAATCGGCGCGCTTGTCAGAAAAGTGACCGTGACAAACGAGGACGACCGGGAAATCTCACTGGAGATACTGGACGGTATGCCCGCGCTGATTCCTTACGGGGTCGAGATGGACAGCATGAAAAATATGACGCAGACGGCAAAGGCGTGGATGCAGGTGGAGGATCTGGAAGGGAACGCGCCGTTTTTCCGTGTGCGTGCCAGTATGGACGACAGCGCGGCGGTGCGGGAGATCAAGGGCGGCAATTTTTCGTTCGCCTGTCTGGAGGACGGCACATTGCTTTCGCCGCTCGTTGACACGGAGGCGGTGTTTGCCTACGACTGTTCGCTGGAGCGGGCGGTGCGCTTTGCGCAGGATGGAATTAGCGGCGTGTATGCCCGGAAGCAGGCGACGGCAAACCTTCTTCCCTGCAGTTTTTACGGGACGCAGAAAGAGCTGCAGCCGGGGGAGACGCTCACCTTATATGAAGTGATCGGGCGCGTGGAAAAGAAGGCGTATCTGGAACAGTTCCTGTCGGAGAAGCGGGACGGCTCCTACTTTGAGGAGAAGCGGGAGGAGGCGGAGCGGCTGCCTCTGGAGCTTGTAAACGGGATTGCCACAAAAACCGCCTCGGAGAGTTTCGATATTTATTGCCAGTACACTTATATGGACAATGTCCTGCGGGGCGGGTATCCGATTCCGCTTGGCAGCAACAAGCTGTACTATGCGTATTCCAGAAAACACGGGGATCTGGAGCGGGACTATAACTATTTTTCCATGCTGCCGGAGTTCTTTTCACAGGGAAACGGAAACTTCCGGGACGTGAACCAGAACCGCCGCTGCGACGCCTTTTTTGCGCCCTGTGTGGGCAGGGAAAATGTGAAGGAATTTTACAGTCTGATCCAGTTGGACGGGTACAATCCCCTCGGGGTGGAGAAGCTGACCTACCGTCTGGACCGGGGAAAGGCAGAAACGCTCTTTCAAGAGTTGGAAGAGGGGGCGGCGGGAGAATTGACCGCTTTTGTGGAAAATCCGTTTACGCCGGGCGCGCTCTGGGCGAAGCTGGACGATACCCTGGGCGAGTGGAAGGAATCCCTCTTTTATCAAGTGATCGATTTCGCGGACAGCACGGTGAACGGGAAGTTCGGAGAGGGCTATTGGAGCGACCACTGGACCTATAATCTGGATCTGATCGAGGACTATCTGGAGGTCTATCCGGACAAAGAGCGGGAGATGCTTTTCGAGGAGGAGTATACCTATTTCCTGTCGCAGATCCGCATAAACCGCCGGGGCAGGCGTTACGCGGAGACGGAAAAGGGGCTTCGCCAGTATCACGCGCTTGACGAGGATAGCAAAAGAAGCGGCGCGGAAAAGCTGGTGCGCGCTCAGAAAGGCAGGGGGGAGATCGTGTATGTCACCCTGATGGAAAAGCTGCTCCTTCTGTGCGCCACAAAGTTTGCGGCGCTGGACGCTTACGGCATGGGTGTTGAGATGGAGGGCGGAAAACCCGGATGGTACGATGCGTTAAACGGTCTGCCGGGGCTGTTCGGCTCCTCCATGGCGGAGACTTACGAGCTTGCGCGGATGCTCCGCTATACGATCCTGGCGCTTACGAGATACCCGCAGGAAGTGGAAATCACGGAAGAGCTGGGCGATTTTATAGACGAGCTGCGGCTGGTTGTGCGGCTGGAAAAGGACAGTCTGGAAAAGGATGGGGAAATCCTTTCCTTCTGGAACCGGATCAACGATGTGAAGGAACTCTACTGGGACAAGACGTATAGCGGCATTTCCGGCAAAAAGAAAACTTATGCGGGAGAGGCGCTGGCGGAAGCCTTGAAGGAGTGGGAAGTGTTCGTGGAGCGCGGCATCGAGAAGGCATGTGCCTTCGGGGAGGGGATCTGCCCGACGTATTTCTCCTACGAGGTCACAGACTATGAAAAGAAGGCGGACGGGATCGTGCCGCTCGGGTTTCGTGTAAAGCCCGTTCCGGCGTTTCTGGAAGGACCGGTCCGCTATCTGAAGCTGGATCTGCCGCAGGAAAAGAAGAAGGCTCTGTATGAGAACGTAAAAAGCAGCGGGCTGTACGATAAAAAGCTGTCCATGTATAAGGTGAACGATTCGCTGGAGCAGGCAAGCTACGAGCTTGGCAGGGCGTGCGCTTTCACGCCGGGATGGCTGGAGAACGAGTCCATCTGGCTGCACATGGAATACAAATATCTGCTGGAGCTTCTGCGCAGCGGCATGTACGGGGAATTTTTTGAGGACTTCCACAAGGCGGCGGTGCCGTTCCTCGACCCGGCGGTTTACGGGAGGAGCATTTACGAGAACTCTTCCTTTATCGCCAGCAGCAGGAACCCCGACGAGAAGATTCACGGCAAAGGGTTTGTGGCGAGACTTTCCGGCTCCACCATCGAGTTTATCAGCATGTGGAAGCTGATGATGTTCGGGCGGCATGTGTTTGCGGTGAAAAACGGTGAGCTTGTCTTTATGCCGGAACCGGCTATTCCCGCTTATCTGATCCCGGAGGACGGCGTGATTGAGACGACCCTTCTGGGGGAGACGGAGGTGGCGTACCGGCTGGAAGAGAAGAAGGATTACATACCGGGACAGTATACGGTCAAGGGGATACATTTCCTCTATAAAAACAGGAACGAGGCGGATGTGGACGCCGGGTATGTCAGCGGAAAGCTGGCGGAAGATGTGCGGGCAAGGAAGGTGGAGCGCATCGAGATCCGCATCAGATAGAAAGGACAGGAAAAAGACATGAAAAAAATAAGAGAATATGTGACCGATTACAATGCCGGAAAATTCTGGGAGGAGACGGTGTGCGACGCAGGAGAGATGCAGGACTGTATGCACGTGGTCAATGTGTATCCGGACGTGACGTATCAGACGCTGCGGGGTTTTGGCGGCGCGTTTACGGAGAGCGCGGCGCACAACTACGCGGGTATGAGCGATGCGCGGAAGAAGGAAATGATACAGGCGTACTTCGGTGAGGACGGTCTTCGGTACAATCTGGGACGGCTCCATATGGGAAGCTGCGATTTCGCGCTGGGGAATTACGCCTATGTGGAGGAGGGGGATGGGGAACTTTCCACCTTCTCGATCGCCCATGACGAGAAGGAGATCCTGCCTCTGATCAGGGACGCGCAGGTGGCGTGCGGGAAGGAGATGGCGTTTATGGCGGCGCCCTGGTCTCCCCCGGCATTTATGAAGACCAACGGGGAGATGAATCACGGCGGAAAACTAAAGCGGGAATATTACGAGGCGTGGGCGGCGTATTTTGTGAAATTTCTGGAGGCTTACAAAGAGGCGGGGATCCCGGTCAGATTCCTGACGACGCAGAATGAGCCGATGGCGGTGCAGACGTGGGATTCCTGCATTTATACGTCCGAGGAGGAAGCGCTCTTTGTGCGGGACTATCTGGGACCGGCGCTTGCACAGGCGGGATTTGCCGATACGGGCATTTATGTGTGGGATCACAACAAGGAGGAGGCGTACCAGCGCTTTAAGGAAGTCGTGGCGGATGAACGGACAAAGAAATATGTAAGCGGCGCGGCGGTGCACTGGTACACGGGCGATCATTTTGAGGCGGCGGAGCTGATACGGAAACAGTACCCGGACAAGGAAGTGTTTTTCACGGAAGGGTGTGTGGAGTATTCCCGCTTTGCGGATTCGGGCGAGGTGGAGAAGGCGGAAATGTACGCCCACGATATCATGGGTAATCTGAATGCGGGCGTCAGCGCATCCTTTGACTGGAACCTGTTTCTGGACGCGGAGGGAGGACCCAACCATGTGGGAAACTTCTGCGCCGCGCCGGTCATGTGCGATCCTGGGGAGGACACCTTTGAAAAACGCCTTTCCTACTATTATATCGGGCATTTCAGCCGCTACGTCGAGCCGGGGGCAGTCAGAGTCGGCATGACGCGCTACAGCGACGCGGTGGAGGCGGCAGCTTTCTTAAACCCGGGCGGGGAGCGTGTGCTTGTCCTGTTAAACAAGTCGGACAAAGAGGTGCCGGTGACGGTCAGGGAAGCGGGGTATGGAATGGAAACCGTGTTGACGCCGCATTCCATTCATACAATCTGCTACTAAAAAAAAGATACCTTTGTAAAATTTGGGACATTTATACCAAATGAGGCGGACTCTATAATCTAAGTATCAGCTGACAACAAGACAATATGAACAAAAATGGAAAACAAATAAGGAAAACAAAAAAGGAGGAAATGTTATGAAACTGAAAAAACTGATTTCCCTTATGCTCGCAGGAGCAATGGTGCTTAGCATGACGGCGTGCGGCGGCAGCGACGGCGCTTCTTCCGACAGCGGTGCGGCTGCGGATTCCGGCACGGCGAGTGCGGATGCAGGCGACGCGGGTGACGCAGGTGCGGCGGATGAGACGCCCGCATCCAGCGGCGACAAGCTGGTAGTCTGGACACTGGCAAAGGATCTGGAGCAGTTCGCGGAGTATTATAAGGAAAAGACCGGCACCGAGGTGGAGACGGTGGTGATCGAGCCGGCAAACTATGTGACCAAGGTGCAGACGGCGCTTAACGGCGGACAGAAGGAGCCGGATATCATCGTGGGCGAGCCCCAGATGTTAGAGGATTTCTACGAGGCAGGCTACTTTGAGGATCTGAATCAGGCGCCCTACAACGCGCAGGATTACGCGGACCAGATCGTGGATTATGTGTGGGATGTGGGACAGGATGCGGACGGCATCCAGAGAGCGATCTCCTACCAGATTACTCCGGCGGGCATCTATTATAGAAGAGACATTGCCCAGACGGTGTTTGGCACGGACGATCCGAACGAGATCGGCCAGTTGTTTGCGGATTACCCAACCATTATGGAAACGGCACAGACATTGAAGGACGCAGGCTATCGTATTTTCGCTTCCGATGCGGAGATCAACTATTTCTCCGGCGACTCCGCGTGGGTTATCGACGGCGTGCTGAACGTGGATCAAGGCAGAAAGGATTATCAGGATCTGTGTATTTACCTGTATCAGGATGATCTGACAGCTTACGCGAACCAGTGGTCAACCCCCTGGTATCAGGCGATGGCGGGTGAGGTGCCGATCCTGACTGCGGATATCCAGAACTATGCGGACGATTCCGTGGACGTGTGGGATGCGGAAGGTTTTGCTGAGGCGACCAAGGATCTGGACAAGACAGAAGTGTTTGCTTTCGGTCTTCCTTCATGGGGCGTGCTGACCATGAGAGATAACGTGCAGGGCACTTCCGGCAAGTGGGGCGTGTGCTCCGGTCCGGCTTACGGTTTCGGTGGCGGTACCTTCATCGGTATTTCCTCCCAGTCCGAGAGAAAAGAACAGGCGTGGGATTTCCTGAAATTCTGTACACTGACCGAGGACACCGCAAACTGGTGGATTGAGAAGTCCGAGGGCGATACCGTATCCCTGATTCCCGTATTGGAAGCACATGCGGAAGACAAGAACGAGGTTTACGGCGGACAGCAGCTCTACAAGTTCTGGCTGGAGCAGGCACAGGGAATCGACTATTCCAAGGTGACCAGATACGACAAGTTTATTGGCGACGAGTGGGGAAGAGCGACCACGGCGATCAAGACCGGCGAAATGAACAAGGAAGAGGCATGGAACAATTTCTATGACCAGATCGAGGCTACATATCCGGAGATCACGGTAAACAGATAATGATTGAGGGGAGGAGGGGGCAGCAATGCGCAGCCCCCTTTACCTTGTGGGACGGAGGGAACTATGGCAAAGACAAATGTGGGGAAACCTAAAAAGAGAAATCTGAATCGTATGGCATATCTGTTTGTGCTGCCCTTTGTGATCGTCTTTCTGACGTTCAGCGTATACCCGGTGTTCCGTACACTGTATCTGAGTTTCACCAGCTATAAAGGTTTCGGGGACGCGAAATGGGCGGGGCTTGCCAACTACATAAGAGTATTTAAGGATAAGTTTTTTTGGAAAGCGCTTGGAAACACGGTTAAGATCTGGGGCGTGAATATTATATTACAGCTCGGTCTGGCATTTCTGCTGACGGTGATTTTCAGCGACATCAAATACAAGATACGGGGACTTTCGGTATTCCGGGCGGTATACTATCTGCCGAACCTGATCGCAGCGACTTCGGTGGCTTTTCTGTTTAAGACGCTGCTCGACTGGAAGTACGGCAGCTTTAACCAGCTTCTTCTGACGCTGGGGGTCGCGAAGGAGCAGATCAACTGGCTGGGTTCCACGTCCACCGCGCCCTACGTGATCTCGGTGATCGGCGCATGGATGTGGTTCGGCAATTCCTTTATCATGCTGATGGCGGGTGTGCAGGGCATTCCGACGGACTATTTCGAGGCGGCGGCAATCGACGGCGCGGGCAGATGGAAGGTGTTTGCCCAAATTACGATCCCGCTGCTTCGGCCTATTATGTTGTATGTATTCGTGACATCCCTGATCGGCGGACTGCAGCTTTTCGATCTGCCTTTCCTGATGAACGGCGTGGCGCCGAACACGGCGGGCGAGCCTTCCGGGTGTCTGCAGACGGCAGTCATGTATCTTTACAAGTTCGGTTTTGAGACGCATCAGGTGGGGTACGCTTCGGCGATCGCCTACACATTGTTCTTTATCATCCTGATCGTGTCCATCATCCAGTTTAAGACTTTGGGAAGGGAGGAAGATTAATATGACTACGACTGTCAAGATTAAAAGAGGAATCATTTATCTGTGCCTGGGCCTGCTTGCAGCGATCTGCTTCCTTCCGTTTTTATTAATGATCGTGAACGCCACGAGAAGCGGCGTGGAAATCACCCATTCCTTCACACTGATACCGAGCAGCCATCTGAAGGACAACTGGGAGGCGCTGTTTGCCTATGTAAATCTGTTTAAGGGCTTTAGAAACAGTCTGCTGGTGGCAATTCCGGCGACCATACTGACGGCGTACTTCTCGTCGATCACGGCGTATGCCATGGCGGTATACCGCTTCAAAGGAAACGCGTGGCTGTTTAAAATACTTGTGGTGTTTATGATGATTCCGGCGCAGCTGAGTCTGATCGGTTTTTACAATCTCTGTCAGAAGCTGCATATGGTGGACTCCTATCTGCCTCTGATCATTCCGGCAATCGCGTCGCCGGGCACGGTGTTTTTCTTGAGACAGTATGTGCAGTCCACGCTGTCAAAGGCGCTTCTGGAGGCGGCGAGAATCGACGGCGCGGGAGAGTTACATATTTTCCACAAGATTGTACTGCCCATCATGGCGCCCGGTATCGCGACCATGTCGATCGGTGCCTTCATCGGCAACTGGAACAACTATCTGGTGCCGTTGATCCTGTTAAACACGCCGGATAAGATGACGCTGCCGGTGATGATCAGCACGCTGAATGCGGCGACGGACCTGCAGAAGAACCAAGGGGCGATCTACCTTGGCGTCGCGATCTCCGTGGTACCGATCCTGATTGTGTTCTGCTTCTGCTCAAAGTACATTATCAGCAGTATTACGGCAGGAAGCGTGAAAGAATAGAAGTTCCAAGTCTCACTCAGGAGAATGCCAAAAACGGCATTCTCCGCATATATAAGCGATACGTATAAGGGCAGTATCCGATTCCGGGGCTGCTCTTTTGGCGTTGAAAAGAGACGGAAAAAGCCGTATACTATAGGCAGGATAAAAATACATTGGATTTTGACTATAGAGGATCGGGGTAAGAAGATGCGGGAGAGGAAAACGGTCATGCGGCGCGCCGCGGCGGGGATATATCGCGTGGGAATGATGCTGATGGGAGCAGGGCTGCTCTGCGCGGGGTGCGCGTCAAAGGACGGCGGGCAGGCGCCGGGGGCGTCGGCGGACGGGGCGGATGCGCCTGCATGGGAGCGGTATGCGGGCGAGCCTGTTACCTTTGAATGGTATATCAACTATTCGTGGTTCAATTCCGAATGGGGCGGCAATGTGGTGTCCGACAGGATCACGGAGGAGACGGGCGTAAGCATACACTTCATTACGCCGGACGGCAATGAAAAGGAGAAGCTAAACGCCTTGATCGCGGCGGATTTCCTGCCGGATTTCATTACGCTTGGCTGGTGGGAGCCGCAGATTGACGAGATGATAGACAGCGGCATGGTCTATGCCTTAAACGAGCTGGCGGACGAATACGATGCCTGCTTTTATCAGGTGAGCGACGCCGACGTGGTCAACTGGTACACGAAGGAGGACGGCAATATATACAGCTATCCCAACTCCTTTTTCACGGCAAAGGACATCGAGACATACGACAACATCAGCTCCAACCAGACGTTTCTCGTGCGCAGGGATATCTATGAGGCGATCGGCAGCCCGGACATGACGACGCCGGAAGGGTTTTCGGCGGCGGTAAAGAAAGCGCAGGACATGTTTCCGACGGTGGACGGGGAGCCGCTCATCCCGGTGGGCGCGCACGTGTTTAACGATCAGGGGAACGTCTCCTTCGACCAGTACCTGATGAATTTTCTGGCGGTGCCCTTTGAGGAAAACGGGGAGATCTACGACCGTTACACAAACGAGGATTATCTGACATGGCTGAAAATGTTCCGCAGGCTCGGCGGGGAGGGGCTTCTTGCGGACGACATTTTCATTGACCAGAGGATGCAGACCGAGGAAAAGATGGCAAAGGGCAGGTATTTCTGTATGCTCTACCAGTACACGGATATGGTGGCGCAGCAGAAGGAACTTTATGTAAACCACCCGGAGCGGATTTATCTGGCGGTGGACGGCCCGAAGAATGCGGCGGGAGACGACCCGGCGCTTCCCACAAGCGGCATCAACGGCTGGACGGTTACCCTGATATCGAAAAACTGCAAAAACCCGGAGCGGGCGATCGCCTTTATGGATTATATGCTGAGCGAACAGGGGCAGCTTCGCCTCTCGCTGGGGGTGGAGGGGGAGACCTTCGACTATGTGGACGGGAAACCGGTGGTAAAGGAGGAGGTAAATGCCCTGCTCAACGCGGACAGGCAGGCTTACGACCGCACATACGGCGCGGACAATACGTACTGGATGCTGCAGGATAACAGGATGCAGTTAAAGTGGAAACAGGAGCCGGGGGAGCCTGTCAGACAGATCATGGAGTGGTCGTATCCCTATGTGATTTACAACGGGCAGTACGACGCCTTTCTTCCCAAAGGTTCCAGAGAAGCCTATGCGGACAACAAAATCGAACTACTGTGGAGCAAAACCCTTCCAAGGCTTCTGCTGGCGGAATCGGAGGAAGAATTTGACGAGATATTTGCCTTTTTTCTGGAAGAGAGAGAGGCATGTGGGTTCAGGGAAGTGCAGGCGGCAAAGACAGCGCTGATGAAGCAGGCGAAAGAAAAGATGGGGATAAAGTGAAAACGCGTTTAACGGATCTGTTTGGCGGTCTAAAACTGAATAGCAAATTTACGCTGGTCATCTGCTTTTTTGTGGCTCTGCCGATCTCTGTCCTCGCGGGGGCGCTCTTTTACAATATGGAGCGCAGCGTGATTACCGAGAACAGAAATTATATGGAGTACACGATGGAGCGAAACGGGGATCATATCCGCAAAAACATTGACTCGGTCAATATGACGACACAGTTTTTCCTGAATGACGAGGCGCTTCTGCAGATGCTGCAAAAGTCGGTCAGGCAGGAAAAGACGGAGACGGAAGAGCTGCTTGCCTTTTACCATTCCAATATCACGGCGCTGGAGCGTCTTGTCAGCAACAACACTTTGTTGTACGGTGTGCGCGTATACGCCGTGAATGATGAGGTGCAAGAGATGATGCCGATCCTTTACAGCCGCTCCCGTATGCAGAAGATGGCGTGGGCGGGGGAGGCGGACGTATCGGGCTGGCATTACCAGTATGAGGACGTGCTGTTTGACAATAACGGGACGACGCAGATTGCGGCTCTGGTGACAAAAATAGAAGATTATGAGAACGGTCTGATCGGAGTGATGGAGACGGCGGTCACCATGGAAAATATGTTTCCGCCGCTGTATGAGAAGATGGAGGATGAGTGGAGCTGCTTTGTCTCTGACGAGGGGGAGTTGTACTTTGGCGGGAATGAGGCGGACGGATCGGAAGAATTTGTGCGGCTTAAAATGGAGCAGGACCTTGAAAAGGACGGCATGTACACGAGATATCTCAAACAGGGCGGCGAGCATCTGATCGTTTCCGGGTTGTATGTCAGGGAGCTGCAGGGGACACTCTTGTCCGTGAAAAATATTTCGGATAATGTGCGCTATGTGTACCGGATGAGGAATATCTTTGTGGCGGTTATGCTGGTGATACTCATCGGGCTGGCTTTTCTGATCAACTTTACCGTAAAGAGGCTGCTGCGGCAGTTTTACGAAATTTTGAAATCCATCCGCCTGATACAGAAAGGTGATCTGCAGGTCAGGATCGAGGGCTGCGGAAATGACGAGATGGGCGAACTGGGAACCCAGATCAATAAGATGTTAGACCGGATCGAACAGCTTATGAAGGAGAATATAGACAGGGAAATGCTGGCAAAGAATGCCCAGATCCGCGCGCTGCAGAACCAGATCAACGCGCATTTCATCTACAACGTGCTGGAGTCCATTAAGATGATGGCGGAGATCGACGAGGAGTATGTGATTTCCGATGCCATCACCTCCCTTGGAAACCTGCTTAGGTACAGCATCAGATGGGTGTCCGGCAACGTGCGTGTGGAGGAGGAGATCGCCTATATCAGAAATTATCTGATCCTCATCAACCTGCGCTTTGACTATGAGATTTATCTTTCCCTCAATCTGCCGGAGGAAGTTCTGAAGCAGGAGATACCGAAAATGTCCCTGCAGCCGATTGTGGAAAACGCCATTTATCACGGGATAGAGGAGCTGGCGGAGGATACCAATATTTACATCAAGGGAATGATACGGGACGGGGACTGTGTGATCGAGATCAGCGACGCCGGCAAAGGCATGAGCGAAGAGTCGCTGCAGAGACTCAGGAGACGGATCGCCGGGGAGATCGAACCCGACGGAGGTTCCGGGAACGGCATCGGCTTAAAGAACGTGCAGGACAGAATACGGATGAGTTTCGGGGCGGAGTACGGGATCACGGTTGACTCGAAGTCTGGGTGTTACACGAAGGTCACGGTGCGCGTACCCATGTACCGCGGAGAATAGGGGGGTGCCTTATTGTTTCAACTCCCGAACAAGTTCGGGCGCGAGTTTGTGTCGGAGCCACAAACTCGGAATCGCAGAGCAAAATTTGAGATTTTGCTCGCGTGCCGTCGCGAAAAGATGCTCCGACATGGAGGTAACCATGAAAACGGTGCTGATTGTGGAAGATGAAAAGATGATACGGCAGGGTATACGGGCGATGATCCAGCGCAGCGGCGTCCCCGTGGAGGTGATTATGGAGTGCGGCAACGGAGAGATGGCGCTCGATATCCTGCAAAGTCAGAAGGTGGACGTGATGTTTACGGACATCCGTATGCCCAAAATGACCGGCGTGGAACTGGTGCAGCGGATACAGGAACTGGACGAGAAGCCTCTGATCGTTGCGGTCAGCGGGTATGCGGATTTCTCCTACGCGGTGGAGATGCTGCGCATGGGCGCGAGAGAATATCTCTTAAAGCCGGTGGAGCGGGAGAAGCTGTGGGATATCCTGAGAAAACTGGAGCAGGAGATATCCGAAAACCGGGAGAGCAGCCGGACCAGCAAGCGTCTCGGGTACCAGCAGTTAAAATATCTGATGTTAAACGAGCGGATCACCGAGGAGGAACTCCACACCATGCAGACCGAGTATGAGAGCGAGTTCGACCTGCTTGCGTATCAGGTGTGCGTGTTACAGCCAAAGGACGTCGGGACGGGACAGGAGCAGCCCTATATTTATCTGCACAATATCGAGGGAAACGACGTGTACCTTGTGCCGGAGAAAAATACGCAGCTTCTCTTAAAAAATGAGCTGTCGCAGACGTATGCGGGAGTCAGCCTTCTGCACAGCGGCATCCGGGAGATGCGGGCGGCGTACAGAGAGGCGGTGGATGCGAGACACCGCGCCTTCTGTGTGGGACGGATGCCGGTGTACGCGGACGAGCCGGGGAAGCATGTGCCGGAAGAGTTTGTCGAACAGGCAAAGCGGCTTGCAGGGGCGGAAATGAAGTTAAAGAGAGTGCAGCTTGTGGGCACGGACAAGACGGAGGAGCTGGTGAGAGCGTGGAACGGTCTGTTTCACGCGGTCAGAAACGAGTGGATCACCCCCTCTGATTTTGTGAACATCATGGACGACTTTTTTAAGGAGGCGCAGAAGACCTACCGCAATGTGCCGGCGGAAGAGATGAAGGATGTGGAGCGGTTGAAAGTATATTATGCCTATCCTTCCCTGGAGACATGGCAGGCGGAATTTATGGAGTGGCTTCTGGGGCTGCATGAGCAGATCAACAGCCGTTTTGACAGCAACAAGAACCAGCAGAAAATCAAGCAGGCGATTGCCTATATTCAGGAAAACTTTGACAAGGATCTGAACATGGCGGTGGTCTCCAACCATATCTCCATGAACTATTCCCTGTTTTCCTATCTCTTTAAAGAGTATACGGGCAGCAACTTCGTCAATTACCTGAAGGGAATCCGCATGGAGGAGGCGAAGCGGCTGCTGGAGGAGACGGATCTGCGGATCATCGAGATCAGCGCGAAAATCGGGTACGACAACGAAAAACATTTTATGAAACTATTCAAAGCCTCCTGCGGGGTGTCCCCGAGCGAATATCGGAAAAATGTACAAAATGACCTTTTTTCTAGGGGGGGGGGTAAAAGTAACTGACGTAAGTTTAACGGCGGGCGGCGTGATGCTTTTTCTTCTCAAGGTACATCTGCCTGTCGGCAAGGGAAAACAGTTCCCGGACATGCTCCGCCCCAAAACCGGCAGCGGGGTGCGCGGAGGCGTAACCGCAGCTGCAGGAAATATCGTAAGGTTTGCCGCTTAATTTGTTGTAGTTTTGGAGATAGGCGGCGATGGACTGCGCGCGCTTTTTCGCATCCTTTTCGGTCAGACCGGCGGTCAGCAGATAAAACTCATCTCCCGAAAAACGGGCGCAGATATCCCCCTCGGCGGCGGTGCTTTCGATCGCCTGTCCCAGAACCCGGATGGCAAAGTCTCCTTCGCCATGGCCGTAGGTGTCATTGATGTGTTTCAGCCCGTCCATGTCGATCAGAAAGGCTGTGAGCGGAAGGTTTTCCGAGAGGGCGCGGTTTAAGAGCGGCTCTACCAGACGGTCATAGCCGTGCCTGTTGTAAAGGCCGGTCAGCGCATCCTTCATATAGATATCTTCCAGACGGTCCACCAGCATCCCGGTGCGCTTTGCCTCACAGACGCTCTGCAGCATCTGGTTGATGTTCATCTGCCACTGGACGAGCCGGAACTGGTAGTCAATGCGGTTGTCCTCGTAGGCGAGGGCGATGTAGCCAAACTTTTTTTCTTCAAAATACAGCGGGACATAAATATACGCGCAGTCGGAATCGGCGTAAAGATAATCCGGCAGCAGGTTCTTTTTTAGGAAGCTGCATTCCGGCAGCCGTTTTCCGTTTTTGTACGCAAACTTTAACAGGATGGTATCGGTGTCCGAAGCGGTTTCCTCCCTGTTTGTGAGGGCGAGGATGTGGCTGGAGACGGAGTCCCAGTCAGCGTACAGACACAGATAAAATTCCCTGCAATGCTCCAGCTGCGGCAAGAAATCCGTGAGCAGTTCCATACCCGCGTCGAGATCCGTCACATGCTGCAGGGAGGACGACATGTTCATGGAGCTGAGGATGGAATTTTCCAGAGAGGCGATGCGGTCGGAAAGCGTCTGCGAAAAAAAGACGGCGTTGGCGTTTCCGACATGACTGCAGCCGCAGGAGTTCCGGATCAGCAGCTCGGCAGCCGGACCGGCAGCGTCGGGACTGCCGCCCCGGAGCAGCGCCAGCAGGTTTTCCACAGAGCGGGCGCCCAGCTCATATACAGGAAAAGAGACGGTGGTGAGCATGGGGGAGGCGCTTTGTCCGTCCGGCGTATCGTCGCACCCTGTTATGGCGATGTCCTCGGGCACGCGGTATCCTGCCGCAAGGGCGGAGGCGAGGAACATGAGGGCGAGCCTGTCATTGTAGCAGACCACGGCGTCCGGCGTCCCGGTACGGCAGAAAAAGTCCAGTGCCCGATTTACCTCACCGCTCTCATACTTACAGTGGTAAATATCGTTTTCGGCGGGCGTTTTCCCATGCTTCTTCAGAGCCTCCCGGTAATAGGACTCCCTCACGTCCGAGATATAGGATTCCGTGGAACAGCCCAGAAAACAGATGCGGGAAGCGCGGTGTACGGTCAGAAAATGGGAAGTCAGATCGCCTGTCATCGAGTTGTTTTCCAGTGAAATCACGGGAAAATGGGCGTCCTTTACGGCGATTTCCACAATCGGGCAGGAGAGCGTCTGTAACTGTTCCAGAATTTTCCGGCGAAGCTCCTGCGAGATATAAGTGTCGGAGGCAAAAATGACGCCGTCAAAGCTGTCATAGTTCGGGATATGCAGAATGCTCTCCTCGCCGCGCGCGTAGGAGCCGAGATTTTCCCCGTCAAGGGAGGTGAAGATTTCCGCGGTATATCCGTACTCCACAGCGCGGTCGATGATTCCCTGACAGACGCCCTGCTGGTAGGCGCCAAATATATGGGAGATAAAGACACCGATTTTTTTGGAATGATACATAGGGAATGCCTCCTTCCGATACAACATCTTTCTTTTCCCTTATTGTAAAGGAAGGGGGAATGTTTTGCAATTTATCCTTATGATAAGGTTAAATTAGCCAAAACAGCCCTGCGAAATTTGTCGCTATTTACAAGAAAAAAGCGCATGGGAATGTGGTACAATGAAAGTTATCATTACATTAAAGAGGAACGTTTATGATCTGGGGTTATATACTGTGCGGTCTGGCGGCGTGCTGCGCGCTTATTTACGCGATTATTACTTATAGAAGGAAAACACATCTGGCATACGTCACGGGCAACATGTTTCTGGCGGCATGTATGGTAAATCTCACCTACATGGCAAGAATATGGGCGCGCACTTATTTTATGGCTTCTCTCACGACCAGCGTCTATTTTGTGTGTCTTGATTTTCTGGTTTTATGTATTTTCTATTACATCATAGAATTTACCGAGTCAAGAATTGTGAAACCGCGATTTAAGCGTGCCGTCATACTGACAATCTGTATTCTTGGCCTGAATGACGCGGCGATATTGATGGTTAACGTGTTCCATGAGATTAATCTCCGCTATCAGTATCACGAGAGCAGCGCTTACGCCATAAAATACATGTTTGAAGCGGGACCTTCCTTTTCCCTGCATCTCGCTTTCGTGTACGCGCTTGTGGCTGTGACCTTTTTTATTCTGATCCGCAAGACTTTGATTGTGCCGAACATCTATCGTGCCAGATACGTCAATACGCTTCTGGCGCTCAGTGTGATCGGGCTGTTAACGATCTTTTATATGGCAGGCATTCTGGAACTGCCTCTGGACGTGTCGGTGCCGGTTTATGGTCTTGTCTGTCCGCTCGTCTGCAGAAATACATTCGATTATACTTCCAAGGGTATGTTAAACACGACCCGCAAGATGGTTTTGGAGTATATGGGTATGCCGATGATCCTTTTTGACTATGAGGGGTATCTGGCGGATACAAACCGGGATATGCGGGAGCTTTTTCCGATGCTGGAGGATCAGGAGAACCTGATCAGCATGATGGACTTTTTGCAGCTTGGCGAGTTCCGGGATCTGCAGAGCGTGGAGACGGACCAGACCTTTGTGTGGGAAAATCCCGGCAGCGTGGGCGCCCGCGCTTATCACTGTGTCTTCAGCTGCCTGAAGGACAAAAAGGGACGGAACATCGGGCATCTTCTTATTATGAAAAATCAGGAGACCGAGCGGGACATGCTGACCCGGCTCTATTCCAAGAACAGCTTTTACGGGGAGATGGACAAGCTGCTCGCAAAGGGCGTGTACCCCGTGACCGTGGTGGTGTGCAACGCCAACGGCATCGGGCTTGTGAATGATGTGTACGGCTGGAAGAAGGGCAACGAACTACTTCGGAAAGCGGCTGATCTTCTGCGGAAGAACCTGCCGCCCGGCGCGATTCTGGCGCGGCTGGCGGACGGGGATATGGCGGTGGCGCTCACGGAGATGGAGCAGGAATATGCGTTCCGCGCTTTTGAGAATATCAAGGAGCAGTATGGGAAAGCCAACGATACCGGAATCAATACGGATATCGAGTACGGGATCGCGGTGATCCGGGATGGGGAAAAGAGTGTGGACGACGCGATCAGGGAGGCGGTCGAGAGTATGCGAACGAAGAAGCTGATGAACCAGTCTTCCCAGAAAAGTTCCCTTCTGGATTCCCTGACCCAGACACTGACGGAGAGCGATTACGAGACGGAGGAGCATGTGGAGCGGACGAGGGAGATGGCGATCAGGCTTGGAAAAGCGCTTCACCTGACGGACGGTGATCTGGGGAAACTGGCGCTTCTGGCGGTGCTTCACGATATCGGGAAAATTGCCATTCCCCATTCGATTCTTTTAAAACCCGGGAAGCTGACAGATGCGGAGTGGGAGATTATGAAGACCCACACGGAGAAAGGCTATCGGATCGCCAGCGCATCCAAGGAGCTTAAGCCCATCGGCGAATATATCCTGCACCACCATGAGCGGTGGGACGGCGGCGGGTATCCGGGCGGGCTTGCGGGAGATGAGATTCCGCTTTTGTCCCGCATTATCACGGTGGTGGACTCCCACGACGTGATGGTGCACGACAGACCATACCACAAGGCGATGAGCCGGGAGGCAGCGGAGGCGGAACTTCGCCGCTGTTCCGGCACGCAGTTTGACCCGAATCTGGTGGAAGTGTTTCTGGAGGTGCTGAAAGAGGAGGCGTCTTGACAAAAGTGTTTTTATTGACTATAGTATTAGATAATTGTAAAGGTGATGACAGAGAGGAGTACACAAAGACCGCCGCCAGAGAGAGGAAACGGAAGCTGGGAGTTTCCTTCGGAGAGGACTTGTGGAACGTGGCTCTGGAACCGGGATGCTGAATGTTTTCGCGGGTGACATGGCGGAAACGGCAGTAAGCGTCCACGCATGATCCCCGTTAACGGATCGGAGACCGGCAGCATTCCGGTTTCGCTGAGTGATAAATGAAGGTGGTACCGCGTAACTACGCCCTTTGTACAGGAGACTGGCAGAGGGCATTTTTTGCGCGCATAAGCAGAGTCAGAAAGCGCAAGAGACAGGATGCGTGTATGCACGCAGGACTGTCTAAGGCGATTTATGACGAGGCGCAAGACATCCGGGGGATGTCTGCTTTGCGCGGACCGAAGTGGAACGGAGACCGCGAATGAGAAATGCGGAGCATTTCGAGTCTGCTTATGCGCAGAGTCAGAAAGCGCAAGAGTAAAATTAAGGAGGACACACCATGGGCAGAGAACTTGCGAAAACCTATGATCCGAAGGGGATCGAGGACAGATTATACCAGAAATGGCTGGACAAAAAATATTTCCACGCCGAGGTGGACAGGACGAAAACACCGTTTACCATCGTGATCCCGCCCCCGAATATCACGGGGCAGCTCCACATGGGACATGCCCTTGACAATACCATGCAGGACATTCTGATCCGCTACAAGAGGATGCAGGGCTACAACGCGCTCTGGCAGCCGGGGACGGACCACGCCTCCATCGCTACCGAGGTAAAAATTATTGAGAAGCTGAAAGAAGAAGGGATCGACAAGAACGATCTCGGCAGGGAAGGGTTTCTCAAGCGTGCATGGGACTGGAAAAAAGAGTACGGCGGGCGCATTGTCTCCCAGCTTAAGAAACTCGGCTCTTCCTGCGACTGGGACAGGGAGCGGTTCACCATGGACGAGGGCTGCAACAAGGCGGTCACGGAAGTGTTTGTGAAGATGCACGAGAAAGGCTGGATCTACAAGGGCAGCCGCATCATCAACTGGTGCCCCGTGTGCAACACTTCCATCTCGGACGCGGAGGTGGAGTATCAGGAGCAGGCGGGACATTTCTGGCACATCAAGTATCCGTTGGTTGACCAGAATGGTCAGCCCAGCAAGACGGAGTTTCTGGAGTTTGCGACCACCCGCCCGGAGACCATGCTCGGCGATACGGCTGTGGCGGTGAACCCCAACGATGAGAGATATACTTATTTAAAGGGAAGACAAGTATGGCTGCCGATTGTAAATAAGGCGATTCCCGTGGTGGAGGACGAGTATGTGGACATGGAGTTCGGGACAGGCGTCGTGAAGATCACGCCCGCCCATGACCCCAACGACTTTGAAGTCGGAAAACGCCACAATCTGCCGGAAGTGAACATTATGAACGACGACGCCACCATCAATGAAAACGGCGGCAAATATGCAGGGCTTGACCGCTACGAGGCGAGAAAGCAGATCGTGGAGGAACTGGAGAAAGAGGGGCTTCTTGTGCGGATCGAGGACTACTCCCACAACGTGGGCACCCATGACCGCTGTAAGACGACCATCGAGCCGATGATCAAGAAACAGTGGTTCGTGAAGATGGACGAGCTGATCAAACCTGCCGTGGAGGCGGTGAAAAAGGGCGAGATCAGACTCATACCGGAACGCATGGACAAGATCTATTACAACTGGACGGATAACATCCGCGACTGGTGTATCAGCCGTCAGCTCTGGTGGGGACACAGGATTCCCGCTTACTACTGCGACAAGTGCGGGGAGATCGTGGTGGCGAAGGAGACGCCGTCTGTCTGCCCGAAGTGCGGTGAGACCCATTTCACGCAGGATCCCGACACGTTGGATACATGGTTCTCCTCTGCGCTCTGGCCTTTCTCCACGCTGGGGTGGCCGGAAAAGACGGAGGATCTGGATTACTTCTATCCCACGGATGTGCTTGTGACGGGGTATGACATCATCTTCTTCTGGGTCATCCGCATGATCTTCTCCGGCTATGAGCAGATGGGCGAGAAGCCTTTTAAGACGGTGCTCTTCCACGGTCTTGTGCGGGATTCCCAGGGGCGGAAGATGAGCAAGTCCCTTGGCAACGGTATCGACCCGCTGGAGATCATCGACCAGTACGGCGCGGACGCGCTGAGGCTTACGCTGATCACGGGAAACGCGCCCGGCAATGATATGCGTTTCTACTATGAAAGAGTGGAGGCGAGCCGGAACTTTGCGAACAAAGTCTGGAATGCGTCCCGCTTCATTATGATGAACATGGATCAGGAAGAGGAGAAAACAGGGAAGCGCGGCTGGGAGACGACTTACGAGGAGATACGCAACAGCCTCTACCCTGTGGACAAGTGGATTCTCTCCAAACTGAATACGCTCGTCAAAGAAGTGACGGACAATATGGACAGCTTTGAGCTTGGTATCGCCGTGCAGAAGGTGTATGACTTTATCTGGGACGAGTTCTGCGACTGGTACATCGAGATGGTGAAGCCCCGCCTTTACAGCACGGACGAAAAGGACGGCGAAGGAAAGCGGGCGGCATTGTGGACCTTACAGAGTGTGCTTACCTCCGCGCTAAAACTCCTGCATCCTTACATGCCTTTTATCACGGAGGAGATTTTTTGTACCTTACAGACGAAAGAAGAGTCCATCATGGTATCTGAGTGGCCCGTTTTCCAGAAGGACAGGCAGTATGCAAAAGAGGAGAACGCCATTGAGCTTATGAAGGAGGCGGTGCGCGGCATCCGCAACGTGAGAACGGAGATGAACGTGGCGCCGGGCAAAAAGGCGGCGGTCTTCGTGGTCAGCGAAAACGAGGGTGTGCGCCAGATCTTTGAGGAGGGCAGACAGTTCTTCATCTCGCTTGCGGCGGCATCCAAGCTGACGGTGCAGGCGGACAAGGGCGGCATCGACGACAGCGCCGTTTCCGTGGTGATCCCCAATGCGACGGTCTATATTCCCTTCGAGGAGCTGGTGGATATCGCGCAGGAGATCGAGCGTCTGAAAAAGGAGCAGAAGCGTCTGGAAGGAGAGCTTGCCAGAGTGCAGGGGATGCTCGGCAATGAGAAGTTCATGTCCAAGGCGCCGAAACAGAAGGTGGATGAGGAGCGCGCCAAGCTTGAAAAATATACACAGATGAAGGCGCAGGTGGAGGAAAGGCTGGCGCAGCTTATGTAACCGCGGTTATGCGAAGGGCGTGGGCTGAACTGTGGAAAAATTTTATATAATAACCACTGGAAAAGTAGTCCGATATGGTGTAAGGTATAGGTAAGAGTTAGTACAATAGGACTATAAGACTTATGCGTCATAATATATAGTATAAGTATGAAGGAAGGAGGTGAGTCACGTGGCAGAGGTGAATCTGTCAGCGGAGCAGCTTAATAAACTGAAAGCGGCGATGGCGAGGGCGAAAGGACTGGACCCGCAGGCAGCGCTGCAGCCGGCGGCGCCGGCACAGCCCGCGGCGGCGGGAGAGACCAAGCCGGCACCAGAAACCGCGGCGGAGACGGCGGTGGCAGTCGAGACGAGGACACCTCCTACAGAGTCGAATCTGGCGGAAGGCACTTATCTGCGGATCGAAGAAGATGAGATGGCGGCGTGGCTTTACCTCACACCACCGGCAGAGGGACAGACATACACGAAACGCGATCTGGAGAACTATCTGGAGCTGAACGGTGTGGTCAAGGGCTACCACAGTTCCAACCTGTCGGCGATGGTGAAGAAAAAGGTGTACGACAGGGAAATCCTCGTGGCGAAGGGCGCGGAGACGCAGCCCGGAACGGACGGTTACTTTGAGTATCTGTTTGCGCCGGAGGAACATGTGGGTCCTAAGGTGAACGAGGACGGCTCGGTGGACTATTCCAGTATGAGCGCCCTGCAGAATGTGCATAAAGGCGATAAGGTGGCGGTTTACCACTATGCGGTGCAGGGTGTGGACGGCTATACGGTTGTGGGCGGGCAGATGAAGGCTGATCCCGTGAGGGACCTGCCACCCATGAGAGGAAAGGGCATCACGAGGGAAAACGGCGTTTACTATGCACAGAGCGACGGCAAGATCGAGGTCAAGGACGGCAAGATCGACATCCAGAACGTGCATGAGATCATGGGGGATGTGGACGCGATCATTGGCAAGATCGAGTTTTTCGGAGACGTCATTATCAACGGCAATGTGGAGGGCGGCATCGTCATCCGCGCCGGACGAAATATAGAGATCCACGGCACCACGGGTGCGGCTACCCTGTTTGCAGGAGGCGATGTGATGCTTACCCGGGGCATTCAGGGCGGCGGTAAAATTTCGGCGAGAGGAAATGTCTTTGCGGAGTTTATCGAGAATACGACGGTGGAGGCGGGCGGACTGGTACAGGCGAACGTCATTCTGAACGCGAGGGTGTCTGCGAAGAATAAAGTGATCAGCATAGGAAAGAGGGGCGCGATCATCGGCGGCTCGGTCCATGCGCTTAAGGGCATTGAGGCGATGACGGCGGGAAATGATGTGGAACTGAAGACGGCTCTGCACTGTGGCTATGCGCCGGAGTCCTTTGACAAGCTTCTGGAGGCAAGGCGCAAGGAGGCGGAGATCAAGGAGAAGCTTTCCAGACTGGTGGATACCATGACGGAGGCGTTGCGCGAGAAACGTATGCGGGGTGCGAGTACGTCCAAGAATACAGAGGCAAGCCTCTTGGAGTGGAACCGCCTGAAGGACGAATACTTTGTGGAACTCGACAAAGTGGGCAAGGAGAGGGAAGAGCTGGAGTCTACCATGGAGGAAGGCAGGGATTCCTACATTAAGATCGACGGTAATATCTACCGCAATGTGGTGATCGGCATCAACGCCGAGCAGATGACCCTCGACCGAAATACCTGCTTTATGAGATATGCCGCGGAGAAGGGTATCATTGAGGGAACGGTAATCGTACACAACTGATTCCCGCGGCGGATCATGGAGATAAAATGGAAGAAACCTTTGAGACTTACGGGGCGGCGGTAGATTATATCAACGCCACCCCTAAATTTACGACGAAAAACAGCATGGAGGATACCGCGCGCTTCTGGGCGCAGCTCGGATATCCGGCGAAGAACAGCAAGAATTTACACATAGCAGGCACAAACGGAAAAGGCTCCGTTTGTGCTTATTTGTGTTCTGTTTTGCGAAAGGCGGGCATTTCCTGCGGCATGTTCACATCCCCCCATCTTGTGAGCATGAGGGAGCGGTTTGTGATAAACGGGGAGATGGTTTCCGAGGAGGACTTTCTGTATGCGTTCCGTGTGGTGATGGGAGAGGTGAAGCGGCTCGCCACATCGTATCATCCCACGTTTTTTGAGCTGCTGTTCTTTATGGCAATGACGCTCTTTGAGAAGTACGGCGTGGAGTATGTGGTTCTGGAAACGGGGCTTGGAGGCAGGCTGGACGCCACAAACGTGGTGGAGGAGAAAAAGCTGTGTGTCATAACATCCATCGGTTATGACCATATGGAGTATCTGGGGGAGACGCTTGCCCAGATCGCGGGGGAAAAGGCGGGGATTATGCGCGCCGGCGTGCCTGTGGTATACCCGGAGAGGCAGGAGGACGTGACCCGCGTCATGGAGGAATACGCGAAAAAAACCGGAGCGGAAACCGTTCCCGTAGGGAAAGCTGCGATAAAAGAAATAAATATCGGGCATAAAACGATTGATTTTTCTCTTCATTTACACTATTATGATTATATTGGTTTTACTGTGTCCACTTCTGCACTCTATCAGGTGGAGAACGCATCGCTTGCGGCAACCGCTCTGGCGCTTCTCGGGGACTGCCGGATCACGGCATCCGCTTTGCAGAAAGGGATCGGAGAGATGGTCTGGGAAGGCAGAATGGAGGAAATCCTGCCGTCGGTGTATCTGGACGGCGCCCACAATGTGGATGGGATTTACGCCTTTCTGGAGACGGTAAAACGGCATTCCTGTACCGGCAGGCGCATCCTGCTTTACTCTACGGTGCGGGACAAGCAGTACGCCAGAGTGGCGGGGCTGCTTGCGCAGGCGGGTCTTTTTGACGAGATATGTCTGGTGCCCCTGCAGGGAGAACGGGCGCTTCCGCTTGCACATCTTACGGAATGTTTCAGACAATATACCAGATTTGACATAAAAGCATACGAGAGGCTTGACACGGCGCTTTCGGAGCTGCTTACACAAAAACATGACGGGGATAAGGTGTATATTGTCGGTTCACTATATCTGGCGGGCGAGGTAAAAGCCCTTTTGAGGAGATTTGACAATGATTAATTTTGAAGAGGAACTGAAAAAGTTCCACCCCAGTCTGGAAGTGGAGGACGCGGAGGAAGCGATCTACAATCAGGATCTGACGGATATGGCTGATCTGATGGTGAAGATCGTGAAGGAATCGAAGAAAGCAGTAGAATAGGGGATTGGCATAGATGATTTGTTATCAGTGTGGCTGTACGCTGTCTGAACATGATTTTTGCACGAACTGCGGTGCCGATGTAGCCCTTTACAAGAGGATCATATATATCTCTAACCGTTTCTATAACGACGGACTGGAGCGGGCAAGCGTCAGAGATCTGACGGGTGCGATTACAAGTTTGCGGCAGAGCCTTAAATTTGACAAGAATAATGTGGAAGCGAGAAACCTTCTCGGACTGGTCTATTTTGAGACCGGCGAAGTGGTGGCGGCATTAAGCGAGTGGGTTATCAGTAAAAATTTACGTCCGAAGAAAAATATCGCGGACGATTATATCAATATGATCCAGACGAACCAGAACCGTCTGGACACCATCAATCAGACCATTAAGAAATATAATCAGGCGCTCACTTACTGCAATCAGGACAGCCTTGATCTGGCGGTGATCCAGTTAAAGAAAGTTCTGTCCTTGAATCCGAAGTTTATCCGGGCGCACCAGCTTCTTGCTCTTTTGTATATCAACAGCGAGGAGTGGGAGCGGGCGAAAAGAGAACTGACCAAGTGTCTGGAGATCGACACGAACAATACGGCGACGCTCCGTTATCTGAAGGAAGTGAATGAAATGCTGCTTCCCGAGGAGGGCGTGAAAAACGCGTCGAAGAAAAAAAAGGATGAGGTTGTCAAATACCAGAGCGGCAATGAGACGATTATCCAGCCGGTGAATATAAAGGAGGGCAGGGGCGTTACCTCCCTGTTAAATCTGGGAATCGGGCTGGCAATCGGCATCGCCATCGCCTTCTTTCTGATCCTGCCGGCGCGGATACAGACCGCAAGGGCAAGTCTGGATGAGGATCTGCGCAAGGTCAGCGAGCAGTCCGACGCAAAGACGGCGACCATTGACGAACTGCAGCAGCAGCTTGCGGAGTTTCAGGCGCAGAACGAGACGCTGCAGCAGGATCTGACGGCATATATGGGGCAGGACGGCACGTTACAGTCCGTGGAAAGCCTGATGAAAGCGGCTGGCGCATATCTCACGGATCCCGAGGACGTCACTGTGGTGGCGGATTATCTGACGGAGATCGAGGAGGCGCGCGCGCAGGAGGAAGAGCACGAGAGTTCAGAGGCGTTTGAGAGCCTTTACAATACCCTTCTGGCACTGATCGGACCGCAGATTGCGGAGTCTTATGACGAGGACGGTCATGCGGCGTTCTGGGCGGGAAATTATGCGGACGCAATCCCGAATCTGGAGAAGGCATTCCAGTATGACGCCACCAACGGGCAGGCGCTCTTTGATCTGGCAAATTCATACTACCGTATGGGCGAAGAGGCGAAGGCGAAGGAAATTTACCAGCAGGTAATAGAGCTGTTCCCCAATACGGAGAAGGCGGATAAGTCCAAGGATACGCTGGCGAAGATGGAAGGCGCACAGGAATAAGGCGCGGAAGCCGCTGTATACAGAAGAAAAAAGAATAGATAAGACGCGAAAGAGAATGTGATGGATAGTCATGTTCTCTTTTTTTGCGCGTATAAGCAGAGTCAGAAGGCTGACGAAGGAAGCGCCATGCTTGCATGAGCGCAGACTTCGGAAGACTTATGACGAGCAACGCGAACGAGAAATGCGAAGCATTTCGAGTCTGCTTATGCGCGTGTGGGAGAGTCAGAAGGCTGACGAAGGAAGCGCCATGCTTGCATGAGCGCAGACTTCGGAAGACTTATGACGAGCAACGCGAACGAGAAATGCGAAGCATTTCGAGTCTGCTTATGCGCGTGTGGGAGAGTCAGAAGGCTGACGAAGGAAGCGCCATGCTTGCATGAGCGCAGACTTCGGAAGATTTAGAAAGCGTAAAGGAGGGTTTACATAATATGGATGAAGATTACAAGGTGATTGACAATTACTTGATGATAAGGATGCCGGTTGAAGTAGATCATCACAAATCGGTTGACATAAGTAAAAGGGCGGACAGATATATTGTATCGAAGCAGGTGGGGAATGTGGTGTTTGACTTTGAGAGGACAACCTTTATGGACAGTTCGGGCGTGGGGGTGATTCTGGGGCGTTACCGGAAGATTTCCTGCTTCGGAGGGAAGGTGTATGCGGTGAATGCGGGCAGCAGGATCAGACGGCTTCTTCTTTTGTCGGGGCTTGAAAACATTGTAGAGATCATGGAGTGGAGAGGGGAAGAAAAGAATGATTGAGATCAAAGAAAAGAAAGATTACAGGCTGGTGACCAACGAGATGCGTCTGGAATTTGCGGCGGTGTCAGACAATGAAGCTTTTGCGAGAATGGCTGTGGCGGCGTTTATTGCCCCTTTGAATCCAACGCTGGAGGAACTATCCGATGTGAAAACGGCGGTGTCCGAGGCGGTGACGAACGCGATTATCCACGGTTACGGGAACAGGGGGCGCGTGACAGACCGGGTGCAGATGAACTGTGAACTGCAGGGCAGCATTCTGGAGGTGGAGATCGTTGACAGGGGCGTGGGGATGGAGGATGTAAACCGTGCCATGGAACCGCTTTTTACGACCAGACCCGAGTGGGAACGCTCCGGGATGGGGTTTGCCTTTATGGAGGCGTTTATGGATGAACTGGAAGTTTTTTCCGAACCGGAACAGGGAACGATTGTGCGCATGTATAAAAAGATCGGACTTGGCGGCTGGATCGTCGGCGAGGAGTAGCCTATGGAGGAGACTGCCGTATTAATCGAACGATCACAGGCAGGAGATAAAGAGGCGAGAGAGGTACTGATAGAGGAAAATCTGGGTCTGGTGCGGCACATTGTCAAACGTTTCACGGGCAGGGGATATGACGCGGAGGATCTGTTTCAGATCGGCTGTATCGGTCTGATTAAGGCGATCGACAAGTTTGACTTAAATTTCGGGGTGCGTTTTTCGACTTATGCGGTGCCCATGATTCAGGGGGAGATCAAGCGGTTTCTGCGGGACGACGGCATGGTGAAGGTGAGCCGTACCCTCAAGGAAAACGGCTGGAAAATCAAGCAGGCGGCACAGCGCCTTTCCCAGATTTACGGCAGGGACGCGACTTTGCAGGAACTTTCCGCGGAGACGGAGCTTTCGGTGGAGGATATCGTGATGGCGCTTGACGCCAACGTGGAGGTGGAGTCCATCTACAAGTCTGTCTACCAGTCCGACGGCAACGAGATTTACCTCGTGGATCAGGTGGTGGGGGACGGCACAGGCTGTACGGCAGGCGTGAACCGGGCGAGCGAGGACGTGGAAAAGGAAAAAATTTTAAACCATATGCTTCTGGAGCAGCTCATGGGGACGCTCTCGGAGACGGAAAGAATGCTCATCCAGATGCGCTACTTTCAGGACAAGACGCAGGTGGAGGTGGCGAAGAGCCTCGGCATCAGTCAGGTGCAGGTCAGCAGGATGGAGAAACGGATTCTGCTGCGGCTCAGGAGAGAGGTGGGGTGAAGGTAAAAATGGAGTTAAGGGGGTGTCTTTTACAATCACCTTGATGGTTTGCAATAAATAGGTTGTATTTTATTGGTTTTAATAGTTTTGTGGGATATAATTGAAATATATACATTGCAAATCAAAAGAAATAGAAATCAGGGAAGGTGGTTCGTATGAGAGGGAAGATAAGAGGCAGGATCTTAGCCGGTATACTGGCGGCGGTACTGATGTGCATGGCGGTTCCGGGGAAGGCGTATGCGGCAGATCCGGCGGCGGGAACGGCACAGATGTCCAAGGGGAAAACAGAAGAGACAGATAGAGATGAGGAGGCATTGCAGGAAAAGACGGCAAATGTTCAGCTTGCTTCGACAAGAGCCGTAAGGGAGACAATAGATCAATTGAGGGCAAGGTTTCCGGCTGGAAAGTATTGGAATCGCGTAGGACTATCCTACAATAATCCGGATGGAGTTACGAGTACGCCTTGTCCGAATAACCATGATACAGCACCAAATACATGTAACAACTATAGGGGATATGCACAGTGCTGGGGTTTTGCATATCGACTGGCGGATGGGTATTATGGTTCCTGTCCGCTGGACGGTTGGAGTGCGGGTTCATTGAATTCTTTGAAGGCGGGAGATATTGTAAGACGTAGCGGACATGTTATCTGGGTTACTGGTGTAAGTGGTGATACGGTTCGCTTCGCAGATTGCAATGGTGACTATCACTGTGGGATACGATGGGATGTGTCCACAACAAAGTCCTCTCTGAGCTCTGGTATACAGAGCATATGGAGTGCCCCGTATTCCATTACAACGGAAGCCCTGCCTCCGCCAGACGAAGAAGGCTCAGATATGCCGGCTCCCTTTACGCGAACCATTGCTGACGGCGATTACCATATTGTTACAGCATTAGATAACAGCATGTGTCTGGACATAGCAGGTGCTTCCAAGGAAAACGGCGCCAATGCTCAAATTTGGCACGGCACGGAAGATGAACTTCAGGTTTTTACCGTCACATGGCTTGGAGCGGATAAGGGTTATAAGATCATACACAGAAACTCAGGAAAGAGTCTGGATGTGGCGGGCAGAAGCAGAAAGAATGGAACCAATGTCTGGCAATGGGAATATTTTAATCCGTCGGAGCACACACAGGATTGGGTTATTAACGAGGTGGATAACGGGGCTTATTATACCATTCAATCAAGGGGGAGCGGTTTTTATCTGGATGTGAATGAGGGGATAGCGGCGGATGGAACGAATGTGAAGATATGGAAGGGAAATGGCGGTACGGCGCAGAAATGGCGGCTTATCCCGGCAGAGACGCAGACGGTTGCAGACGGTGAATATTATATCACCACAGCGCTGCACAAAAATATGTGCCTGAATGTGCAGGGGGCATCTGCGGGTGATGAGGCTAATGTGGAGATTGCCACGAAGAAGGGGGAGGACAGCCGGATTTTCAGTGTCACATATCTGAATAACGGGTTTTATAAAATTCTGAATAAAAACTCCGGTAAGAGTCTGGATGTTTATACGGGAAAAGCGGAAAGAGGAACCAATGTACAGCAGTTCGGGTATCATGGCGGATTTCCCCAACAGTGGGCAATTCGCAGCGCGGGCGACGGCACGTTTTACATACAGCCCCGGTGCAGCGGTCATTATCTGGATGTGGCAAATGGCAGTACGGCGGATGGTACCAATGTGTGGACAACGGTATGGATGGGAGGCGCGGCTGCGCAGAGATGGAAGTTTGAGAAACCGGCAGGAACGCCGGAGAATCCCGATATACCCGAGAACCCGGATCAACCCGATATACCGGATCAGCCGGAGACACCCGGCACGCCGGGCAGGGGAGAAGTGCTGGAGGAGGATGTGCCGCAGGGAAATGTGGAAAATATTCCGCAGGGACTCTGGATGTCGGAGATTGTACCCCAGACTTATACGGGAAAGGCGGTCAGACCGGAAGTGCGGGTTTACGATTATAAGACGCTTCTGGTGGAGAAACGCGATTACACGATCTCCTATAAAAATAATGTGAAGGCAGGCGCGTCTTCCGGCAGGAACCTGCCCACGGTCACGGTGACAGGCAGGGGCAATTACACGGGGAAAGAGACACAGACTTTTGAAATACTGCCAAAACAGCTCACGGATGAAGATGTGACAGCGGACAGCCTTACGGTATCCTATACGGGGCGGGCACAGAAACCGATCCCCGTTGTGACATGGAACGGCAAAAGACTTGTGAGAAACAGGGATTATAAAGTGACTTACCCGGATGCAGGACAGGCGGGCGACTATAAGATACGTTTAGAAGGCATGGGGAACTATGGCGGCGAGAGGCAGGTCGGTCTCACCGTCACGCTAAGCATACCGGTATCGAAACTGCGGGTGGACAAAATCGCGGACCAGACGTATACGGGTTCGGCGGTTGAGCCGGTTCCTGTGGTGAAAAACGGCAGGAAAGTCCTGACACAGGGGGAGGATTATACACTCTCCTATCAGAACAATGCCGGGGTGGGGACCGCCACGGTTATGATCACGGGCAGGGGCGACTATGCCGGTGAGAGGAGGGTTACCTTTCGGATCACAGCCGGCGCATCGCTGAACAACGGGCAGGCGGAACTGGCATTTGACAATCCTGTGGTGTATACGGGAGAGGAAGTGAGACCTGACAGGTATACCCTAAAGGTTTCCGTAAAGAATGCCGACGGGAGCAGAACAGAGAGAACGCTGACGGAAGGGAAAGACTTTACCGTATCTTACAAAAACAATATCAGACCGGGCACGGCGACGGTTTTCTTCCGGGGTATGGGCGGTTACACGGGCACGCTGAAAAAGACTTATAAAATCAGCGCCTGTCCCATCGGGGAGAACGCAGCGGGCGTTGACGGGAACATACAAATCGCGATGGCGGATTCCTATGCGTATACAAAGGGCGGCTGTAAGCCGGAGCCGGTGGTGACATTTCGGGGAACGGCATTGAAAAAAGGGACGGACTATACCCTGAGCTATAAAAACAATACCGCCCTGAATGACGGAAGCGATCCGGGGAAACTGCCTGTGGTCACGGTCAGGGGCAAGGGCTGCTTTACGGGCGAGCGGCAGGTGGCTTATAAAATCATCGCGAAGGATATAGGCGGGCTGTCCATGTCGGCATCAGATAAAGTATGGCAGAACAGGAAAAACAGGTACCAGACGAAGGTAGTGATCCGGGATGTGGACGGGAAGGCTCTGGACGCCGCAAAAGATTACGAGAAACTTCTCACGTATGCGTACCATGAGAATGTGACCCTGTCAGACGGGACGGTGAGAAGAGCGGGAGAGGAGGTGTCCGGAAGTGATATCCTGCCGGCAGGGACGGTGATCCGGGTGACGGCATCCGCAAAGGGCGGCAATTATACGGGCACACTGACAGGCAGTTACCGTATCGTAAAGTCCGACATCGGAAGGGCAGGGGTAAGGATTCCGGCGCAGACTTATACCGGCAGGGAGATCAGACCAGACAAAGAGATGCAGGTGAAGCTGAACGGGAAGGTGTTAAGCAGCGATAATTATGAAATCACGGGGTATACGAACAATATCAACAGGGGGACTGCGACAGTTACCATAAGAGGAAGGAACGACTGCGGCGGTGTAAAGACGGTCAGATTTAAGATTAAGGGGAAAGGCTTTCGGTGGTGGTGGAAGTAATCTTTAAGGAAATTTTTCACAGCAAGGAGGAGCAGCTTGCTTTTAATCATGCCACGGACAGGGCTCAGACAGCGAATTGCGCATTGAAAACAGCCTCGAGATATGGTACAGTGGGTTGTGTGGGACATATTTCCAGATCCCAGACATAGCGCGAGTGTCAGCAGAGGAAGATGAGGATAAAACGATGGAACAGTACAAGCAGGAATTTATCGGCTTTATGATAGAGAGCCGGGTGTTGCAGTTTGGGGACTTTACGTTAAAGAGCGGCAGAAAATCCCCGTTTTTTATGAACGCGGGCGCCTATGTGACCGGCGCGCAACTTAGAAAACTGGGTGAATACTATGCGAAAGCGATTCACGACAATTACGGGTTAGATTTTGATGTGCTGTTTGGTCCCGCCTACAAGGGTATACCCCTCACGGTGGCGACGACCATGGCGATCAGCGAACTTTACGGCAAGGAGATCCGTTACTGCTCCAACAGAAAAGAAGTGAAGGATCACGGCGACACCGGGATTCTGCTCGGCTCGAAATTAAAGGACGGCGACAGGGTTGTCATCATAGAGGATGTGACGACTTCCGGGAAATCCATTGAGGAGACATTCCCCATTATCAAGGCGCAGGCGGACGTTACGGTCAAGGGGCTGATGGTGTCCTTAAACAGGATGGAAAAGGGGCTTTCAAGCGATAAGAGCGCCCTCGACGAGATCAAGGAGAAGTACGGATTCGAGACGGGCGCGATCGTTACCATGGAAGAAGTCGTGACCTGCCTTTACAACAAGCCTGTTGGCGGGGAGATTTATATCGACGACGACATAAAGGGACGGATCGACGCTTACTATGAGACTTACGGCGCGAAGTAAAGCCTGCGGTGGCTTCGATGTGCCTGAGGATGCCGGAAAAGCGGTAATGAAAAACCGTGGATTGTCGCTGTCTGGTGACAATCTGTGAAAGGAGCGATGAAAAATTATGGAAGAGAGAACTTATAAGATCATGGGCGGGGCGGGCGCCTTAAATCTCGCATTCGGCGTGGTAGTCATGGTGGTAGGCATAGCCGGGGGCGTGCTCTTAGTTATCAGCGGCGCGAAACTTCTGGCGGGAAGAAATAAAATATTGTTTTAGGGAAAGACGGGTATTTTCGTCATAGACGGGAATACCCATTTTACATATGTGTATCATAAATGAGAGGACGGGCACGGGGTGAAAAAGAACAGTTTCATGTTTACCAACAAAGAGCACACGCTCAAAGGAATTATGGCTACGATTCTGGGCGTGATATCTCTGGCGTCATTGGTTTACATAATTATTGACAGCTACACAAAGGCGGGAGAGGTTCCGCTGCAGTATGGGGCGGTGGCATTTTTGACGATGATTTTTGCCTTTGTTGGTATTGTGCTTGGAGTCATGTCCAAATCGGACCGGGATAAGTTTTATTTTTTCAGTTATCTGGGTATCGTATTAAATGTACTTGTGCTGGCGGTGCTCAGCGTGATTTTATATGCGGGGGCGTATGCCTGAACGCGGAAAAAGGAGGTTTGTGGCAGTATTATGAAACGGGAAGAAGTAATTGCGGAGCGTTATGGGCTTGCCCTGACGCGGATCAGGGAAATACCGGATGAGTCAATCTGCAAAGAGACTTACCGGGATTATTTTATGCAGATGGCAAAGTTTGTTTTGCTGATGGACCGGACTTATGCGCTGGTGGAGGACGGGACGCTCAGACAGATGGGAATGGAGGAGCTGAAGGAGCACAACCACTCGCTCTATGCCGATATTCTGCCGGCGCATTACGGGGAAAGCTACGCGAACCCGGATTATGCAACGGATCGACTGGGCAAGTCAATCGGACAGTGCCTGTCTTTTTTGTATACAGAGCTCCGAGCCATGATTCCGGCAGCATATGAACAGAACCGTTTTTCCATGACAATACGAGCAGAACTTTTGCTGGAAGTTTATCAGCTTTTTGCTTGTGCTAAGGAGGAGAACAGGGAGCCGGATGCTGAGGAGCTGCGGCAGAGTCTTTACTGGTATGTGAGCGATTATTACGAGGCGGAGTTTGAGGAAAAGAGCATGGTGCTTATGGACGCGGACCGGGACCACGCCCGCCGTATCATTATGGAAAGCGATCTGTCTGATCTGCGCTACCTCTACTATTTTGGCGAGTATGTCACGGAGAACGAGCTGAAAACGGCGGCGCATCTGAATGAAATGCCATCAGATAAAATAAAGCTGATGGCGGACACGTACACGGAAGGTTACCGTATCGGCTTTGAGGTGACCAACAAGGATATTTCCATTAAAGAAACGGTGACAATCCGCTATTTTCTCGGTTTTGAGCGGGTGCTCAGACAGGCGGTCCTCAATTTTGACCAAATCGGTCTACAGTCAACCTTCTGCCGTGCGGGTGCGAATATCTTTCAGGGCAGGAGCGTGAACAAAAACGGTTACTGCGGCGCGAATCCCAATAAACAGTACGACTACGACCACAAGGAGGATATGGCGCTCTTTCTGGACGGCGCGCTGGCGGAGAGAAAGACGGAGGCGGTGCGGAATGTGTTTGAGCGGCATAAGGAGCTGGCGGCGCTTTACGGCGGCCCGGCTGTGGTGGAGAGCTTCGGGGAGGAGCCCTTCGTGCCGGAGAATAAGGAGACGGCATGCCGCCTGAGTGAAAAACAGCAGAAGCTTTCCGTATCCAATGCGGGAAAAATAGCCGATATCCAGAATGAGTATATCAGGGGCGAGGAGCACAGCTTTACGATCATCGCTTTCCCGGTGCCGCAGATCGGCGAGCGGTACGAGGAAATTTTCGACGACGTGGTGCGCATCAATACGCTGGACTACATGCTATACCGGAATATCCAGCAGAAGATCATCGACGTGCTGGACAAGGGATCGACCGTACTGGTCAAAGGTATGAACGGGAATGAGACGGACATAAAAGTGCAGCTTCACAGGCTGGAGGATCCCCAAACCCAGACTAATTTTGAAAACTGTGTGGCGGACGTCAATATCCCCGTGGGAGAGGTGTTTACTTCGCCGCTCCTCGCGGGTACAGAGGGGCTTTTGCATGTGCCGCGCGTGTTTTTACACGAGCTGGAGTACCGGGACCTGAGACTTCATTTTAAGGACGGTTTCGTGACGGATTACAGCTGCGGCAACTTTGCAGGGGCGGAGGACAACCGCAAGTATATCAGGGACAATGTGTTCCACCACCATGAAAAACTCCCGCTGGGAGAGTTCGCCATCGGCACGAACACGACGGCATTCTCTGTGGCGAGAAAATACGGGATCGAGGACAAGCTGCCGATTCTGATCGCGGAAAAGACGGGACCGCACTTTGCGCTGGGGGACACCTGCTATTCCCACGAGGAGGAAGTGAAGAGCTTTAACCCGGACGGCAAGGAGATTGTCGCAAAGGAGAACGAGGTGTCAGTTTTGCGTGACACAGATGTCAGCAAGGCATATTTCCAGTGCCACACGGACATTACGATCCCTTACGACGAGCTGGGAGAGCTTTCGGTGTTGACTGAATCGGGAGAAAAGTATGTGATTATCCAAGATGGTCAATTTGTGCTGCCGGGATGTGAGGAACTGAACCGGGCGCTTACGGAGTGACAGTTCAGAACATGGCATGTCCGCCAGACTCAAGCAGGCATGGTTTGTCCGGTCATACCATGTTCTGGCTGAACTGATACAAAAGGTAGTTGAAAAAGGGAAGAAAATCTAGTACACTGTAGAGTAAGAAACTTTGTTTTAACACAAGATGTTGTGGTCGAGGAGGTAATTGCGGATGGCACAGGTAGGCATCGTGATGGGCAGCGATTCGGATATGCCCGTTATGGCGAAGGCGGCGGAACTTCTGGAGGAACTTGGCGTTTCCTATGAGATGACGATTATATCCGCCCACAGGGAACCGGACGTGTTTTTTGAGTATGCGAAGAGTGCGGAGTCGAAAGGTTTTAAGGTGATTATCGCGGGTGCCGGGAAGGCGGCTCACCTGCCGGGGATGTGCGCGGCGATTTTCCCCATGCCGGTGATCGGCGTGCCCATGAAGACGTCCGATCTGGGCGGGGTGGATTCCCTCTATTCCATTGTGCAGATGCCCTCCGGCATTCCGGTGGCGACTGTGGCGATAGGCGGCGGGCAGAATGCGGGCATTCTGGCGGCGAAGATTCTGGCTGTCTCGGATGCGGCGCTTCTGGAGCGGTTGAAGAAGTATTCGGAGAGTCTGAAGGAGAGCGTGCAGGAGAAGGACGCGAAGCTGCAGGAAGTAGGGTATAAAACATATTTGAAGGCATAGGGAGGTAAAGATGGACTACAAGACAGCGGGCGTTGATATCGAGGCGGGTTACCGTTCGGTGGAGCTGATGAAGCAGTATGTGAAGGGAACGATGCGGCCGGAGGTGCTGGGCGGGATCGGCGGTTTTTCCGGCGCCTTTTCCCTGGAGAAGATTAAGGGCATGGAAAAGCCGGTGCTTTTGTCGGGCACGGACGGCGTGGGCACGAAGATCCAGCTTGCCTTTCTGCTGGATAAACATGACACTGTGGGAATCGACTGTGTGGCGATGTGCGTCAACGACGTGGTGTGCGCGGGCGCGGAGCCGCTGTTCTTTCTGGACTACATAGCCTGCGGCAAAAACTATCCCGAAAAAATCGCCGCTATCGTGAAGGGCGTTGCCGAGGGCTGTAAGCAGGCGGGCGCGGCGCTGGTGGGCGGCGAGACGGCGGAGCACCCGGGGCTGATGCCGGAGGATGAGTACGATCTCGCCGGCTTCGCGGTGGGCGTTGCCGAGGAGAAGGATCTGATTACGGGAGCGGATGTGAAGCCCGGCGACGTGCTTGTGGGCATCGCATCTTCCGGGGTGCACAGCAACGGCTTTTCCCTGATCAGAAAAGTATTTCATGTGAATAAGGAAACGCTCTCCGTATATTATGACGAACTGGGCGCGACGCTTGGCGAGACATTGCTTACGCCCACAAAAATATATGTGAAGGCGCTTAAGGAAGTAAGGCAGGCGGGCATTACGATCAAAGGCTGCAGCCATATCACGGGCGGCGGTTTCTATGAGAATATTCCGAGAATGCTGCCGGACGGCGTCGGGGCGAAGGTGGAGAAGGGCAGTTTTGAGATTCCTCCCATTTTTGCGCTGATGCAAAAGACTGGCGGTCTGGAAGAAAAGATGATGTACAATACCTACAACATGGGACTCGGCATGGTGCTGGCAGTTGACCCTGCGGATGCGGACCGCACCGTTGCCGCGCTGAAAGCGGCAGGTGAAAATGCGTGGACTGTGGGCGAAGTGGCAGCAGGCGCCCATGAGGCGGTTATTGTGTAAATGCACGGCGAGTTTACATAACATAGAACGACGCGGGCAGGAGGAGCAACATGCTTAGAGTGGTGGTATGCGTGTCGGGAGGCGGCACGAACTTACAGGCAATTATTGACGGCATCGCACGGGGCGCCATCTTTCACACAGAGATTGTCCGGGTGGTGTGCAACAATCCCGGCGCCCGCGCCCTTGAGAGGGCGGAAGCGGCGGGGATTGACAGCGTGTGTGTATCGCCGAAAGACTACAGTGACAGGGAATTGTTTGAGGCGGCGCTGATCCGCACGGTGGATGAGGTATCGCCGGATCTGGTCGTACTGGCGGGCTTTATGGTGAAGGTGCCGGCAGAGCTGATCAGAAAGTATGTACATCGGATTATCAACGTACACCCTTCCCTTATCCCGGCTTTCTGCGGCACGGGCTATTACGGGCTGCGGGTGCATGAGGCGGCGCTTGCGCGCGGCGTGAAGATCACCGGCGCCACAGTGCATTTTGTGGATGACGGCATGGATACGGGACCGATCATCATGCAGAAAGCGGTGGAGGTGCATGAGGGCGACACGCCGGAGACCTTGCAGAAGAGAGTGATGCAGGAGGCAGAGTGGGTGATTCTGCCATGGTGCATCAATCTGATCGCGGCAGGGCAGGTGAAGGTGGAGAACGGAAAGGTAACAGTTTCAGAATAAAGAAGGGGACAGGAAACCATGAAAATTTTGATTGTGGGAAGCGGCGGCAGGGAACACGCCATCGCTGCGGCTGTGGCGAAGAGTCCGAGGGCGGATCAGATTTACTGTGCGCCCGGCAACGCGGGCATCGGACAGATCGCGGAATGCGTGCCCATCGGCGCCATGGAATTTGATAAACTGGTGGCTTTTGCGAAGGAGAAAGCCATTGATCTGACCATCGTGGGTATGGACGATCCGCTGGTGGGCGGTCTTGTGGACAAGATGGAGGCAGCGGGTCTCAGGGTCTTCGGCCCCCGGAAAAACGCGGCGATTCTGGAGGGCAGCAAGGCGTTCTCCAAGGATCTGATGAAAAAGTACAACATCCCCACGGCGGCTTACGAGAACTTTGATGATCCGCAGAAGGCGCTTGCCTATCTGGAGACGGCGAAGATGCCGGTGGTGTTAAAGGCGGACGGACTGGCGCTGGGCAAGGGCGTGCTCATCTGCGAGACGCTTGCTGACGCGCGGGAAGGTGTGCGCACCATCATGGAGGATAAGAAATTCGGCGCCGCGGGCAACCGCATGGTGATCGAGGAATTTATGACGGGACGCGAGGTTTCCGTGCTTTCTTTCGTGGACGGAAAGACAATTAAAATCATGTCCTCGGCGCAGGATCACAAGCGTGCGCTGGACGGCGACCAGGGACTGAATACCGGCGGTATGGGTACGTTTTCGCCAAGCCCTTTCTATACAAAAGAGGTGGACACGTTCTGCCATAAATATATCTATCAGGCGACTGTGGACGCCATGGCGGCGGAGGGCAGACCGTTCAAAGGCGTAATTTTCTTCGGGCTGATGCTGACGGAAAAAGGACCGAAGGTGCTTGAGTACAATGCCCGTTTCGGGGATCCCGAGGCGCAGGTGGTGCTGCCCCGCATGAAAAACGATATGATTGACGTGGTGGAGGCGTGTATTGACGGGACGCTTGACCAGATCGACCTTTCCTTTGAGGACAACGCGGCGGTGTGCGTGATTCTGGCGTCGGAAGGATATCCCGTTTCCTACGAGAAGGGATTTGAGATTACGGGGCTTGCCAACTTTGACGATAAGGACGGGTATTATTGTTTCCACGCGGGCACCCGTCTGGATAATGACAAGATTGTCACAAATGGCGGCAGAGTGCTCGGCGTCACGGCAAAAGGGGCGACGTTAAAGGAGGCGCGGGCGAACGCTTACGAGGCGACTCAGTGGGTGCATTTTGACCACCAGTATATGCGGCACGACATAGGGAAGGCGATCGATGAGGCGTAAATGGCTGGGTACCCGTGAAAACGGGATCAAGCGATAGAAAAGTAAAAGGGAGTGAGAAAATGAGCAGGGAAGAACGAATTGAGATGCTCAAAAAGGAGTTTACGGAGATCAACACTTATAACAGACCCACCTACTGTTCCGAGTGCGGCGGCGTTATGGTCTTTAAGGGTCTGGGGGAATACCAGTGCGAGAAATGCGGCTTTATGGATTATGACGACTACGGAAAGGCGCGCAATTATGTGGAGCGGCATTCGGGCGCCAATGCGGCGGAGGTCGCAAAGGCTACCGGGGTGTCGCAAAAATCCATAAGGGATATGCTGAAGGAAGGTAAGCTTGAGATCGCGCAGAATTCCGTTATTTTCCTGAAATGTGAGATTTGCGGCTCAATGATCCGCAGCGGCAAGTATTGCCAGAAATGTGAGGCGACCTACCACAAGGATCTGGAGGAGATGGCAAGAAAAGCGAGACACGGCGGCGATACGTTTGGCTACAGTACCGAGCGGCGCAAGGGTGAGGACGGCGCGAAGCGATTTACGAGAGAATAGCAGGACTTGGCAGATTACTGGCAGAGGAGAGAAAAATGAAATTACGAAAGAGCGAGCAGGTAAGAGGAAGACAGATACATGTATGGAAGGCAGCGGCAGTTTTTTGTGCGGCAGTTCTTCTTGCGTGGTGTAATCCGATGGTGAGTCTGGCGGAGGCGACAGGCACCGTGCTGCCCAACTCAGTCAATATCAGAAAACAGCCCGATCAGGAGAGCGAGGTGATCGGCAGTTCCACTGTCGGTAAAGAAATCAGTATCCGGGGCAAGGCGGAAGTCTCCGGGATCACATGGTATCAGGTATATATAGACGCAAACACCATGGGCTATGTCCGCGCCGACATGATCGAGAAAAAGGGTGACGGAGATATTCCCACGGTGACCGTGGCGGCGGAAAGCCAGACGGCGCAGGCATCGGAAGACGGCGCGGATACGCAGGAACCGGCGGCGGGCGGTACGGGCGGCGCGCAGGTGGAGGCGCAGGAGGCGGTGGATCTCCAGTATGCCAGCACCAACGTGCAGGCGAAGGTGCGTCCCGATCCCTCCACTTCCAATAACCCGGTGGACTCCCTGACGCCCGGCACGCAGGTGGTGGTGAGCGGAAAATCTGAGGGAAGCGACAGTAAGACATGGTATTATGTGACTTTTACCGGGTCAAACGGTTCTGAGAAGACGGGCTATATCCGTTCCGATCTGCTGGACATGGGAGAGATGCTGCCTGTGGAGGAGGAGCCGGAAGAAGAGCCTGCTGAGGAGCCGGAAGAGCCGGTTTCCACACCGCGAAACGACTATGAACTGAAAATCGAGACCAGTTCCGACGGGGAAGAAGTGTGGTATATTTATGATAATGTGACAGGACAGAAGCAGAAGCTTGTGCCGCTTCTGGAATCGTCCTACTCCCAGACGCTGGATGACGGGGATGACACGAAGTCTATGGTGAAGCAGCGGATTGTGATCGTTGTGCTTGCCGTGCTTCTGGCAATTCTGGCGATCGTGACAGTCATTATGGCGTTCAAGCTGCGCGACGCCTACTATGAGGATTATGAGGACGACGAGGACGAAGATGCGTCCGACGAACGGCAGACGGCAAGGCGCGCTGCGGACAGAGAGAGGGAGACGGGACGCAGGGCGGCTGCGGGCAGAGAAAGAGAGGCAGGGCGCAGGGCGCCGGCGGACGAGGAGCGCAGACCGCGCAGAAGAGAGGAAGCCGGGGCGGATATGCCGGAGCGCAGACGGCGCGAGCGGGAAGTGACCTACCGGGAAGAGCCGGATACGGAAGAAGCGGTCAGACCGGCAAGGACGCGCAAGGCAAAGAATTTCCTTCTGGATGACGATGAGTTTGAATTTGAATTTTTAAATATGGACGATAAGGATCTGAAATAACTATGTTTATCGAGATAGATTTTAACAGCGATCAGGCAATTTATATGCAGCTTAGAGATCAGATCATTATGGGGATCGCCTCTTCCCGGTTTCAGGAGGGAGATATGCTCCCCTCCGTCAGACAGCTTGCGGACTCCATCGGCATCAACATGCATACGGTCAACAAAGCTTACACCGTTTTGAAGCAGGAGGGCTATGTGAAAGTGGACCGCAGACGGGGTGTGATGGTGGCTGTGGACATTGACAGGATGCGCGCCATCGAGGAGATCAGGGAGGATTTGATGGTCACGCTGGCAAAGGCAAGCTGTAAGAATATTTCCGGGGAAGAAGTGCATGCTCTTATAGACGAGATCTATGAGGAATATGGGAAAGGAATGAGAGAGTAAATGCAGCCACAATTTACGGATAAGGCGAAGACGGCTCTGATCTTAGCGGAGAGGGCGGCGAGAAGCTTACGGCAGAGTTATGTGGGAAGCGAGCATATCCTGTTGGGACTTTTACGGGAGAATACTGGCGTTGCGGCGACCGTGCTTTTGAATAACGGCGTGGACGTGGTGCGGCTGAAAGAGATGATAAAGGATCTGATCGTGCCGGAAACCTCCGTGCTGATTGCGGAGCGGGACGGGTACTCCCCCCGCGCGCAGGCGATTCTGGAGGAGGCGCACAGGCAGGCAGACAGGTTTGGCAGCGAGAAAACGGGGACGGAGCACATCCTTCTGGCGCTTCTGAAGGAGGGGGAGAATGTAGCGGTCCGGCTTCTGAACACCATGGGTATTTCGGTGCAGAAACTTTATGTGGATGTGCTGGTGGCAATGGGCGAGGACGGCGCCCTCTACAAAGAAGATTTAGGCAGAAAGCAGAATAAGAAAAAGGGAAACACTTCCACCCTTGACCATTACAGCAGGGATCTGACGGCGCTTGCCAGAGAGGGAAAGCTGGACCCGGTAATCGGCAGGGAGGAGGAGATCACAAGAGTGGTGCAGATTCTTTCCCGCCGCACGAAAAACAATCCCTGTCTGGTGGGAGAGCCGGGCGTGGGCAAGACGGCGGTGGTGGAAGGGCTTGCGACGAGAATTGTGACAGGGGACGTCCCCTTTACGGTGCAGAATAAGAGACTCTTGACGCTGGACCTCTCGGGCATGGTAGCGGGCAGCAAGTACCGCGGCGAGTTCGAGGAACGGATCAAGAAAGTCATCAAGGAAGTGATCGAGGACGGCAACATCATCCTGTTTCTGGATGAGATGCACACTATCATCGGCGCGGGCGGCGCGGAGGGTGCGATCGACGCCTCCAATATTTTAAAACCCTCCCTCGCAAGGGGTGAAATCCAGTTGATCGGCGCAACCACCATCGCGGAGTACCGCAAGTATGTGGAGAAGGACGCGGCGTTAGAACGGCGTTTCCATCCGGTGACGGTGGAGGAGCCAAGCATTGAGGAGACAGAGAACATTCTGCGGGGCATTGCCCACAAGTACGAGGAGCATCACCGGGTGACTATCACGCCGGAGGCGATTACGGCGGCGGTTGCGCTGTCGGCGCGCTACATCAATGACAGGAATCTGCCGGATAAGGCGATCGACCTGATCGACGAGGCTTCGGCGGCGGTGCGGCTGCATGTGACGAAACAGCCGGATAAACTGCAGGAACTGTCGGATGAGATCGATAAGATCGACTTACAGATCGAGCGGTCGATCCGCATGGAGGCGTTCACGCAGGCGGCGGAACTGAAGAAAAAGCAGGAGAGCTGCATCAGAAAATATGAGCGCATGGTGAAACGGCTGGAGCAGGAAGACTTGAACCGCGCCTATGTGGTTGGTGAGAACGAGATCGCGGAGGTGGTGGCGCTCTGGACGAAGATCCCCGTAAAGAAACTGGCGGAGAAGGAGAGCGAGCGGCTGCTGAAACTGGAGTCCATTCTCCATAAGAGGGTGATCGGACAGGAAGAGGCGGTCGTGGCGGTGGCGAAGGCGATGCGCCGCGGCAGGGTCGGACTGCAGGATCCAAACCGGCCGATCGGGTCATTCCTCTTTCTGGGACCTACGGGCGTGGGAAAGACAGAACTGTCGAAGGCGCTTGCCGAAGCCATGTTCGGTTCGGAAAACGCACTGATCCGTGTGGATATGTCGGAGTACATGGAGGGGCACTCGGTGTCCAAGATGATCGGGTCGCCGCCGGGCTATGTGGGTTTTGAGGAGGGGGGACAGCTCTCCGAGAAGATCCGCAGGAATCCCTATTCCGTGGTGCTCTTTGACGAGATAGAAAAGGCGCACCCGGATGTGTTTAACGTCCTCCTGCAGGTGTTGGACGACGGGCATATCACCGACTCCAAGGGGCGGAAAGTGAGCTTTAAAAATACCATCCTGATCATGACCTCGAACGCCGGTGCGCAGCGCATCATCGACCCGAAAAATCTGGGATTCGGCGCGGCGGAGACGGAGAAGCAGAGTTATGATAAAATGAAAGGCAAGGTCATGGAGGAGGTCAAGCGCCTCTTCAAGCCGGAGTTTATCAACCGAATCGACGAGATCATGGTATTCCATCCGCTGAACAGGGACGACATGAAGGCGATCGTCACATTGCTCTCCAAAACATTGTCGAAGCGGTGTAAAGAGCAGATGGATATCGAGCTTTCGGTCGGTTCCGCGGTGAAGGAGTATCTGGTCGAGAAGCACATGGACGTCAAAATGGGCGCCAGACCCATGAAACGGGCGATCCAGTCGGAGATCGAGGACGCGCTGGCGGAGGAGATTCTGGCAGGAAAAGTGAAGAGCGGCGACAAGGTTTCTGTGGGACTGAAGAATAAGAAAATAACCTTCACGGTAAAACCTGTGCAAGGTTAGTGTATAACAAAGAGACATTAGGAGGAAAGAGCGATGGCTGTAGTAGAGGAGCTGCTGCGCGCAGAGAGTGACAGGACGATCAGCTTTGGCAATCACAAGCTGGCGGCAAAGGCAAAGCTGGAGGATTATGAGCACGGTGGTAATCTTTATAAGGTAAAGACCTTTAAGGAACTGACGAAGCTTGAGAAGAACGGCATGTTTGCCTATGAATCGGAGCCGGGCACCAGTGTGAACCGTTTCGAGGAGACGGAGAACGGGATTACTTTCACGGTGGAGGGCGACGAGGACGCGCAGATCACAGTGGGACTTGAGGAAGACACGGTTTATAAGGTGTATGTGGACGGCGCAAACATAGGAGAGATGAAGACGAACCTGAGCGGAAAGCTGAGTATCAGCGTGGAGCTCGCCAGCGTCAAAGCGGTGGAAGTAAAGATCGTCAAGTAGGCGGTCGGAGCGGGAATTTTTGGGGTTTTCGGCTGACATATCATGTCTGGCGTGAAAACCCCTCTTTTAGTATATGGAAGGTAATTGCGAAACGCATAAAGGAGAGGAAACAGCAATGGCAAAGGGGAAATCGACCGTATTTTTCTGTCAGAACTGCGGATATGAATCTTCCAAGTGGCTGGGACAGTGCCCCGGCTGCAGGGAGTGGAACACCATGGTGGAGGAGCCGGCAGCCGGAAAGAGAAGCGGCGGTGCATCCGGCGGCGTGCCCGGGAGAAGTGCGGCAGCGCCTGTGAGCATGAAGCAGGTGGACCTGCGGGAGGGAGAGCGCATGACCACGCATATCGCCGAGCTTGACCGGGTGCTGGGCGGCGGGATTGTGCCGGGATCGCTGACGCTGGTGGGCGGCGATCCCGGCATCGGCAAGTCTACCCTTCTTTTGCAGGTGTGCAGGCATATGGCGGCGGACGGCAGAAAACTTCTCTATATATCGGGCGAGGAATCCCTGCAGCAGATCAAGATGCGCGCCAACCGGCTCGGGGAGTTTTCGGAGCAGCTTCTTCTTTTGTGCGAGACGAATCTGGAGATTGTGGAACAGACCATACGGAAACAACAGCCCGCGGTGGCAGTCATCGATTCCATCCAGACGATGTTCCGGGAAGAAATATCTTCCGCGCCGGGGAGCGTCTCTCAGGTGAGGGAGTCCACAAATGTGCTGATGCAGCTGGCAAAGGGAATGGGCGTTTCCATTATGATTGTGGGGCATGTGACCAAGGAGGGAACCGTGGCGGGCCCGAGGGTTCTGGAGCATATGGTGGACACGGTGCTCTACTTTGAGGGGGACAGGCACGCCTCTTACCGAATTTTGCGGGGCGTCAAAAACCGTTTCGGCTCCACCAACGAGATCGGCGTGTTTGAGATGAAGGAAGAGGGACTTGTGGAGGTGGAGAACGCCTCCGAGTTCATGCTGAGCGGAAAGCCGGAGGGCGCCAGCGGTTCCGTGGTGTCCTGTTCCATGGAGGGCACCAGACCGATCTTGCTGGAAATTCAGGCGCTCGTCTGTCACAGCAATTTTGGCATACCGAGACGACAGGCGACCGGCATGGATTTAAACCGGCTGAATCTTCTGATGGCTGTTCTGGAGAAACGTCTGAATCTGCAGATGTCGGACTGCGACGCCTATGTAAATCTGGCGGGCGGTATGCGGATCGTGGAGCCTGCCATTGATCTGGGGGTGGCAATGGCGGCGGCGTCCAGCTTTAAGAACCGTGCCATCGACGACAGAACCATTGCGTTCGGGGAGATCGGCTTGAGCGGGGAGGTGCGCGGCGTCTCGCAGGCTTCCCAGCGCGTGGCGGAGGCGGCGAAACTGGGCTTTACCACGTGCATTCTTCCGGCGGTCAACGCAGAGCAGATCAAGGCGAAAGAGGGGATCCGGGTGATCGGCGTCAGGACTGTGCGGGACGCGATCGACTTGATTTAAGACCGTTTATGTGGTACGATAACTTGGGTTTTGACTGTTCGGCAGAGAATGACGGCAGATAAAGTAACAGGGAAACGGATAAGATCTGACAAAGGAGTCAGTATGGATAAGAGAAAGCGCGGCTTTCGGGGCAGCATACCTCTTCTGATTTTGGAAATTTGTGTTCTGCTTATCGCCATCGGTGTGATGAATGTGGTGGTCACGATGACAAGCGAGGTGAACCACAAGAATATCGACGAGGCAAAAATCCGCATAAACGAGGAGATCGTCAGGAAAAAGACCACGGATGTGAAGCAGACGGAGAAAAAAGAGGAGGAAAAGAAGAAGGGTTACCGGAATATTGCGCTCTTTGGCGTGGACGCAAGGGACGGCGAACTTGGCAGGGGCACGAGAAGCGATACCATTATCATTGCCAGCATTAATCAGGACACACAGGAGATTAAGCTGGTTTCCGTGTTCCGGGACACGTATCTGAATCTGGGCAACGATTCCTACAATAAATGCAATACGGCATATGCGCAGGGCGGGCCGGAGCAGGCGATCAATATGCTCAACATGAATCTGGATCTGGATATCACGGACTATGTGACAATCGGCTTTTCGGGACTGATCGACGCGGTGGATGCGCTGGGCGGTGTGGAGATCGAGATTACCGACTCGGAAATTTCGCATCTGAACAATTATCAGCTCTGTATGGCGGAGGAGCTGGGCGTGGATTACATCCCGGTAAGGCAAAGCGGCAGACAGCTTCTAAACGGGATGCAGGCTACTGCCTACTGCCGGATCCGCTACACGAGGGGCGATGATTTCAGAAGGGCGGAAAGGCAGAGGGACGTGCTCCGCGCCATGATGGACAAGGCGGGCGGCGCTTCGGTCAGTACGTTGACCGAAATGGTTAACGCTGTTCTCCCGCAGGTGGAAACCTCTCTGGATGTGGATGAGATTTTGAGCGTTCTCGGAAGTGTGGCAGGTTACAATATGGTGGAGAGCGACGGCTTTCCCTTTGAGGGAGGAAGGGCCGGCGCCAATGTGGGAAGCAAGGGGAGCTGCGTGATTCCGAACGATCTGGAGGAGAATGTAAGGCAGCTTCATCACATGCTCTATCCCGAGGAGGGGTATGCGCCTTCCACGCGGGTAAGACAGATCGATGAGGAAATCAAAGCGCAGACAAGTGAGTATATACAATAACAGTTCAGCCAGAGCATAATCAGACGGACAAGAACGGAAACAGGTCATTATGAAAAAACTGCTTATCTATTTAAAGGATTATAAAAAGGAGACGGTTTTTGCGCCCCTCTTTAAAATGCTGGAGGCTACCTTCGAGCTGTTTGTGCCTCTCGTGATGGCGGCGATCATTGACAGGGGTATCGGGCAGGCGGACACAGGATATGTGCTGAAAATGGGCGGCATTCTCGTGGCGCTCGGACTGATCGGGCTGCTCTGCTCCATCACGGCGCAGTATTTTGCGGCGAAAGCGGCGGTTGGCTTTTCCACCGGGTTAAAGCACGCGCTGTTTGACCATATCCAGAGCCTTTCCTTTACGGAGATCGATACGCTCGGCACCTCGACGCTGATCACGCGCATGACCTCCGATGTGAATCAGGTGCAGAACGGGGTCAATATGGTGCTGCGGCTGTTTCTGCGCTCGCCCTTTATCGTCTTCGGCGCGATGATCATGGCGTTTACGATCGACGGCAAGGCGGCGATGATTTTTGTGGTGACGATCCCGCTTCTGGCGGTGGTGGTATTCGGGATCATGGCGCTCACCATGCCCATGTATAAAAAGGTGCAGGCGGGTCTGGACGCCGTGCTCGGCGCGACGAGGGAAAATCTGACGGGTGCGAGGGTGATCCGGGCTTTCCATAAAGAGGAAGAAGAGACGGAGCGGTTTGAGGAGAAAAACGATGTTTTGACCCATTTGCAGCTTGTGGTGGGTAGAATATCGGCATTGACCAATCCAGTCACATACATTATCATCAATGCGGCGACCATCCTCCTGCTTTACACGGGCGCGGTGCGCGTGGACAACGGCAGCATTACACAGGGCGAGGTGGTGGCGCTCGTCAATTATATGTCACAGATTCTGGTGGAGCTGATTAAGCTGGCAAATCTGATCATCACGATCACCAAGGCGCTTGCATGTGCCAACCGGATCGAGGCGGTGTTTGAGGTGGAGTCCTCCATGGCGTGGCGGGATGGGGCGAGCGTGGAAGGCGCTGCGGCGGAAGAAAAGCGGTTGACCGAACTGGATAATGCGGCGGCTGGGGATAACCGGACGGGGAAGAACCATGGTGAACACACGGATTTTGCCGTGGTGTTCGACCATGTCCATCTGACATACAAAGGCGCCGGCGCGGAGTCCCTGAGCGATATCCATATACAGGTGCCGAAGGGGCAGACGGTGGGCATCATAGGCGGCACAGGCTCCGGCAAGTCTTCTCTGGTAAATATGATTCCCCGGTTTTATGACGCCACGGCGGGTACGGTGCGCGTGGACGGGCGGGACGTAAAGACTTATGGCATGGAGGAACTGCGGGAAAAGATCGGGATCGTCCTGCAGAAGGCGGTCCTTTTCCGGGGCACGATCCGGGATAACCTGCTCTGGGGAAATGGCTCCGCCACAGATGAGGAGCTGTGGGAGGCGCTTAGGCTGGCGCAGGCAAAGGAGTTTGTGGAGACGAAAGAGGGGCGTCTGGATGCGCCTGTGGCGCAGGAGGGACGCAATCTTTCCGGCGGACAGAGACAGCGGCTCACCATTGCGAGGGCATTGGTGGCAAAGCCCGAGATACTGATTCTGGATGACAGCGCGTCGGCGCTTGACTACGCCACGGACGCGGCGCTTCGCAGGGCGCTTAAGGAGCTGCCCGGGGAGCCGACGGTGTTTATCGTGTCACAGCGCGCCTCCTCCATCCGCCATGCGGACCAGATCATCGTGCTGGAGGACGGCGAGATGGCGGGATGCGGCACACACGAGGAACTGCTGGCGGACTGCGAGGTCTATCAGGAGATTTATTACTCTCAGTTCGAGAGACAGGCGGACGGAGGTCGATAGGATGGGACAGAGAGAGACATTTCGGCGGGTTTTGCACTATATCAGAAAATACTGGCTGTATCTGACGGCGTCCATCGTGATGGCGACCGTGACGGTGGCGCTGACCTTGTATTTCCCGATATTGACCGGTAGAGTCATTGATCTGGTGCTCGGACCGGGGCAGGTGGATTTCGGCGGTGTGTTTGCCATTCTGAAGCTGATGGCAGTCATTGCCGTAGCGACCGGGCTGGCACAGTGGGTTATGAATGTGTGCAACAACAAAATGACCTACCGCATTGTGCAGGACATCCGCAACGAAGCCTTCCAAAAAATAGAGATTCTGCCTTTGAAATATATCGACGCGCATTCCTACGGCGAGGTGGTGAGCCGGGTGATCGCGGATGTGGACCAGTTTGCGGACGGTCTGCTCATGGGCTTTACGCAGTTTTTCACCGGCGTCATTACGATTCTGGGGACATTGGGCTTTATGCTCAGTGTCAATGTCGCCGTCACGGGTGTCGTTGTACTGGTGACACCATTGTCGTTTTTTGTCGCAGGCTTTATCGCAAAGAAAACGTTCACCATGTTCCATCTGCAGTCGGAGACGAGAGGGGAGCAGACCGCGCTGATCGAGGAGATGGTCGGGAACCAGAAGGTGGTGCAGGCGTTTTCCCATGAGGACGAGGCGCTTGATGCGTTTGACGAGATTAACGGCAGACTGCAGGACTGCTCCCTGCGCGCCATCTTTTTCTCGTCCCTGACCAATCCGTCCACCCGCTTCGTGAACAATCTGGTGTACGCGGGCGTGGCGGTTGTGGGCGCGGTATATGCCGTTCGCGGCGGGATCAGCGTGGGACAGTTGTCCTGTTTCCTCTCCTACGCGAACCAGTACACGAAGCCTTTCAACGAAATTTCCGGCGTGGTGACGGAACTGCAGAATGCGCTGGCATGTGCGGCGCGGATTTTTGCGCTGATTGAGGAAGAGCCGCAGACGCCGGAGCCGGAGAACGCAAAGACACTGAAGGACGTGGCGGGGCGCGTGGAACTTTCCCATGTGGACTTTTCCTACGTGCCGGATAAAAAGCTGATTACGGACCTGAATCTGGCGGTGAAGCCGGGACAGAGGGTGGCGATCGTAGGGCCTACGGGCTGCGGTAAGACCACGGTGATCAATCTGCTGATGCGGTTTTATGATGTGAACAGCGGGAAAATCTGCGTGGACGGCGCGGATATCCGTGAAGTGACGAGAAAGAGCCTGCGTGAAAATTACGGGATGGTGCTGCAGGAGACATGGTTAAAGGCGGGGACGATCCGCGACAATATCGTGATGGGCAGACCCGGTGCCACGGAGGAAGAGGTGATCGCCGCCGCGAAGGCGTCCCATGCACACAGCTTTATCAAGCGGCTTTCCAAAGGCTATGATACGGTGATCGGGGAGGACGGGGGCAGCCTTTCCCAAGGGCAGAAACAGCTTCTGTGCATTACCAGAGTCATGCTCTGTCTGCCGCCCATGCTGATTCTGGACGAGGCAACTTCCTCCATAGATACGCGCACGGAAATACGGATCCAGAAAGCGTTTGCCACTATGATGCAGGGAAGAACAAGCTTTATCGTGGCGCACAGGCTTTCCACCATCAGGGAGGCGGATGTGATTCTTGTTATGAAAGACGGGAACATTATCGAGCAGGGAAACCATGAGACATTGCTTCAGAAAAAGGGATTTTACGCAAAGCTTTATGAAAGTCAGTTCGCCGTGTAGTTCAGTTCGGGACTTGGCACTTGCTGCAAAGTCCTAAACTGAACTGTTATAGTAGGAGCCGTCCTTGTTGTAGTCCATAGACTCGGAGCGGATATCCGTGATCCTGCCGTTTTCCCACTCAAAGACGAGATACTGGTAGACGATCGTGTGGTGTTCCAGATATGCCTCATCGGTCAGATAGGAGAGGAGATCGTCCTTTTCGATTTCGTTATTTTCGCAGAAAGTGTCGATATCCACGGCGGCGCCGTCCACAAAGAAGGAGGGCAGGACCGTGGTCAGGGACGTGTCAAAGGGAATTTCTTCCACGGCGAGATACTGGTAATCGCCGCCGTTCACGGAGGAGAGCATGTCGTAGTCCTTGTAGGCAGCTAAAAAGACGTCTGCGCCGTCCCCGATTTTCACACCGCGTATGGTCTGCGCCGTCTCCGCGTCCAGATCGTAGTCGGTAGCGGACAGGAGCGGTTTTTCTTCGCCGCAGGCGCCAAGAAGCGCGAGGGAAAACGTCAGTATCAGGCAGGCAGCGATTTTTTTCATGGGAATCCTCTTTCTGTAAATAATTGTACGGAAAAACCCGCGAGCAGCAACTCACGGGTCATAATAACAGGGGCAGTAGGAATCGAACCCACATCGATGGTTTTGGAGACCACTGTTCTACCTTTGAACTATGCCCCTTTAACGTGCGGCACAAAGAAAACCGCCGACAATTATTATAACATAGGCGTGGAGAGAGCGCAAGTCAGATTTTTACGAATTTTCATTTTATGCAGGGATGCAAATATATTTGAAAGGATGAATAGGATGTTAGAACAGGCGGGAACCATGTTTGACAACATGGAGGCGATGATGGATCGCATGAAGAAAAAGGCTTACAAGGAGCGGATGGCGCAGTTTCGGGAAAAGAACGAGGCGGTTCTCTCACAGATGACAGACTTTGTGGAGCAGGCGGAAGAACAGAGGCGTGACGAAGCGGCAGCGCAGGTGGCGAAGGCGCTGGCGGACGCGGTGGAAACACGCTTTGCCAAGCGGGGAAAGATCGGGCGCAGAAGCCAGATGGATATCAATCTGTTTATGATTTATTTTGTCTTTCCGGCGATTCTTCTGACCCAGAGCGAGTACGCCGGTCTGCTTGCGGACGCGGTCCGGGACGAGTGGAGAGGGCGCTTCCGGGACAGCGCGCAGCTCAACTACACGACGTATGAAGAAATCTACAGTACCTTTCAGGAGAAGTTTCTGGGGCTGTTTTAAGTGTTTCGGCGGCAGGCTCAGACAGATTTTCGTACCGCATTGTCATAAAAGCGGAAATAATCCGGGCGGTGGCGGGACTGCGTGTATTGAAACATCACGCCGTCGCTGTTTGTGGTTCAAAACTTGAGGAAAATCCGCCCATTTTTATTCTCATATAGCCGTTTCCGTAACAGATCACAGTTCTTCCAGTATCATAAAATCCCAGCGTGAGAGGGAGAGACGGTCGCCGTCCTTGACTATAACAGTCGATTCCCCGCTCGGAGCCGTGTTTGCAGATGTCGCAGCATTGTCGCTGCGGGAAGCATTGTCTCCGCGGTCTGGCACTTCCTGCCCGGAAAGCAGCACACGGGCGTCTTTGCCGCGGTAGACGGTCTTCTGCGGTTTTTCGGAATAATTAAAATAGTAAGTGATTTCTTTTTGCAGGTCGTTTGTTCCCCGTCTGATAATCAGTGGATAAGCGGCTTCTTCTCCGGCAATGTCCGCCTTTTCACAGAGAAAACCGAGCAGTTTTTTCAGCACGTCCGCATCCGTGTAGCAGCCCAGATAGGCGGCATAGCCTTGTCCGAATCGGTTTCCCGTGAGGGCGGCATGACTGCCCCAGTGGGGATGGTCGTAGAGAGCCAGCGGTTCCGCGGCGCCGGGGAGGAGGAGCTCCATCCAGCTGTGGACACAGGGATCTGCTTCCTGCGGTTCCCATCCCGGCGCGAAGTGAGGGTTGACTGGTTTGGTCATATCTGCCGCGGGGGATGCGTTCCGTGTTTCTGCCGCCGTGTGCAAAGCGTCTTTTCCGTTCGACCCGGATTTTTCGGTATTGGTTTTAAGCCCCACCCGCACGGCATCCGTGAACTGGTCGTAGGTCATGCCGAAAACGTCGGTCAGACCGTGGGGCAGATCGTCGTGATAAATTTTGAGCATTCTGTCCGCCACCGCTGTCCTGAAGGTGGAGAGCAGGACGCCGCCTGCGTGCACGTAGTCTCTCAGCGCGTCCGTCAGCGCATCGGAGACGCTGTAGAGGGCAGGGGTAATCAGCATCTTGTATTGACTAAAAGAGTTGACATCATCCTCCGCCGAGAGGATATCACATTCCACGTTCATTTCGTAGAGGGCGTCGAAAACCCAGCGGAAAACGTCATTGTAAGCCGGACCGTCCTTGATCGGAAACCATTGCAGGGCGTCCAGAGAGACATTGTCCAGAAGGATTGCGACAGGACAGTGTTTTTTTAAATTGACCAAATGGGTACTATACTTGGCAAACTCTGCGCCGATGCAACATGTTTCCCGGTAAGTGGCGTTTTCCTTCAGATTGTGGCTGAGGACGCCCTTCCAGTAGGATTCAATGGCGTTGTGTATGGAGTGCCAGTGCCAGTATTCCACACAGTTCGCGCCGTTTGCAAGGTGGCTGAATGCCTGCAGGCGGAGCTGTCCGGGGTAGGGGAGCCAGCCGTGGTTGCCCTGCGCCTCGGTCTCCAGAACGAGGTAGTTGTCCTTCTTTAAGGAGCGGGCGATGGCGCCGCCGAAAGCGATTTCTTTGCCGGTCAGATCCTGTGCGGAGGGGTGGTAGATATCACAGCCCGCTACGGTGAGGGGTGCGGCGGCTTCCCACTGGTCAACCTCCGGCTGTAAACCGAAGGAGTAACCCCGCCAGTCATAGTCAAAATTCTGTGTGATAAACTGATCCGGGCGGGCGTATTCCTGCACGATGGCACATTGCCACGCGAGAAACTCCGACACGAGTTTTTGCTGGAATTTATGATATGTCGCGCCGAGGCTTGCGTTGATGGTGCCGCGCACGTCGGGGAAATCCTCCCACGCGTCGATGCGGTTGCTCCAGTAATCAAGCCCCCAAGCCTGATTTAAGCGGGAAAGGTCGTCGTCAAAAAGCCCGCGCACATATGCCACAAACTTTTTCTGGGCGTAGGCAGAGCAGGTGTCGTAGGATTTGGTCTCGTTGTCGAGCTGGAAACCGATCACATGGTCGTAGGGCTGCACTTCCTCCATCAGCCTGCGGATGATGCGCTCCGCATATTTTAAGTACATGGGATGGGCAATATCCATATTCTGCCTGTGCCCGTAACGCCCCGGCCCGTCGTGGGTTTCGGTGATGATATCCGGGTATTTGCGGGCAAGCCATGCGGGCACCGCGTAGGTGGGGGTGCCCACGATCACTTGAATGCCGTGCTTTTTCGAGCAGGACAGCATCCGGTGGAGATGGGTAAAATCAAAGCCGCCGTCCTGCGGTTCCCACGTGCTCCATGTGGACTCCGCGATGCGGATTACGTTCATACCCGCCTTTTTTATCATTTCCATGTCGGTTTCGATGCGGTCCACGGGAAGGTATTCGTCGTAGTACGCCGCGCCGTAGAGAAGTTTGCGCATTTTCATAGTGAGATCCTTTCTTATCGCAGCATTGCATACTATTTGTGCAATATTTCTGACTTTACTTTAAGATGGCAGCATGGTCTCCAGCCGTTCCACCGCCAGCCGGATGTATTCGCCGAGAGAACTTTCCGCGCATCCCGCAATATAGTGGTTGCAGCGGTTGACGGGAATCAGGATTTTGAAGGCGCTGCTTGCGCCCACGGCGGTGGCGATGGCAGGGGTGATTTCCCCGAGCAGGGCGTTGGCGAAGACAATGCCAACGGGACCGATCACGATATCCGCGTCGGTGACATTGACGAGCGCGGCGTTCTCGCCGGTTGCGCCGAAGTCCGCCCCTGCCTTTAACATGGCGGCGGTGGCGGCGGTGTTGGTGCCGATGGCGTAAAGCTCCAAATCCTTATGTTTTGCCTTGATCTGTTCGATGACGGTCTTGCCGATGCGCCCGCCCTGTCCGTCGATGACGGTGATTTTCATGTGAGATTCCTCCTGATTTTTCGTAAATTTATCGTAACAGTCCGGCTTTCGGCAGAACTGTCACGCGTAGTTACTGTGAAAACGCAATGCACACAAAATGCTTCAGAGTCGCATTTATAAAATAGATATCAATAGTGTACCATAAGTGCATAACGTATAAAATAAAAAAATTTCCTTATAATACCCTTTATCAAAGGATCGCGTTGCGATCATTGAGAGAATGCTTCGCATTCTCTGCACGAACAAAAGTGGTGAAAAACGGGAGAAGTTATGTCAGCTAATAGTGTGACCATTTATCTGAAAGTGGAACAGAACGTGGAGGTGCAGAAGCCGGAGGTGAGCGTCAAGGACATTGCGGCGCTGAGCTGTGCGGACGCCCATGTGCTTGCAAAGGCAAAATCCTTGAAACTGTGGAAGTTTCAGGAAGGGGAGAGCAAGAGACAGGTGATCAGCGTGCTCAAGGTCATTGAGGAGATCGAGCGTGCCTGTCCCGGCGTGAGTGTGGAGAGTCTGGGCGAGGCGGATGTGCTTGTGGAGTGGATCAGTGTGGACAGGCATAAAGGGTTCGTACAGTGGTGCAAGCTTGCTTTTGTGTCGTTAGTCAGCTTTTTCGGGACGGCGTTCACGATCATGGCATTCCACAACGATATCGGGATCAACGAAGTATTTTCCAAGCTCTATGAGATGGTGATGGGTTATCGGGGCGACGGGTACGGGATTCTGGAACTGTCCTACTCGGTAGGGCTGGCGGTGGGTATCATTGTATTCTTTAACCATATCGGCGGCAGGCGGATCACCAAAGACCCGACGCCGATCGAGGTGGAGATGCGGGTTTATGAGGAGGACGTGAACAAAGCGCTCATAGCGACGGCGGACAGGGAGGGAAAGACCATTGATGTTTCTTAGGCAGATACTTCTTTCAGTGATCGGGGCAGGCGCCGGTTTGATCGTTTCGGCGGGCGTGTTTACGGTGCTGATTTCGGTGGGGCTGATCCCGCGGTTTGCGGGGAAAATGCATGTGGCAAAAAAGGTGTTTGTGCTGGAAGAAATGGTTATATTCGGCACGCTGACCGGCAGTTTCTTCAGCGTCTTTGGAGAGTGGGGCATGGTGGGAAGAATGGTGCGGACACATGCGGTTTTCGGGGCGGCGACGGAGGGCGTCTGGAATTTTGCGGGGACGCTTTTTCAGATTGTGTTCGGGCTGTTTGCGGGCATTTTTGTGGGGTGCCTTGCCCTTGCCATCGCGGAGATGTTAAACACGATTCCCGTCTTTGCCAGAAGGATCGGGTTCCGGCACGGGCTGGGGATCGCGATACTTTCCGTGGCGCTTGGAAAGCTGACGGGGAGTGTGATTTATTTTACGCAGCGGGTATTTTTGTAAAAGAAAAGGAGACGACATATCATGGCGCAGAACGAGACAAAAATTCAGGACGAAAAGATGACGCAGCAGGAGAAGGAGCAGGCTTACAGACAGCATGTGGAGCAGACGACGCCGAAATACAGTATGCCGGTGCGCATGGCAAAGGCTTTTGTGGCGGGCGGCATCATCTGTGTGATCGGTCAGTGTATTTTGAACTATGCCACAAACAGCATGGGGCTTGACAAGGAGACGGCAGGTTCGTGGTGTTCCATGCTGCTGGTGCTGGCGAGCGTGCTGCTGACCGGGTTCGGGCTTTACCATAAATGTGTGGAGTGGGGCGGCGCGGGGGCGCTCGTGCCGATCACGGGATTTGCGAACTCCGTGGCTTCGGCGGCGATTGAGTACCAGAAGGAAGGGCAGGTGTTCGGTATCGGCTGTAAAATTTTCACCATCGCCGGGCCGGTGATTCTGTACGGGATCTTCACAAGCTGGGCGCTTGGCGTGGTGTACTGGATCGGGAAATTATTGGGGATTGTGTGAGGGAAGCCCGAACAATCCCTTTTCACGCTTCTGTTTTCTCTTCCAAGGTTTCTTCCATCATTTTATTCCAGAACAGGAATTTCTATCTGGACAATATAATCCTCGATTCGGTCAATCACATTTTCGTTGATTCCCATCTCATAGGAAAATCCGTGGAGCGTCAGATGGCGCTCTTTCGCGTAGGCGAGAATTTCCCGGTAGCGGTCCGGAATGCCGTCCCATGTGCCCTTGTGGAAAGCCCGCAGATACTTGCCGCCGGGCGTGATGTGCAGCCCCGCTTCGTAGTGGAGGAAGGGGATTTCAATAAACAATTTGCAGTAATCGTCAAAGCGGCAGTCCTGCAGACTGGCGACGGGAATCATGGAGCCGTAGGAAGCCTCGTGCAGCCGTCCGAGATGATACTTTTCCGTCTCGGCAGTAATCAGCTCGACCTCCTCCTCAAATGAGGTTTCCCGGGTCACGTCCACGGTGACAAGACAGCGCGCCTCCTTCTCGATGATGCTGATTTCGGATAAATCCATGGTCAGCAGGGTTTCCATGTTTCGGCGGTGTGTGCAGAGGGTTGTGCGCACAGCCTGCAGATGGCTGATCTGTAAATCCAGCGCCCCGATTTTTTCTTCCAGAAGATTTTTCAGGGAATCGGCGGAGCGATTTTGTAAAAACGCCTGTATTTCGCGGACGGAAACGTCCAGTTCCCGCAGCAGCAGGATCGTTTCCAGAACCGGGCTCTGGCGGTAGCTGTAACAGCGGTAGCCGTTTTCGGGGTGGATGGAGACGGGGTGAAACAGCCCGATTTCGTCATACCACATCAGGGTTTTTTTGTTGATGCCGTGCATGGCGGCAAACTGGCCGATTGTGAGAAGTTTGTCTTTCTTATTCATTGTGATACCGTATCCTTTCGGTTCTCCCGGGCGCATCTATGAATGCGGCAGGGGTGATTAACCGTACTATTACTGCATGGTGCGGGTGTAAAACGTAACTTTATCATATCTTATATAGAAAAGGAATACAAGGAAATCCGGCGGACAGGATATGCCGGATTTCCTTGTATTTTGGCGGTAAAGCGGATGTGGCGCTTCAGAACAGAATAGGGTATACTGTGGTTAGGGGACAGACCGTTGTAAACAGTCGGGAACCCATGAAGAGCATAACGGACGGAAAGGAGCGGGACAGGCATGTATACATTTCAGTACCGGGTAGCGGGCATTGACGGGGATTACGCGAATCTGGAGCGCATTGACGCGCCGGAGGAGGGGTATAAGCTGGTGGCACGCGCGCTTTTGCCCCCGGAGATCAAAGAGGGGACGAAGCTTTTATACGAGATGATGCAATATTCCATTCTTGACGAGTAAGCAGCAGAGCAGAGTTATGTAAACTAAATAAATACGAGGATGTGTTTGCGGTATTGCTTTTTGTGAGGTGTTCCCTGTATAATTGAGACAGAAAAGCGCGGGGAGAGGGAACCATGAAAATACCATGCGAATACTGCGGACAGATGATCCCGGAAACGGCGCAGATCTGTCCGCACTGTGGAGCGGCAAACAGGCGCGTGAAAAGAGTTGCCTACGGCGTTCCCACGACAATAGAAGAACTGCGGGCATACTGTCAGCGGCATAATCTGCCGCTTAAAGATATGCGGGTGTTTCTCGGAGAGGACTACCGGGGCGCGAAAGCCTACGGTATTTACCGGGATGAGGCCACCGGCAATTTTATCGTATACAAAAATAAGGCGGACGGCAAACGGGCTGTCCGATATGAGGGCAATGACGAGGCTTACGCGGTCAACGAGCTTTACATGAAGATCAACGAGCGGGTGAGAGAGCAGAAGCGCCATATGGGCGCGAAGGGCACGAAGAGCGTGAACTTGTCCGACGGGATGGCAAGAGCCTTGAAGAGAACCTTTATTTACCAGATGGTCATTTTTGGTCTGGTTATGGTGATACTGCTGGCGGGCTGGTTTGCGGCGGGACCTTCCGGCGGATACTATTCTTATCAGGATACTACTTATTACTATGACACTTCCTGCTGGTATGAGTGGGACGACTACGACGAGGACTGGTCGCCCACGCAGGTGGACAGGGAGCTTGAAAAGAACGCGGATGACTATTACCAGTCGCGCAGCTGGCGCGCCGGATACGAGGTGGGGGATTTCACCGAAACGTCATGGTACAGCGAGAAGGAGTGGGCGAGTGACGACTGGGACTCCGGCTCCGACTGGGATAGCAGCGACAGCTGGGACAGCAGTTACGACGACTGGGATTCCGACTGGTAACAGCGTGAGAAGGGAAACGGATTTGAATAAGACAGAGCATGTGGTGAAGGGGGTAGCCCCCGGTTCCATCGCACAGGAGATGGGGATTGAGGCGGGCGACGTCCTTCTTTCCATTAATGACAACGAAATAGGGGATGTGTTCGATTATCGCTATCTGATGAAGGACGAGTATGTGGAGGCGCTTGTGCGCAAGGCGGACGGCGAGGAGTGGCTTTTGGAGATCGACAAGGACTACGACGAGGATCTGGGCGTGGAGTTTGAGAATGGTCTGATGAGCGACTACCGCTCCTGCAGCAACAAGTGTGTTTTCTGCTTCATTGACCAGATGCCGCCGGGGATGCGGGAAACGCTGTATTTCAAGGACGACGATTCCCGGCTCTCTTTCCTGCAGGGCAATTATATCACGTTGACCAACATGGACGATCGGGACGTGGAGCGCATCATCCAGATGCAGCTTGCGCCCATCAACATTTCGGTGCACACCACGAACCCGGCGCTTAGGTGCAGGATGTTAAACAACCGTTTCGCGGGGGAAAAGCTGCGCTTTCTGGACTGTTTCTACGAGGGGCATGTGGAGATGAACGGGCAGATTGTGTGCTGCAAGGGGATTAACGACGGGGAAGAACTGCGGCGCAGCATGACGGATCTGATGAAATATCTGCCCTTTATGCGGAGTGTGTCTGTGGTGCCCGCGGGGATTACGAAATACCGGGAAGGGCTTTGTCCTCTGGAACTGTTTACCAAGGAGGAGGCGGGAGAGATCATCGACATGATCGAGGCGTACCAGAAAGTCTGTTTTGACCAGTATGGTCTACACTTTGTTCATGCCAGTGATGAATTTTACATGCTGGCGGAGCGGGATTTCCCGGAGGAGGAGCGTTACGACGGGTACATCCAGCTGGAAAACGGCGTGGGCATGATGCGGCTTTTCCGGGAGGAGTTCGCGGAAAAAATGCGGATGATCAAAGATGACCAAGATGGTCAATACAGACTGGCGGAGGGGAACCGGACCATCGCTGTGGCGACGGGCAGACTGGCGTATCCTCTGATACGGGATGCGGCGAAGGAGCTGTGCAGCGTCTGTCCGGGACTTGCCGTGCATGTTTTTCCCATCAGGAACGATTTTTTCGGGGAGATGATCACCGTTGCCGGGCTGGTCACGGGGCAGGATCTGATCGCCCAGTTAAGGGAGCGGCAGCAGGCAGGGGAGAACCTTGGCGACGTCCTGTTCATTCCGTCGAATATGCTGCGCAGCGGAGAGCGGGTCTTTCTGGACGATGTCACCGTGCAGGACGTGGAGCGGGCGCTTGGGATGCCGGTGACGGTGACAGAGCCGGGCGGCGGGGATTTTGTGGAGGCGGCGTTACACCCGGATTACTGCATGGACAGGGAAAACGACGGGGATTCCTTCGTGTATGTGCAGGGGTATGACAGGTGAGTTGTGGGATATTATGTAAACTCTGACGCATCGGCATGTTTGTATTATGTAAACTCAAAGGGAGCAGAAAGGCGGCAGAGCATAGTATAGGATGTACACTAAAAAAGGAGCGGAAAAATGGCGGCTTATACCGTAAAAAGTTTAGATCAACAAGAAATCGGGCATATTTATCAGACTTATATGAGGAAGGATTTCCCGTCCGACGAACTGAAGCCGTTAAGCCATATCACAAGGAGCATGGATGGCGGCTACGGTTTTTCTCTGGGGATTTACGGCGGGGAGGAACTGGTGGGCTATGCCGTTTTCATACTCTGCAAGGAGACACGGTGCGCGCTGCTTGATTATTTTGCGATTCTGCGCGGAAAAAGGGGCGGCGGGCTGGGGCATCAAGCCTTTTCCCTGTTTGTGTCCTACTTTGCGGAAAACCTGCCGGAAGTGGACGGGCTTTATATCGAGTCCGAGCGCATTTCGGCGGCGGCTGATGAAAAACAGCGTCTGACCAGAGAGCGGCGGATTGCGTTTTACCTCTCCTGCGGCTGTGAGATGACGGCGTTGCGGTCGGTTCTTTTCGGCGTGGATTACAGTGTGCTTTACAAACCTGTCGGGGAGCGGGAGCAGAAGGCTTCCCTGACCGCGCTGGACACCCTCTACCAAAAGATGTTTAAGCCGGAACATTACGACCGGTTTGTGAGCCTGTCCGTGATGGAGGAAAGCTAGGAAAATAGCGGCTTTCAACGCCTTCGGAAGCGTATTTTCTCTTGACATTTAGGGGGGGGGGTATGATATAATAAAAACGAAATTGTATACTCTTATACGCAGGAGAAGGAGGATAGGTGGGTATGGAACTGGAAATTCTTAAAAATGAGGAGAAACGGATGAACATGATTATGTTCCTGTTTCTCGTGGCGATCCCCATTGTCGCCGTTGTCTATGTGCTTTTGTTTAACGGCGCGTCCGGGAGGGATGCGATCGCTCTGTTGATGGTGGCGGCGAGTGTGTTGATCAGGGTGTTTGAAAAGAAGCTGGGTTCTTTTGCAAAATATCTTTATATATCGGTTCTTCCGTTTTTCGGTGCGGTGACCCTCGTGGCGGGGACGCCCGGTGTATTCGGAGCCATGGTGGAAGCGTATTTTCTCGTTCTGTTTCTGGCGATTCCCTATTATGATTTATCGGTAATCAAGGTGTGCGCGGGAGTGACTGTTATAGTCAATGCCGTGGCGCTGGTCATTTTCAGACAGGCGTATCTGTGCATGTATACGATGTCGATCTGGTTCTTTATTGTTATGGTGTATATCCTTGCGATTTCCGCGGCTGTTTTCATCGTATTCAGGGCGAGATCCCTGTTTGCAAAGGTGGAGCAGAAGGAAGGGGAGGTGGAGGAGCTTCTGAATAACGTGAGAGGCGCTTTCGAGGGACTGCAGGAGTCCTCCCAGTCCATTTACGATTCCTTACATAGTTTTGAGCAGAGTTCCGCTGAGATCGCGTCGTCCACCGGGGAGATTTCCGCCAGTGTGGAGCAGCAGATCGAGCAGGTGGAGGGCAGTATCCAGATATTCAACGATCTGGACAGCCGGATCGGGGATTCTGAGTCGAGAGTTCTGCAGACGGTTGAAAATGTTAAGAAGCTGGAAGAAAAGAACAATGAAGGCATTGTCGCGATCGAGGAACTTTCCAAAAAGTTCAGTGAGAATATCAAGGCGACACAGGTGGCATCCGAAGGTATGGCTGCGCTGGAGCAGAAGTCCAGTTCCATCGGTGAGATCATAGACAGCATCAGCCAGATTGCGAAACAGACCAATCTGCTCGCGCTGAACGCGGCGATTGAGGCGGCGAGGGCAGGCGAAGCAGGCAGGGGATTTGCAGTAGTTGCGGATGAGATCAATGCGCTGTCCGGCGAATCTGCCACGGCTACGCAGAAGATTGATGCGATCCTTAAGGATATCATCGCTACCATCGGCGATACGAACAAGGTGATTGACCGCAATACCGTGATTGTGCGGGAGTCTAATGAAAAGTTAGACGACACGGTGAAAATTTTTGACACCATGCTGAAGTCGTCCGAGGAAGTCATTGACGAGACGGAAAAACTGAGAGACGGACTGGGCGGTATCGTGGAGATCAAGGAACGGCTGCAGGAGGCGATGCAGCAGGTTGAGAAGATTTCGCAGGTTTCCGTGCAGGGCACGACGGAGATCAGTTCCTCCACAGAGGAGCAGGTGACAGGAGTGGAGACGATCCTTTCCTCCATGGCAAAGGTGCAGTCCGGCATCGACAGACTTGCAAATATTTTGAATCAGGCTTAAAATAATATAAGTTAGGTAACAATTTTGGCATGTCCCGCTTATCGGCGGGACATGTTCGCGTATCGGGGGTTAAAATGAGCGGTAAAAAGACAGTGATCGGCCTGCTGGCACATGTGGATGCAGGGAAGACAACTTTGGCGGAGCGTATGCTCTACATGGCGGGGGAGATCAGAAATCCCGGGCGTGTGGATCATCGGGATACGTTTCTGGATACGGACGCGCAGGAGCGGGACCGGGGCATCACTATTTTTTCCAAGCAGGCGCGTTTTTCATGGAAGGACTGTGAAGTGACGCTTATGGATACGCCGGGGCACGTGGATTTTTCGGCGGAGATGGAGCGGACGCTGCAGGTGTTAGACTGTGCGGTGCTCATTATAAACGGCGCGGACGGGGTGCAGAGCCACACACTGACTTTGTGGAGGCTTCTGGAGCGTTACCGTGTGCCTGTTTTTGTTTTTATCAACAAGATGGACCAGCCGGGGACGGACAGGGCGCATCTGCTTTCGGGGGTGCGGAAGGAGCTGGATGGGCGCTGTGTGTCTTTTGTGTGCCCGGGCGGGGTGCGGTCGGATGAATTTTATGAAAACATAGCGGTCTGCGATGAGACGCTGCTGGAGCGGTATCTGGAGCGGATGGAGCAGGGTGGGACTGACGGACAGGCAGGGACGGGTACGGGGCAGAATGTGGCTGACGGACAGGTACGGCAGCCCACGGTCAGTGATGAGGAGATTGCGTCATTGGTAGAAAATCGGAAACTGTTCCCCTGCTTTTTCGGTTCCGCCCTGCACGGAGACGGTGTGGAGGCATTACTCGACGCCCTTATGGCATATGCGCCCACGCAAAAGCACGGGGAAGGCTTTGGAGCGCGCGTCTTTAAGATTACGAGGGACGCGCAGGGCAACCGGCTGACGCATGTCAAAGTGACGGGAGGGAGTCTTAAGGTCAAGCAGACGATAACGGTGCCGGGCGGACAGGGCAGGGATGGAACGGATGATGCGGAACCGTCGAAAAAGGCTGGAACGGGCGCGGCGGGTGACTGGGTGGAAAAGATCGATCAGATCCGTCAATATTCCGGGGAGAAATACGTGACGGTGCAGGAGGCGGAAGCCGGAAGTATCTGCGCCATTCTCGGACCGGAACATACTTTTTGCGGACAGGGGCTTGGCGCGGAGCAGGTGTGCGTGCTTCCTGTTCTGGAACCGGTTATGACTTACCGGGTCAATCTCCCCGACGGATGCGATATCCATGATATGTACGCAAAGTTATGCAAAATTGAAGAGGAGGAGCCGCAGCTTCACCTCTTCAGACAGGAACAGAGCGGGGAACTGCACGTCCGGCTGATGGGTGAGGTGCAGATCGAGATTTTGAGGAAACTGATTTCGGCGCGTTTCGGCATAGAGGTGGACTTTGACGAGGGGAGCGTTCTCTACAAGGAGACCATCGCGGATGTGGCGGAGGGCGTGGGGCATTTTGAGCCGCTCAGGCACTATGCGGAGGTGCATCTGATTCTGGAGCCGGGAGAGCGGGGGAGCGGTCTTACGTTCCGAAGCCATTGCAGCGAGGATAAGCTGGACCGAAACTGGCAGCGGCTGATTCTGACCCATCTGGAGGAAAAGACCCACCTCGGCGTCCTCACGGGGTCGCCGGTTACGGATATGCAGATTACGCTGGCGGCGGGGAAATCCCATGTGAAGCACACGGAGGGCGGTGATTTCAGACAGGCGACCTACCGCGCGCTCAGACAGGGCTTGTGCCGGGCGGGGAGCGTGCTCTTAGAGCCTGTCTATGCCTTCCGCATGGAACTGCCCGCCACGTTTGTGGGGCGCGCCATGACGGACGTGCAGGCGATGAGCGGACGCTTTGACGCGCCGGAGACGGCAGGCGAGGCGGCTGTGCTTACGGGAACGGTGCCTGTCTCCGAGTTTGGCAGCTACCAGACGAAAATGCTCGCCTATACCGGGGGAAAAGGGCGGCTGTTTACGAGATTGCAGGGCTATGAGCCATGCCATAACACGGATGAGGTCGTGGAACGGATCGGTTACGAGGCGGAACATGATACGGAGAATCCGTGCGGTTCCGTGTTCTGTGCCCACGGCGCGGGATTCGTGGTGGAGTGGGACCGGGTGGAGGCGTACATGCACCTGGAGCCGGTGTTGAAACCGGGGTGGCGGCTGTCGGACGGCAGCATTTACGGCGTGGATAGCGAAAACGACCAAGATGGTCAATACTCCCGGTACGGACAAGGCGGCGCCGGGGATAACGAGGCTGGAAACGGCGCCGGAGCGGGTAATTTTGCGCAGCGCTATGCGAAACGGTCCGCTGATGGCAGGTCGATGGTTGACTTTATAGGTCAAGAAGAGGTGGAGGAAATCTTTGCGCGTACTTTCGGCACAAAGGAGCCGAAAAAGCAGGGGTGGGCGAGAACCATCCGCGCCAAGGCGGCGCCCGCAGAGGTGGCGTATCGAGGCAGTCAGGGTAAGCAGGAGGAATATCTTCTGGTGGATGGCTACAATATCATCTTCGCGTGGGAGGAGCTTTCCGGACTTGCCGGAGCGGACTTAAACGCCGCCAGAGGGAGGCTTATGGATATCCTCTGCAACTATCAGGCATATCGCAAGATGCAGCTGATTCTGGTCTTTGACGCATACCGTGTGAAGGGAAATCCCGGCAGCGTGGAGCATTACCATAATATAGACGTGGTCTACACGAAGGAAGCGGAGACGGCGGACCAGTATATCGAGAAGGTGACCCATGAGATGAGCCGGAAAAACCACCGTGTGCGGGTGGCGACTTCCGACGGACTCGAGCAGATCATCATTATGGGAGCGGGCGCGATCCGGGTTTCCGCGAGGGAGCTTCTGGAAGAGATAAGGGCGGCGGAGAAGGAGATGCGGGAGAACTATATTAATTGACTTTATAGGGCATAAGCAGACTCGAAATGCTTCGCATTTCTCGTTCGCACCTTAAGATTTTTATAAGAAATCCCACAACTTTTTTATAAGGACTTATTTTTATGATAAGTGCAGGCTTAAGGAAAAAAGGGGGTAAGGTTTTCAGATGGATGCATGTGTGCTTGTGGTGGACGATGACAGAGAGATTGTGCGGGCGATCGCGCTTCTTTTGGAAAAGGAAGGGTATCGTGTGCTGAAGGCTTATGACGGCATGGAGGCGCTGCGGATTCTGGCGGAGTCGGAGGTACAGCTTATCATCATGGATGTGATGATGCCGAAACTGGACGGGCTGTCCGCCATGATGAAGATCAGGGAGCGGAAGAACCTGCCGATCATTGTGCTCAGCGCGAAGACGGAGGACACGGACAAGATCTTAGGGCTTTCCATGGGGGCAGACGACTATGTGGCGAAGCCTTTCAATCCGCAGGAGCTGGCAGCCCGGGTGAAAAGCCAGCTTCGCAGGTACACGATGCTGGGCGGCATTCATGCGCAGAATGCGGAGGAAGAGATCGTAAACGGCAGACTCTGCTACCGCCTTCGGGAGCGCACGCTCTATGCGGACGGGGAGCCGCTCAGACTGACCGCCACGGAGACGAAGATCATGGAGCTTCTGATGAAAAACAGGGGGCGCATTTTCCCGGCGGAGGAGATTTACGAGAGAGTCTGGGAGGAGCCTTCTTTTTCGCCGGAGAACACGGTGATGGTGCACATCAGACACATCCGGGAGAAAATCGAACTCAATCCGAAAGAGCCAGAATATATAAAGGTGGTGTGGGGCATTGGATACAAGATGGAAAAAAAGTAAGGCAACAGGCAGTTTTCTGGCTTTTGCGGCTGGATTGACCATATTGGTCATTCATCTGGTTCCCGTGGTAAGCATGGTGTCGGCATTTGGTGTGGATGTCTTTGAGGGGCAGACGGATTATCAGGAGAGCGGGGATTTCCGAATCCTGATAAGCAGCAGACTCTCGGATCTGCTCGGGGTGGCAACCGGCGGAAGAACATATGCAGGATATAACCTGGATTCCACGGGCGCGGCATACAAGTATATGGATGAATCCTACGGGGCGTGGGCGGACAAGTTTCTGAATGAGACGGCTGAGGTGCAGGAGGAGGCTGTCGTGGAGGAATCCGCGGCTTATACGGTGGCGACACTGGAGGACTTTGACGGCAATTTTGACGACTATCAGGAATATCTGATAGAGCAGCAGGCGCATTATGATGAGAGTGCGGCAGAAGCAGGCTATGGCAGCATGGATGATTATGACGTTTATTATGGCTATGGCGGCGGATATAGTGGCGGGGATCAGGAGGACCGGGACGCCTATATGGCGGACATGGCGCAGAACAAAAACCTCCGCTATGCGGTAATCTATCAGAACAAACTGCTGTATTCCAACATTGACGACTTTGCGGACAAAGCGGGGGAGGAGTGGAAAGGCGAGGACTTTTCCAAATCACTTGACGCGGAAGCGTATAACTTTACCCTCTGGTACAACAGGGCTGGCGACGGCAAAGTGCAGATCGTGAAGGACGGCTACGAGGAAGATGTGTACGGCGATGGCGTCTACAGCGACAGGAGCCGCTGGCAGGTACCCGGGTATGCGAACTTTACGATGGGAGAGTCTGCAAAGGATGCGGTGGTCTTTCTGGCGGCAGCGAAATATCCCCAGCTCTATCTGGTGAGTGAGGACGGGCGAAGCGGCACCACACAGTATGGCGGCAGACTCTACCGTATGCGGTGGAATACCCTGTTTCTTGCCAGCGCCGTAGAACGGATTACAATTTTTATGGGAATCGGCGTATTCCTTCTGGCGGTCGGTCTTCTTATGCGGAAGAGCAGAAGGCAGGCGGTGGAGTGGATTGCGGATTTACTGGCAAAAATCTGTATGGAAATCAAGCTCGCGGCTTTGCTTGTTCTGACCATTCTCTTTATGGGAATGGGCGGAGACGTGCTCGGGCAGTTCGTCTGGTGGATCAGAAGCGGGCTGGTGTATTATCACTGGAGCGGCGATTACATCTACGAGATGAAAAGAATGATAGAGGCAGGCGGCTATCTGGCGCTCTGGTTCTGGCTCATTTATCTGGTCGTTCTGGACTGGCGGATGAATGGGAAACGGCAGAAGAAACCGATTTTTGATCTGCTCAAAATGAAGGATTTGAAATACCCGGTCCAGAAAAGACTGGTGAGGAGACAGCGCAACACACTGATTGCGGAGATTTGCCTGCTTTTGCTGTTTGCGGGGGCGGTCTGTGCGCTCTGGATGATTCAGGGGGAACTGGTCAATTGGATCTCGGGCGGATACGGTTACAATTATGCGTATGAAACGGATCTATATGAAGCCGTGGCGGAAGATATGGGTTATCCCTTCCATATGAGATATGCCTACATGCTGATGGCAGAGGTCATATTTGGCGCACTGTTTGTCTTTACCGCGATTACTGCCGCGGGTTTAAAGAAAAACCGTCGTCTGGCGGTGGATATCGGTATGCTCACAGATCGGATTCTGGCGGTGCGGGAAGGAGAGCTTGCCGGGGAACTGGTCTTGTCCGGGGGAACCGATCTGCAGGAGGCAGCTGACAGTTTGAACCAGATACAGAAGGGCATGGAGACGGCGCTTGCAGAACAGGTGAAGAGCGAGCGGATGAAGGTGGAGCTGGTGACCAACGTGTCCCACGACATCAAGACACCTCTCACTTCCATTATCAGTTATGTGGAACTTTTGAGGCAGGAGGAGAATCTGCCGCAGCACGTCAAAGAATATGTACAGATTTTAGGGGAAAAGTCCGAGCGGCTGAAAAACATTGTGCAGGATGTGTTTGAGATCAGCAAGGCGGCGTCCGGGCAGCTGCCGATTCAGATGGAAGCGCTGGATATGGGCAAACTGTTGAGACAGACCCTCGCGGATATGAATGACCAGATTAGTCAAAGCACCCTTGTGATGCGCACGGTAATCCCGGAGACGCCGGTGACTGTGCTGGCGGACGGGCAGAGACTTTACCGGGTGTTCCAGAACCTTTTGCAGAACGCGCTGCGCTATTCACTGGAAGGTTCCAGAGTTTATCTGGCGTTGACTGAAGAGGCCGGACAGGCGGTGGTACGCGTTAAGAATACCTCAAGTGTGGAGCTTTCGGACGGCAAGGACTTTACCGAGCGGTTTGTGCGCGGCGACGAGAGCCGTACCGACGGCGGCAGCGGGCTTGGGCTGTCCATTGCGAGAAGCTTTACGGAAGCCTGCGGCGGAAAGTTGACCGTGGAGACGGACGCGGACCTGTTTACAGTGACTGTGCGGTTTGACAGAGCGGCGAATGCGCCCGGACGGGGAGAAGATTCTTTCGTAGCGGCAGGAGCATCCGAGCCGGGGATGACAGGCAGCAGGGGGACGACTACGCCGGAGGAGGTGGAGTCGGTATGAGAAAGAGGAATTGGACGGCAGCGCGGCAACCGGGCAGCCGTGAATGCGGGAAAGTATGGCATGGAAGAGACGAAGGGAAAGAGTCGCCACATATCAGAGAAAAAAGAATGTGGCTTGGCGGCATCTGCCTCGGATTAAGCGTGGCGGTGGCGGCATGTGGGACGGATGGGCGAAATGCCGGTGCGCCGGAAACCACGGACATTCAGAGCGTGCAGGAGGGACAGGACACAGAAGCCGCGCAGGACAGACAGGATGCGCGGATAGCGCAAGGCGTGCAGGAGACAGAAGGCACAGAAAATGTGCAGAACACATCAGCCACACAGGATTTACAAGAGACGGCAGGCACGCAGAACGAAGAAGCCCTCAGAGAACAGGTTCTTTCGGAGATGACCGACGAACAGAAAAACTGGATGGGCGGTCTTTCCAAAGAGCAGCGGCTTGCGGATTTTGCGAGTCTGTGCGAGGGCTTGCGGGAAAACTATCCTTATGTGAAACTGGCGAAGCGGCAGGTGGGGGCGGATCTGGATGCACTGGAAACAGAGTATCGGGCGAAGGTGGAACAGTGTGAGAATGACGATGCCTTTTTCTATGTGTTAAAGGATTTTGTCGGGACATTTTCCTACACGGGGCATCTGGCGCTCTGGGGACGGCGCTACGAGAGTGAGCTTGCGGACGAACGTGAATACGTGGAAAATTCGGGAAGAGAAGAGCGGGAACGGAAGGAGCCGTATCTTAAGACGCTGGACAATCCCGTTTCTCATAGGACATACGCTTCCATGACAAAGTATTATCAGGAAATAGACTGCAGGATGGAAGAGAAGCGTGCCGAGGAAAACGGCGGGGACCGCGGGGAATCTGCGGAGGCAGCCGGAGAAACCGCAGCGGTGGAGGAAGCGATGCCGGCAAATGTGGAGACGAAGATTCTGGAGCCGGGAAAGACCGCCTATGTTTTCATAGACGCATTTGATTATGAACAGATGGAGACCGACCGCGAAATACTGCTGCCTTTTTATGAAAAAGTACAGAGCTATGATAATTTGATTATTGATATTACGAATAATCCGGGCGGCAGTATGAGTTATTTTAATAAATTGATTGCGGCGCCTCTTGCGGAGGAGACGTTGACAGTGCCGGGCTATCAGCTCTTTAAGGACGGGGAGAACAACAGGACTTTCCTGCGGGTGGAGGAGAAAAGCGCGTCTGGTCTGTATCAGCCAATCAGCGAGCTTCCTGCGATGCCCGGACTGAACCGGGAGGACGCCGCGGACTGCGACTGGTTTTTGCGGGAGGACTACACGATAGAGCCGACAGGGGACGGGTTTGGCGGTAAGATCTGGCTGCTGGTCAGCGAGAACAACTATTCTTCCTCCGAGTATGCGGCTATGTTTTCCAAGGCGAGCGGCTTTGCCACGCTGGTCGGCAGGAGGACGAGCGGGGACGGGATCGGCACAGACCCGGCTTACCTGATTTTGCCAAACAGCGGTCTGGTGGCGCAGTACAGTCCCATGTACGGGGTGACGGCGGACGGAAGCGGGAGCGAGGAGCACGGGACAGAGCCGGATTTTGTGAGCCCCGAGGGGGAGAGTGCGCTGGAGACGTGTCTGGGGCTGATAAAATAAGGAGCGCCTCAAATAAAGCAGCAGGAGCCATTTACGACTCCTGCTGTCTCTCTTTTCTCACAAACATCAGCCCGAACGTCCCCACGCCGCAGTTGCATGACACGGTGGCGGATGCTTTCTGCAGAATCACCTGGTCAAAGTGGATATATTTTTCTGTGATCTCCACAATCTCGTCGATCTGCTTCACGCTGCAGCCCGCGTAAGTGACGAAGAGGATGCTGGTGTCGATCTGCCTGCTGTGTTTAAACAGCTTCTTGATATACAGACTGATTACCCGGTGCATATTGCCGGACTCGATACACCAGAGTTTCAGCTTGTTTCTGGACATGGACAGGACCGGGTGGAGTTTCAGCACGGTGCAAAGCCGGTGAACCGCGCCGCTCACCTTGCCGTTGCGGTAGAGGGTGGCGGTGCCGGGCACAAGGAAATTGGAGAAAACCCGTTCGCGGTATTCGTCGAGTGCCTCACAGATTTCGTCTACGCCGTACCCCTCCTCTGCAAGTCTGGCGGCATAGAGCACCATGAGCCCGTGTCCGCTGCTGATGTGGGCGGAGTCGATCACAGTGACGTTATCGAAGGTCTTTGCCGCCTGTGTGGCGTTCGGATACGCGCCGCTTAAGTCTGCGGTGGCTGTGATATGGATCACGTGCTCCGCCTCTTTTAGTGTTTCCGCAAAGAAATATTCATACTCGGACGGGTCCGCCGTGGAAGAGTGGGAATGGCTTCCGTCCTTCTGCAGATAGGCAAGCAGGCTGTCGGAGGAAATCTCGAAGAGATCGCAGAAACGTCCTTCCCCGGTATGCACATAGCAGTACATAAGGCGGATGTGGAAGCGCTCCAGAAGGTTTTTCGGAAGGTCGCAGATACAGTCCGCCGTGATCGCGATCTTGCGCTTGCGCGCGCTGCTTATCTGGTTCAACCCCTCCATATTGTCCGTCCCGTCGCCGTCATCCTGCGCCATATATTCGATCAGTGTGGGCGGCAGATATTTGAGCAGCCCCGCCTCCAGAAGCGGCGCGCTGATGGGTTTTGCCAGATAGCCGTCGAACCCCATGTTCCGATAGACCTGCTCCGCGTCCGACATGACATTGGCGGTCAGGGCGATCACAGGCGTTTTCTGGCAGAAGCCTTTCGTCTGGCTGCGCACGGCGCGCAGGGTGGCGACACCGTCCATTTCGGGCATCATATGATCCATGAGAATGACGTGGTATGTATTCTCGGCTGTTTTCTGCAAGGCTTCCCTGCCGCTCTCCGCCGTATCTACTTTGACTCTGGTATCCCGCAGGAGCTTGACAACCACCATCAGATTCATGGAATTGTCGTCCACGACCAGAATGCGTGCGTCCGGCGCGATAAAGCTCTGGCGGTAGACGGCGCGGTGGCCGGGCTGTTTCTGGGCGGCGAAGTTGATGACGCCGATGGGGCGCACGTTGACAATGCGCTGCTTCACTTCCACGGTGAAGGTGGAACCCTGGTGATAGACGCTGTCTACGCTGATTTTGCCGCCCATCATCTCCACAAGCTGCCGGGATATGTTCAGACCGAGCCCGGTTCCCTCAATATGTCGGTTATCTGACTCGTCCACCCGCTTGAAGGAACTGAAGAGGTCGTCCAGACTTTCCTTGCGGATGCCCATGCCGGTGTCCTGCACGGAGATGCGCAGGAGAATCTGGTCCGCGGCGACACGTTCCCCTTTGGCGGAAAGGGTGACGGAGCCGGAGGATGTGTATTTGACTGCATTGGTCAACATATTGGTGACCACCTGTTTGATCCGCACCTCGTCCCCGTAGAGCATGGAAGGGATTTCCGGGTCGATGTCAACCTTAAATTCTAAATTCTTTTGGTGGGCGCGGATCCAGATCAGATTGACCAGATCGCTGAACATGGAACTGATCTCGTACTGGGTCGGCACGATATCCATTTTGCCGGATTCCAGTTTTGAGAGGTCAAGAATATCGTTTATCGTGGTGAGAAGCATTTTACTGGCATTCTGGATGTTGATGGCATTCTCCGCGATCTCGTCGGAGATGTCCTCTCTAAGGATCATTTCATTTAAACCGATGATCGTATTGATGGGCGTGCGGATCTCGTGGCTCATATTGGCAAAAAACGTGTCCTTTGAGCGGGCGATCTGTTCCACCTCTTTTTTCTGCGCTTCCGCTGCCTGTTTTTCCTGCTCGTAGGTCTTGCTCTGTATTTTTAGTAAAATGCCGATAAACAGGCTGACGCAGACAAGCGCCACAAAGGAGTCCGAAAAGCTGTAAAACCGGGTCGATTCCGGCACCAGATACGGACGGTAGTAGCACAGCAGGTAAGTGCCCAGAAAGGAGAGGAGGGAGAGCGTCATGGTGATCCAGAAATCCCGCCCCTCAAACAAAAGGAAAATATAGACAAGCCCCAGCACAAACCAGACGGGCATACCGCTCTCGGTGCCGCCGCTGTTGATAAAAAGCATGGGAAAAAATCCGACGTTGGTGCCCACGACAAGAAGCCATGAGGCTTTTTTGCTGTCGCCCTGCGAGAGGGTTATGCGGATGGAAATGCCGGAAAGCACGCATATGGGCACAAGGGAATATAAAACTTTCGGATCTGCCCCCGGAAGGACGAGGATGATGCCGATCACGGAGGAGGCGAACACCAGAAGCATGACCATCCTGTTGATCCGCTCCTTAAAATCGAGCTGTCCCGGGAAAAGATTTCTCATAAACCGCTGTATTTTCTTCTTCATACGTCACTTCTCCATCCTTTCCAGAACCTCGGATGCGCCGAGAAAATCAAAATCCTGCGTCAGTTCCCGCAGCCTGTCCGCAAGCCCGGCGAGGGAGGCGCCTTCATGGCTGTACTGCGCAAGCTGGTCCAGAAGCTCTGAAAGACCCTCGTTCTCAAAGGAGGACAGTTTTTCCTCAATCTGCGCGAGCAGATCTTCGAGAGACTCCCGATCTGCCGCGCCGGCGGGCGTAACGGATATCGTTTTGCCCGCGAAAGAATCCGGCGCCGCGGCAGAGGCGTCCGGCGATCCGGGCATCCCTGCATCGGCGTCTTTTCCATGCGGATAGACAAAAGCGTTTCCGTCCAGCGCGTCCAGAAGGCGGTCGTGGTTTGTCATCATCGCCTCATGGTGTTCCAGAATGTATTCGGTCCTGTTTTCCTTGCCCGCCATTTCCAGTTCTCTCGCCATCTCCGACAGTTCGTCCGCACCGATGCCCTTGGCGTTGCCCTTCAGGGCGTGGACGCAGATCACGTAGTTTTTCCAGTCCTGTTCTTCAAAATAGCGGGACAGGTTATTCCGGCGTTTTACGCCCTCCGCGTGGAAGATGGCAATGATTTCCCGGAAACCGTCCTCGTCCCCACAGTAGGCGAGCGCCTGTTCCACGTTTACGCCCGCTCTTGTCAGGTGGAGCCGCCCTCTCGAGGCGTCGTCCCGCTCTGCCGACGCTGCGGGGACGCTTTCAGTCACCGGGGTGGCTGCCATTTTTTGACCGACAGGATTTGCGGCGGAAGCTGCGGCGGTATTTTCCGCTGCCTGCGCCGTCTGGAGCGTTTCGCCCTCCTCCACGGGAATCTGCATCTGTGCCGGGATATAGCGGCGCAGGATACGCTCCAGCACGCTCAGTTCGATGGGCTTGGCGATAAAGTCGTTAAAACCTTCCGACACAAACATTTCCCGCGCACCGCCGATGGCGTTTGCGGTAAAGGCGATGACGGGAAGGGACTGATAGTACGCGCCCGGTTTCTGGCGGATTTTGTGAAGCGTCTCCACGCCGTCCATCTCGGGCATCATGTGGTCGAGAAAGACACAGTCAAAATTCGGTGTATTCAGCTTTTCCAAAGCCTCCTGCCCGTTTCCGGCAAGGGTGACTTTGAGCTGATAGGGCAGAAGAAGTCTTGCCATCACTTTCAGGTTCATGGCATTGTCATCGACGATGAGCAGGCTTGCCTGCGGCGCGACAAATTTGTTATGTAAACCAACATGCTGTTTCTCGCCGTAGAGAACTTTCTGCCCGTTAAAGACAGCGGCGATGGACAGCACTGTAAACGGCTTGTAAATGCGCAGCATATTTCCCTGTGCCGGAAGTTCCTGATCGTAGTCCAGAAGAAGAACCACATTTCTTTCCGCGCTGAGTTTGTCAAAGAAGCTGCGGTCCTCCGCGTATTCTTCCCAGCCGATAAAGATGTGGGTGTAAGCTTCGCGCGTCATCCGGCGTTTCAGCTCGGGGAGGTTGCGGCAGATGCGGAACGGGAAACCGAACTGGCTGACAATGTGCTGGATGCAGTTTTCGTAGCCGTCCCGGACCACCGTATAATCGTATTTATCCAGATTGATGTAACACGCCGCGTAGAGATTGTTCTTATCTTTGATGGAGACGATAGGCGCCTCGTCCAGAACTTTCTGGGGAATCGTGAACCGGAATTCGCTACCGCTGCCGGGTTCGCTTTCCACTGTCATAAAGCCACCCATGCTGGCAACCAGCGCCTGCGTGATGGCAAGACCAAGTCCTACGCCGCCGGCTTCCCGGTTCCTTTTGGAGTTGACCTGACTGAAACTTGTGAAAATTTTCTCCATGTCGGCGCGCTCGATGCCGATGCCGGAATCCCGGACGCTGACGTGCAGGTTGACGCCGTATTCCTCCTTCCGGCTTGTGATGCGCAGAATCACGCCGCCTTCCTTCGTGAATTTGATGGCGTTTCCGAGCAGATTCATAACAATGCGCCGGAATTTCTGTTCGTCGCCCAGAAGGTTGCTCGGCAGATCCGCGTCGCAGTCCACGATCAGTTCCAGATGCCTGCCGTTATCCATGGTCATAGCCATATTGATGATGTCGGTGATGGTGGAGGTGATGTTGTAGCTTTCCTCCGCAAGGGTAAGTTTTCCTGTCTCCAGTTCCGAGAAGTCGAGAATATTGCTGACGGTGGAGAGAAGGTTTCTGCCGGCGGTCTGGATATCCACCACATCCCGGCGCACGTCTATGGGCAGGTTTTCCTGCAGGATAGCCTCGCTCATGCCGCAGACCGCGTTGATGGGCGTGCGGATCTCATGGGAGACATTGACCAGAAAGTCGTCTTTGCTGCGCTTGGCGATCTCCAGTTCCCGGATATTTTCGATCAGAAGTTCGCTTGCCGCCTGCCTGTTTTTCTGGATAATCCAGATGACCACGGTAACCATGTAGACGGAGAGAAACTGGATGCCCAGTCTGAGTGCGCTGCGGGGACCGGTAATGGCGATGGTTCTCGCGATAAAGCCGTGGTATAAAAAGAGGAAAAAGGGGACGACAAGCCCGGGATAGAGAATCTGCTGCGTATTGAAGATGCTGAGCAGGACGATAACGCCCGCCATGGTCACAAGCATGGCAGAGAAACTGTCCGTAAACAGGGCGTAGAGGATGAACTCGGTCCAGCACGAGATGCTGATAAAGACCGCCCGGCGGGGGTGGTCCCAGTATTCCCGGAAATAGATAAACCAGCCGGAAACCGTCGGGAGAAAAAGCAGTTCCCTGATGTAGATACTCCAGCCGGAGAGCAGCCCGGTGGCAAAGGATGCCGCTGTGTACAAGCTTAAGACAACGAGCACGATGCGCTCCAGCCTTCTCTCGGTTTGTTCTGTTTTTAACTGTGTATTATCCAAGTCAGTCAACACTCCTCAACGAATCCTGTGATGAAATGATAACATATGACGCCGCTGTCAGACGGGTGACACTCTCGTCATGTGACGCTGTCTGTGATATGGAGCTGTTCCTTCAACTGCGGCAGCATGTCCATAAAAACGTCCAGAATCACAGGGTCAAACTGTGTGCCGCGTCCCTCGGACATGATCTGCATGATCCGCTCAATGGGTCTGACGGGCGGCTTGTAGCACCGCTCCTCGTAGAGCGCGTCGAATACGTCCGCAACTGCCATAATCCGTGCCGAGAGAGGGATGTTGGATTCGGTAAGCCCTGTCGGATATCCCGTGCCGTCCCATCGCTCGTGATGGTAAAGGGAGATCTCCTCCACCAGCCGCACATAGTGCTCGTCCTCGATATCGCCGATGATGGTCTGGATGATCTGGGGACTGTGGGTGGTGTGCAGCTTCATGGTCTCAAACTCTTCCGGGGTCAGCCTGCCGGGCTTTTGGAGAATGGCGTCCGGGATTTTGATCTTTCCCACGTCATGCAGGGGCGCCGCCTTGCAGAGATCTTCGATATAAGCGGGGGTAAGCTCCTCGGTGAAAAGTCCTCTCGACAGCAGTTCGGTGGCGATCATTCTGACATAGGTCTGCGTATTTTTCACGTGTTTTCCAGTGCTGCCGTCCCGGCTCTCTATCAGATTTGCCATACCGATAATGACAGATTCCTGAATTCGTCCAAGGCGCATGGAACCCTCCATGATTTTCTGCGCCTGATCGTTTACCATATTTTCCAGATTATGCCGGTACTGGTCAAGCTCGATTGTCTTGCTGACGCGGCTTAAGAGGATGTCGGGCACAAAGGGTTTCGTCACAAAATCCATGGCGCCCATCTGGAAACACTTGATTTCCGTTTCCGCCAGAGAGTCCGCCGTCAGAAAAATCACGGGAATTGACTCGGTATGTACGTTGGAGTGAATCCGTTCCATCACTTCAAAACCGTCCATTTCCGGCATGTTGATATCTAAAAGAATCAGGTCGGGGCGGTGGTTTTCCAGATATTTGAGGGCCGCAGTGCCGGAACCCGCCGCGGCTATGCGGTACTGCGGTCCGAGAATCCGCTGTGCCAGAGACAGGTTTGTTTTGTCGTCGTCCACCACGAGAATCACATTTTTCATACGGAATACCCCCCTTTACAAATTTCTCCTTTTATTGTAAAACAAACCCGGTATAAAATCAAGGAACGGAACATGTGAAAAGGGGAAGATATTAACAGGTGGAAGGGTTTGCCTAACGGTGGGAATCTGTGGTATCATAATGTGAGAACCTATATCAGTGATTCACGGACAGAGGAACTATGGAAACAGAACATAAGAGTAAGATACAGGAAGAGAAAACGGCGGAAAAGAAAGCGCGGCAGACGGAAGAGCAGGACGGTATTCCGAAGAAACTCTGGGCAGTCTACGAGAAGGCTTTTTTGTCATTTGCGCCGGAGGAGAACCGCAGATTTACCAGAAGTACGGAAAAGCAGTTAGGGCAGCTGGAACGGCGCATCCTGCGCAAGAAAAAGCAGGAGAACCACCAGATACTGGCAGATATGAAAGACCTGCACAGGAAGGTGGCGCAGATCGGCTATACGGTGGTGCTAAAGGACACCAGGTGGCTGAAGAAATACCGCCGGGTGGTGCGGCTTTTAGCTAAACTGGACATGAATTTCCTGAAAAGAATGGCGTCCGGCGCCGTCCCCGAAGATATTGCCGGGATGGAGAAGACGGCGCAGCTTCTGCGGACGAAGTCCCTTTATGAAATCTATAAAAATGAATACATGCAGTATCTGGTCGGACAGCGGATCGAGGAGCTGATGGCGGCGGAGCCGGAGAGACAGTACCCGGAGGCGCGTGCCATGAAGCGCCGGTTTATCCTGCATATCGGTCCCACCAACAGCGGAAAGACTTATGAGGCGCTCAAACGGCTTAAGCAGGCTTACCACGGCATATATCTGGGACCGCTTCGCCTGTTGGCGTTAGAGGTTTACGACCGCATGATGACGGACGGCATTCCCTGCGACATGATCACGGGGGAGGAGACCATACGCACGCCCGGCAGTTTCGTGCAGGCTTCCACGGTGGAGATTCTGGATATCAGGGAGACATATGACATTGCCGTCATAGATGAAGCGCAGATGATGGCGGATGAAAACAGGGGCAGTTACTGGACGAGGGCGATTCTCGGCATCCGTGCGGAGGAGGTGCATGTGTGCTGCTCCGGCACGGCGGAGAAACTGTTGACCGGGATGCTCAGGCGCTGCGGTGACGAGATGGAAATAGTCCGCCACGAGCGCAACACGAAGCTTACGTTCATCCCCGAACGTTTTGATATGTCGAAGGATGTGGAGCCGGGCGACGCGCTGATTGCCTTTTCCAAGAAAAATGTGCTGGCAATCGCGGCGTCACTGGAAGGGCGGGGGATCCGTGCCAGCGTGATCTACGGCAACCTGCCGCCCCAGACAAGGCAGGAGCAGGTGCGACTGTTTACCGAGGGGGTCAATCAGGTGGTGGTGGCGACGGACGCCATCGGCATGGGAATCAACCTGCCGATCCGCCGGATTGTTTTTATGAATACGACCAAGTTTGACGGCGTCGGCAAACGCAGGCTTTTAGCCGAGGAAATCAGACAGATTGCAGGCAGGGCAGGGCGGTACGGTTTTTACGACACGGGCTATGTACAGTCGGCGATGGAGCCGGAATATGTCGGGAAAAAGCTGGCGGAACCTCTCTATCCGCTGCGGAGGGCGAGAGTCGGTTTCCCGGAGATCCTTCTCGATATCGACATCGAACTGGATGAAATCATAGAGGCATGGGAAAAGACGGGAAATCCGCCCATGTACGACAAAATTTCCATGAAGGAGAGCGTGGATAAGTACAGATATCTGCGTGACTACCGCAGGAAGATTACCTACATGGACGACAGGAAACTGGTGCTTTCGCTGATTACCTGTCCCTTTGACGTGAAGGACAGGGAGGTGCTCAGACTGTGGCTGCGCTACTGTGAAAGCCCGGAGAAGCAGCAGAACTGTCCGATGCTTCCGAAAGACTTTTCTCTGGAGGGACTGGAGTCCTACTATAAACAGCTTGACCTCTATACCCAGTTTGCCGCCAGAATGGACTGGGTGGTGGATAAGGAGGAGGTTGCCGCCAACAGGGAGTGGGCGCAGCATGAGATCGGGGAACTGTTGAAGGACGACAAGGGACAGTTTGAGCGCAGATGCCGTATCTGCGGCAGACCGCTTGCATGGAATGCCACATACCCGGTCTGCGACCGCTGCTATCGCAGGATGGAGAGGGAAAATAGCTAAGAGAATATACGTGGATTGTGAAATGGAGCGGCTATGATTTGCACTTATTACGCGGATGTGAGATGTCTCGACAATGAGACCCTGTTCCGGGAAAAGTTAAAACTGCTTTCGCCTTACAGGCAGCAGAAAATAGCCATTCTGCGGCATGGGAAGGACAAGAACAGAAGTCTCGCGGCGGGGCTGCTTTTAGATCATGCGCTGGCGGCGTTCGGCCTGCAGGAAAGAAGCGTGGAGTATGAGATCGGCGAGTGGGGGAAGCCCGCGCTGAAGTATCATCCCGAAATCTGTTTTTCGCTCTCCCATTCCGGCGACTATGCCATATGCACGGTGGGGGATAAGCCTGTGGGAAACGATATCGAGCGCGAAAGGGACGGGCGGCTCAGGGTGGCGGACCGCTTTTTTGCACAGGAGGAGCTTGCGTGGCTGTACGAGGCGGGGGAGGAGGAGCAGACACAGCGGATGTTCCGCCTCTGGACGATGAAGGAGAGCTTTGTGAAGGCGATCGGCAGGGGGATGTCCCTGTCCCTGCAGGATTTTGTGATCCATATGGATGAGGAATCGGGACGCGCAAGGGTGCGGCACAGCGTGGACGCAAAGTATTACCACATGAGGGAATACCGTGAGATTGAGGGGTACTGCACGGCGGTATGCGTGCAGGAAAGTTCGGACATTGCTTACAGCATGATACCGATAGATTTCTATTGAGGGAAGGAGTGACAGGATGCGGAGAAAAAGGAAAATACGGATCGCGGCGGCTGTCGCTGCAGCACTTTTCGCAGTTTATACCGTATTTGTCTATTTTCTCGTGAGCGCCTGCCTTGTGCCCTCCTTTATGGATAAACTGAACGCCTTTGAGGATATCACCAGAAAGTGTTACAGCGAGCAGGTACAGACGGCGGATATCAGGGAGAACAGGTCGCAGCTTCTCACGGAGACGGGGGAATGGCTGGAGACGGCAGCGTGCAAAAAGATACAGGTGCGGACGACGGACGGGTATCTCCTCACGGCGGCACAGTTCCCGGCAGCCGCGTCAGAGACGGGCGGCACAGGGGAGAAATGGGCGCTTCTTCTGCACGGCTACACGGGATGGAAGGAAGAAATGTACCAGTTTGCATACTGGTACCATAAACAGGGCTATTCCGTGCTCGTACCTGACCTTCGGTGTCAGGGGGAGAGCGAGGGGGATTTTATCGGCATGGGCTGGACGGATCACCTTGACTGTGAACTCTGGATTGCGCATATACTGGAACAGACGCCGGAGGCGCGGATTGTTCTTCACGGGCAGTCCATGGGCGCGGCAACGGCGCTTCTGATGGCGGGTTCGCCGGAGGCGTCCGAACACATTAAGGCGGTGGTCTCCGACAGCGCCTACACGGAAGCCTATGAGATGTTCGGCGACAAAATTACGGAGTGGTTCCATCTGCCCGCCGCGCCTTTTGTGGATTCAGCGTGCGTGATGCTGAGGCTCAGGGGCGGCTATGACCTGAAGGACGCGTCCCCGCTACGGGCGGTCAGGGCAAGCGGCATTCCCACGCTCTTTATCCATGGGGATGAGGACCGGATGATAGATGTGAATATGTCCTGCGAGTTGTTTGAGGCTGCAGCGTGCGAGAAGGAACTTTTCATAGTGGAAGGCGCGGGGCACGCGCAGGCACAGGACAAGAATCCCGACGTCTACTACGGGAGGATAGAGGACTTTCTGGACAGATATTTGTAGAAAAAGGAGTAGTGCGCCGGAAATAACTGTGTTACACTTGTTATATAGAGTTCTGGTAAAATTTGGGGATTCCGGGAAGGTTGAGTGGCTTATGGGAAACGGAAGGAAATGCAAACGGAATAGGACGATGCGAGAGACCGCCCTGATGCTTGTTGTTGTCATGCTGGGGGCGGTTTTTGCGTTTTCTGCAAATATGGGCGTGGTACAAGGCGCCGGAAAGCGGACGGTGCGGGTGAGTTTTTTCCCCATGGGCGGTTATCACGAGACCATGCCCGACGGCAGTCTGACCGGGATGGACGTGGAATATCTGGAGAACCTGTGTGATTATGTAAACTGGGATATAGAGTATGTCCCCTGTGAAAGCTGGGACGAGGCGCTGCAGATGCTGGCAGACAAAGAGGTGGATCTGGTGGGCAGCGCCCAATATTCCGCCGAGCGGGCGCAGGTTTACAGGTACGCGGATATTGCCAACGGGTATACGTTCGGCGCCATAGCCGTGAAGGGGGAAAGCCCGCTGGCATATGAGGACTTCGGCGCCATGAAGGATATCACTTACGGCGTTGTGGGCACGTATGTGAGGAAACAGGAATTTATGGAATACCTGAAAGGGCATGGGATTGAAAATCCCCGGGTGCGGGAGTATGAGAGCACGGCGGTCCTGCAGGCGGCGCTCTCGGTTGGCGAGATCGACGCACTCGTGCATTCCCTCACGGAGATCCGGGAAGGGCAGCGGGTGATCGGCCGTTTTGCGCCGATGCCTTTCTACTACATTACATATCCCGGCAACGAAGACCTGCTGCGGGAACTGAACCAGGGGATCGCGGACGTGAAGATGAACCGCCCGGAACTTGAGAATGAACTGATGGTAAAATATTACGACAGCCGTCTGGACCATACGATTCTTCTCACCGGGGAGGAACTGGATTTCATCCGGAAAACCGCTGAGCTGAAGGTGGGTTATCTGGACGGTTACTATCCCTTCTCCTATGAGGATGAGGAGGGCGTTTACAAAGGGCTTGCGCCGCAGATGCTCGGGGAGGTTTCCGTGAGCACGGGACTTACCTTTTCCTATATAAAAATGCAGAACATGGACGAGGCAAAGCAGGCGCTTCTGGACGGTAAGATCGACATGATAGGCTACTGTGGGGAACGCGCGGCGGGCATGAAGCAGATGGGATGCGCCCTGACGAAATCCTACGCGCAGGTGCCCCATGTGCTGATCACCAAGAGCGGCGGCAGGACAGAGGAGTTTCAGACGCTGGCGGTGACGGGGGAGAATCTCACGGAGGAAGGCGGCGTCACCTTCGCCGGGGAACAGACCAGACTTTTGGTTTTGGAGAATCCAAAGGAGTGCCTGCAGGCGGTACGCTCCGGCAAAGCGGAGGCGGCGCTGTGCGACGGATATCTGGCGGAGTATCTTTTGGGGTCCCAGTTCGGTTTCGGGCAGCTTGAGATTCACACGGTTTTAAGCGATGTGCACGATATCCGCATGGCGGTCCGCAACGATGAAAATTCGCCGCTTCTCGGCATTTTGAATAAGGAGCTTCTGGAAGTCACCGACAAGTCGGTCAATGACTATATGCTGCAGGATAACTTCTATTCCAGAATGAGCGTGGACGGCTTTATCAGGGATCACAGCATTGTGATCATTCTGGTGCTGCTTGTGGCGGCGGCGCTTGCCATATTTGTGCTGTACCGTATGCTGGAAAACAGCAGACGGCTCCAGAAGCTGATGTACAAGGATACAGATTTTAATATCTGGAATCTCAACTATCTGAAATACAGGGCGTCCTTAAAACTTGGGACGGACGCGGACAAAAAATATGCCATCGTGTACACGGACATCTGTCAGTTTAAGAGTTACAATGCGCTCTACGGCTGGAACGCGGGGCAGCGGCTTCTGGAGCTCACCATCGAGATCATGGCTGGGGAAGTCGGCGAAAACGAGCTTTATGCCAGAAGCTACGGCAGTCATTTCGTGCTGTTTGTGCAGTATGAGGACATGTCCTCTCTGACGAAGCGCATGATGGCGATGGCGGAAAGGATTTCCGATCACATCTATGAGAAAGAGGGAATCCGCATGACGCAGGCTATGGGTGTCTGTGGAATCGAAAGAGGACAAACGGATATCCAGCTCGCCCTCTCCTATGCGATTCAGGCGGTCGATCCCCTGAAGGACAGCCACAGCAACGCGATCAGCATTTACGATGAGGAACTGCGCAAAAAGCTGCGGGAACAGCATGACAGGGAGAAACTGCTGGATGGGGCGGATTTTCAGAAGGATTTCGTGGCATACTATCAGGCGAAGGTGGATATCAGGGACAAGCGCGTGGTGGGAGCGGAGGCGCTGGTGCGCTTCAAGGATCCCACGGCGGACGGCGCGATCCGTGCGCCCGGCTTCTTTGTGCCGTACTATGAGCAGACGGGCAGGATCACGGAGATTGATTTCTTTGTGATGGAGAGCGTCTGCAAGATGCTGCGCAGGCGGCTTGACGAGGGGCTTGCTGTGGTTCCCGTGTCCTGCAACTTTTCAAGGTCGCATTTTATAAAGGACGGATTCCCGGAGCGGTTTGTGTCCGTGATTGAGAAGTACCAGATACCTAAGGATCTGATCGAGGTGGAGATCACGGAGACGCTTGTGGTGGAGGAGATGCAGCAGCAGAAAGTCAAGGAGAATGTGGCGATCCTTAAGGATAAGGGCGTGCACCTTTCCATCGACGATTTTGGCTCCGGCTACTCGTCGCTCGGCGTGTTTGAGCAGATACCCGCGTCGGTCATCAAGCTGGACCGCTCCTTCCTGTTAAACAATGAGAACAGGACAAGGCAGGTACAGATTATGAGAAATATCGTAAATCTGGCAAGAGATCTGGAGGCGCAGGTGGTTTGCGAGGGCGTGGAGACGGAAGGGGATACCGAGCTGATGATGGAGATCGGCGCTTATGTGGCGCAGGGCTACCGATACTGCAAGCCCGTGCCGGAGGAAGTGTTTGAGGAAATGATTGTATGAGGAAAAAAGGGATGACCGTTCTGTGTATGCTGGCGGCGTTGTTGTGCTTTCTATATTGTTTTATCGTTTTCCGCATTAGATCGGGCAATCATTTTTATCTGATCTGGGCGCTTGGCGGGTTTTTCTTTCTGGGTCTGGCAGCCATGCTGCGCTATGAGCTTTGGGGGCGTTTTCCCCTGCTGCTTCGCAGGGGGATTGTCGGTCTGATCGCTTTTGGCGTGGTTCTCTTCGTGATAGCGGAGGGCTGTATTTTCGCCCATTACAGGGATAAGGGCAGGCAGGATCTGGATTACATTATTGTGCTGGGGGCGCAGATGAAGCCCGCAGGACCGAGCATAGTGCTCAAGTTCCGGCTGGACGCGGCTTACGATTATCTGGTTGCAAATGAAAATACGCTCTGTGTGGTGTCCGGCGGACAGGGACCAAACGAGCCGTGCAGCGAGGCGGAGGGGATGTACGACTATCTGGTGGAGCGCGGGATTGCGCCGGAGAGAATCCTTAAGGAGGACAAGTCCACGGACACCTCCGAGAATATCGCGTTCAGCGCGGCGCTGATCGGCGGCACGGACAAGGATGTGGGGATTGTCACCAACAACTTCCATGTGTTCCGGGGCGTGATGCTTGCCAGACATGCGGGGTTTGAGGACGCATGTGGGATTTCCGCCAGGTCAAATATCTATTTTCAGCCAAATAATCTGGTGCGGGAGTTTTTTGGGATTATGAAGGATCTGGTATGCGGAAACCTGCTTTAAAAGTCTGCGCCATCAGCTTAGAGAAGATTTCCCGCACGCAGATTGTGTGTTGTAAAGAACTTGACTTGCGGGTGAAAGAACGGTTAGAATAGAACAAGTGTAGATGAAATCAGTTATGTAATAAACTTGGAGATAAAGCGTGAGGAAGCAGAGGAGAAAAGGCAGGAGAATAGCGGGATTTGCGGCGGTTTTGCTGTGTGTTTTTCTGATGGGCTGTGGGGCGGAGGCTGCGCCAAGCTACACGAAGCAGGGCATGGAGGCTGTGGCTGCGCTCGACTATGAGAAGGCGCTTACCCTGTTTCAGACCGCAGAGGAAAACGGGGAGGAGAAACGGCTGCTCTACAGGGGGATGGGACTTGCCTATCTGGGAAAGACGGATTATGAGGCTGCCATAACGTATCTGGAAGCGGCGCTGCGGCTTGGAAGCGGCAGGGTGGAGAATCTGGATTTTGACATCAATTATTATCTGGCAACGGCATATTATAAGAATGGGCGGCTGCAGGACGCGGTGCGCGTCTATGACGCGATTCTCGGACTCAGACCCGAGGATACGAACGCTTATTACCTGCGAGGGTGTGTGAAACTGGCGGAAGGTAATTTTGAGGCGGCACAGGCGGATTTTGATAAGGCGATTGTGCAGGATCCGAAAAATTATGACCGCATGATCCGCATTTACATGGTGCTGGAGGAGTACGGCTATAAAGAGGCGGGACAGATTTATCTGCAAAACGCCATGAAGGAAAACGAGAAGTCGATTTCCGACTACGACATGGGGCGCATCTGCTATTATATGGGAGACTACGAGAATGCCAGAAGTTTTCTGGAGCGGCTCAAGACCGCCACGGATTACGGCGCGGCGCTCTATCTGGGCAGAACCTATGAGGCGCTCGGGGATTACAATTACGCGGCGAGCATCTACGCGGGTTACACGGAGTACGACCAGACAAAGGCGGAGATCTATAACCAGCTCGGGCTGTGCCGTATGCAGCTGGGGGAATACCAGAACGCGCTTGACGCTTTCCAGACGGCTATGAAGATCGAGGGAAACGATATGATGCAGACCCTCAAGTTTAATGAGATCATTACTTATGAATATATGGGTGAGTACAAGACGGCGGCGGCGCTGATGAACAGTTATCTGCGCAGTTACCCGGATGACGGTACGGCAAAGCGGGAGTACGAGTTTTTACAGACACGATAACCATATAACATTTCATTTATAGAAGATGCAGGAAGGGAGAGCTATATTATGAAGAATACTTATTTGCGTGTGAAAGGCATTATCAAAAAAGGAGACACTTATCTTCTCTTGAAGAGATGGGTGGACGACCGCATTCCGGATCCTTTCGTCTGGGAGTTTATCGACGCGGAAGTGCCCCACGGCGAGGCGCCGGATGAGACGATGTTAAACGCGATCTCGGAGCTTTTGTCCATAAGCGGCAAGATTGAAAAGGTTGAGTATGTATGGTCCCAGCTTCTCGGGGAGACGCACTGTGTGGGCATCGCTTACATCTGTTCCATCACCGAGGAAGAGGAGGCAAACATTGTCCTGTCGGAGGATTATGGCAGCTACGAGTGGGTGAAGAGAAAAGACTTCCCGAAGTATATTGAGAACCAGTATGTACTGAAAGATTTGGAGGGCAAGAAGCTTTGATCAATACACTGACAGAAAAGATAAAAAAACTGGAGGCGCCCATTGTGGTGGGGCTCGACCCGACCATGAAGTTTGTGCCGGAGCATATCAAAAAACAGGCGTTTGCCGAGTATGGGGAAACCAGAAAAGGCGCGGCGGAAGCGATCTGGCTTTTCAATAAGGGTATCGTGGATGCGGTGTGCGATCTCGTTCCGGCGGTGAAGCCGCAGATCGCCATGTATGAGCAGTTCGGCGTGGAGGGTGTGCAGGCTTTCCAGAGGACGGTTGCTTACTGTAAGGAGAAAGGGCTTGTGGTGATCGGCGACATCAAGCGCGGCGATATCGGCTCCACCTCCGAGGCATACGCGGTGGGGCATCTGGGGCAGGTGCAGGTCGGGGAGACCATGTGCCGCGGCTTTGAAGAGGATTTTGCCACGGTCAATCCGTACCTCGGATCTGACGGCGTGAAACCCTTTATCGAGGTCTGTAAGAAGGAGAAGAAGGGTCTCTTCATTCTCGTAAAGACCTCCAACCCGAGCAGCGGCGAATTTCAGGACCGTCTCGTGCTGCCGGAGGGAAGCACGGACGCGTCGAAGGCGAGACCGCTCTATGAGGTTGTCGGTGAGAAGGTAGCCGAGTGGGCGGCGGATCACATGGGCGAGACCTACAGCTATATCGGCGCGGTGGTGGGCGCGACTTATCCCGAGATGGGAAAGATTCTGAGACAGATCATGCCAAAGTCCTACATACTGGTGCCGGGTTACGGCGCGCAGGGCGGCAAGGGCAAGGATCTGAAACACTTTTTCAACGAGGACGGTCTGGGTGCCATCGTCAATTCTTCCAGAGGTATCATAGCGGCTTACCAGCAGGAGGCTTACGCGAAATACGGGCCGGAGAATTATGCCGACGCGTCGCGGGCGGCGGTGCTCGATATGAAGGAAGATATCAGGGAAGGCATATTTTAGTACAACTGCCTAATCCTTAATATTTGTTGTACCAGTACATGAATTTGCATATTTTGTAAGAAAAGACGGCATACTATCCTTAATCATGTAAGGAATCCGAAAGAAATAGGACGATATATCCTGCGATGGATGAATCGGCAGATTATTTCTTTATGATTCCGAAGAAAGGATCGTATGCCGTTATGTTAGGAAAGCAGAGCATTCAGTTTGAGAAGAAACCGTACATCATAAGCAGCGCCTCCATTGTGGGCAGCAAGGAAGCGGAGGGTCCCATGGGGGAGCTTTTTGATAAAGCCGGCTATGACGATAGTTTTGGCGCCCAGAACTGGGAGGAGGCGGAAAGCCGCCTGCAGAAGGAGGCGTTAGAGATTGCCATCTCGAAAGCGGGGCTTACCAAGCAGGATATCCAGATGGTGTTTGCGGGAGACTTGCTGGGGCAGTCCATTGCCAGCAGCTTCGGGTTAGCCGGGTATCAGCTTCCCCATGTAGGGCTTTACGGCGCATGTTCTACCTGCGGGTTGTCCTTAACCATGGGAGGCATGATGGTTTCGGCGGGGTTTGCCGAAAAGGCGGCGTGTATCACGTCCAGCCACTTTGCCAGTGCGGAGAAAGAGTTCCGGTTTCCGCTCTCCTACGGCAACCAGAGACCCAAGTCGGCAACGTGGACGGTGACGGGCAGCGGCGCGTTTCTCGTCTCATCACAGCCGGGAAAGCAGACGCGGGCGGTGATGGAAGGCGTGACGATCGGCAAAATCGTGGATTACGGCGTGAAGGATTCCATGAATATGGGTGCCTGTATGGCGCCTGCGGCGGCGGATACGATTGTGCGGCATCTGGAGGATTTCGGCAGGGAGCCGAAGGATTACGACAAGATTATCACCGGCGATCTCGGAGAGGTGGGGCAGCAGCTTTTGTTTGACCTGCTGGCGGAGAAGCAGATTGATATTACCAGACAGCATATGGACTGCGGCATCGAGATTTATGACAACGAGAAACAGCACACGGACGCGGGCGGTTCGGGCTGCGGGTGCAGCGCGGTGGTGCTGTCGGCATATATCCTGAAAAAGATCGAGGAAGGCATCTGGAAGAGAGTGCTCTTTCTGCCCACCGGGGCGCTCCTCTCCAAGACCAGTTACAACGAGGGGCAGACGATCCCGGGTATTGCGCACGGGGTGGTGCTGGAGCAGTATCGGGGGTAAGAACAAATAGGAATGCGGTATGGAAAAGGAGGTGTCGCAAAAAAATCATAGAACCCCACAAGCGATATGCGGTGTTATGTAAACCAAATGAGCAAAGTATACCATAAAATGAACAAAGTATACCATTTCCGATCAAAAAAAGGGTGGCTGTGGTATGATAAATTACCAGATTAACAAAATATCAGAAAAGATAAGAAAGGGGTTACATGATGACAATCGAAAAAAAAGAAAACGGAAATGAAATTACGCTGTTTCTGACAGGGAGACTTGACACCACCACAGCACCCCAGTTAGAGGCGGAAGTTAACGTGTGTACGGCGGACGCGGCGACACAGAAGCTGACCATGGATTTTAAAGATCTGGAATATCTTTCTTCCGCAGGTCTGCGAATTCTTCTGGCGGCGCACAAGGCGTTTATGAAGCGGGAAGGCGGCATGACGATCTGCCATGTCAACGAGACCATTCGGGAGGTTTTTGAAGTTACGGGATTTCTGGATATTCTCAACGTAGAAGAATAGTGACAGTGACTGTGAAGCCACTGAACAGTTACGAATAGAAGGAGTGCATATGAAAGAACTAACGGTTGAGGCGACAGTGGAGAGTATTCCGGTTATTATGGAATTTGTGGACGGGCAGCTGGAACAGTTTGATTGTCCGATGAAGGCGCAGGCACAGATTGATATCGCGATAGACGAGCTGTTTGGCAATATCGTCCACTATGCGTACCATCCCGGAACGGGACCGGCGACGGTGCGTGTGGAAGTGCTGGAGGAGCCGCTTTCCGTGGTCATCACGTTTATTGATCAGGGCGTGCCATACGATCCGCTGGCAAAAGAGGACCCGGATGTGACACTGTCCGCGGAGGAGAGAGAGATCGGTGGTCTCGGCATTTATATTGTAAAGAAAAACATGAATGAGATTACTTATGAGTATAAGGATGGAAAGAACATCCTGAAAATACGCAAGGAGATATAACAAAAATGCCGGAACAATGGGAGCATAAGGATCTATACAGAGAAATCGTAACCAGTCTGACGGAAGGTGTCATGGTGATCGGCATGAACGGAAAGATTGTCATGCTGAACCCGGCGGCGGAGCAGATGCTCGGTCTGACGCAGGAGGATATCGGAGATTCCTTTGTCAACGTATTTCTGACCAGAGAGGGGACGGACGACTTTACAGGGGCGATTCTGGACACGATCTATGAAAAAGGCAGGGTAAGCAATATGCCGGTTGACTTTTTTCTGGAGGGGGAGACCAGAAATCTGTCACTTTCCACAAGTTACATACGAAGCGAAGGCGATAAAGCGGTCGTCGTGGTGATGAATGATGTGACAGAGTTAAATGAGCTGCGTGACGCGCAGACCGCACTTGACCGGATACAGAAGCTGAACCGGGAGTATGAGAAGGCGAAGGACGAGGCAGTCAGGGCGAACGAGGCGAAAAGCCTTTTTCTCTCCAATATGTCCCACGAGATCAGGACGCCGATCAACGCGGTGCTTGGCATGAATGAGATGATTCTCAGGGAGTGCGAGGACAAGCAGCTTCTGTCCTACGCGGCAAATATCCAAAGCTCCGGCAAGACGCTCCTGTTTCTGATTAACGACATTTTAGATATGTCCAAAATAGAGTCGGGCAAGATGGAGATCGTCCGGGTGGAGTACGCGCCGGAAAATCTGATGATGGACCTTTGGAACGTGATCTTTCTGCGGGCGCAGGAAAAGGGGCTGGGTATCCGTTTTTCTCTGGACGAAACCTTGCCGCGCGTCCTGTACGGGGATGATGTCAGGATAAAGCAGATTGTGACAAATTTGTTGACTAACGCAGTTAAATATACGCCGCAGGGCGGTATAGAAATGACGGTGGCATACGAGAGAAAAGGCGGGGCGGAAATTTTGCTGATGATATCCGTAAAGGATACGGGCATGGGAATCCGCAAGGAGGACATGGGAAAGCTCTTTGAAAATTTCCAGAGGCTTGACGAGGAGAAAAACCGCAATATCGAGGGAACGGGACTTGGCATGAATATCACCATGTCGCTCTTACATCTGATGGACGGCGATATGAAGGTGGAGAGCGAATACGGGAAAGGCTCCAATTTTACGGTCACGATTCCCCAGAGAATTGTCTGCGATGAACCGACAGGGGATTTTGAGACGATCAGAAGCAGGCGGGAGCAGAATCTTTCGCAGAAACGGCAGACCTTCGAGGCGCCGGAGGCGCGCGTGCTTGTGGTGGATGACAACAGCATGAACCTTACCGTATTCCAGTCGCTGTTAAAGCGCACGAAGATGAAGATCACCACGGCGGATTCGGGGAAGAAATGTCTGGAACTGGTGAAAAAGGAGCCGTACCACATCATATTTATGGATCACATGATGCCGGAGATGGACGGCATTGAGACGCTCCACGAGATACAGAAGATGACGGATTTCCCCAACCGGGACACGCCGGTGATTGTGCTGACCGCAAACGCGCTGTCCGGGGCGAGGGAGGGTTATCTGAAGGAAGGATTTGCCGACTTTCTGACCAAACCTATAGACGGCGACCTGCTGGAGCAGACGACAGTGAAATACCTGCCGCGGGAACTGGTAAAAGACGCAGCCTCCGGAGGACAGGAAACGGCACCAGGAATTGCGCAGGCGGACCGGGAAGCCTTTCTGGAAGAGGGCATTTTTCTGGAAAACGGCATGAAATATGCCAAAAACGATCTGGAAATGTATCTGGATCTTGTGCGGCTGTTTATCAAAGACCAGTGTAAGCAGGCGGATATGCGGCAGTTCCTCGCAGTCGGCAACATGCCGGATTACGCGGTTCTGGTACACGGCTTAAAGGGAAACGCGAGAACAATCGGCGCAGAACAGCTCGCGGATATGGCGTTTGAACACGAAAAGCAGAGTAAGGCGGGGAACGCGGTCTATGTGGATGCCCATTTTGAAGAACTGGTTCTGCTCTGGGACAAGACAGTCATGGGCTTTCAGAAATTTTCGGAAAAGTACGGCGTCGGGGCAGGAGAAAAATACCGGGCAGCACAAGGCGGCGAGATATTGGCGCTGACGGAAAGCGACTTCGAGACAGTGGCGGCGCTTCTGGACGATTTTGAGACCAGCCGGGCGATAGAGCAGCTGCAGGCATGGATGGCGCATACGCTGGAGCCGGCGGTACATGAACGGATTAAGAACGTGCTGACCGCTCTGGAAGATGAGTTTGACGAGGATAAGGCAATCGGGTTGCTGAGGGACAAAGGAGGGAGTGGAAATGGTGTTTAACAAGAAAAATATTGTGGCGGTGGACGACAGCGGTCTTGTCCTAAAAATGCTGATCAAGGTGCTGGGCGAAAAGTACGAACTGCACGTATTCAACGGCGGGAGACGGGCACTCCAGTTTTTGAAGGACAGAACCCCCGACCTGATCATTCTGGATATTGATATGCCGGAGATCAACGGGTATGAGATGCTTAAGATGATCAAGGAGAAAGAGCATCTGCAGAATGTGCCGGTTATTTTTCTGACCTCGAACAATGACAGGAACCATGTGGTCAAAGCTCTGGCGGGCGGCGCGAGAGATTACGTGGCGAAGCCGATTGACGAGGATGTACTGATGGAAAAAGTGCACGCGGCGCTGGAGGGTGTTTCCGCCGACGATTCGCTTAACTGGAATAATCTCTAAACGGTCTGCGCGTGGTCCCGCTTTTTCATGTAGGATACGCAGAGCATGGTAATGTCGTCGAACTGCGGCGCTTCACCAACAAAGGCATCTATGTCTGCCTTTACGATGGGAAGGAGCTCCGCAGGTTTTTTATCGGTGTTTTTCACAAGCACTTCGGTGAGACGTTCCATGCCATATAGCTCATGGGCTGCATTGGTGGCTTCGGTCACGCCGTCCGTATACTGGAATATTTTGTCTCCCGGTGAAAGCTGTATGCTGCCGCTCTGGTACACCATATCTTCCATGCCCGCCAGCACGAAGCCGGGACGCAGTCTGTGCACTTCATAGACGCCGTCCGCTCTGGCGATAAAGGGCATTTCATGTCCCGCGTTGACAAAAGTAAATTCCCCGGTCACAAGGTCGAGAACGCCCTCAAAGGCGGTGATAAACAGTCCTTCGCTGTTGGAGCGGCAGAGCAGCTCGTTGACTTCCGAAAAGACTTCGCCCAGATCTGCGCCGGGTTTTGTGTGGTCGTTCAGGAGCGTCTTGCCGATCACCATAAAGAGGGCGGCAGGCACGCCCTTTCCCGAAACGTCGGCAATCACGATGGCGAGATGCGTGTCGTCCACCATAAAGAAATCGTAAAAGTCGCCGCCCACTTCCTTTGCGGGATTCATGGTGGCGTAAATGTCAAACTCGGGACGCTCCGGGAAAGCCGGAAAAATACAGGGCAGCATATCCGCCTGAATCCGGGTCGCCACATCAAGCTCTGTGGAAATGCGCTGGCGCTCTTCGCTGTCCTTGATCTGTTTTTCAAGAAGCCGCCTCGTTCTCGCTGCAACAGTGGTGCATATGGAGGCAATGCCGAGCAAAATCAGAGCGCGGGGAACCACAAAGAAGAGGGTGGCTTCAAACAGCATTTTTCCGGTGATGACCCGCCTTGTAATATCCGGCTCTGTGACCAGCAGATTCAAATCCCCTTCCCCGATGTACATGCCTACATAGATCGAGGCGGAAAAGAGAACCCATGACGCCACAAGCGTAAAACTGGTCAGTTTTTTGGAATAGTAATGGCAGCTTAAACAAATCGGCACAGCCCAGGCCAGCACGCCGTGCTTTGGCATGGCGGCTGACAAGATGAAGATACTGATGATGCCGCAGACAACGATCGCGGACTTCAGCCATGAGGGAGTACCGCCCGTAATCCGGCAAAGAAGTGTCGGTATCAGGAAAAACAAAATGGTGAAGGGCATACCGATATTCATAATCATGGGCGGTATGATAAAAACGCCTATGATGTTGAACAGCCACGCAAGGGCGCCCACCCCGGCGCACACGGCGAGGCATTTCGCCGCATATTGGTTCGCCTCCGATTCATTTTCCAGAAGCGCTTTCCACTGTGTGCCGGTGTTTGCGTAATTTTCTTTTTCCTCTTTTCGTCTGCCCATCCCGATCCTCATTTGTCGTCGTCTGTTTTATTTTAATGCAATATACTTTTATAAATTTTATCACACCGGAATGCAGTCCGATTAGCAAAGTATGCCGGAAAAAGCGCAATCTGTACCGGCGGGGAGCGAAAGATTGGAAAAAGCGGGGTGACAGTCCGCCCATGTATGTGGTAGACTTATCTGGTATGGATCCGACATCTGAAAAAGCGGAGCGCCTGTCAGGCGTCAGCCTTTGCGGCTTAAGAAGGAAGTGGAAACTGGCATGAGGGAAATGGAGTTTAAGATGGAACGTCCCGGGCTTCTCAAGGAGGGGGACCGGGTGACGGTAACAGAGGGCGTTCTTCCAAGCAACTATTATTATACGATAGATCCGTCGCTTGCCATGTCTGGCAATTTTCCTTTCAGGGAGCGGATGCTGGAGCGGGAGGGCGTGGTGACGGAAGTCATCGAAAACGCCAGAGGTTTCTATGTGAAGGCTAGATTCGGTGAGTGAAAAGAAAGAGAGGAGAGAATATTATGTTAACTAAAGTGTCAACAGACAAAGCGCCGGCGGCGATCGGACCTTATTCTCAGGGAATTATTGCGGGGGATTTCCTCTTTGCGTCGGGGCAGATTCCGATTGATCCCGCCACGGGGGAGATCAAAGGCAAGGATGTGACCGAGCAGGCGGAACAGGCGATGAAGAACGTGGGCGCGATTCTGGCGGAGGCAGGCACGGACTATACAAAGGTGGTAAAGACAACCTGTTTTCTGGCTGAGATGGCAGATTTTGCCGCGTTTAACGCGGTGTATGAGAAGTATTTCACCGAGAAGCCGGCGAGAAGCTGTGTGGCGGTGAAGCAGCTCCCGAAGGACGTACTCTGCGAGGTGGAGGTTCTGGCGTACTTGAAGTAGGAGAAATATCTGCATAAAGGATTGAGTTTACATAACTCGGATGGGACTGGATTAAGTGATGAATGAAAAAAATATCATACTGATCGGTATGCCGGGCGTCGGGAAGAGCACAGTGGGCGTTGTTCTCGCCAAGAAGCTCGGGTATTCTTTCGTGGACGCGGATCTGGTGATCCAGAGCTGGGAGGAGAAGTTACTGCACGAGATCATATCTGAGCGGGGAGTGGAAGGCTTCTGGAGGCTGGAGGAGGCAGTAGGTGAATCCATAGAGGCGCAACGGACGGTGATTGCCACCGGAGGAAGTGCGGTTTATGGGGAAAATGCCATGGCGCATTACAGGCAGATTGGCACCGTGGTGTATCTGCACCTGCCTCTGGAAGGCATACGCGAGCGCCTTGGCGACCTCAACGAGCGGGGCGTGACACTGAGGGACGGGCAGGATCTGGATGGGCTGTATGCGGAGCGGCAGCCGCTCTATGAGAAGTTTGCGGACATTACGGTGGAATGTGAAGGGCTGTCAATCCGGGAAATCGTGGAGCAAATTGCATCTGGATTCCGGTCAGTGTGAAAACGAGACGCGAAAGCATATAAGTAACGGAAAATAAACAGAATGGGAACGTATCCTGAATCGGATTTGGGAGCGTTCCTATTTGTATTTCATACGTGCAATTTTTTTAATCCTGCATAATCTTTTCCAAATGACAGAAACTAGTACAACAGAAGATGTTTGGACATGGAGGAAAAGAAGATGGATTATATCAATGCATTCTGGGTCGGCGGACTGATCTGCGCGCTGGTGCAGATTCTTCTGGAAAAGACGAAACTTTTGCCGGGGCGCGTCATGGTGCTTCTGGTGTGTGTGGGAGCGGTGATCAGCTTTGTCGGATGGTATGAGCCTTTTATGGAGTTTGCGGGGGCGGGAGCCAGCGTGCCGCTTCTCGGTTATGGCAATATATTAATGAAGGGCGTGAAGGAAGCCGTGGATGAAAACGGCTTTATCGGTCTGTTTCAGGGCGGTTTCAAGACCGGCGCGGTAGGCTGTGCGGCGGCGCTGGTGTTTGGGTATCTGGCGAGCCTTGTTTTTCGCCCGAAGCCAAAAAAATAAGAAAAATAGGAAAAAATAGAAAAATAGTGAAGATACGGAACAGCCGGTTCCGTTATATAGTATAGAAACGCGGATTTGCGAGTATCAAAACCGCGCAGGGAAAGGAGGCAGATACCATCAACAGGGAAGAACAATTGTCAGCGCTGATTGATTCTTACCAGCATCTTGTCTTTTCAATATGCTATAAAATGACATCGGATTATTTTGCCTCCGAGGATCTGGCACAGGAAACGTTTTTATCGGTTTACAGACATCTGGGGGAGTTTGACGGAAGATATGAGAAGGCGTGGGTGTGCCGGATCGCCACCAACAAATGTCTGGATTATCTGCAGAGCGCGGGACGGCGCAGCATCCCCACGGCGGACCTCGGATTTGAGAGCGCAAGGGCGCCGGATGGGGGGACTCCTTCCGGCAAAGGCGCGGGAACTGCCGGGGAAAATGAGACGGCAGTACGGCAGACGCCGGAGAGCATCTGCCTCGAAAAGGAGGTGCGGGAGATATTGCTTTCAAGATGTCGGTCCTTGAAACCGCCCTATGATGAAATCGCCAAAGCCTATTATTATGATGAACTGGATGCGGGCGAGATCGCGAGGCGGAGGGGCGTTAAGAAAAAGACCATACAGACGCAGATTTATAGGGCGAGAACCATGCTTCGCAGGATGTATGAAAAGGAGAAGGGCGCATGATACATAATATGACGGAAGAGAGAAAAAAACGGAATAGATATGACGTTTCCCTCCCGGCTCCTTTGACTGAGGAAGAACTGATGCGGCTGATTGAGACCGTTGAAGAACGGGAACTTTTGCACGCGCCGGGACATTTGAGAGGAAATATATTTTCGCACATACAGGAAGGAAAGCGGAAAGAAAGACAGCGCGCGCTTTTTTCTTACCGTGCTAAAGTTCTGGTAGGGATGGCGGCGGCTCTGGCGGTACTCTTCCTCGTGCCTGTGGATGGGGTGGAAACACCGCAGATGCCGCAGCCCGGTATTCTGGGAACGCTGTATGAAGAGGAAACGGGGAGCGTGGACGAATGGGAGCGGGACGCGCTTGAGACACAGCGGGATATCGACAGAACATGGAGACGGTATCTGGCAGGGCAGGAGAGAGCGGACGCGAGAAAGAAGTATTTCAGAAACATTTCGGAAAAGATTACAAATTATAAAACTTGGGAGGATTGATGAGATGAAAAAGCAGAAGAACAGATTTTGGTTGTTTGTATTTTCCCTCTGTCCGGGGGCGGGACATATGTATATGGGACTGATGAAGATGGGGCTGAGCTTTATGCTTGGGTTTATGGGGCTGATCGCTGTGGTTGGAATAACAGAAATCGCCGTGCTGGCGGTATTTCCCGTCACACTCTACATATACGCTTTTTTCCACGCCAACAATATCGGCGGGATGGATGCAGGGCAGTTTGCGGCTCTGGAGGACGAATACCTCTTCGGCATCGGTGGGTGGGATACCAGCCGCTTTAAGCTGAATATGAATAAGAGAAACCGCAACATCGCGGCAGTGGTCTGTATTGTGCTCGGCACCTGTATGCTGTGGGATCAAGTTTTTGGTATGGTGAGAAGTTACGTGGGCTGGGATAATCCGGTTATGAGGGATATCTATTATTTTACGAGAGACAGGCTGCCGAGGGCTGTCATAGCCGTAGCGATCATCTGGTTTGGCGTGTCGCTTCTTCGCGGAAAGAAATTTGAGTCTGCGGAAACTGACAGGAGGAGTGAGGCGGACGATTATAGAAAGCCTGCGGCGCTGCCCGGGGAGATTGTGGGAGCGTGGAAGGCTGATGCGGAGAATAAGGATGGATACAGTGCGGAAGCGAAAAAGTCAGATGCGCCGGATGGGGAAGCGCAGAATGCGGATGTGCAAAAAAATGAGCAGGGGGGGGAGTAGACTATGGATATGCAGGAAAAAGATTTGTGGAGGGAGGAACCCGGGAAGCTGCGAACCCGCCGTGTCGGCTCTGTAACTTTCGGGATGACGCTGATTTTGTTCGGCGTGCTGTTCCTCTTACATATGGTGGTTCCGACGCTGCACTATGAGCTGATTTTCCAGTTCTGGCCCGTGGTTTTTGTCCTGCTGGGTGTGGAGATTCTGGTGGAGAACCATAGAAGCAACGCGGAGAAATGCAGGTTTGTATATGACTTCCCGGCGATTCTGATGCTGGTTGTGATGCTCCTGTTCGCCATGGTGATGGCGGCGGCGGAGTTTTCCCTGCATTATTATCAGAGAGGCTGGTGGTAATTTATATCTCCTCGTAGTCAATCTGCCGCTTTGCTAAAAATTGTCTGACGGCTCTGTCCCAGAGCGCATCCGGCGTCTTATCCATGAGAAAGGTGTGGAAGGCGGTGCCGGTGATGAGCGTGAGGGACGTGCCGTCATATTTTATGTTGAGCACAAATGCCTTTACCTGATCCGGGGTGACGGCAGTATCGCCCTTTTCCAGAAGGGACGCCGTGTATTCGGGAATCAGATGCAGCACAAAATGAAATGCCGTGGGCGTGCGCTTCCCTTTGATCAGATCAAAACAGACAGGGCGTATCTTTTTCCACTGTGTAAATTCGTAGGGTCTGGTTTCCCTGTCCTCCCATTCTTCGGACGTGTAGAACGCCCGGTTTTCACGTCCGTCTATCGTGAACGTGTTGTAGGTGCTGATGGAAGCCTGTTCCAGCAAAAAGGAGTCGAAGGCGTCCCCGGCGAGGAAATGGTTCATAAACTGTTTGATGTTTTTTATCTGCAATGCGATCATGTGATGCCCCTTTTCAGAATGTGTCTGCGCTGCCCGAAACCAGACAGGGAAGACTTTTCCAAATAACATACCATAGTATAGCACAAAATACGGAGAAAAGGGCGGATTGACATGAAAGCTTATGAAATATTTTATCTCTCCCTGAGCAGCGCCGCCCTTTATGCAGTCGTTTCTGGACAGTCTCAGCTTATGAGCCTCTGCGCATGGGCACTCGATTTTTAGGATTTGCAAAATAGGGTATTCTATGATAGTATAAGTAGTAATAAATACTATGTGAAACGGTTGCGGAGGCTTTATGGGTTATAAGATTGTGGTGGACAGCTGCTGTGAGCTGCCCGTGGAATATAAAAATGACAGCAGATTTGAGATCGTTCCGCTGGGACTGGAAGTGGGCGATTATATCATTCAGGACGACGAGAACTTTAATCAGAAGGAGTTTTTGCAGAAGGTGGCGGATTACCCCCAGTGCCCGAAATCGTCCTGTCCTTCCCCGGAGAGATTCCGGGAGGCATACCATGACGGGGCGGAAGAAATTTATGTGGTGACCCTTTCTTCCCATCTGAGCGGCAGCTATAACAGCGCGGAGCTGGGCAAAAGTCTCTACAGCGAAAAGTACGGCGAGAAGAAGATACATGTGGTGGACTCCGAGTCCGCAAGCTGCGGGGAGACCCAGCTTGTGGAAAAGATTGTTGCCTGCAAAGAAGCGGGGCTTGGCTTTGAGGAGACGGTGAAGGCGGTAGAGACCTTTAAGCGTAAGATGCGCACCTACTTTGTGCTGGATAATCTGGAAACGCTCCGAAAGAACGGACGCTTGAGCGGCGTGAAAGCGCTGGTGGCATCTACCTTAAATATCAAACCTGTGATGGTGGGAAACTGGGGCGTCATTGAGCAGAAGGGACAGGCGATCGGCATCAATAAGGCGCTTGCCCGGATGGCGGACTTTATCGTGGGCGATGTGGAGAACCCGGAGGAGAGAACGCTGATGATTACGCACTGTAACTGTGCGGAGCGGGCGGCGTATATGCACAGTCTGATGGAGAAGCGTGCCTCCTATAAACGGGTTCTGGTTATGGACACCGCCGGGGTCAGCAGCATGTATGCCAACGACGGCGGTGTGATTGTGACCCTCTGACAAAGAGAGAAGAGTAGGCTGTAAAGAAAATTCTAAGGCGTGCTTTCCCGCAGCGCCTTTTTTACTTTCGGAAGTTCAAGGGGCGATACAGAAAAACTCTGCCTGTCTTTCATGGTCAGCTTTAACAGGGAAAGTTTCTCGACAGAAGTTATGTTAACTAAACAGTGCTCGGAAATCATAACAAAATGGGTGAACATGGAAAGCTGCGCGTGGAGATTGGGCAGGGTGCTCAGGATGTCGAGCGTGCGCCCTTCCGTCAGCACCACATGGAGATAATTGCCGCTTTTCACCGCGTAGAGAATTTCATCCTCATGGACATAGAGCGTGTCCTTCTCTCCGCGCAGTTCTATGGTGGGAATCGTTTCCGCTTTCAGACTCTGCGCGTGGTCAAGCATTTCGTCCAGCTCGTTCACCTTGATCGGTTTGTTCAGATAGAGAATCTGCTTCTGGAGCTGTCTGCGCAGGATATCGTGGTTGGAAGCTTCCGTGACATCGTCCGGCACTTTGGCGAGCGCCGCTTCGATGACGGAAGGGTAGTCGATGGTGGAGATACACAGCACAATAGGAGCCACAACGCCCGCGTCGATCAGCTTTCTCGCAAGCTGGAAGCCGTTCACAGGTCCGTTCGTCATGTCGATGAAAAAGGCATCGTAGAGCATGGGAGAACGTAACACCGCCTCCACATTTCCGTAGGAATCAATATAGAGCACGCCGGTGGTGTGGATTCTCCTGTCGGAGGCGCGCCCCAGGAGCCGCTCCATCTGTTTTCTGTCCGCAATATTATCATCACAAACCGCAATATGCATATAGAACCCTCCGTAATATGTTGTTTTAAGTTACCCTGCGAGATTCAACCTTGGCACAGTACGGCGTGTTTGTCACATTGTCCGCAGGCGCGTCATATAACCTTCCGCATGTGTGCAGAAAAAATCCCCGCATTTGTTTCAGGCAGCGTGAAGTAGTCTGCAAGGGAGCTTATAGAATCATAAATTCGATCGGGGACGACAAAAGAGCCACCACGATCAGAACCTGTATGAGCAGGATGGCGGGCATTCCGTAGAGAAAATACCAGTGTCTTGTCTTGTGGCGGAACAGGTGCATACCGATGATCGAGCCGACGCTGCCGCCGATGATGGCGAGCACGAAAAGCGTGGCTTCCGGGATGCGCCATGCGCGCTTTCTCGCTTTGAGTTTATCGATGCCCATCACCGTGAAGCTTATGAAGTTGATAACGACTAAGTATATAGTAATAAGTGTAATTACGTCCATTAGTAATCAAACTTTCCCTTTTGTATTTCGATGAGGATGGTACCACTTTTTGCTTTATGACTATGCGGTGCACTGTGCATTGCATTCGCGTACATTATATCACATAAATTAATGAAAAAAAAGAAAAAAACACCCCGCAGCATACACCGAAGTCTGCTGCGGGGATTCTTGTACATAACTTGTTTTTCAGATTAGAGCAGCTTTTCGCCCTGCTCCTGCATCTTCATGGCGCGAACCTTGCAGGATAAGCCGAAGAGGTTGATGAAGCCTTCCGCGTCGTGGTGATCATAGAGATCGCCGGTGGTGAAGGAGGCGATGCTCTCGTTGTAGAGCGTGTATGGCGAGGTGGTGCCTGCCTTGATGATGTTGCCCTTGTAGAGCTTGAATTTCACTTCGCCGGTCACATACCGCTGTGTGGACTCGATGAACGCCTGCAGCGCCTCGCGCAGCGGGGTGAACCACTTGCCCTCGTAGACCACCTGCGCAAATTTGTTGCCCAGATCTGCCTTGAGCGCATAGGTGTCGCGGTCGAGGATCAGCTCCTCAAGCTGCTGGTGCGCCTCGTAGAGGATGGTGCCGCCGGGCGTCTCGTACACGCCGCGGGACTTCATGCCGACCACGCGGTTTTCCACGATATCGACAATGCCGATGCCGTGCTTGCCGCCCAGCTCGTTTAAAGTGGCGATAATTTCGGAAACTTTCATCTTCTTGCCGTTTACGGAAGTGGGGATGCCCTTCTCAAAGGTCATGGTCACATATTCGCCTTCCTCGGGAGCCTTCTCCGGCGTGGTGCCGAGCACAAGCAGATGCTCGTAGTTAGGCTCGTTGGCAGGGTCTTCCAGCTCTAAGCCCTCGTGGCTGATGTGCCAGAGGTTGCGGTCGCGGCTGTAGCTGGAGTCTGCGGAGAAGGGAAGGTTGATGCCGTGCTGTCTGCAGTATTCGATCTCCTCCTCGCGGGAGTTTAAGGTCCACTTTTCATTTCTCCATGCGGCAATGATCTTTAAGTCGGGAGCAAGCGCCTTGATGCCAAGCTCGAAACGGATCTGGTCGTTGCCCTTGCCGGTTGCACCGTGGCAGATGGCGGTAGCGCCTTCCTTGCGGGCGATCTCGACCAGTTTCTTGGCGATTACGGGCCTCGCCATGGATGTGCCCAGCAGATATTTGTTTTCATAGACAGCGTGCGCCTGTACACAGGGCACGATAAAATCGTCGCAGAACTCATCGGTCAGATCTTCGATGTAGAGTTTGGATGCGCCGCTTGAGAGAGCACGCTCCTCGAGACCGTCAAGCTCCTCCGCCTGCCCGCAGTTGCCGCACACGCAGATGACTTCATAGTCAAAATTTTCCTTTAACCAGGGGATGATCACGGTCGTATCAAGTCCGCCGGAATACGCAAGAACTACTTTTTCTTTCATTTTCGTTTCCTCCATTTGAAATATGTAGTATATTTGTTATTGTTTACACCCACGCCAAAATGCAAAGCTGTTTTCTGCCCGGCATTCTGTGCGCGTCTACAGTTCACACGAAATAATCGTAAATTGACGCAAAATCTGGCGAGTGTGTGAATGGTAACACAGATGGGTGCGTTTGTCCTTAAAACAATATACAACAGGACGGAGAAGAATGCAAGTGTAAATTTATGCATAATTTATATGAATATTTGTGATAAGTATGCATAAAATGAAAAAATGGTTGTATATTATGCATTTCAGATGTATAGTTATGCGTAAGGGCGTTTTCAGAGGGAGGTTTGACGCAATATGGCGAAGCAGAACATATATGATAATGAAACTTTTTTCGAGGGATACAGAAAGATCAGAGAGAATGAAGTGAATGCAAACAAGTTGTTTGAGATTCCGGCGCTGCTTTCCCTGATGCCGGATTTGCGCGGCAGAAAGGTATTGGATCTGGGCTGCGGTTTTGGAGAGCATTGTAAGTATTTTATGGAGGCGGGCGCCGACCATGTGACGGGAATAGATATTTCTGAGAAGATGCTGGCGGTTGCGAAAGAGAGTGTGTATGGTTTGTAGACCATGTGATAAAATATCATAGATCTTTTTCGACGATTGTGAATATATTGATTGACGCGGGTTTTGTGATTGAAAAAATGATTGAGCCGCTGCCGGACGCGGACATGCTGGAAGCGTATCCGAAATATAGGGATTTGCTGCATAAACCGGATTTTTTACTGATAAGGGCGAAAAAATTTGACGTGTGCGGGTATTGAACTGGGAAAGTTGTTTGACAAGCCCGGCTCGCATGTTTAAAATAAAATCCGACTTTAGATTAGCCAGAGGAGGGCACAAAATGGATTACCAAATCATACGTCTGGCGGATCAGCCGGAAATCAAGGAGCAGGCGGCAAAATGGTTTCACGAAAAATGGGGTATACCGCTTGCCGCATATCTGGAAAGTATGGAGGAGAGCCTTGCCGGCGAAAAGCCGTTCCCTCAGTGGTATGCGGCGGTGGAGGACGGCAGGATCATAGGTGGGCTTGGCGTCATCGGGAATGATTTTCACGACAGGAAAGACCTTGCGCCGAACGTCTGCGCAGTCTATACGGAGGAGGACCGGCGCGGCAGGGGCATTGCCGGTGCGCTGCTAAACTATGTCTGTGCGGATATGAAAGAGAGGGGCATCGACACGCTTTACCTTCTGACAGACCATGACTCCTTTTATGAGCGGTACGGCTGGGAGTTTTTCTGCATGGCGCAGGGGGACGGGGAAGCGGAACTGTCGCGGATGTACGTGCATAGGGCGTAACGGAATGAGGAAGCCGGTAATCGGGAGTGAGGGTACAAAATGATTTCTGCAATTTATGACAGGAGAAGTACAAGAAAATTTTTGGATAAACCTATATCAAAGGAAGATCTGACGGAAATTATCGAAAGTGGAATAAAGGCGCCTTCTTCCAAAAACAGACAGCCGTGGAAATTCATTGTGGTGCAGGGGAAAGAAAAGGAAGAAATGTTGAAAGTTTTCCGCAAGGGGATTCTGAGGGAAGAAAAGGAAACCGCATTGCTTCCGCAAAGCAGGCAGCATATTCCGGCGGCAAAATATACCGTCGATATCATGGAGGAGGCGCCTGTTGCCGTATTTGTTGTGAACACACTGGGAAAAGGCATATTATCAGAAATGGCGCCGGAAGAGCATATTTATGAAATATGTAATGTCCAGTCTATAAGCGCGGCGATACAAAACATGCTTCTTGCCGCTGAGGAAAAGGGAATAGGAAGTCTCTGGATCTGTGATATCTATTTTGCGTATGCGGAAATCAGCGAATGGTTAAACAGCGAAGGGCAGCTTATAGCGGCGGTTGCTTTTGGCTACCCGAATGAATTTCCGAAAGCAAGACCACGGAAAGCGTTTGACGAAGTGGTTGTCTGGAGAGGCTGATACGGAGGAAGGGCTTTAACGAGAGGGACGCAAAGTATTGGAAGGAAATGGGATGGACGGGGCGCAAGCGTCCGTGGAAATAATACGGGAGAAATAATAGGGGGCTGGTTGATAAAATGAAAAAGAAGAATGAGAACGGATTTTTGCAAGTTGATGTGAAACCGCTGATCGACTGGCAGGAACCAAATGGGGAAGGCTGTATCGTTTCCGATATGATATCGAAGGAAGGCTGGAAGGTCGGATATATGTTTCGTGACGAACCGCTTGAAGATAAGCCCGACAGCGGCTGGCATTTCTTTAAGGGTGACGAGAGCGATGCCTATTCTTCCGATGCGGGAAACTTTCATGTATTTGCTTTGAATACGGTCTGCAATTACGATCCTGACATTATACCATATTTACATCTTCCCGTGGGAACGCATCTGATCAGAACAGAGGATGGGAAGTTTATGGAGGATGACGGGGTAGCGGCAATAAAGTTTGAGAGGCAGTAAAAAAGGTATAAATAGTCTGCTTTTGGAAAATATTATGTAAACCCAAAAAGATGGGCATAGGAAAGAGGATGTCGCTATGATCCGATACGCCGACGAAAAGGACTTTGAAGCGGTTAGAAAACATGATAGGCATATCAGCGAAGAGGAGTTGACAAACGCGGTCCGTGCAAAACGGGTTTTGGTTATGTATCATAACAATCATTTCATGGGCTGGCTGCGGTACAATCTGTTCTGGGATGAGATACCGTTTATGAATATGCTGTATGTTTTGGAAGAGTACAGAGAGCAGGCACAGTTCTTTTATCGGAAGAACGGGTATGTGGACTGCGGCTCGCTTTTACTGCCGGGGGAGCCTTTGGAAATTATTTTGCGCAAGGATCTGACATGAAAAGATTCTGTTTGTGGGAGTAAAAATGGAAATTACATAGAAAGGGAGTTTGTTTACAGGGGAGGCAGTATGATGGAGAGAAGAGACAAGGTAAATTATTATCTGGACTTGGCAAAAATGGTGGCACAGCGTTCCACGTGCCTCAGACGGCATTACGGCGCGGTGATCGTGAAAAATGACGAGGTGATCTCGACGGGGTATGTGGGCGCGCCCAGAGGGAGGAAAAACTGTACCGACGTGGGAGAGTGTATCCGCCAAAAGATGGAAATTCCGAGGGGTGAGCGGTATGAACTGTGCCGCAGCGTTCACGCGGAGACCAACGCGATCATCAGTGCGTCGAGGGACAAAATGATCGGCAGCGCCATGTATCTGACCGGGGTGGAGGCGGAGACCGGGGAGTATGTGAAAAACTCCTGCAGCTGTTCCATGTGCAAGAGGCAGATCATCAATGCGGGGATCGAGACGGTGTATGTGAGAGATACCGAGGATGAGTACCGGGTGATTCCGGTGCAACAGTGGATCGACGAGGACGAGTCTCTGGAGGGGACGTTCGGGTATTAGGAGGAGAAGATTTGGCAAACAGAGCTTATTTGTATGCGAAAAAAGACGAAGCGTTTGTGGCGATTTCGGAATACAATTATGATATTCCCATTGCCTATAAAATTCTGATGAGCTGTAAAACCAAAAGGGTAAGGTCAAGTATATTCGGGAGTCCCTTCAAAATTGCGCTTCGGGGTAATTTTGAGGAGGGCGTGGAGCGGCTTTATGCCTTTCTGGAGGAATTGAAGCAAAAAGGGCTTATTCCGGAAGCAGAACTGGATGAGAAGATAGAGGAGACAAAGACGTTTTTGGAGAAGCAACGCGGCTGTCGGTTTTTCTGGCTTGAGGGCGCAGAAATATATGAGTATGGCGGTCCTGCCTTATTCGGCAATCTGAAAATGCACAGGCGGATTTCGCGGATTGGGACGGAGATTGCAAACTTTTACCGGGAACTGGACGGTGTGAAGCCGGATGAGCGGATGGGTATGATCGGCATTCAGGAGTGGGCTGACTGTTTATATTATGAGACGGATTGAGTGGAAAGGACGACATAAATTTTTGAAGAACAATTGATTCAACCAAGAATTTGTGAATACTCCGGAATGGAGGAAAAGTGAGCGGACAGGAAGAGAAAGAGGGCTTGCAGGCGCGTGAGATGTCAAGAACGCCAGTTGACATAAAACCCTCACCCAAAGGGAGACTTTTGAAAGAAATGGCAGTATATGAGCTGCTTGAAAAGCTGGAAATCTCTTATCAGCGTGTGGACCATGAGGCGGCGGCGACCGTGGATGACTGCCATGATGTGGATGAGGCTCTGGGCATTCACATCTGCAAAAATCTTTTTTTATGTAACAGGCAGAAGACGGATTTCTATCTGCTGATGATGCCTGGGTTAAAAAAGTTTAAGACGAAGGAACTTTCCGCCCAGCTTGGCGTGGCGAGGCTTTCCTTTGCGGAGGCGGCGTACATGGAAGAATTTCTGGACATTACGCCAGGGTCTGTGAGCGTGATGGGGCTGATGAATGACAAGGAACACAGGGTAAGACTTTTAATCGACAGGGAACTTTTGCAGGATGCGTTTGTGGGTTGCCATCCATGCGTGAATACGTCGAGTCTGAAGCTTCGGATGAAGGATATATTGGAAAAGTTTCTGCCCTATGTGGGGCACGGGTATACGGTGGTGGAGTTAGTGGGCGAGTAGTTTACATAACACAAAAGCAACTTATGTGTTGAAGATGGTTAACATAATGCTGGCAAAAAACGAGTTTACATAATATATGACCGTGCGCCAGAAGAAGAGACGGAGGGAAAAAGATGTCTGAGCGGGAGGAAAAATTTGAAAAAATGCTGCAGGCGGTTCGGGAGGAATACGGGACTGTTTCGGAAAAAATGGAAACGCTGAAGGCGGAAGGTAAAACAAAGACGGCGACATACAGGCAGATGACGGGCAGAAAACTCGCGCTTCAAAATATGCTTTCCCTATATCAGATCTATGGGCTGCTGGACTGAAAATCCGCCAAATGGGTTAACATAATATAGAAAAACGGAGAATACTTATGATACGAAAAATGACGATAGAAGATTATGACGGCGTGAAAGCGCTCTGGATGTCGATTAAGGGATTTGCCATAAGAAGTCTGGACGATTCCAGAGAGGGCGTGGCACGTTTCCTGAAGAGGAACCCGGACACCAGTGTGGTGGCGGTGGAGGAGGGCAGGATTGTGGGCGCGATCCTCTGCGGGCACGACGGCAGAAGGGGATGCCTTTACCATGTGTGTGTGGCACAGGACTGGCGGATGCGCGGCATCGGGAAAGCGATGGTGGTATTTTGTATGGAGGCGTTAAAGGCGGAAAACATCAATAAAGTGTCTTTGATCGCTTTTACGAAAAACGATATCGGAAACGCATTCTGGAAACAGATCGGCTGGACGAAGCGGGAGGATTTAAATTATTATGATTTCACGTTGAACGAGGCGAATATTACGGCGTTTAACAGCTGAGCTTGACTCCGCTTTTTCCGTATGCTATACTCTTTCAAACAACTGAATAGTCGTAATGTCTTCAGGGCAGGGTGAAATTCCCGATCGGCGGTGACAGTCCGCGGGCGCGAAAGCGCGGGGTCCGGTGAAATTCCGGAACCGACGGTATAGTCCGGATTAAAGAAGGTGTATTGAGATTGTCAGAAGAACTCTGGCAATGATTTGTGCACTCTTTATCGTCCAACTGCTCTGATGGCATTTTCAGTACACCTAAAATAATAACACCTGAAAGGCAGCGGTACTTTCAGGTGTTAATCTATTTTAGGAGGAATTGCAAATGAAAAACAGCAGGACAAAGAAACTCACAACAGTAGGGATGCTGTGCGCGCTCGCGTACATAGCGGTGGCGGTCGGGCGCATTCCCGTTGTACTTTTTCTAAAGTACGACCCGAAAGACGTGGTGATCGTGATCGGCGGTCTGATCTTCGGACCGCTCACTTCACTGGCGATGGCGGTGATCGTCTCGGTCGTGGAAATGGTTACGATCAGCAGTACGGGCGTCTGGGGGTGCATGATGAATATGATTTCAAGCTGTTCCTTTGCGTGTACGGCTGCATTTTTCTACAAAAGGCGCCACACTCGGTCCGGCGCTGTGGCAGCTCTTGCCTGCGGGGTGGCGTGCCAGATTGCGGTGATGATGCTTTGGAACTGGCTGGCTGCCCCGGTTTATATGGGCTATCCGCGGGAGGCGGTGGAGGCGCTTCTGCTGACGGCATTTCTGCCGTTTAATCTCCTTAAGGGCGGGTTGAACGCGGGGATTACCTTTCTGATTTATAAGCCGGTGGTAACGACTCTGCGGCGGTTACATCTGGTGGAGAGATGATGGGGAACATAGGGAGTATGATCCGGGCGGCATTTCGTGCCGCCCGGTTTGGGATAGCGGTCAAGCATAATATTCTGATTTAAATTGAGCATGAAAAGCTTAGTAGAAGAAGTGTGATTTGGAGAGAAATATGTTAAAATGATTAATAAGAAATGAAGGGGGGAAGAGAAGCAAAATGAATAAGTTGAAGATATATCTGGATACATCAGTAATTAGTTATCTCGATCAGCAGGATTCGCCGGAACAGATGAAAGAGACGCAGGAAGTATGGGATTTTTTTAGAAAGGGAAAATATGAAATCTACATTTCTGACGTTGTAGTTTATGAAATTAATAAGTGTGGCATGGAGAAACGTGAAACACTATTGGCTTATTTAGACCAGATAGAGTATACTATAATTGAGACAGACGAAAGTACTGTGGAATTAGCTGAGAAATTTATCGACTTCGGATTTTTAAAAAGAAAAAATTATGATGACTGTCGACATATAGCGGCGGCAATTCTTGCAGGATGTGATTTTATCATATCGTGGAATTTCAAACATATCGTTAATGTAAAGACGATTCGGGGAATAAAAGCCATTACCACATATGAGGGATACAAAGATTTGATGATATATCCACCGGCAGCATTATTGGAAGAGGAGGAAGAGGATTATGGCAGTGATGATAAAAGAACCGGAAATCAGTGAGCGTTTTGATTTGGATGATATTAGAAAAATACGCACGTATAATGCGGTGAGATACGAACACATGACACCGGCGGAGATTGTAGCAGACACTAGGGCTGGAGCGGCAGAACTTCTGGAGATATTGAAAAAAAGGAAACATCTTGTGGAGAGATGATGGGAAACATAGGGGGTATGGTCAGGGCGGCATTTTCGTGCTGCCCTGACCTTATTACACATTCTCTTTCCCGCAATACATGGCAATAGCCTGTCTGGCAAAGTCGGCGGTTCCTGCTCCGCACGCTCTGTCAATATTTTTCTGAAAGCGTTCATCGCACACATACATTTCCCCCAATCCGCTAAGGATTTCATTGGTACATGCATAGTAGTTTTCGGTATGCCCCATTTCGCTTTGACCTCCGGGTACAGCAAGGCGACGCTGTATGTATATTTCGAGAACAAGGAGGAAATCGTCGGCATTTTAGTATTGGGCAGTATGAAAAAGCTGTATGATTACATAGCTTCCGCTTTGGCGAAACAGGAAAGCACGAAGGGCAGATACGAGCTGATTTGCCGTGGACTGGTGCGGTATCAGGAAGAGTTTCCGTTTTATTTCGATATGGTGCTCAGTAAGATTAATATTGATTTTGAAAACCGGGATTATCTGCCGGAGGAAAAGGAGACGTATCTGGTCGGGGAAGAAATCAATGAAAAGCTCCGGGATTTTCTGACAGCAGGCATGGAAAACGGGGAGCTGCGGGACGATTTGGAAATCATGCCTGCCATATTTAACTTTTGGGGCATGTTGTCCGGAATGATACAGCTTGCCGCAAACAAAGAAGCATATATTGAGAAAGCGATGGGCTTGTCAAAAGGGCAGTTTTTGGAATATGGATTTTCCATGCTGTACCGCTCGATCGCGGCAAAATAGGGGAGAAAAGTTTCTCCGCGAAGCGGAATTGCGGAGGTAGTGATGAGAGAAAAATTTACGAAAAGAAGAGTCATTATGTGTATCGCCATTTTCTTATTTTTGATTGGTCTGCTCTGTACGGCTGTCTATCTGAAAAGCGTGGCGGACTATAAAAAGGCGGTAAAGGAAACGGTCATAGGAAGCGTAGATTTGTCCGCGATTCCCGACGGCGTCTATGTCGGGGAGTATGACGTGAATTTTATCTATGCAAAAGTGGAGGTGACGGTGCGAAACGGGGAGATGACAGACATTATTATGTTGGAACATAAGCAGGAGCGGGGAAAAGCCGCGGAGGCGGTTATCAGCGACATGCTTGCGGAGCAGAAAATAGATGTGGACGCGGTGTCGGGCGCAACCAATTCCAGCACTGTCATCAAGAAAGCGGTTGAAAATGCGCTCGGTCATTAATGGCATGTATCACGTACAAAAAAATTTGCAGAATTGTTGTAACAAAATAGAAATGAATCCGTCTAACCCATGAAAGCACGGAAAAAGAGGTGATGGCAGATGGAGAAAGAGGCGTTTGAAAAGTTGTATCAGACGTACTATATGCGGGTGTATTCCTATGTGATGGCGCTTGCGGGAAAGACGCACATGGCGGAAGAAATCACGCAGGAGACGTTTTATAAGGCGTTTACCACAAACGCTTCGTTTCGTGGGGAAGCAAACGCGGTGACATGGCTCTGTTCCATTGCCAGAAATCTTTTTGTCGATGAAATGCGGCGGCAGGCAAAGCGTGCCGCACCTATGCTGCCTGATGCGGATGCCGACAGCGGTATTGATATTGCGCGGGAAGTGGAAGACAAGGACACGTCCTGTCAGATTCATCAGACGTTACAGGAACTGGAAGAGCCTTACCGCAAGGTGTTTGAGCTGCGGATTTTCGGAGAGATGTCTTTCCGGGAAATCAGCGGTATCTGCGGCAGGACGGAGAGCTGGGCGAGGGTTACATACCACCGTGCCAAATGTAAGCTTATGGAAAGGATGGGGATTCATGAAACTGAATTGTAATGTGGTAAAGGATTTACTTCCCCTTTATGCGGATCAGATCTGTAGTGAGGAGAGCAGGGGGCTTGTGGAGGAACATCTGACGGACTGTACAGATTGTTCCGCCCTTTTGCGGCAGATGAGGAGCGAGGAGATGGAGAACAGTCTGGAGACAGAGGCTGTGGACGTGCTTCACAGGCAGGCAAAACTTTTTAAGAGGAAGTCCGCCGTGATCGGCGCGGCGATTGCCGGTATTTTTATGATTCCGGTGCTGGTCTGTCTGATTGTAAATCTGGCGACCGGCGCGGCGCTGGACTGGTTTTTTATCGTGCTGGCTGCATTGCTTGTGGCGGCGTCACTTAGCATTGTGCCGCTGATGATGCCGGACCATAAGCTGCTCTGGACGATGGGGACATTCACGGCGAGCCTGTTTCTGCTGTTTGGCGTGATCTGCATTTACACCCGCGGAACATGGTTTTTCCTCGTTTCGGCGACGGTTTTGTTCGGGCTCTCGGTCTGCTTTCTGCCGTTCGCGGTATATGCGCAGCCGCTCAAGTCGCTGCTTGGCGACTACAAGGGTCTTACGGTGATGGCTGTCGATACGTTCCTATATATACTGATGATGTCCGCGATCGGGGTGTATGTGAAATCCCCGGAGTTTGGGCAGCTTGCGCCGAAGATATCCTTTCCGTGCCTGCTGCTTGCATGGTTTGTGTTCCTGTTGATACGTTATGTAAACTGCAACGGATTTTTGAAAGCCGGTATATGCACGACGCTGACCGGGGTTTATGGGTTCTTTGCCAACTATCTGGTCAACAGGTGGATCGGGGTCGAGCGTTCCCTTCCCGCGTTCCAGCCTTTGATATGGAATGTGGATACGGTTGACGGCAATATCAGATGGCTTGCGCTGATCGGGTGCTGTGTTGTGGGGCTTGCGTTAGCGGTACGGGGGATTGTTGGTAAGGCGAAGGAAATCTGAGACGGCTGACAGACAATGATAGAACGATTTTTGAGAGAAAGGCTATGACTGTGAAAGTTATAGTCTTTTTTCATGTTTGTGCCTGCCTATATGGCAGAGCACTTGCTAAAATACCAAAGAAGATGATACACTTAGTGCAGCAAAAGAAGAAAAGGGTATAGAAGTTGCATACGATAGGGAAAATAGACAAGAATATTTATAAGTGCGTTACTGAAGATATAGTGACGGATGAAGTGATCATTACGGACGAGAGAATTGCGCATATAATACAACGTCGGGGGCAAGACTTTTATAAAAGATTTGCACAACGGTTGAGGAATAACGAGCCTCTTTACAAAAAGGAATAAGAGATTTATAATGTGCATATATTAATATGGCTTTGCCCGAATAGTTAGCCGAGGTGGTAAATTTCGTAGCGACCACACGCCGATGGTATTGACAGGGGAAACCGAGTCTGTGAAAAATTTTCTGTAAACAAGTATTAGACAGCAGGTCTTCTATGATAAAATCTAAATCATAGGAGGCCTATTATTATGGCAAGAGAAAAGAAACCCGTTCACAAAGTACAAATGACCGAAGGAAAGAGGAACATTATCCATCAGCTTTTGGAAGAATACGATATCCAGACAGCCGAAGATATTCAGGATGCCCTGAAAGACCTGCTGGGTGGCACCATCAAGGAAATGATGGAAGCAGAGATGGATGATCATCTTGGTTATGAAAAATCGGAGCGCTCTGACAGTGACGATTATCGGAATGGTTATAAGCCGAAACGTGTTAACAGCAGTTATGGACCAATGGAGATCGAAGTACCACAGGATCGTAAATCTACTTTTGAACCTAAGGTAGTACGAAAGCGCCAGAAAGATATTTCTGACATTGACCAGAAGATTATCTCCATGTACGCAAAAGGCATGACCACCCGCCAGATCTCGGAAACGATTGAAGATATCTATGGCTTCGAGACATCAGAAGGGTTTATATCTGATGTGACAGATAAACTCCTGCCCCAGATTGAAGACTGGCAGAACCGGCCATTGGATGAGACTTATCCCATCCTTTACATCGATGCAATCCATTACTCTGTCCGTGACAATGGTGTGATCAGGAAACTGGCCGCATATGTGATTCTGGGAATCAATACAGAAGGCAGAAAAGAAGTGCTCTCTATCAGTGTTGGAGATAATGAGAGTGCCAAGTACTGGCTTTCTGTATTAAACGAATTAAAGAACCGAGGAGTAAAAGATATCCTTATCATCTGCGCAGATGGTCTTACAGGGATCAGGGAGGCGATCTCCACAGCGTTCCCTAAAACTGAATATCAGCGGTGCATTGTACATCAGGTAAGAAATACTTTGAAATATGTTCCTGACAAGGACAGGAAGGCTTTTGCAGCAGATCTTAAAACAATCTATCATGCACCTGATGAGGCAAAAGCCAGGGAGGCACTGGACAGGGTCAATGAAAAATGGATTTCCAGATACCCCAATTCGATGAAACGCTGGTATGATAACTGGGATGCTGTTTCCCCTATTTTTAAGTTTTCAGCAGTCGTCAGGAAGGTCATATATACGACGAATTCCATAGAATCACTGAATGCCACTTACCGCAAGCTGAACCGTCAAAGGAGCGTATTTCCGAGTGATACAGCCCTGCTAAAAGCACTGTACCTTTCCACGTTTGAGGCCACGAAAAAATGGACCACAACCATCCGAAACTGGGCTCAGGTTTACGGGGAATTAAGTATTATGTATGAGGGACGGCTTCCCGAATAGGAAACTATTTGATAAAAGCTGCAGGCAAACAATAAGCTGCGCTCTTGACATACAATCTTTTCACTGTTATATATAAAGCAAGGCGGAAAGCTTTAACATGAGCCTTCCGCCATTTCATTATCATAGAAGATCTGGTTATTTACAGAGTTTTCTTCACACACTCTTAGAAAAAGACTGTCTAACAACCTCTACAACAATTATCTTTTGTGAAAACTTGTAAACTGTTTGCTTCGCAAATTTTTTCTTTCAGAAAAAACAGGCAGTTGACAAGTTGGTTACACTTTGGGTTACACTTGATTAGCTGATGTGCGGAAAGCTCCTTTCTATGAGGGTTTACGGTGTGGGGAAATTCGTTCAAGTCCCATCTTCCGCAGTCAGAAAAAGGAAACCTTGGGAGGATAAGGTTTCCTTTTTTATTTACCATAAATTTATTTTATGTGGATGCTTTCTGTAATTTTCTTTCCTGTATCTGCCTGTGTACTTCCATACCACGTTCATTATAATAATTTTGTCTTTCCTGTGGATTCATATCTTTAGTAAGATAGTAATTATACTCTCTTAGCTTATGAATATCCTCAATCGAAAAATCCGGACTTAAAATAGGCTTTTCCATATTTATACCTCACTTTCTAACAATACAGATGGATTTAGAATTTCAATAGGTTTATAGCCTTTCAAATTGGTGATAGCTCTTACACCTCTGATTGTTTTGATATTGACAATATGCCTAAAATTCCAAGATATGATACAATCACATCCAAAAATAACTGCAGCTGCAATACGTTGGCAATCATCAAAGCTTTTCTTTGTTAGAATACCCATGTCGACAATCTGTTGTGCAATATCTGACATATCATCTGTTATTCTAATAGGTGTATAATTTATCTGTTCCAGATAATCATACATTTTGCTCTTTTTAGGCTCTGGACAATCTGAAACTTCCTCTAATGTCACCGTTGACAAATAAACATCAAATTTTTCATTCTTAAACATTTCCCATAATTGCCGGGTATCAGCCATTTTCTCAGGTGCATCTTCTTGTAATAGATGACTGATAACCGATGTATCTAAATATACCTTTAATTTTTGCATAATACCTCCAAAATTCTGTCCACATTGTTTCCTCTATACAAATCTTACATCTTCTTGGTTTTTCAATCAACATCAATTTGTATAATGGTATAAACAAATCATCTTGCATGAGTAAGAAAGATTTTTACTTTTATCAGAAGGGTACTATTATCCAAGTTAAAACTGATGGCATAATACTTGATTTCATTAATTTCTTCTTAAACTTAACTTTCGAACATCAATAAGAGGTTCTCCATAATAGTCAATTCGTACTATCTCACTTTCCTTTATGCGTATTTCTTCATAATAATCCTCTATGTATCTGTCAACATATATCCAGTTCCCGTTTTTCCTTATACTTCCGGCATAAACACACTTAACTGTTTCTGTACCATTGACATAAATATCAGCACATGATTTATCCAAAATATAAACCATATCCATACATTTGACTAATAGTAAAGCCCAAAGAAACAGCGACATACCAAACGCAAACGATAGAATATATTGATATTTTTTGAAAGACATTACCCAAAATCCAATACTAAAAATAAGGTTTAGCATAAATAATAATAACTGCTTAGTTCGCCCATCTGTGTAAAGTTCAATCTTTGTCTTTGGCTTTTTCACTACACAAATTACTATTACACTATTAACTATACTACATATAAATCCACAAATAATATATGTTAATCTCTTTTCTAACCAAAAAGAAATCAATATTCTTATTACTCCCATAACAAAAATATTTATCATCATGTATATATATGTTTTCAGTGCAATATCATAAAATGAATCACTTCTTCTATATTTAATTTTCCAATATCCCATTGTTCTATTTTTTACTTTAATATCATGCCAGTTTTTTATCCACCCCAACATTGGTAGAGAAACAGGTACAACTACATAGTACATAATTTCATTTTTCAATATCTTTTGTATGATTTCTTGCATCTAAATACACCTCTCATTATTGAATTAAAAAAAAATTTTATTTATTATATCAGATTATTTTTTGTTTATCATAAATGCGAAAGCGGAACTTTTAGTTACACTTTGGTTACACCTTGCAGATGATGTGTCGGAAAGCCCCTTTCTATCAGTATTTTTGAAAGTAACAATACTTCAAGTCCCATCTTCCGCAGTCAGAAAAAGGAAACCTTGGGAATGACAGGGTTTCCTTTTTATTATTTCTCGCAATCATAATTATCCCTCACTTTCCAATAGTACAAATGGATTCCAAATCTCTATCATCTTATATCCTTCCCTCCCATACACTACTTACATGCAATATAAATATCCATACTCTCCCCGTCGGTTTCAAAGCAGGGGATCACGTCCTTCTCCGTGTGCTCCAGACCATTCACGCGCATATATTCGATGACGCGGGGAGGATCCACACCGCAGCTGCGGGCGATGGCAATCACATTGTTGACAGCATCCCCCTCCGGGTCTGGGCTGATAACGGCATGTTTGATATAGCGGAAAGCGGGAACGGTCTCGACGCGCAGATTGGTATACGTTTCGCCGTATGCCGCCATATCCCCGCGGAACAGATCGTCCAGCGTACAGTTGAAAAAACGCAAAGCTCTATCGCCTATCAAAGTATTCTCCTTTTCTTTTTCTTACGCAGTGCCGCATAACCAGTATATGTTTTTCCCGGGCAGGCTTCAACCAATCTGTAGGCGCTATTTTTTGATTCGCGCAACTTCAAAGTGCGGAGAATTTTATTTTAACTTGATGTAAATCCCAACAAAACAAGTATAAGGCTTAATGAGCGTTTCATAATATTTCCTGTCCCCGCGCGCGTATTCATTATCTGTCGCAAGCCACTCCGCCCATGCCTGACTGAAGCAATCCATCTCCCATGTTTCCACCACTTCGATTCTGTCGCCGCCGCCGATCAGTTCTTTCCAGCGTTTCGGGCTTTTGAACATATAAGCGTCATCTCCGAGCCAGTCAGAAAGCAGTTCCTCGGCGCAGTCTGCATAGGCATCTTTTAAACCGGGGATTCCGATCAGAACCTCTCCACCATCTTTCAGAAACGGCAAAATCTTTTCCTGAAAAAAGCCCTCGTTTCCCGCAAAATAATGATAGGAGTCGATACTGACCAGCGCACAAAACTGTTTCTTTTCAAAGTGAAGGTCGTTCGCATCCTCACAGACGGGCGTTATCTGCTCTCCAACGCCCCACCCGGCAAACCGTCTCCCATTTTCTTCCGCGCTCACCCATAAATCGTTCGCAAAGACTTTCGCCCCTGTCTCTCTGGCAATAATCAGGCTTGTCAGTCCCGTCCCGCATCCCAGATCAAGAACCGCATCGTCCGGAGCAGGCCACAAAGGATACTTGCCAAGCAATTCCGCCAATATCCTGACACTGTTTGGTCCCATCATCGTTTCCGCCGAAATATATGTTTTATAGGTATCAATATTCATTCACCCATTCTCCTCTATATTCTATGTTTGCCGATCGCCCTGTTTTATCTTACAGATTTTTCAGACACCACACCATCACAGCCTGTTGAACCTCCAGCAGGCTTTTCTTAAATCCATATCCGGCAAAATACTCCGACTCTATCGCGTCGGCAGAGACTTCCTCTCCGCGGTAAAAAGGCGGGCATGGATTTAAGAGCGCGTTTTTGTTCGCCATATCCATCACTTTCCTTGTTACCTGACAGTTCTTAAAATCCTTTAACCCGTCTGCCGACAGAGAATCCGTACATATAATATCCTTTCCTCTGACCGCCGTTTCTATCTCATGGTACACCTGCACGCCGTCCATCTCATAGCCCGCGCCGCAGCACTGTGACAGTTCAAATCCCAGCACTTCGGAGGCTTCCTTCCACGCAAGACCGATATTGCCGCTTTTACCGCAAAACAGATATTTATCATGGATAAAATCCTCCCTGCGTTTTGACAGGGCATACAGGTCTGACAGAATTTCACAGGGATGATTCACATCGGTCATGGCGTTGATAATCGGAACCTCTGTGTACTTGGCAGCTTCTTCCAATAACCGTATATCTTTATGACGGATAACAAGCAAATCAGCCCAGTTATTTAAGTAGCCAAAAACGTCCTTTATCTCTTCCTTTTTATCCAAAGCGTCACTGGGAAACAGGATCGGCTGACCGCCCAACATCCAGATTCCCTTTTCAAAAGTAATCCGCGTCCTGATGCTTGTAGCAGGGAAAAAGAGGACGACACTTTTTCTGCCAAGAAAACCACTATATTTTCCCGCGCTGATTTCATCCGCAATCTGAAATATTTCATAAATATCGTCTGCCTGCAAGTCAGTCAGCCTAATCATATCTCTCATTATTTTACTCCCTCTAAGCAACAGTCTCCGATTTCCCTTTCTTCCAAACCGCCAACCCTCAACTTTCACTTTCTGACTGTGTGCATTCTGTAAATAATCTCCTGTCAAACCAAAAGCTTTTATAACAATTTGTCCAGCGCTTCATTCAATTTGGACTTTAATATTGCAAGCTCCTCCCCCGTCGGCCGGTACTTTTCGTCATTTAGTTCTTTTCCAAGCTGCCACACGGGACCGGGGGTTGGCGTGTCGCCCTCCCTTCTAGGATAGATATGCCAGTGCATATGTAATCCGCGCCCCACGCCCAGCAGCGCGTAGTTCAGTTTATCCGGCAAAAAAGCGTGATAAACCGCCTCCGCCACGACCGCCATCTCATGCAGAAATTCGTCCCGGAAATGCGGTTCCAGTTCGTGCAGTTCATAGGCGTGCTGTTTGCACAAAAACAGCGTGTACCCCTTGAACCTCTGGCTGTCGCCTAAGACGACATATCCCGTATGAAGTTCCCGGACAAAATAGGGATTTCTGTTTTCCCTTATCCACCCGATTCTCTCACAGATTAAACAGTTATCCATGTTTCCCTTCCTTATACTACATCGGTGTTCCCACTTCGATCAGATTGCCGTCCGGATCAAAAAAGCGAACGCCTTTCTGTCCCCAGCTATGTATCATAAGCCGATTGACATACTGGATTTCTGGATATAACCGTTCCAGTTTCTCGATAAACGCTTCCAGATCACGTTCCTCAAAATATAATTCGCTGGCGTTGCTTTGTGCAGTAATGTCTCTTCCCAGAAACTGCTTCCAGATTTCCTCGTCCTGAAGCACAAGCCCTTCCGTCAAAATTACGTTGTCGTCATTGTCAAGCACCACATCAAGCCCGAACAGATCATGGTAAAACTGTTTTGCCTTTTCCATATCTTTCACAACGATCAATACATTCTTTAATTTCATTCCTGTGTCTCCTAAATCCCGATTTCTGCTGACCGGCTCTTGCCAATAAACGAGAGGAAGATGATGTTTTAAACCGCTTGCTTCAGTCATCCTCTTAAACTACTTCCAGAAACTGAACGGCGTGATTGCGTCGCAGTCACCGCAGCTTATCCTCTGTCCACCATACACTCATGGATGAAATACAGCGCCATTGCCTCCATACGCCGGTTCCCGTCCTCCGAAAACCCGTGCGGTTCTCCGTGAAACAGTTCCAGTCGGGCATTCGGATATTTTTCGGACGCCCATTTTGCGTATTCCAGACCCACAACCTCATCCTCTGTCCCGTGCATCAGAAGGACCCGTCCGCCGAATTTCCCGATCTGCTCTCTGATTCGGAAATCGCGGATGGATTCAAAAAACCTGCGCCCCAGCGTCATATCCCACAAAACTTCCGTATCGGGAATATCCTCCGGCTTTTGAAAGCGCTCGTTCCAGTTATCCGCAATACAGAAAGCCGGATACAGCAAAATAAGCGCACGAAAATCCCGCCCTCTTTCCTCCGCCGCCAGCGCGGAAACCATACCGCCCTGACTGGCGCCGAACAGATAAATCTGGCTGCTGTCCACCCACGACCACTGTTTCGCTTCAACTAAAACGGCAAGCAGATCTTCCCTCTCCGTAAACAAGGTCATCTCCGTGGTCGGAAAACCGCTTAAATCCCTCGTGCTGCCACCGCAAAAAGTAAAGCAGACCGCACCGATCCCGCTTTTTGCAAAATACGATGCCGAAACCGCAAAATCCTCCTTGTGCCCGTTATAACCATGGCTGAAAATCACCAGCGGAAAGCTGCCCTCCCCATCCGGCTTATAGTACGTTGCATCTACTGTTCTGTTATGGTGTGATATGGTTATGTTTTCAATCTGCATGTTTTTCCCCTTCTGTCCGGTTTCGCAATAACTGCATTTATTTTACTTCATAACAGGGCAGAGCACAAGGAAGGAAAAACATGTCTGACACATCGGCACATCTTTTATTATAAATGCAAAATGTTCCCCCGCCGGCATTCATTATAGATTATAATATTTTATAGAAACGTTAACAGACGCCGTATGAAGAAGCGGAGATATTTCATATCACTTTGATGTGTAAAAAATATAAAAGGCTTTACAGCATAAAATCATTTATGGTATAAGGAGAATGACATGGAAAACAAAATAATCGCAGCAGAGTCCGAACGGTTGATTTTAAGAAGATACAGAGAAGAAGATATACAGGACTTATTTGAATATTTGTCCGACCCGGAAGTGGTGAAATACGAACCCTATAAACCACTGACTTTTGAAGAGACAGAAGAAAATCTGGAATGGCGCATAAGTACAGAGGAAATGATTGCTGTTGAATTGAAAAGCTCTCACAAAATGATCGGCAATGTATATATAGGAAAACGCGACTTTGAAACGCTGGAAATGGGATATGTATTTAACCGGCATTACTGGGGAAACGGCTATGCCGCCGAGAGCTGCAAGGCTTTAATCCGGCAGGCATTTGCAAACGGCGTACACAGAATCTATGCGGAATGTGACCCCGACAATAAGAACTCGTGGAACTTGCTTGAAGCGTTAGGATTTCAGCGGGAAGCCCATTTCAGGAAAAATGTATACTTCTGGAAAGACGAAGCCGGAAATGCGATCTGGAAAGATACCTATATATATGCTAAATTAAATACAAGAGCGGAGGAAGATTGAAAAATCACACTGATGCACTGATTTTTCAATCTGCAAAGAACGCTTCGGGAAAACTGGAGATTTCCCAGAGTATACCAGATGCGGACCAATTTGTGGAAACGTAATATAAAGGAGTGGTAATATGAGTATGAAAAATTTTGCTATGCCGGATCAAATTTCTCCAACATTAGAATTGGATGAATTGGAAAGGCTAAAACATAGTCTGGAAGAAAACGTTTCCAAAGAAATGACAGAAGCCATAATGACGGAACTTCCATTATCTATAAATTCAACACCGGAAAACCGTGCAGAGTGGGTTGAGAAATTATGTGCTCATGCCCCATGTTAGAGGCAGCAGAAATTTCAAATTCGTTAACATGGTGTCATTGTACGGCAGGATATAACAAAAAATTTTTTGAAATTGTTTTTGAAAGGTCAGTCGATGCAGAAATTTTACAAAGTATACGACAAGGGTTTGATTTTTGTCTTTTAAGAATTACATTTCACTAAACTAAGGAAGGGAAGGCTGTTACAAAAGCAGCGAACATTCCTCTGCTTTCGCAACAGCCCTCTCCATTTTACCCCTATTTCGCGGCAAGCTTTTTCCAGTTATAATATCCGTACACGGAGTTGAACAGGTAAGCAACCCACATCACCACCATAGTAACCGCCGAGGAGTCCTGCCCGATCAGAAGCACCCACATGACGACGGACACCACGTTCACGATAATCCACAGCAGCCACTGTTCCGCGTATCTGGCCACCTGCATGATAAGCGCCACCACGGAAAACACGGTGGACATCGCGTCGATCAGGGCAAGCTGCCCGCCGATCCGGCTCAAAATCTGCCAGTAGACCACCACCACGACCGCCACTGTGATCAGCAAGATAATGGTCTGCTTTAAGGAAAGCGTCTTGCCCTCCACTTCCCCGCTGTCCTGATCCTTATGTCTGGACCACAGATAAAATCCCACAAAGTTCATCGGGATATAATAAAAGGCGTTCAGCATAAATTCCCCGTACAGATGGTTATTGAAAGTCAGGAAGGCATAGATTGCCACATTGACTGTTGCAAACACGTAGGTGCTGACCTTTCCTTTCGCCGCCAGCACCACGCCCAGAATCCCTGTAATGCCGCTGATCAGCGCAAGCAGATTGTCTCCCCAGATAATACTGAGCGCCACCATAATAACCGTTGACAATAGCAGCCAGCTTATCTCAAATTTACTCCATCCTTCAAAAAATTTTTTCACTTTATCCATCAATCTTCCTCCCTTTTTCAAACTCTTCCTCCGTTAAAGCCGGTCCCTTCACACTGACTACCATAGCGGACACCCGGTTCGCCGCGCGAAGCGTCTCCTCCCAGCCCTCTCCCGACTGCCGCAGGGCAATCACTGCACCGATGTGGGAATCCCCCGCGCCGATGGTATCGATCACCTCTGCTTTCTCCGCGGGAATGACTCTTCCCTTACCGTTTTCCCACAGATATACGCCTCTTTCGCCGAGCGTAATCAGAACCGTGTTCCGGGTCTGCTCCGTAAGTTCTACAGCCGCCTCCTCTGCCGTCCCTTTCCCGGTAAATGCCAACGCCTCCCTCTCATTCAGATGCATCACCGGAGCAAGCGCCATCATTCTGTTTGTCTTTTCTTCCGAAATATAGGTGATCCGCGGGCCGGGCGCATAATATACCGTGAACTCCGGGTGGCTCTCCAGAAAATCCAGAATCACACTCCCCCCTTCTCCTTCCAGTTCGTAGCCGGAAACATACGCGGAATCATACCTGTCAGTGTCCAGACGCGCAAACCATTCTTTCTCAAAACGACACTCAATCCCCGGCAGCGTGAGAAACGTTCTCTCCCCGTCCGCCTCCACCAGACACAGGCAGTATCCGTTGTCCGACGTCTCGGATTTCACCGGGCTTTCATGTCCGCTCCTTTTCAGTTCCTTTTCGATAAAGCTCGCATACATGCCGGTTCCCACCGGGGCAAACAGCGTGTACGCTGCCCGAAAGTGTTTCAATATGCCCGCCACGTTATAGGCGCAGCCTCCCACCGTCATACTCTGCGTTTTGGCATACATGTCCTCGCCGGACAGGGGCAGCCTGTCGATTTCCATGATAATATCTAACATGGCGGCGCCGATCACCAGACATCCTTTCCTCATTTATACCCTCCCTCTTTTTTCTGCAATGACTTCCGCATACCTTTTTAAATCTGCTTCGTTTGCCTTATTAATCTGTTCCACATACGCTTCCGGGATCGCCCGGAATCCCTGGGCGCCGCCGCAGACTGCCGTCGCCATGGCGCCGATCGTGTCCGTATCCCCGCCCAGATTGGCACAGAGCAGCGCACATCTTTTTACGTCGAAACTGTAGTAAGCGATAGACAGCGCCGCCGGTACGGATTCCGACGTATTGACGCCCGCCCCCACCAGTTGATAGAGCGTTTCCAGAAACTTCTCCTCATCTGAGGCGTAAGCCTGCGCCAGTCTGATGCCAAGCTTCGTCCTCGCCCCCAGAGACGGGCTGACCGTGGATGCCCCAAGGGACAGGGCATACGCTTCCACCGAGAGCGCGTCCGCAATCATGCGCTCCCTGTCCCCGTAAGTGACAGCCGACGACACAGCCATGGCAATCATCGACGCCCCCGCAACCGTCACGTCACTGGTGTGTGTCACCTGCGATACCGAAGCCACATATCTGCACAGCGCCTCCCTCTGTTCCGGCATAAACAACGCCCCCACAGGTGCGATTCTCATTGCCGCGCCGTTGGAGACCGCCTCGTCCGAGAACTCCCTCGCGCTCTTTCCCTCCTCAAAAAGTTTCAAAGCAACCTTAGAGGTAGGACCGAGAATGTTATTCTCAAACGCGTTCTCCCTTTTCGCCCACTCCAATATATGCTGCGCTATATTCTTTCCCGAAGGGACAAAATCCGTCTCTATAAGGCTGTCCAGAATCGCCAGCGCCTGTCCTGTGTCGTCCGTAAACTGCCCCGCCTTATACTGGTAAGAAATCGCATTCTCGGGACACCCGTCAAGAAAATCCGTGATCTTCCCATAGTGCGCCTTCACCCGCTCTCTGCTCCAAAGCTCCGGCGGCATCCCCATGGCATCCCCGATCGCCATTCCGTATAAAACCCCCAACACTCTTTCTTTCATATCGCAATATCTCCTTTCACTTATTATAATAAGTTATTTTATATATTATATCAACTTGGAATTTTATCAAAACCGAAAGCACTATTGTTATGCAATTTTCACAAAACAAGTTTATAATCCCCACCCTTTTATGGTTATTCTTCAAATACGCGTTGCGCAGAGCAGACAAATATTTTATAATGAACGAAGGAAACATGGAAAAAAACATTGTGTGAGGAAGTATGGAAAGCATGAACCATAACACAGAAAAACACCTGCCCAAATATGCTGTGATCGAGCAGGATCTGGCAGAAAAAATAGAATCCGGCGAACTGCCTTGCGGTTCGGAACTTCCCAGCGAGTCCGACCTGATGAACCTGTATCGGGTGAGCCGCGTCACCGCACGGCGCGCAATTGACGAGCTCTACCATCATGGTTACATCGAAAAAATGCAGGGAAAGCGCACCAGAGTCAAAGGCTGCGCACCCCTGCAGGAGCTTACATCCGTATACAGTTACACCGAGGAAATTTTACGGCACGGCATGACGCCGGGGCGCAAGGTGATCTCTGCGCAGATCCGTATCTGCACACAGGAGGAAAGTGAGCTTTTAAAGCTCCCGAAAGCCGACCCTGTCTTTCACATGGACCGTGTCTACTATGCGGACGGTCTTCCCCTGTGCTTTACGCAGACGACGCTGCCTTACCGGATTTTTCTGGACATCGAAACCCATGATTTCAAGGAACTTTCCCTCTACCATGTTCTGGAAGCGGATTACGGCGTCACCATCACCAACACTTCCTTAAAGCTAAAGGCGGTTTCCGGTCCTGACAATGTGGCAGAATATCTGGATGTGGCGGAAAGCACGCCCTTGCTTTACTCAAACGGGCTGACTTACGGGATCTGTCAGGACGCGGAAATCCCCATAGAGATTTTTACCTCCTACTATCTCACCACACGCTTTGAATACACGCTGGTGCAGAAGCGGGTGTAATGGAAAACCTGTTATTTCTCTTTTACCCCTGCTTGGTAATCACCGCCACCGCGCAGGGCATCCTACCGTCAACCACAAAATATGAGACATTCTCATAGCCTGCGTCCGAAAAAAACTTCCGATAGGACTGCAAATCATACTGCCTCTTAAAGGTTACTCCCGCCATTTCAAGCAGGCGAACCGCCATCCTGTTCACGCCCGCCGACGCGTTGATATAAGTCGGAACGATAATTTTGCCGCCAGGCCTGCAGACCCGTTCCAGCTCCTTCAAGGCAACGCAGGGGTCGTCCAGCAGATGTATCACATTTCCCGCAACGACCTTGTCAAATCTGTTGTCGCGGCATTGCAGATGTGTCATATCCGCGCGCCTTACTCTGACATTGTCACAGGTGCGGCATTTTCTTGCCGCCTGCTTTAACATCCCCACGGAAAAGTCCGTTGCCATGAGTTTCCGGCATTTTGGGGCGATGGTTCTGCTGATCGCGCCCGTCCCGCAGGCACACTCCAACACCACGTCATCCGGCTCGATTTCCTCCGCCACTTTTCTGCCAAGCCCACGATACACCTTTCCGTTATAAACCGTTTCAAACAAATCATATAATCCCGACACGTTATCCCAAAACATAGTTGCTCCTTAACCGTTCCTCTCCCGGACATCAGATTTTTATGATATCCGTTTAAATACATTTTATCAAAATCCCAAGCCCTGCGGACACCACGATCATCCAGACGGGCGATGGCGCTTTCCGTCTCGCTTTTCTGGCGAGCACGCCCCAGACCGACAATGCCAGAAACACAAAAATTCTGCCAAGATGAGGGGCAAAGGCATCCTCCAAGCGTTTGATCCCGAAAAAAACATCCAGTCCCATTATGACTGCCGTCGCCAGAATCAAGGCAGCGACGCATGGGCGGACCGCCCCGAGGAAAACCTTGACACCCTCGTATTGCATCAAATTTTTCAGACAGGCAACGATCAGCAAAATCAGGATAAAAGCCGGCAGTATCACGCCGAGAGTCGCCAGAAATGCCCCGAGGATCCCTCCCTGCGATGCCCCTACAAAAGTTGCCATATTCACGGCAAGCGGTCCCGGCGTAGATTCTGAAACAGCCACAAAAGCCATAAATTCCTTTTCCGTCAGCCAGTTGTTATCAAGAACCGTTTCCCTGATCAGGGAAATCATGCCATAACCCCCGCCAAAGGAAACTGCGCCGATTTTCAAGAATGCAAGAAACAGTTGCATATAAATCATCGTCTATCCCTCCCGTCCCGCATTTTCTTGTAGAGATACGCCACAACGCCAGCCAGACCGCAAATAACAATATAAAGTACCGCCGAAACATGAAACGAAAGCAGTGAAAACACAATCATAGACGAAAAGACAATGGCTGCCACCGTTTTATCCCGCAGACTGCCGCAAACCGTTCTGACCATCTGTACCCCTGCAGAACCGATCAAATAAATCACGCATGCCTGTATGCCCTCGAGGGCATAACTGACATATGTCAGTTTTAAAAACTTTTCAAAATACAGCGAGATTAGAAAGATAATTGCAAATGACGGGATGCAGACAGCGACTGTTGACGCGAGCGCACCCCGGAATCCGGCGACATGATACCCGATATAGGTGGCGCTGTTGATTGCGACCGGTCCCGGCGTGGATTCGGCAATAGCAACCATGTCAAAAAACATGTCTTCTTTCATCCAGCGTTTTCTTACTACAAATTCATTTTTCAGCAGGGCAATCATGGCGTATCCGCCCCCAAAGGTAAAAGCGCCAATCTTAAAAAATGTCAGAAATAATACCCCTATCTTTTCCATCACCGTGCCTCCTTTTCCATAGTATCATGGCACACCCTTTCCCGCCATAAAAAATTTGTCCCCCCAATCTGTTAATCTTTCCAGTCAAATACCACGCGGGAATAAAACCTATCATTGTGAACCCGTCCGAAGATATGATATAATTCTGGTGTTGCTGATATCTGCGCCCGGATTTATCCGGCGGAAAAAGGAGACACTCTTATGAAAGAGGGTTTTTACTGTTATAGAGACAGCATTTATTATGGCTTATATGATGAGAACGATGCTCCAGAAAATGGAATCGTTTATCCCTGTCAGTCCTGCGCAGACGCCGCAAAAATAATAGGAAAACATTCTGATATGGAGGTAACCATGAATCAAAAAACAAACCGCACCAAAAAATATGCCGCCCTGTGCGCTGCCCTGCTTTCCATGGCAGTCATGGCGGGCTGCGCAAACTCATCCGCCGACGGCAAAAATAGCACGGGCAGCGCGACGTCTTCTCCCGCCACCGAAAACGCTGCAAACGGAGACACACAGACACAGCAGACAGATCCCGCCGCATTTCCCGCTTTCACGGCGACTGCTCTGGACGGCAGCACAGTCACGGAAAGCATTTTCAGCGAAAAAGACCTAACTGTTCTCAATATCTGGGGCACCTTCTGCGGTCCCTGCATCGGGGAAATGCCGAAACTTGGAGAATGGGCGAAAGAAATGCCGGACAACGTGCAGATCGTCGGTCTGATTATCGACATCAACGGGGAGGAGGACACCGAGCACCGCGATCTTGCGGTTGACATAACACAGCAGGCGGGCGTCGACTTTACCAACCTGATTGCCAACGCGGACTTTGCCCCCATCTTAAAAGACGTGATCGGCGTCCCTACCACCCTGTTTATCGACGGTGACGGCAATATCGTGGGCGACCCGATTGTGGGCGCGGATGTGGACGGCTATATTTCCTTTGTGGAGAATTACCTGAGTGAACAATAACACGGGTGCAAAATTCCTCAAAGCAGCTTCAAAAAAGCGATACAAATGCCAGAAATACAGCATTTTCATCCCAATTTGACTCATAGCAGAGCTGTGACATGGAGGGCAGAATGAAAACAAAACTTAGAATAGCGGGACTTCTCACCGCCTTCTCTTTCATCATATATGGCTTGATGCGCGGCGAGGCAGGCGTGGTTCTAAATAAAGCCGTCAACATCTGTCTGGAATGTATCGGACTTGGATAAATCGAGCAGAAATGAGATAACATATGAAAATCACCTATGCAATCAAACGAAAATTGCTCCAATTCATCGCCTTTGGCTGTTCCAACGCGCATCTTCTGAACTTTAAGGGCGGAAAAATCTATACGGGAAAATGGAAGCAGTTCTGCAATCCGGGACTCAACTGCTACTCCTGCCCGGCGGCGGGCTTTGCCTGTCCCATCGGCGCTTTGCAGGCTGTGAACGGTTCCAGACAGTTTTCATTCAGCTTCTACGTGACAGGGCTGCTCCTCGCCTTCGGGGTGCTGCTTGGCAGGGCAGTCTGCGGGTGGCTTTGTCCTTTCGGTCTGCTGCAGGAACTGATCCACAAAATCCCCTCGCCAAAACGGAAACTCAAAAAAGGATTTCTGTATATCAAATATGTTGTCCTTGTGGTCTTTGTCCTGATCCTGCCTGTCGCAGTCACAGACTACATAGGCATGGGCAAACCTGCCTTCTGCCAGTATATCTGCCCGGCAGGAACATTAGAGGGCGGACTTTTTCTTCTGGCGGCACACGAAAGTCTCCGAAAAGCAATAGGCGCACTGTTCTCCCTGAAAATGGCGATTCTTGTTTTGACACTGATCGGCTGTGTCTTTTTCTATCGCTTTTTCTGCCGGACGCTCTGCCCTTTGGGGGCGATTTACGGGCTGTTCAACAAAATCAGCATGTTCCATCTGGAAGTGGACAGTCACCGGTGCGTCGGCTGCGGGAAGTGCAAAACGGTGTGCGGCATGGAAGTGGATCCCGTAAAAACGCCGGACTCCGCCGAGTGCATCCGATGCGGTGCCTGTGTGGACGTGTGCCCAACAGACGCTTTGTACCTCGGATTTTCGACAAAATGCAAGAAAAACCTACCATAATAGGAGTGTTTTTCGTCCTATTTTGCGTTTTGATTAAGGACAATCTGTTCGATGGTTGTCAACTCTTCCTCCAGTTCTTCCGCGATTTGCAAAACAGATTTTCCTCTGGACAACTTCTTTTGCACCTGTTCCTGCAACAGCGCTTCCCGTCCCTGTTCAAAACCTCTGCTCAGTCCGATCTCCATCCCTTCTTTTATGCCTTCTTCCTTCCCCTCGCGAAAAAGTGTCCTGAAATGCTTTTTCTCATCATATTCTGTCAAAGTCATATGCAGCACCTCCGCTTTCTGTTTGATCAGGATATCTTCAAGCATTCCTTTCTCAATGTAAGTGTCTATCGCCGTGTGGACGGCTTCATCCCTGTACATTCCATGCAGCCGCTTCCACGTCCCGTCGGAAAGGAATCTGACTAAATGACTCTTCCGGCTCCAACGCCAAATTTCGCATCCATTTACAACTATTTCGGGAGCACTAACCTTCTCTCCCCTTCACAACCTCTTCTCCATCAGATAAAACCTTCCCATCCGCCAGTCCGCGAAACCTCTCTTTTCATAGCCGTTCCTTGTATACAGCGCGACAGCTGTCGGATTCTGGGTAAATGCGTCCAGCCGCACGGCACCGATCTTCTGTCTGCGCAGTTCTTTCTCTATATGCCGCAGCGTGCGCCCTGCCACGCCCCTGCCCTGAAATTCGGGATTCACACAGAGCCTGTGGATGATGCGGTATGTTTCCTTCGGATACTGCCAGTCCCCATCCTCGTACTCGGGATCGCAGGTCTGGTTCACGGTGAAAGTGACGGCTATCTTCCCTTGTATCGTCCCCACAGATAATGTATTTTCCTGCAAATCTCCAAGAAAGTCGTCCCTAGTAGGATACTTTTCATCCCACTGAAAAATCTTCTGTTCCTGCATATGTGTGATGGCGGATGCCACCAGCGCGCAAATCCCATCTATATCCGTCTGCCGTGCCGGTCTGAATTTCAGTTCTGCTTCCATTTTTTGCACCAAAACAGGCGTTTCCCGAAAAACCCACGGGCAAACGCCTGTTTTTCTCCTCCCAGACTTTTTCTTTATTTCTTCTTCCCGGCAAGATAACAGAATCCATACGCCGGAAGCGGTATTTTCTCCGGGGAGACCTGCTCACCCGTGATCAGATCCGTGTACGTTCCATTCACGCCGTCTACGGATACCTCCTTATTATACTCGCTGAAATTAAAGATGCCAAGGATTTCTTCCTCTTCAAATACTCTGCCGATTCCGAGCACGTTTTCATCCCCGGTCGTAAGCGTCCTCGCGTCCGCCTCCACCGTGAACGCCCGGCTGGATCTTCTGATCTTTTCCAAACGGTCAAGCTGCCCGAAAATCTGTCCCGCCACGCTCTTTTTGTCAGAGACCTGCTCTGCCAGCTTCCAGTCCAGCTTTCCCCGGTGCAGATAGCGGGAATCCGCCGCCTTGTCCGGGTCGTCCTTATAGCTGTAATCATTCACCTGCCCCACCTCGTCCCCGCTGTAGAGCACGGGAATCCCGGACTGCATGAACATGTATGCGTGAAGGGTCACGTCCCGTCTGATAGCCCGCTCCATTGCCTCGTCATCCTGCTCGAAGCCAGCCTTCTCGATGCCGCACATGGAAGCCGTGGTGCCGCAGAATCTGGCGTCTCCCGAAACGGGATCGGCATTGTAAAGTTCGCCGCGGCTTACGCTTTCCCCCTCATAGCCCTGAAAATAATTGTTCAGATACTGCTTGTGGGAACGCTCCTCAAAGCCCCAGAGACGCAGGGTATCGTAATCCAGTCCCCAGCCGATATCATCATGGCAGCGCAGATAATTTAAAAATACATACTCCTTTGGCAGGCTGTTCACAATGTCAAGCTGTCTCTTCAGAAGCCGCACGTCCCGCGTCGCCACGGTGTGCCATGTGGTAGCCATGGTGGTCACGTTGTAGAGCATATGGCACTCGGGCTTTTCCACCGTACCGAAATAGGGAACCACCTTCTCCGGCTCCATCACCACCTCGCCGAGCAAAAGCACGCCCGGGCATACAATCTCCCCGATCATGCGCATCATGCGCACAATCGTATGTACCTGCTTCAAATTGCGGCACTGGGTATGCAGTTCCTTCCAGATATAGGGCACAGCGTCGATGCGCATTATGTCGATGCCCTTGTTCGCAAGAAACAGGAAATTGTACATCATCTCGTTAAACACCCGCGGATTCTGATAATTCAGATCCCACTGGTAAGGATAAAAGGAAGTCATCACATAATGCCCCACTTCGGGAAGCCATGTGAAATTGCCCGGCGCGGTGGTGGGAAACACCTGCGGCACCGTCTTCTCGTACTCCGCGGGAATGGCGTCGTTGTCAAAGAAGAAGTAACGGCTCATGTACTCGCCCTCACCCGCTCTCGCCCGCTTCGCCCACTCGTGGTCCTCGGAAGTGTGGTTCATCACGAAATCCATGCAGACGCTGATCCCCTCCTTCCGGCACGCCGCCGTCAGGCTCTCCAGATCGTCCATGTCTCCGAGCGCGGGCTGCACTTTCCGAAAATCCGCCACCGCGTAGCCGCCGTCCGACCTTCCCTTCGGCGTATCCAGAAAAGGCATCAGATGAATGTAGTTGACATTACAGCTTTTGATATAGGAAAGTTTCTCCTGCACGCCCTGCATGTTCCCCGCAAAATTGTCAATGTAGAGCATCATGCCGAGCATATCGTTGCCCTTGTACCAGTCGGGATGCTTTTCCCGCTCGATGTCTTTCTTTTTCAGATCTTTTCCCCGCTCCTCGTAAAACTGGTGGAGAAAATCACACAGCTCCGCAAACATGGATCCGTTGTCGTAAAGCTCCATGTACAGCCATTTCAGTTCCTCCAGATGCCTCTCAAAACGCTTGCGGTAAACCGCCTCCGCCCGGGATCCCTTTTCCTTCGTCTGCACTGTCTCCGCCTGCGGCGCCGCTTTCTTCATCTTCGCTGTTTCTGCCTTCTTCCCTCTCATATAAGCCTCCTGAGAAATCTCATGTTTCTCTTATTAACTCGATCTGATACGCCGGATACTCCTTCTGCTCCACCGGCATGGGAAGCCCTGCCTTCATCAGATCAGCCCCGTAATAACGCCTGCCGCTCTCCGTATCCCGGTACACCGAAGTATCGTCAAGCCCCTTAAGCTTCACATAGCTCACCGTCATATTGCCGTGCATTTCCAACATCACCACGCTGAGCAGCGCGCGGCTCCTGTCCTTTGACACAAACATCCACGCCGTGTAAGCCGCCGCAAACGGATCGGAAAGCCGGTAATAGCTGCCCCGGCGTATCAGCGCCTCCCAGCCCTTATACTTCCTGATCTGTTCCCTGACAGACGCTTTCTCCTCCTCCGTCAGTTTCTCCGGGTCAAGCTCATAGCCGAAAGCGCCCGCCATTGCCACCACGCCTCTCGTGTGCAGGCTCACGCTCCTGCCGGTCTGGTGGTTCGGCACAGCCGACACATGGGAGCAGACGGTGGACGCCGGATAGAAAAAGGAAGTGCCGTACTGGATGCGCAGCCTGTCCAGTGCGTCCGTATTGTCGCTGCACCAGATCTGGGGCGTATAGTAAAGCATACCCGCGTCAAATCTGCCGCCGCCGCCGCTGCAGCCCTCCAGCAGAATATCCGGGTACCTTTGCAGGAGTCTCTCCAGAAACTCATATACCCCCAGCACATACTGGTAGGTCACCTTCCCCTGCGCGGTTTCTCCCGAAAACACATCCACAATGCTGCGGTTCATATCCCACTTGACGTACTCAATCTTTCCCTGATCAAGAATCCCGCAGATCTGTTCAAAAATATAGTCCCTGACGTCTTTTCTGGTAAAATCGAGCACAAGCTGGTTCCGCCCCCTGACAGGCTCCCTGCCCGGTATCCGCAGCGCCCAGTCGGGGTGTTTCCTGTACAGTTCGCTGTCCTCCGACACCATCTCCGGCTCAATCCAGATACCGAATTTTACACCTTCACTGTTGACCTTGTCAATCAGCTCCCGCAGAGTGCACCCCAGCTTTTTCTCGTTGACCTGCCAGTCGCCGAGACCGCTGTTGTCGTCCTCTCTTTTCCCAAACCAGCCGTCATCCATGACGATCATATCGATGCCAAGCGCCGCCGTGCTCTTCGCCAGTTTTAATATGGTCTGTCCGTCGAAGGTAAAGTATGCCGCCTCCCAGCTGTTTAGCAGCACGGGGCGGGGTGCGTCCCTGAATTTCCCCCTGCACAGATGTTCCCCGATGCAGGCGTGGAAACGGGCGGACAGCAATCCAAGCCCCCTGTCAGAATAACAGAGGATCGTCTCGGGAACCGTCAGTTTCTCACCCTGCTCTAACGTATAATGGAACACGTCGCTCTGCAGCCCCATCAGCAGCCTTGTCTGGTCGTACTGGTCCCGCTCCGCCTCGCAGAGGAAATTGCCGCTGTAGACAAACAACATGCCGTAGCAGTTTCCCGCATCCTCCGTGGCGCTCCTGTCCGCCAGAATCACCGCCGGATTGTACTGGTGGCTTGACGTGCCTCTGCGGCTGCCGATGGCGTAAGTGCCGTGCCGCAGCGCTTCCCGCTGTAAATTCCTCTCCATGGTATGTCTGCCGTAAAAACTGAGCATGTCAAAGCTGCCCGTGACAAAATCCAGACAGGCGGACGCCGCCTTCTCGACCGTCACGCCCTTGTTTCCCCTGTTTTCCAGAATAACACTTCTGGTAATGATATCCGCTTCCTCCAGCACGCCGTACAGAAGCGTCACCCGCATACCGCTCACTTTATCGCCCAGAGTGATTTCCAGTGTCTGTGCCTCCCCCGAGTCATCATAGACTGCCGGTAGTCCCGGCAGCCCATACTTTCCTTTTTTGATCTCATGTCCGATATAGCGTAAATCACAACAATCAGAGCCGTCCGCATTCCGGACGATCAGGGCGCTGTTTCTGAAATCCCCGACGCCCATAACAGGATATTCCTGAGGCAGCACATCCAGAGAGTAGGTTCTGTCGTTCCCCACATCCCACGGGTTTCCCGAAAATCCCCTGTCATAACAGGTGAGCAGATAATCCATATTTCCGTACACACGCCCGCCATAATACAGATGCAGCAAAAATCCGTACTCATCCACCTTCATCCGGTAAGACGTATGCTTTGTATCCAAAGTAAAAATGCGACCTTCCTGCCGAAATCCAATTGCCATGTTCCATACCTCTTCCTAAATCCAATTTCTTCGGAGAATGCCTCTTTTCAGGCATTCTCCCATCTGAGAAGGAGTTGCCTGCAACTCCTTCTCACATTGTTATTTAACCGCGCCGTTTACCACACCGTTCAGGATCTGTTTCTGACAGATCACATAAAACACCAGAATCGGGATCAGAGACAGCAGATATGATGCAAACGCCAGATTATAGTTGGTTCCAAACTGTGACTGGAAGTTCAACTGGGCTAGGGGAAGCGTGTTCTCGGAAGAACCCGCCATGATGATCAACGGCGTCATTACATCATTCCATACTGCCAGCGCAGTAATAACCGCAACCGTAGCATGCATCGGCTTCATAATCGGAAAAATGATTTTCCAGTAAGTCAGCCATGTGGAAGCACCGTCTACTCTCGCCGCCTCCTCCAGCGCCAACGGAATGTTCGTCAGATAACCCGAGTACAGCATGATATTCATCGGCATATAGAATACCACATACAGAAGAATCACGCCAACCCAGTTTGCGAGACCCATCTCCGCCGTCTGCTTTGCCAGCGGCATCATCAGGATCGCAAAAGGTACAAACATACCGCTGACGATAAAGAGATAAACAAAATTGTAAAACTTGCTGGACTTATTCCGTCCCAGTGTATATCCCATCAGGGAGTGGATCAGGATGGAAAGTCCCACTGTCAGCCCGGAGATTAACAGGCTGTTTTTCAAAGAGTTCCAGAAATCCGTCACCTCCATTGCCTCCCTGAAATTCTGCAGGCTCCACACCTTGGGAAGCGACAGGATACCGCTTATGCTGTTTGTCATCTCAGAGGGCTGTTTGAACGCGATCACCACAGTCATATACAGAGGAAAGATAATCGTGGAAAGCCCGAGAATAAGCAGCACCATAACGGTTTTGTTTGATTTTCCGACTGTCGATGTTTGCTTCATAACTGCTCCTCCTTTGAACTGGAAAATTTCATCTGCGCAACAGAGATCACTACAATGACAATAAAGAATACAACCGCGTTGGCGCTCTGGAAACCGAACTGTCCGCCCGACATACCGTTATTGTAAATCAGGTAGGAAATGGACTCCGTGCTCTGCGCGGGACCGCCCTTTGTCAATGCGATGATCTGGTCAAACACCATCAGGAAGTTTTTCACGCACAACACCATGTTGATGGAGAAAAACGGTATAATCAGCGGAAATGTCAGGTGCTTAAACTGTTTCCAGCCAGTGGCGCCGTCCAGACCGCCCGCCTCATAGACGTCTTCCGGCACCGTCTGTAATCCCGATATATAAATGATCGTGTTCATCGCGATCGCCTGCCATGCGCAGACAATCATAACGCCGATCCAGGCTTTGCTCGGACTGGACAGTATGCTGGAGCGCAATCCCTCCATGCCGGTCATATCCGCAAGCGCCGGAACGATATAAGTAAAGAAGTAGTTAAAAATGTAGCCCACTACCAGAGCCCCGAGTATGTTCGGCAGGAAATAGGCGCCCCGGAAAAATCCCTTCGCCCTAATCTTGCTGTTGAGTCCCAGAGCCAGAATCAGACTGAGCACGTTTACCACGATCGTGGTCACAAGCGCCAGCTTGATCGTGAACAGGTAGGACTTTCCTACACGCGTGTCCGAAAACAGGTCAATATAGTTTCTAAGCCCCACCCAGTCGTGGCTTCCGAACCCTCTGGAATTGGTGAAGCTGTACATGGCGCCCCGGATCAGTGGAATCGTGTTAAAGCAGATAAACAGCGCCAGAATCGGTATTGTAATCAGTAAAAACGTTCTCTTTCTCTCATTTTCATGTTTCGTCATCACTTTTACCCCCTTCCTACTGTGCACTTCCATGTGCGGCTTCATACTCTTGTACCATGCGGATGATATCCCTGTTGTATCTCTGCCAGCTCGTATCGAAATTTTTTAAGAACGCGTCCCGGTCCTTTTCGATGAGGAACGTCTGCAGGAGCGCATCCACCGACATCTCGGACGGATAATAGTGATCCTGATAGTCTGTCATGTTGCCGCTTGCGATAAATTCTGTCATGCCGTCCAGAATGACAGGTAACGTAAAGCTTCCCTTTTTACACGGAACAGATGTCTGTGCGTCAATGTATTTCTGCAGGGTGTCATCCTCATACAGGAAGTTTAACACCTCGTATGCCGCTTCCTTGTTTTTGCAGTCCTTGGTCACACAGAAACCCAGATCGATTCCTGAATTCAGCGTCCTGTCTTCCTTCCCGTCGCTTGCCGGCATAACGAAGGAATCCATCTTCAGATCCGGATTCACTGACAGGATCTGGGGCGCCGCGTAACTTCCGATCGGGTACATGGCGGATTCCCCTCTGGCAAAAGCGGTGCAGGCGTCATTATAGTTGTAGGCAAATGGATCGTCCGGCCCGTAAGGCAGAAGCGCCATATACTTTTCCGCAAGCTCGCCGTACTCGTCGGTAAATGTAGTCAGCCCCTTATTCACCTGCTTGGTCGTGTCAGACGGCGCAAGTTCCACCGCCATCGCGTTCCAAGGCGCCAGACAGGTCCATGTGTCCTTGAAGCCAAAGTAGAACGGCAGGATGCCTTCCGCCGCAATCTCATCGCACAGCGCCGTCAGTTCATCCCATGTTTCCGGGATCTGCCAGCCGTGCTGTTCAAACATTTCCCTGTTGTAGAGAACGCCCGCCGCGTTCGCCGCATAGGGCAAAATGTAAGTGCCGTCCACAGGGACAAGTTCCAGCGCCTCGGCAATTTCCAGATACCCTTCGTTGACATCCTTCATCCCCTCATACCCGGAGATGTCCGCCAGTATGTCGGCATCCACAAAGTAGGAATAGTTGATGTCCCCGCCGATTCCGATGATGTCCGGGTAGTCCTCCCTGATAAACCTTGTCTTCAGAATCGCCATCGCGTCGTTAGGCGAACTGATGGTCAGATGGATGTCATCATGGGTGGCGTTGAACGCATCCTCCACCGTCTTAAAATAGTTCGCCGCCTCCGGCTTATACTGCACAATCTCAACTTCAATCTTTCCGTCCGTGGAATCACCGCATCCCCAGACGAATGGCACCATCGCAGTCATACATGCTGTCAGCGCCAGACTCCTAAATCCCTTTCTCTTCATTGCCCTTCTCCTTCCTTTTTGGAATATAACGTGTCAAAAGCAGATCTAAGTTGATTCGTTTCACTCATTGTAACATGCCATAATGCTTGCAAAAATAGCGTCATTTTGCTCGTTTTATATCTTTATGCACGTTTTTCGCCCATATGTTGAAGTGACCACGCATTTTGGTATATACTAATGTGAGAATGGAGGGTACCCATGAGCGAAGTTATCTTCTCGGTTTTTCCAAGTGAAAATTTTGTGGATCTGGGATTGTATCAGTTTGGGTGGGAACAGTGCACGCCCTCCCACTCCTTTGGTCCGGCGGCGAGAAACCATTATCTGTTCCACTACTGTCTCTCCGGCACGGGCACTTTGTTTGCCGATAATTCCCACGGCGAATCGGTGCGCTACCAGATCAAAAGCGGACAGGGCTTTATGCTCTTCCCTAATCAAGTATGCATGTACATTGCAGATTATGATATCCCATGGGAATATACATGGATTGAATTTGACGGCCTGCGCGCCAGAGAGACCGTGCAGCTGGCAGGGCTTACGACTGACCAGCCGGTCTACAAAGCGCGCTATAAAGACATTGCCGAGACGATGAAGGACGAAATGCTCTACATCGTAAACCACAGGAACGAATCTCCGTTCCATCTGATCGGACATCTGTACCTGTTCATAGACAGTTTTGTCCGCGCCTCCACCTCCACGCAGATCGGCAAGGGAAACAGCCTGCGCGACTTCTATATCAAAGAGGCGTTCACCTTTATCGAACAGAACTTCCAGAACGACATTACCGTAGAAGATATCGCTGCCTCCTGCGGCTTAAACCGGAGCTATTTCGGGAAAATTTTTCACGAAAACACAGGGAAATCACCTCAGGCATTTCTGATCTCCTACCGCATGACCAAGGCGGCGGAGCTGTTGAAGCTGACCGAACTTTCCGTGGCAGATATCGGAAACGCGGTGGGGTACCCTAACCAGCTCCATTTCTCCAGAGCCTTCAAAAATGTGTATGGAATTTCGCCAAGACAATGGCGCACGGAAAACAGACCTTCCATTTAAAGAATAACTGTTGACGTACTGTTTTCACATCAAGTATAATTTTATCTGTACAGCATAAAGAAAATACATAAGGAAGCGAGGTCAACATTTTGAGACAGTTTTTTGGTATGAGCCCAAGCGGCAATCTGGAGGAGGCGCTCCACGGTCTGAAAGACCCACAGTTGATTATGCTTTTGTCCAACAATGAACAGTTTGAGGATCATGTAAAAAAATTAGAATCCCTTTTCCCCGGCGTCCCCAGTATCGGCTGTATCGGCATGAGCTACGATGTCCGGGTCGTCGAGAAGGGTGTGGGCGTCATCGCCTATTATGACGGCATAAACGCCGTGGCAAACGTACTGGAGCATGTGTCAGTCATGCCTGTAAAATACATCGGGCGGCTGCAGAAAGACATACATAGCATTAAGAGTTCCGGCAGAGATACGGTGTGCATCGATTTCTGTTCTGGAAACGACGCCTGTGTATTGACTACCATCTACAGCGCTTTACAGCGCAGCAACATCTCGCTGGTCGGCGGTACCGGCGACGGGGGAAAGGTCTCGGCAAACGGAAAGGTCTATGAAGATGCCGTTGCCTACGCGCTGATCAAAAACCTGAACGGCAAGGTGAAGGCATACAAGGAAAACATTTACCACCAGCTTGGTAATTACCGCTTTGTGGCGTCGGGAACGGACAAGGCTAACTACCGGCTCGGGCAGCTGAACGGGAAGCCCGCCAAACAGGTATACCAGAACATTCTCCATGTGACGGAGGAACAGATTTCCACCCAGACGTTCAAAAATCCTTTCGGAAAAATCAACGGAAACGACACATGTATTATCTCCATCAAAGAGGTCAGCGGTAACTCGCTGACGTGTTTCCGGCAGGTAAACGACTCCGATGTGCTGATTCTTCTGGAACTGGGCGACTACCGACAGATTGTGCGGGACACCATACAGACGATCAAAAATGATTTCCAGAGAATATCGGCTGTGTTCTCTGTAAACTGCCTGTTCCGTTATCTGCTCTTCACCGACCACCATTACATGAAGGATTATCTGATGGACATGAGCACTCTTGGACACCATGCCGGTCTGGTCGGATATGGCGAACACTACAACAACCGCTTTGTCAACCAGTCCATGACATGTGTGGTATTTGAGTAAGGGAGGCGTAGAGATGAAATTCAGAAAAAAATCCCAGCAGGAAGAAAAAACCCTTGATCCGATCGTCTATGTGGTGGAGAGCCTTCAGGGCTACCGCAGCGCCCTGATCCAGAGCGAGGTGGACTCCCTGCACGAACTGAGCATGGTCCGTCATTCCTTCGGCAATGTGCTGCACGACTCCGAATCGCTGAGAGAATCCCTCTCAGACTTCGAGCAGACTTTTTCCAGCATCAATACCGTGTCCGCACAGTTTGCATCCGTAAAAGACAATATTTTCGAGTCCGTCAGTCAGGTACAGGGCAAGGTCGAGACACTCAAAAGCAGTTCCCTTCAGGTCGCAAACCACTTTGAGGAGATGCAGAGCACCTTCGACACCTTCCAGCTCTCCTTAAATGAGATCCGCAAATGTATGGGCAGGATCGTGTCCATCGCAGACCAGACAAACATTCTCTCCCTCAACGCTTCCATCGAGGCGGCAAGGGCAGGGGAACAGGGAAAGGGCTTTGCCACGGTGGCGGGCGAGATCAAGAGCCTGTCTGAGGAGATCAAAAACCTTGTGTCCATGGTGGATTCCAGTGTGGGTGAGGTGGAGAGCGGAACCGACCAGCTCCACGCCAGCATCCAGACCTCGCATCAGGCGCTGGAGGAAAGTCTCACGAAAGTGGATGAAACCTATGCCATGTTTGACAAGATCACGCAGGCGGCGGGCGGCGCGGAATCCGTGCAGACAGAAATCTCGGGAGTCATCGACGACTCAAAGAGCAAATTACATACCCTAAGCAGTTTCTTTGAAAAGATGAAAAACCACTATGATACGGTTATGCAGCACATCAACCGGGTCAGCAGCATGGGGACGACCAAAAGCGCGATGTACGAGGATATCGACAATATGATGGCGCAGATTCCCCCCATTATTGACGACTATAATGCCGGTTAACCTGCTCTTAAACCTAAGAAAAGAGCAAGAACTCTCCCATTGCGGGAGAGTTCTCTATTTTTTCCCTTTCGTTCCCAGAAACGTCGGATCGCTCTGAAACGCCTTAAACTTACGCGCAATGTCCGCCTCGGGCAGTACACAGTGATAAATCTCCAGCCCGGCAATCTTGCCGTGGAAGGACTTCTGGTACTCGTCCCCGCCTATGACCACCCGCTCCGGCACCTTCAGGTTCGGCGCGCGGTCCTTGCTGCCGATCAGCATACCGTTAAAATACAGTCTGACCAGTCCCGTGATCACATCGCAGGAGACGCACATATAGGACCACTCTCCCGGCACCGCGTGTCTGCCGAAAATATCGAACCACTCGTTCACTTCCCTGTCGTCCTTCATGCGGAACACACAGCTGCAGATCGCATCCGAGGGCACCAGACTGATGAAACCGTCCAGATAAGTGACGTAAAATACACTCGTCCATGCCTGCATTTCCGCCGTGTTGACCCACAGACAGATCGTATAGCTCTCGCTGTACATGACGGATTTCGGCAGCACAACGATATTTTCTCCCACCTTGCCTCCCGGGAAGGAAAGCGCCATCTGCCCCGCCACCACGCCGGTGTCATAGGTAATGCCCTCTCCCCGGATTTCCCCTTCGTTCTTTCCCTCCGCATCCTTCAGATGGTGGTCGAAAGAATAGACCGTGGGAATGCGGTTGCTGACAAAGAAATAGCGGTCGTTATACATTTCAAAAAAGCGCGCCGGCGGCTGCGGCTTCCCGTAAAAGTCACCCAGCCCCAGCTGTGCGCCGTAGTTTGCCAGCGCTCCCGCCTGCACGGTATTTTCAATGCCCTGCGCCACGATCATAAACTGCAGATCCCTGCCGAGACCTATGAGATTGCGGAACAGAAGAAGCGGACGTCTGTCATTGCCTTTATCCGACTTGAGAAGTCTGGGGTCCAGCTTCAGAATGCTTGCCGGAACCTGCTGCAATACCTTGAAGGAAGAAGCGGAGCCAAAGTTTTCAATCGCTATCTCAAAGCCCATCTCAGACAGGACTTCCACCGCGCATACAATCTTCTCTCCCCGCCCGAGGAAACTCTCCTCCTCGATGCAGAGCTTGATCTCCTCCGGTCTGACCTGATAGGTTTCCAGACATTTTCTGATATGATCCAGACCGTCCGCCTGCAAAATCGTTCTGGCGGAGAGACGGACATAAATCTGCAGTTCCTTAAAAACAGTATCCTGCCACTTCTGTTTCCAACGGCAGATCTGTTCAAATATCATCTTATCCAGCCGGGTAATCACACCGTACTGCTCCAGCACGGGAATAAAGGTTTCCTCCTCCAGAATTTCCTTCCCCGGAAAATGCCAGTACAGCACCGCCTTCACCGCATACACGTCGGAGTTCTGCAGATAGATCATGGGCTGGAAACGCAGTTCAAACTCCTCCTCACGGAACGCGGTGAGCGCCCTGTCCTTCATCGCTTTCTGTTCAGCGAGCTGTTCCCGTATAACTTCATAGTTTACATAACTCCCTTTGCCGTTTTTCTTGACAAAGTACATCGCCTCGTCGCCCTGATCCAGAATCACGGACAGGTTTTCGGAAACGCGGCATCCCGCCACAAAACCGATGCTGAAAGAGAGAACCTCCCGCAGGGATTCGTCAAAGTCCTCCTTCAGTCTGTGCTGCAGCAGCGCAAACTCTTCTTCCGGCTCCTCCGCAAACGCGGCTGCGTCGCAGAGTACCACAAACTCGTCACCGCCCAGCCGCACCACAAGCTGTCCGGGAAACGCATCCTGCAAAAGGTCGCTCACAAACAGCAGAAGTTCGTCGCCCTTTGCATGGCCGTACACATCGTTTACCAGTTTAAAATTATCCACATCCATATAGAGACAGTGGACGCGCGCGCCTTCTGGCAGTCCGTCCCATATCTCATGGAGCCCTCTCCTGTTCGTCAGTCCCGTCAGATAGTCGGTATTTTTTTCACCGCCCGCCCGATCGATCAGGTCGCCGAATAAGCTTTTCATATGTTATCCCCCACATACACAAACGCTACAGTTTCATTATATAGAAAACGGGCCGCTGTTTCAACCGAAAACGGTATCACAGCAGCCCGTTGGCAATGGAGTGTATGCCCTAAAGTAATTTCCCTAGCCTTTGACCGCTCCAGCCGTCATACCCTCGATGAAGTATCTCTGGAAACAGAGGAAGATAATGAATACCGGGAGGATACCAAACATGGATCCTGCAATCAGTACATCGTAGTTGTTTCCGTAGGGTGTAAGCAGGGTGTTCAAACCAATCGGAAGCGTAAACTTCTCTGCGCTTCTGTATACAAGCATCGGCCAGAGCACGTTATTCCATGAACCCATCGCGCACAGAATCGCCATAGCCGCAAACGCGGGCTTCGTGATCGGCATCATAATCTTGAAGCAGATACCGTACTCGGTGGCGCCGTCGATACGCCCCGCATCCAGCAGGTCTTTTGGCAGTCCCGACATATACTGCCTGAAGAAGAAGATCGTGGACGCACCGCAGATACCCGGCAGCATCACGCCCCAGATGGTGTCAACCAGCTTCAGGTTGATCATCTCCTTGTAGAGCGGGAGAATCAAGATCTCGAAGGGAACCATCATGGTTGCGATTACGAGGAAAAACAGGAAGTTTTTCAGCGGGTAATTATACATCGTCAGACCGTAAGCCACGATATAGCACACAAGCAGCGTCAGGAATACCGTGACGAGCATCAGTACCAAACTGTTCTTGTACCACATAAAGTACTTGTGACCATCCACATTGTTGCCAAACAGGTACGTGTAGTTGTTAAGTGTCATGGTGCTGAAATCCAGATTGATACTAAGACCCCGGCGGATCAGCTCCGTGCCGGGTCGGAAGGATGCAATCAAACCGGCAAACAGCGGATATACGATCAAGAAGGAGAGAACCGCAAACAGTGCCGTAGCGAACACGGTCAAAATATTTCTCTTAGTTCTCATTCCCATAGTTTCTTCGCCTTTTACAGAGGTTGTTTCTGCCATATTACTTTTCCTCCTTCCCTAATGTGCCGTTCACGACAAGCTGTACGATATTGATCGCCAGCGCTATCACGAGCAGGACGATACCTACCGCGCTGCCGTATCCGAGCTGGTTCTTGGTGATACCGCGCTTGTACAGATATCCCACGATGGTCAGACCGATGTTGTTCGGTGAATCGGGACCTGCCCACAACATGTAGGATTCCATGAACATCGCCAGACCTGCGTACACGCTGATCGTCAGCACATAAACGGTGGTCGGTTTCAAAAGAGGAATGGTAACATACCGGAATTTCTGCCAGGCGGTCGCGCCGTCAATATCTGCCGCCTCATACATGGCGGTGTCAATCGCCTTCAATCCGGAAATAAAGTAGAGCATATTTACACCGGTCCATCTCCAGCACGCCACAAGTAAAAGGGCGCCGAGACCGGTTGCTTTCATTTTCAGCCATTTAAAAGTGCCAAGTCCGAGAGCCGTCGTGATCACATTCATCTGACCGGTCGGATACTCGGAAAACATCAGTCTGAAAAGCGTACCAGAGATAACGACCGACGTAAGCGCCGGCACATACAGACATGCCTTCCAGAAGCCTTTCGCCTTCACCAGTCTGGAATCCATCAGCACCGCAAAGAACATCGGGAACGGAATCAGCAGAACCAGTGTCAGAACCATGTATTGAAAACTGTTTTTAATTGCCGTGTGAAATATTTTATCTTTTAAGAGTTTCTGGAAATTACTGATTCCCACCCATTCCGTACCGGTAGGTTTGATATCCTGAAAACTCATGGTGATGGTACTGCATAACGGATAAATCCAGAATAAAAGAAAACTGATAATAAAAGGAAGCACGAACACATAGGGCGCCGCCTTTTGTGAATAGAAAAATTTTTTAAATTTATTCATACGCACACACTCCCAATCTTTGTCTACTATACACCCATCCTACAACAAAGAGGGGATTGCATTCACAATCCCCTCTATTAAATTTACTACTGCTCGAGATCAACCACATCCTGAGCTGCCTGCAGCGCCTCTTCTACATCCACGCCGTTCTCGAGAACGTCATTCAGAGTTACGTTACACATCTGCTCGTTGATGGTCGGGCTGATGGAAGTCGTGTAAACCGTTCCGATATCATCCTTGATGCCGTAGAGCACATCGTAAGGGAAGTTACGGAAGAACTGGTTGTACTGGTTGTTTTCGTCATGTGCGAATGCGTCGTCGTTCCACAGAACGGTGTTACATACGTCGAAACCAAGGTTATCCCAGATCAGCTGCTCACCTTCCTCGGACATCTTAGCCCAGCAGAGGAACTCGGAAGCCAGATCTTTGTCAACAGCCTGCTGTGTCACAACAGTACCGGTACCGCCGATACCTACGGAGCACTTCTGACCTGCCTCGAATACAGGACACTTAGCGATGTACCAGTTGCCCTTCTCCTCGGGCATGTAGTTGGTGAAACGGCTCATGTACCACATCGCCTTCGGGAAGGAAACGATGTTGTGATCCAGAATGTTCTGGAAACCTGCCTCTAAGTCAACGTGACCGTCGGGAGATACCATTGCGAGACCGCTGTTAACCCACTCCTGCTGCATGGTGAGCATCTTCTTTACGGAATCAAGCTGTACGTTTGCCGTGCCGCCCATACCGCCGGTCCAGTCCTCGCCGTACTCAGCCATAGCGATCCATAACCAGTCACAGCCTGCGGTATCAACGGAAGTCCAGTGTTTATCTTCGGGATTGCCGATTGCATCCAGATATTTCTGTCCAAGTGCTGCATAGTCATCCCAGGTAACAACCGCGTCCACGTCTGCCTGAGAAAGACCTGCCTCCTCAAGGGCAGCCATGTTATAGTACATAACCGTAGCGCCTACGTGGTAAGGAATACCGTAGTTGTTTCCGTCAGAACCGGAGTAGACAGCCATTCTCGCAGGAACCATGGTGTCAAGGTAAGGAGCTGCCGCATCGTTCTGGGGAACAAGCCATGTGTCAAGACCTGCTACCACGTTCGGGAACTGACCGATCTCCACGTCACAGATGTCGGGAGCGCCCGTGCCTGCGTTCAGGGAAGTCAACAGTTTTGTATGCATGTCTGCGTAAGGATATGTAGTGCAGGTAATCTCGATGGTTCTGTCGGGATTCTGCTCGTTCCACTTCTCAACCATGTTGCCGTAGTGCTGTCCGTGTATTTCTACGAATGTCCACATCTCCATATGTGTACCGTTGGGATCACCGAAGGTAGCGGTAGGAATCTCTTCCTCTGCTGCCGCCGCATCCTCTGCGGGAGCTTCCTCAGCCGCCGCACCGTCGTCTGCTGCCGCTGCGTCGTCGGAACCAGCGTCTGCCGCGGGAGCTTCCTCAGCCGCGCCGCCGTCTGCTGCCGGAGCGGAACCTGCGTCACCGCCGCCGCATCCTACCAGTGTGGTAGCAAGCATAGCTGCTGTCATCAAGGTAGCCAATACTTTCTTTTTCATTCTTTTTCCTCCTTATTATGAATATGCTGTTCGACAACCGCACTACAGTTTGTCTAAAATACTTTAGGCGATATGCTATATTTTACCAAAACAGGTGTCTCTCGCCTTTTTTTTGTGACAGGTGCCTTTTTTCGATTTTTAAAAATTAAGCAACCTGTACACTTTTTTTTTTTTTGCGGTTATCTTATGTTCATATTGTACAATAGCAGGAAGAATACGTCAATAGCTTTTTGAATTATTTTAGTTTTTTTTGAATTATTTAAAGTTGCATAAATTCATTCATGTTATGTCATTCATCTGAAATACCCCATTTATCGTAAGGACAGTGGTTTTTTCTGATCGCCGCACGCAGCTCCACAAAGCATCCGCACGCCCTGCACATGCCGTCCAGAAGCAGGTCACACTCCTTACAAAGAGAGAGCCGCTTCTCATAAAGCGGCTCCCCGACCTTTACATCTTCATCCAGATTGGCTATGTAGTCATGCAGATTTTGAAAATACGCCGCCTGATCCATATCTCTTGTGAGACATTTGCGGCAGATCCGTCTGTTTTCGATCTCCATATCAAAGCTTCCTCCCCAATCCTGTCACCACCCCGCAAATCCGCCCGCATCCCTGTATCCGACGGGACAAGAGGGGCACAGTCTGAGCCATTCCCCTCTTTCTCTGCATATCTTCCCCTTCACTTAACGAACGCGGAAACTGATCACGCTGCCCGCAGGCGCGGTGAAACTGATCATGCCGTCCTTCACCTCATAAGCGGTAAAGTTCTCCTCCTTCACCTTCTCGGGATCGTCAAAGGTGTTGTGCGCGTGCATCTCGCCTTTCAGGATTGCGGCGGTAATCTCCTTCGGCGCAAGTTCCATAAAGGACATTTCCACAGGCGCGTCCTCATCCGTGGAGAGGTTTGCCAGCGTCACGTTCACATAGCCGTCCTTGTCCACAGAGACGGACTCGTCAAGGAACGGCACCTTGCAGGCGTCATCCACACCGATCATCCGATTGCCTTCGATGCAGCTCTCCACAAGTTCCGCATCCTGATGATGCTTGTACATGTGGAAAATATGATAGGTGGGCGTCAGAATCATCTTCGGCCCCTCCGTCAGAATCACGGACTGCAGCACATTGACCATCTGTGCGATACACGCCATCTTCACCCGGTCACAGTGCTTGTTGAAAATATTTAAGGTCACGCCCGCCACAAGCGCGTCGCGCATGGTGTTCTGCTGATAGAGGAATCCCGGATTCGTGCCCGGCTCCACGTCAAACCAGCAGCCCCACTCGTCAACGATCATGCCGATCTTCTTGTCGGGATCGTACTGATCCATGATCGCGCCGTGCCGTTCCACCAGTTCTTCCATATAGAGCGCCTTCGCCATCGTCTGATACCATGTCGCCTCGTCAAACTCCGTGGCGCTGCCCTTGTTCTCCCATCCGCCCGGATGCACATAGTAATGGAGGGACAAGCCGTCCATGTAACCGTTGGGGATGTTGTTCGGCTGCGGCAGCGCAAAACAGGTCTTTAACACGCCCTCCGTCCAGAAATAATCCGCCACGTTGGGACCGCCGCAAATCTTCTTGATGGGCGCCGCATTGTCATAGTGCCGCACATAAGTCTGGTATCTTCTGTACAGGTTCGCGTAATACTCCGGCGTCATGCTGCCGCCGCAGCCCCAGTTTTCATTGCCCACGCCGAAATAGTCGATCTTCCACGGCTTTTCATGCCCGTTTTCTTTGCGCAGGTCCGCCATGGGGGAGACGCCGTCAAAAGTGATGTACTCCACCCACTCACTCATCTCCTGCACCGTACCGCTGCCCACGTTCCCGTTTACATAAGTCTTACAGCCAAGCTGCTCGCAGAGCTCGAAAAACTCGTGCGTGCCGAAGCTGTTGTCCTCCACCACGCCGCCCCAGTGGGTGTTGATCATCTTCTTGCGGGTTTCCTTCGGACCGATGCCGTCCTTCCAGTGGTACTCGTCCGCAAAACAGCCGCCCGGCCAGCGCAGCACGGGAATCTGCATCTCCTTCAGGGCGTCCACCACATCCTTGCGCATCCCGTTCACGTTGGGAATGTCGGAATTTTCTCCCACATATAACCCCTCGTAGATACATCTGCCCAGATGCTCCGAGAAATGCCCGTAGATTTCCGGGTTGATGTGCCCCTTTTTGTTCTTCTCATTGATAAATAATTTTGCCATACCCTCTCCCTTTCTAATTGAATTTGAATACCGGTCTGCCGTCCTCCCAGCCGAACTTCATCAGCATCGCGTGACGGTTCGGATTGTAGAGCGGGTCGCCCACGATCTCCGTCTCTGTCCTCGCGTGGTAGACCAGAATGTCGTTGCCCTCCTCGTCCACGGTAAAGCTGTTGTGCCCCGGTCCGTAAACGCCCAGCGTCTCGTCGGATTTAAGCACCGGGTAACGCTCCTTCTTCCATGACAGGGGGTCTAACATATCCGCGTCTTCATCCGCCGTCAGCATCCCCATGCAGTAGGCGATGCCCGTCTCAGACGCGGAGTAGGTCACGAAAATCTTCCCGTTCCGTTTGAGAACCGCCGGACCCTCGTTCACCCAGAAACCAACCCGCTCCCAGTCGTAATCCGGGGTGGTCAGAAGCACCTGCACGGTCTTTAACTTGTAAGGCGTCTCCAGTTCTCCTATGTAAAGGTTAGACACCTGCTTTCCGATGCCCACCTTTTCCGCCCAGATATAATACCATCTGCCCTTGTTCTCGAACACGGTGCCGTCCAGCGAAAACGCCATGAAGGAAAATTCGTCGTCGTCCGCCCTTCCCATCTTTCCCTTTTCCGTCCATGTGCCGGTTATGGGATCTTCATCCTTGCACTCCAGCACATAGGGTCTGATCTGCCAGACATCGTCCTTGTCACCGCCCGCATAGTAAATGTACCATGCCCCGTCTATGTAATGCAGCTCGGGCGCCCAGATATGGCAGCTCATAATCCCCGACTCGTGCTTGTGCCAGACTTCCGTCTCGGGCGCGTCAGCCAGCCCCGCAAGCGTATCGGATCTGCGCAGTACAATGCCGTCATAGGCAGGCACGGAAGCCGTGAAGTAATAGGTGCCGTCCGTATGCCTGTACACATAAGGATCAGCCCGCTGTAATATCCACGGCTTGTTGTATAATAGTTCGCTCATCTTTATCCCCCATTTCCGGCTTCACCCCGAAAGCCATTTTTTATTTACATAAACTATTTTAATTGTATCTAAAATTATACAAGGTTTCTCCACAGAAAGCAACCCTAATTTTTGCGAATGGGCGCAGGCTGAACCCCCGCCCCACCTCCGCATAAAATATAACATAAAGTCACTCCCCCGCAGGAAGGAATCCGCCATGTCAGCTCCCACCGTACTGATCGCCGGTCGTCCCGAGGACACCAGAAACTATGAAGCTATCATAAGAAGGATGGGTGTTTCCTGCTTTGTCAGCATGGATCCCGCCCAGACGGACGATGCCACACACCTTCTGCTCCCCGGCGGCGGCGACATCACGCCCGCCTTTTTCGGTCAGACCGACCACGGCTCCCGCCACATCGACACAGAACTGGATATCCTGCAGCTTGAGATCCTTGCCCGTTTCACGGCACAAAAAAAGCCCGTGCTCGGCATCTGCAAAGGGCTCCAGCTCATCAACGTCCATTTCGGCGGCGACATCACGCAGCATATCGATACCGCCGAGACCCACAAATGGGTCGGGCGCGACCAGTTTCACTATGTTTTTCACTGTGATCTCGGACGGCGCGATTTCTTTTACCAGCTCTACGGCAGCAGCGCCAAAGTAAACTCCGCCCACCATCAGGCGATAAACCGCACAGGCGAGGGGCTTATCCCGGTATGCCGCGCCGGGGATAACGTGATTGAGGGGCTTGTCCACAGTTTGCTCCCCATCCTTGCCGTACAGTGGCACCCGGAACGGCTGCCCGACGGTGCGGGCGAACCGCTGTTTTCCTATTTTTTCTCGCTGGGCTGATGTTGCAGGCGGCTTTCCAGCTGTGACATACCCTCCTCGAACTTCTCCCGCTGCGTCTCCCACTTATTTTTCCGCCCTGCGCGTCTGCCCTGCCTGCTTCCACGCCTGCTCTGCGCCTGCTCCCTCGCATGAAGCGAAACCATCTCAAACAGGGCGCGCATGATCTGCATCACCACCCCTGCGGTCTCCTCATCGACCTCCCCTATCGCCCTGCTGATTTTTTGAAGGCTCTGAAACCAGTGCGCCGTAAAGTCGATCAGATTGTCCGTCTCCGACGCCTGCGCCACCCGGTACAGCGTATCCACAAAAATGCGCATCTGTGCCTGATCCAGCGACAGGATCCACTCATTGAGCGTCTGGTCGATAAACCGCCGCCCCGGACGGATCTCGTCCACGATGCGGAAATCCCCGTCCTTCACCAGCCACGTGTACGGATTGTGCTGTGCAAGCCCTAGGGTCTTGCTCTCCACCACCCGGTAATCGCCCTCGGTGTATAAAAGCATCCCCACAAGCGAAGAGCGCGGCACCGTCTTGTGGATGCGCCCCTCGATTTCCTGCCATGCCCCCTGCACTCTGACCTCCGGCCGGAACCCCGGTCCGTCGTGGTCATAGATTCTCTCTATCCGCTTTCTCACCGCCGGATCACAGTGCATTGCCGCATAGACCGCCAGATTTCCCCCTTTGGAGTGACCGCCCACATAAAAACTGCCCTCCATCGTCCGCGCCGCCCGCTCCAGAAAAGGCACGCTGTGAAGCTGCCCGGGCACCGGCTCAGAAAAGGCAAGATTTAAGTCCTCCTTCCAGCCCACGATATTCTCATCCGTTCCCCGGAACACCACATAGGAAATTCCCTCTGGCAGACCGCACACCACGGCGGAAAACTGGCTTTCCTTCTCCGGCTCAATTAGGTTTACATAATTCCACAACCACATCTGTCCGAAACGCCTGCTGTTTAAGACTCCCGTAAAAAGCGCGGTATTGTCCTTCCGGTAACGTTCATCCGCGTAGAGATGGTCATACGCCGCGTGGACGGCGATCTCCTGAAGGCTTACCGGCGCGCGCTCCTCCCCCGGTCCCGGCACGATGCCGTCAAATTTCAGATAGGAGAGCTGGCTGATCACCAGACTGTCCACATCGCAGAATGGTTTTTCCGCCAGACTGTAATCCCCGTATTCTCTCAGATAGTCTAAAATCGTCCCCATTATTTACACTCCGAAAACGCCCCGTCTGCCGTCAGATCTTCCGGCTGTACTCTCATCATACCTTTGTCTCCCATTCGCCGGAATCCCCCGTGTTTCACGAATCTATATTTTTGCTTCCAGATGTTCGATATTCTTGATCAGCACGCTCACCGTCCCGTCGGGATTCGTGATAAATTCCACACATTTTGGATTCTTGTACTGCTCCATGGGTATTTTGATCTCAATGCCCGTGTCCGTGAAAAGATGCTGGCTCTGGAACTTCCGCGTTGTATTTTCGCTCTGCGGTTCTATGGTCTCCTTCACCATGTTGTACTTTTCCATTTTATCCTGAAACGCTGTCCTTAATTCCGGCTCACCCTCAAAGATCTTCTCCGCGATCTCCTCCACCACGAAGCCGCCCTTCTCCTCCATCTCCTCCTGCATGATGCTCTTGGCGCGCATCTGTCTCTCAAACCGCTCGTTCTCCGCAAAGCCCTCCTTCTGCACGCTCTCCACGGCGCGTCCCACGATGGACAGCTTCGATTTGTGGGAGAGATGGGAACTGCACTTCAAGAACAGGAAGGAAAAATAGTCCGCCTTTTCCCCGTTCACCTCGTACTTCTTTTCCACCACCTGCACCGAGAGATCCGAAAGGCAGATCACCGCCGCCTCCGTCAGCCGCTGGGTCTGGGAAGGCAGGATCGACTTGTGCCGGATCAGCTCGTTGCTGTTTCCCTCCCCCTCCGAAAGGGGCATCGTCCTGTGGGTATAAAGGGTCTTGTAATTCATTTTGAGGAGCGCCAGATACTCTTCCTCGCCCTCCCTGAACCGCACCACCATCAGATCCGCCGGCGGAATATCAATATTGCCGCTCATAATCTCAAACAGAAGCCCCGCAATCTCCTGACTGATGGCGACGAAATTTTCGTCCTCATACCCGGTCAGCAGCTTGCACACCTCCGACTCCCTCTCGTAAAAGCGGCACTCCTTCGCGTCGTCCCCGGCGCAGATTTTCCCGATATGCTCCCGCACAAACTCCGCCACCTCCGAGCCGAACTCCAGCTCCGTGTCGGAGAGCACCGGCATCCCGATGGTGGGGTCTAAGATATGTACGATCACATGCTTGATTCTGATGTCCTCTTTGTTCATTCTGTTTCTCCTTCGTAATCACCTTTTTAATTGTATTTTCCAACGTAGTCCGTCCCGGTCTCGGTCTGCATTAGATTTACATAATATAGCGGATCCCGTTCCATCAGAAGCATCGTATGAAACGCCTCCAGCAGCATCTTGTCCCCGTTGCTCTTCATCTGCGTGCGGTCCCTGTCAAGCTGCGCCTTGAAGTGGTCCATCTGCCACACCATGATATCCACCAGACTGTAACCCGCCACCTTGTACTCACAGAGAAAATTCTCATGCTCCAGATAGTACAGAAACTCCTTAGACACGCCCTCCGATGCCGTCAGCATCTCAAAAAAACGCGCCAGAAACGCCTCGTCCTCCCCGGCGTAGCAGCACAGCGCGCGCGCCCATGCATATGCTCTCGTTTTCTCCTCACTGTTCATTGCCGCCCCTCCTTCTGATCCCCTTTCTTCTGTTTCCCACATCCCGCATCCGCCCCAGCCTGTTCTTTTTCTCCGTCCCACCACATAAAATGTCCTAAGTAACTTCGGGACGTGTTTTCTATGGCTCTCTTAGAACAGATCAACAATCTTTTATGGGGTCTTCCCCTGATTCTCCTGCTTATGGGCACACATATTTATTTCACCTGCAAGCTGCGGTTTCCCCAGAGAAATCTTTTCCGCGCCATCCGTCTTTCCTTGTTTTCCGCGGAAGAGATGCCCCCTAATGAGGCATCTCTTTCCTCAAAAAATGCAGCCGCTGCCGGGAACCATTCCGCCGTGCCGGGGACCGCCCGGAATCTCTCCCCCTTCTCGGCGCTCTCCACCACCCTTGCCGCCACACTGGGCACGGGAAACATCATCGGCGTCTCCACCGCCGTCGCCCTCGGCGGACCCGGCGCCATCTTCTGGTGCTGGATCACCGGGATTCTCGGCATGGCAACCGCCTACGGCGAATGCTACTTAAGCGTCCTCCACCGCCAGCGGAACAAGGACGGACTCTACGTCGGGGGACCTATGTATGTATTAAAAAATGGTTTACATAATAAAAAACTCGGCAGTTTGTACGCACTGTGCACCTTAGCAGCCGCTTTCGGCGTGGGCTGCACCACGCAGGCAAACTCCGTCACAAGAGCGACATCCCTGAGTTTCGGGATTTCCCCCCATCCGGTCGGCGTTGCCCTCGCCGTGGTCACAGCCGCAGTCATCATCGGCGGCATCCGCAGCATCGGAAACCTCTGCGAGCGGACTGTACCTGCCATCACCTTTCTGTACCTGACTGGCTGCGCGGTTCTTCTCCTCCTCTACCGTCACCAGCTTGTCACAGCCGTGGTCTGGATCGTAAAGGACGCATTTTCCTTCACCAGTCTTGCCGGGGGCGTGGCGGGCGCCGGCTTGCAGAGCGCCATGCGGTACGGCATTGCCAGAGGGCTGTTCACCAACGAGGCAGGGATCGGCACTTCCGCCATCGCCGCAGCCGCCTCCCACACCGACGATCCCAAAATACAGGCGTATGTGTCCATGACCGCCGTTTTCTGGGACACCGTAGTGATGTGCCTGCTGACCGGGCTTGTGGTGGTGTGCAACATGCTCTACGACCCTGCATCCACCACTGGCGCCGCCGAGACGGACCTGACCGCAGCCGCCTTCTCCCATCTGCCCTATGTGGGAGATGCGTTTCTCACGATCTCCCTGTGCGCCTTCGCCGTGACCACCCTGATCGGCTGGTCCTACTTCGGGGAGAAGGCGGCGGAGTATCTGGGCGGGAACCGCAGCGTACCGCTCTACAAACTCTGCTACATCGTGATGATCTATCTGGGCGCCATCATTCCCATGCACCTTGTCTGGGAATGCACCGATCTGATCAACGGCATCATGGCGCTGCCAAACCTCCTCGCGCTGTGGGCGCTGCGGCGGGAAATCAAATCTTGACGCTTTGAGCGGAGAATGCCTCTTTTGGCATTCTCCCATGCGAAACTTAGCACTTTCTGGCGTCCTGTCCTATGGCAGGGCGTCTTTAGAAGCGCTTTTCGCATTCCGGAAGTAGATGTAGAATCCCACGCAGATCAGCGCCGACAGCAGCGACCCGAGGGGCGCTGCCCATCCCATGGGATAAAGGCTGTCCGGGAAGTACACACCCGCCAGGTAGGCGCCCGGTATGCGGATCAGCACAATCGCAATGATATTATGGATAAAGGATATCCCCGCCTTCTGGTCTCCGCAGAAATACCCGCTGAAGCAGAAATGCACCGCCGCAAAGAGCGTGTCAAAGGAGTAGGAGCGCAGATAGGCGCAGCCCGCCGCCAGCACCGCCGCATCCCTCGTAAACAGCCCCACCAGCGTCTGCGGCAGGAACTGGCTGTAGAGCGCACAGAACGCGCCCCAGCTCATGGTGATCAGCAGACCGTAACCCAGCGAAGCCCTTGCGCGCTCCGGCTTGTCCGCCCCCATATTCTGCGCCGTGATCGCGGAAATCGCGGAGAGGAATGCCGAGGGCACCAGAAACAGGAAGCCGATCAGTTTCTCCACGATCCCCACAGCCGCGGAGACCACAAGTCCCCTGCTGTTGGCGATCACCGTGATCACGATAAACGCCACCTGAATCAGCCCGTCCTGACAGGCAATGGGCGCGCCCACCTTGAGAATCTGTGCGAATATCTCCCTGTCTACGCGGATATCCGCCTTTGTCACCCGGAACCCCAGATCCCGTCTGCGGAGCATAAAAAGTGCGAACGCCACGCTCACCGCCTGCCCGAATACCGTGGCAAGCGCCGCACCCGCCGCGCCCATCCCGCCGCCTACGAGAATAAAATCGAGCACGATATTCACCGCACATGCCACCGCCACGAAATACATGGGTCTCTTAGAATCGCCCGCCCCGCGGAAAATGCTGCTGATCACATTGTATGCCGTGATAAAGGGCACCCCGGCAAAACAGATGCCCAGATACAGCCTCGTCTCCTCCACCGCCTCCGCGGGCGTAAGCATAACACTTGTAATTAAATTAGTGCAAAGCAGCAGTCCCACCGTGAGCGCCGCCGCGAACATCACAAAAAAAGCCACGGACGCGCCCACCGTCTTTGCCGCCGCGCGCTCATCCCCCGCGCCCACATATCTGCCGATCCGCACGGTGGCGCCCATGGCGAAACCCACGATAATCACCGTGAGCATATGCATCACCTGACTGCCGATCGCCACCGCCGTGGTGGTCTGGGAGCCGTTGTACAGTCCCACCACAAACAGATCCGCCATACCATAGAAGGTCTGCATAAAACATGCCAAAAGATACGGGAGCGCAAACCGTATCAGGTTTTTTCCCACGCTCCCCTCCGTCAGACTATTTTCTCTCATCATCCGTACCTTACTTCCCGAAATACCCCGCCACCGTCTTTAAGTGCTCAATTACAGGCAGATGCTGGGGACAGGCATTCTCGCACTGTCCGCAGGCGATACAGTCCCCCGCCTTTCCGAATGTGCCCGTCAGACGGTCGTAATACTCACCCTGAGGCGTCCATCCCTTCCCCTCCACTTCCTGCATCTCCGCATTATAGAGGGAGAAATATTTCGGGATCGCTATCTTTTTCGGACACCCTTCCGTGCAGTAGGAACATCCCGTGCAGGGAATCGCGATATTGCCGTTGATCATCGCCGCCGCGCGGTACACCATGCGCTTCTCCTCCTCCGTGAGAGGCTTGAAGTCACCCATATAACTGGTGTTATCTAAAAGCTGCTCCATATTGCTCATACCGCTTAACACCATCTTTACATTGTCCAGACTTGCCGCAAAGCGGATCGCCCATGAGGGAACCGACATATTCGGGTCATGGTTTTTAAACATCTCCTCCACCGCTCCCGGCACTTTGGCGAGCGTGCCGCCCTTGACCGGCTCCATCACCCACACCGGCACACCGTGCTTCGTCGCCACCTCATAGCAGAGCTTTGACTGGATCGCGCTGCTCTCCCAATCGAGATAGTTGAGCTGGAGCTGCACAAACTCCATCTCCGGGTGCTCCGTCAGCACCTGATCCAGAAATTCCGCATTGTCGTGGAAGGAAAAGCCCATATGCTTCACAAGCCCCTGCTTTTTCTTCTCCGCCAGCCAGTTGAAGCAGTCAAGATCTGTGTAAATCTTATAGTGACCGAACCCGATATCGTGAAGCAGGTAGTAATCAAAAAACGTAACACCTGTTTTTCTAAGCTGTTCCTCAAAGATCTTATCCCGGTCCTCTTTCGTCCTGATAAAACTTGCGTGCAGCTTTGTCGCCAGCGTATAGCTGTCCCGCGGATGTCTGTCCACCAGACACGCCTTCGCCGCTTCCTCGCTCTTAAACCCGCAGTACATCCACGCCGTATCGAAGTAGGTAAACCCCCTCTCGATAAAAGTATCCACCATCTTATTCGTCGTTTCCAGATCAATGCTCGTCGCGTCGTCCGGATTATGTAATGGCAAACGCATCAAGCCAAATCCCAGTTTTTTTGTTTCCATACTCGTCTCCTCTTTTCTTCATTTATCAGATAACTGCGCTCCTGCCGTGTCTGGAATGGAGCACAGTCTCGTCTGTGTTAGTTATCTCATTTGTGCCGTTTCAATCACAATCGGCTCGTTTCACCCTTAACCGAGCGCCACGTCCAAAATCATCATAATCACAAACCCAATGGCAACGCCCACGGTGCCGATATTGCTGTGCGCCCCCGCCTGCGCTTCGGGAATCAGTTCCTCCACCACCACATAGATCATCGCGCCCGCGGCAAATGCCAGAAACACGGGCAATGCCGAGACGATCTGCTCCGCCAGCAGAATCGTGACAAACGCGCCGATCGGTTCCACAATGCCCGACAACGCCCCGTAGACAAAAGAACGCGTCCGGGAAACGCCCTCGCTGCGAAGAGGCATGGAGATGATCGCCCCCTCCGGGAAATTCTGGATGGCGATGCCCACCGCAAGGGCAAAAGCGCCCGCCATGGTGATGCCGGCGTCCCCGATCATCGCCCCCGCAAAGGTTACGCCCACGGACATGCCCTCAGGAATGTTATGCAGCGTCACCGCAAGGACAAGCATGGTCGTTTTTTTTAACGTGGTTTCCACGCCTTCCGGCTCTGTGCTCTCCAGATGCAGATGGGGAATCAGACTGTCCAGCACGAGCAGAAACGCCATGCCGCCCAAAAAGCCCCCCGCTGCCGGAATCCACGCGACCTGCCCCATCTCGCCCGCCATATCAATCGCCGGAATCAGGAGCGACCACACCGAGGCGGCGATCATCACCCCCGAAGCGAATCCGAGAAGAAGCCTCTCTATCTCCTTATGCATTCCTCTCATAAAAAATACCATGGCTGACCCAAGGGCCGTTCCCGCAAAGGGAATCAGTAGTCCCGCAAGCAACTGCATATTCCGTCTGTCCTTCCTTATTTCACCTTTACTTTATATCTGACGGTAACAGGCTTCCCATTATCCGCCTGTTCCGTAAAATAGACCTGAAGCTTTAGGGAATAGGTCTTTCCCTTGACGGCGCGTCCCGTATCCCTCATGGTAAGCGTCCCCTCTCCATCCTTATTATATACATAAGTAAAGGCATCCGTGTTTCCCGAAAGGACCACACGCTCTATTTCCGGCGCCGGCGCGCCCTTTAAGACCGCATTCATGTCGATCTCCACAGAATTGTAAGCGCCGCTGTACATAAGGGCGGTTTTCGGCATGGCGGTTACCTTCACGCTGCCCTGTTTCACCTTAAACTTCACGGCGGGCGCTTTCACCTCCTCCGTCTCGCCATTTACATTTCTCAGCGTAAGGAGCGGCGTGACCGTATACTGATATTTCGTGACAAGTGTTTCCTTTTCCCGTGCCCGCAGTTCGATCGTGCTCCCGTCCGCGCTCCACACCGCCCGGAACAGATGCGCATCCCTGCCTGTCAGTCTGACCTCCCTGCTTTCGGGAATGAGAAACGCACCGCCAACCGCTTTTAAGGAGGGCGTCAGCGTCATATAGCTGCCTTCCCGGTTGAGCACATCGATACTACCCTTCGCCGTCAGTTTCACCGCCATTTCCGGCTCGGTGTCCACCACCTTCAGGGTCAGCGGCGTTTTCCAGATCTTTCCGTCCTTCGCCGCCTGCACCATATATTTGTAAGTTCCCTTTGCAACCGTCTTGTTATTCAGACATGCCTTCACTTGATAACATCCGTTATCCTTCCCCACGGAAAAGACCACGCTGCTGCCTTCCACCAACGCCTTTGCCTTGGCATCCTTCGGATCGCAGTAGACACTCACCCGCACGCCCTGATCGGTTGTCACCACGCCGCCGTCCTTCCATTTCACCGCGGTGGAAGCCGCATCGTAACCTTTGAATGCCCCGTTCGCGTTGAGCTGTAAGGTTTTGTTTTCCAGAGCGATTGCCGGCTGTCCCATGTTCACTTTGACCCGCGGCGTATAAGTGACCGTCTCACCCTGCGCCCAGTTCTTTGTATCGCTCAGACGAATCTGCATGGAAAAACTGTCCACCTGATTCAGGTTTTTTCCACTCAGAACCAGACCGCCCTTTTCCCGGTCCACTTCCACCGTATAATTTCCTTTGCCTGCTCCGCTTGTCTTCTCGGCTTTCACCGAATCCCAGAACACAGTCCCCGGATTTCTGATACCGATATACAGACGCTGAATCCCCGCCTTGGGATACAGCGTCACACTGGTGGTATCCCACATAATCTTAGGCGCCTTTTTCTCCACACCTGCCGTAAAGGACGTGGTGTAAGATCCCTGCCATCCCGAAAAATGGAGCGTCAGCTTTCCCTTCTTAACGCTGTTTATAGTCGCACTGTCCTTCGCCTTGATATAATAACATCCGTTTTCTTCATCCCGTTCTACGCTGTAATCCGCCAGACCGGTACATTCCATCCGTGTCAGTATCTCGTCCGTTTCGACCTGCAGCAGACTCTCGTCGTTTTTATAGAAGAGATTCAGCTTTCGCGCCTGCTTCACTTTATAGACCGGGTTCTTAGACACCACCTTGACCGTGAGGGGCAGTTCATGGGTCTTTCCCCCCGCCGCCGCACGGATTTTCACCTTGTAGGTTCCCGTTTTTGTGCCGCTCTTCGCCTTTATGATATAGCTGTTCTTCAGCGTTCCGGGCGTCAGTGTAAACTTTGCGCTCTTTTCGTCGGAGCCCATGGTAACATATGTTATTTCATATCTTTCTGCCCCCTCCGGGCGTTTCGCCGGGTAAAGGGATATTTCTTCTCCTTTGGCTGGTGTCTGCATGAGGTTCACCGTAATGCTCTCGGCGCTTAAGCCCGGCTCCGCGTCGCCTACAGCCAGACAGATCGTCTTTGATGTTTTCGCTGCATCGTTCCCGGTCAGCGTAATCTCCGCCGTGCCCGCCGCCTTGACGATCAGGGATACCACGAAGCCGTCCTCCTCTGCCGCCGCCGACTTTACCGCCACCACTTTCGCGTTGCCGCTCTTCGCCGTCACTCTGGTGGTGCCAGACAGCGTCACCACAATTTTGCTGTTGACCTGACCAGCCTTCTGCGTCTGAAAATCGCTGAGCAGCCCTGTGTATTTATCAACCGCCCGGTCTGCGCCGCCCGTACCGCTGACATGGGTAAAATGCTCCACACGCTTTACCGTCAGCGTGCCGTCCGCCTCCTTCACCGTGAACTTCACACTGGCGTTAAATGTTTTCCTGCCGAGCCTGAGGCTTGCCTTCACCGTGGCGCTGCCCGCACTTTTTGCCGTCAGCTTCACGCCGTCCGCCGTTTCCTCCACGGAAACCGCATTCACATTACTGTTGCTCCATGTGGTGGCATCACTTAGTATCTTTAGGATGTCTTTTTTCTGCTCTTTGAACCATTGATTGTTTTTATATTCGTCCTTCTCTCCAAGCTGCTCCAGCGCTTCCGCGAAGGAATAGTTTACATAACATTTCGCATTCTGTCCGATGGCGAGCGTGGCATTCTCCGCTTCTTTTCCTTCCCCCGTCCGCACATCCATGGAAATGTTTTCCACCGTCAGGAAATACACTTCCAGAAACCGTCTGGCAGGCAGAACATTCTCCCCTGCGTCCGCCGGCAGGTAATGCGCCGCAAATTTTTTCGTCTTTCCTCCTGTGAACTGTGCCAGCGCCGTGTCCGGCTCCTCCCAGCTCCAGCCTTCCGGCAGCTCCACATCCCGCAAAGTGCTCTGTATATTTGTCAAAGCAACAGGTCTTGGCATGGCATCGTCCGCAGGTACAGCCTCCGCCCGCGCCGTCACTGTGCAGGACGTCTCCGCCCTCTTTCCGTCGCTGTCCGCCACAGGCTGTCCTTTCTCGTTTACAATCACCGCCGAAATCTTCGTTTCACCTGCGCCGACGGCAGTCACTGTAACCGTATTGCCGCTGATCGTCTCAGCCACAGTGCCCTGCCCGGTCTTAGTACCCGGTCCTTCTTCCGTGCCGACATCCGTGCCCGGCTCTTCTTCTGTTCCCGGCGTATCATCCGTCCTGAACGCTGCCACCGTGGGATCCGCGGACGTCCATTTCACAAAATTCGGTTCCTCGTTCACAAAATTGCTGTCCGGCGGCGTGAAGTATAACCGAAGCTGTCTGCTTTCTCCCTGCGGATTCCCGGCAGCGTCCCTCCTTATGGTCAGCGTATATGCCTGTTCCCGCAGCTCTATCTGCGGCAGCTTGGAATCCTCCACCTTCACCGTGCATTTCAGCACAGCCAGCCCGTCGTCCACATCAGCCCAGACCAACGTCTCCCCCACCGAAAGGGGCGTGACATTGCCGTCCACATCTACCGCAGCCACACTTTCATTTTCGCAGATCCATGTGATCGTATCTGTCGCCGCGCCGCCGGTCCCTTCAGGATCACCATCCATAACAGTGAGACGCCCCGGTGCTGCATTCATCGTCAGATCAAAGGACAGACTGTATGTTTTCGTCTCCTCGTCAAAGGAAAATCCCGCCGCATCCGACTGCAGGGAATAATCCGACACCTTGACGGTACATACCCCCTGTACGCCGTTTGTAGCCGTGGCTGAAATTTCCGTCGTGCCCACGCCCACAGCCATGACCTTACCGGTTGCATCCACGGTGGCAACCGACTCGTCCTTGCTCTTCCAGACCAGCTTCTTATCCCTTGCATTGCCGGGCTTCACCGTGACAAGCAGCGTTTCCTCCTGCTTTCCCTCCACCCCTTTCAGCAGATGAAGCGTATCCCTATTCAGGATGATCTCCGACACCTCAGCCGGTTTCTCCTCCAGAGAAAAGAAGTCCACGTTATAGTTGATGGGCGCCGCATTGCCGTCTTTATCTTTGATCCCTGTGACAGTCACCCGAAACTGGGAATCTTTACTGTAACTGATACTGTTGGGACGGAAAATTATGCAGTTTTTCATCCCGTAAGCCTCGATATTCACCTTGAAAGCGCCGTTCGCGTTGGAACCCGAGAAATTCCAGCTCTTATTGTTGGTAATATCCTTCAGCGTCACATTTACATCCTGAAAGTTTGCCTTCCCGTAATCGCTGCCAAGACTCAGCGTCCACGGCGTCCCGGAGCCGTTCATCAGCTCGATGGGCATATTCTGCGCGGGCCACGCCACATAATCCGTAATCCCGCTTCCCTTGCTGTCAAGGGCGTACATCGCCGAGTAGGAATCGACCGCCCCGAAGCCTGTCTGCGTCATGGAGGGGTTTAATACCCATCGCCTGTGACCCATTGTAGTGATATTGGAGGCATCCCCATCAAACATCCAGCCGTTTAACAGGCTCTTTGCAATATTACTATAATTACTGCCCGCCGCAAGATTGCCTTTAGAGCACCCCTCATATCCCGTCTGGTAAAGCTCCTCCGGAAACCCCTCGGGTTTTTCCGGCTTATGGTCCAGTTTGCCATTGACGCGGTTTAACAGCGCGCCCGCCTGCGCTTTCTCCGTATAGTCCTCGTTCAGCGTCACGTCCGCCGGGACACCCGCCACATAGCGGATGAAATTCAAGAGATTCCGGGCATTTTCCAGACTGTTGTCCGTGAGATGTCCGGCAAGGTAAGGCGCTTTGACAGAAGGCTCCACGCTGTAGCTGTTTGGCACATCCAGATTCCATGGGTAGGCTTCATAGCGATCAATGATCTCCCCCACGCCCGGCGTCTGGTGCCTGCTCCCCGCCGTTCTGGACGACACGCCGTCATAGGAATATGTCCCGTATCCGCCTTCCGCTTCCGTCATAAGGGGCGGTTCCCCCACCGTAGGCTCCCCGCTCCAGTCTTCCGGGACTTCCTCTGCCGTGTTTTCTGAGATCGTATTCTCCGACACCGTCGGCTCTTCCCCGGAGACGTCGGGTTCCTCTTCCTCCGCAGGGTTTTCCGGCTCCGGCGCAGGTTCCTCACCCGCCGACGGATTCTCCGGCTCCTCCGGCGCAGGTTCCTCGCCTGCCGGCGGATTCTCCGGCTCCTCCGGCGCAGGTTCCTCGCCTGTCGGCGGATTCTCCGGCTCCTCCGGCACAGGTTCCTCGCCTGTCGGCGGATTCTCCGGCTCCTCCGGCGCAGGTTCTTCCCCCGCCGACGGATTCTCCGGCTCCTCCGGCGCAGGTTCCTCGCCCGCTGCAGGATTTTCTGACTCCTCCGGCGCGGGGTTCTCTCCCGCCGTCGGTTTCCCCGTTCCACCCGGCGCAGACACTTCTTCCCCTGCCGCCTTTTCCGGCTCCTCCGGCGCAGTCCCCTCTCCTCTGACAGACGCAGACCCGTCCCCGTCTTCCGGCTTCTCTATCTCCGCGGACAGCTCCCGCAAAGCGGGTTCCGACGCGCAGACCGTCCCCAGCGTCCCCTCTGCCCACAGCAGCGCCGCCAGCAGAACCGGCAGCGTTCTTTTCCATTTTTTTCTATTTCCCATTCTTTGTATGATCAACACGCGTTCCTCTTCTTTTCCCTCCGGTCACCAGATCATAACTCTCCGCAATCATGCGCCTGACATCCTCATCTGGTATCGTACCGTCCAAAATCACCGTATTCCAATGTTCTTTGTTCTGATGATAACCCGGCAGCACGGACGAATAAGTCTGCCGCCAGAAATCACGCCACGCCGGATCCACCTTGATATTGATCCGCATGGAACCCTGATATTCATACGTCCATAAAAAAGCTTTTCTGTTTCCACTGCATCTCACCAGCACCCAGTTGGCATCGTGAAAAGGCATATCCTGATAGACGTCTGGAAACGTCATGCCGTACTGCAGCGCCTCTTCTCTTGTCGTCATCGTTACCTTAAGACTTCCTTCCGTCTGCGATATGATTTTCAGTCTTTCACCCCAGTGTTTCCAGTATACCACTTCCACAGCCGCATTTTCAACGACTTTTCCCACCATACACACCTCCGCAACGTATCACATTTTTCCAACGCAGCACAATCTGCTGCACAATTCCTTCAATTTTTATATTTCATCTTTACCGTCGCACTTCTTCTATAGTATAGTGTTATTATACATACAATTCGGCGCCTGCCGTCTTCGCCGGCACACCGCTGAACAACGAAACAGGGGGATATATTTATGGACAAAAGTGCAGAAATCAGAAAACTGTGTCAGGAGAAAGAGATCCGCATGATCGACTTCAAAATGACCGACATCGACGGACGCTGGCGTCACATCACCATACCGGTGGAGCGGTTTGATGAGAACGTCTTCGTCTACGGGATCGGCTTCGACGGTTCCAACTACGGGTACGCGCCCGTTGAGAAGAGCGACATGGTCTTTTTACCCGACCCCGATACCGCCTATGTGGATCCTTTCGCGGAAGTGCCCACGCTGACCATGTGCGGCAACGTCTGTGTAATCGGAAAGGGGGAGAACACACCCTTTGACCAGTACCCGAAAAATGTCAGCCTGCGCGCCATGGACTACATGAAAAAGACCGGCGTTGCGGACGAGATGGTGATCGGACCCGAGTTTGAATTTTATCTGTTCGACTCCGCCCGCTACGAAGTGTCGAAAAGACAGTGCGCTTACAGCATTGACACGAGACAGGCGGACTGGAACTGTAAGCTGGATACGCCCGGCAACAACGGCTACGAGGTGACCCACGGCGGTTACCACATCGCCGCACCGCAGGATGTGGGCTACGACCTTAGAAGCCGCATGTGCGTGGAAATGGAAAACTGGGGCATCAAAGTGAAATACCACCACCACGAAGTCGGCGGTCCCGGTCAGATGGAGATCGAGGTGGAGCTTGCCGATATGCCCACCATGGCGGACAACACCATGATCATCAAATATATCATCAAAAATATGGCGGCACGGGACGGCAAGACAGCTACCTTCCTGCCCAAACCCATCTACAAGGAAGCGGGCAACGGGCTCCATGTACATATGCTGCTTAAGAAGGACGGCAATCCCGTCTTCTACGACGAGAACGGCTACTCCGGCTTAAGCCAGACCGCCCACTACTTTATCGGCGGACTTCTCTCCCACATCGCGTCCCTGTGCGCTTTCACCAACCCTTCCACCAACTCTTTCAAGAGACTGGTGCCCGGTTATGAGGCTCCCGTGACGGTGGGCTACGCCACATCCAACCGCAGCGCGGTCATCCGTATTCCCGCCTACGCGAAATCCCCGGAGGCAAAGCGTTTCGAGCTGCGAAACCCTGACGCCACCGCCAATCCCTACTACGCTTACGCGGCGATCCTGATGGCGGGCCTGGACGGCATCGAGAAGAAGATCGTTCCCGCGGCAAACGGCTGGGGTCCTTACGACTTTAACCTCTACACCCTCTCCCCGGAAGAGCAGAAGAAAATAAAAGGTCTGCCCAAGTCGTTGGACGAGGCGCTGGATGCGCTGGAGAAGGATCACGACTATCTCACAAAGGACGGCGTGTTCCCGGAGCGGCTGATCGACGTGTGGATTGCAAGAAAGCGCGCAGAATCAAAAGAAGCCGGACAGATTCCTACGCCGGCGGAGTTTATGATGTATTACGACCTATAATCGGAGAAAATTCCTTCGGAATTATCTATGGGGCGGGTTTCCCGCCCCTGTACCTATGAATTGATTATCTATGCCCACTCGTATCTCGGTCGGGCTTTCCACGGAATTAAATTCTCCTTCATCAGCCTTCCCTGCACAATATAGTCTTTTACATTCTGCGAATCCGCAAAACGCTCAATTCCGCTTATTCGCTTGTACCCTTCCGAAGCGACAAACACCTGATATGCCTTTGCGTCAATCAAAAATTCTCCAGCCATGCTGTCGGCTTTCGCTTCCACGTCTCCCGATACCGAATCAAAGTCTATAAATTTGCGCTTTGTATCGCCATTTAGAATATGCGCAATCTCATGAAACAAAGTAAACCAGAAAATATCGGCAAATTTTTGTCTCAATGTCATACAGAGGATTAACGCCCCATCCTCTGTCTCCTTAATGAATCCCTGTACCGGTGCTCCTGTAAAATTAGGAACAATCCGAAAAGCAATGCCGCACGCAGAGAAAATATCCGACAACTTCTTTTGTATCTGATCTGCCCCCATGAACATGACACGCTTAATATCCGGAATCCTATTCTTAAGCTTCTCAACATCTATCCTATCTGCAACTTCAACCTTTTTCGTGAGCAGCTCACACATTCTCTGCCACGCAAATAACACATATGGGTCTACATTCGCATTTTTACTTTGAGCACGGTAGGCTGCTGCATATGAAATTTTAGGCGTATCCAGCAGATTACTGATTCCAAATATTCTTCGTAAATCCAAAATCATCGCCGGAGCATTTGCCTCACGATCAAGCCATCCAAAAGATATCCATGCGTCTATTACTTCCTTAAGATTTTTAAGGATCTCAAGCTCTTTCTCAGTAATATTGTTTATTTCCTCAAACTCAAGAATCTCACGATCATAATCAGCCTGCAGGTTCATCCAAAAAGAAGCTTCTATTCCCAAAGCATATTCCAGTTTTTTTGCAAATGCGGCTGAAATATTTTTTTGACCATGTATAACCGTACTAATGTGTTTCTCAGTCATTCCCGTTCTGACCGCCAACTCCCTTTGTGTCATTTCTCTGTCTTCTATCACTTCTGCTAATGTCTCGCCCGGATGAATAATGTATTCACGGGATAATCCAACTGAATTTTTTTCCTTTGCCATGATAATCAATCACCCCTTCGATAATTAGTGTGTCACAATTTTTCAAACTTTCTGCACTCAGGTCTTTTGCCTTCGGTTTGACAATCAAACGATAATTGGCAGATACTCTTAATGAATACGTTCCCTTTCGTTCTCCTTCAAGAGACTCCATTTTTCCTATTCCAGACTGTTGAAGGCTTGAAAACGAAGAGAATGCAGCGATTTGATTGTATCGTTTTTTTACCGACCTCGTTAATTCCGCGCCAATTTCTTTCCTCATCAAGTTTTCAGACTTACGTACATCATTCAAATCGTCAAATAATTCTTTGACTCTGTCATCTTCAAATTCAACGTACAGTACAGTTGCACCCCCCCCCCTCTTACAGACTTACCGTTTAGGTAAGTTTATTATAGCATGCAGTCGCTAAAAGTCAATCCTTTACATAGATATCTTATTTTTTCAAAAACAATTGCCATAAGAAGACTTTTTTAGTACTGTAAATACAGATTAATATAGCTACTTTCTGTAAAGGAGAAGCATATTTGCTTGATCCAGGGAGGTGAATAATGTCAAAGGTTCTATTTCTGGATATAGACGGTGTGCTCAATTCCAATTTCTGGAATGACAGCCACCAGAAAGAAATCAGCGACGGCACATTGATCGACGAGGAAAAGATCAAACTGTTGGCGGTTCTGGTAAAAGAGACAGGTGCGGAAATCATTCTTCATTCCGGCTGGCGCTTTTGGTTTAACGCCGAATTAAAGCCGCTATGCACGGAAGCCGTGAAACTGGCAGAGTTATTGAAAAAGGAAAATCTGTATATCAACGGGATGACCCCCGATTTGACCACAGAAGAAATCAGAAAAACAAAGAAGTTTAGTCTGGTAAAAGCCGACGAGATTCTGTTGTGGATAAGTTTACATAACAACGTTACGGGATGGGTCGTTCTTGACGATCTTGATTTGCATAATGACCAGATCAAACGGCATCAGGTGAAAACGGATCCGACAGTAGGCCTTACGCCTGAGAATGTAAAACAGGCTGTAAAAATTCTGACTGATAATCTGAAATTGTGAATGGGAGAAACCAAATAACTATGAAAACAGTAGTTTTTGATTTGGGTGGAACATTAATGCAGTATGTCGGAATGCCTTATTCGTGGGTGGATTTCTACTACAAGGGATTTGAATCAATTATCCAGAGATACAATCTCAACATCTCACAAGAGGTTATCGAAAAATCAGTGCAGATGTTAAAGGAATTTAACCCGCGTATTAGTGGTCGGGAGATTGAGTATTCCGCAGAATATATTTTCACAAAAGTATTGGAACCGTGGCATATGGATATATCACTTCAAAACTGTATAGATATTTTTTGGAGTGGATTACAGTTAAAGGCAGAAATATATCCGGAAACAATACAAATATTGCATACGCTTAAGGAAAGGGGCTATGCGATAGCCGCATTGACTGATCTGCCCAGCGCCATGCCCGATGAAATTTTTAAACGGGATATTTTAGAATTATTGGGTTATTTTGATTATTATGTCTCCTCTTCTGTTTCGGGGTATCGAAAGCCGAACTGCAGAGGATTACAAATGATTGCCGAAAAATTCACCATTCCAATCACGGAATTGATTTTTATTGGGGATGAAGAAAAGGATAGAAAAACAGCTTACAATGCTAATTGTAAATTTATCAGGGTACAGCACGCAAGAAAGGAAACGGATAGCATTAACAATTTGTATGAATTATTAGAAGTATTATGATAAAATTTCATTTCGGTAAAGAAAACCGGGCATATCTGTGCTAAAATCAATAGCAGAGGAAAAGAGACATGGAAAAAAGAAGAGCAATAAGCATTATGGGTATGATGTTCATTTTGTTGATGATCATCCGAACGTTGGAAATTATTTTTGTAAAAACCGATCAGACATGGGTTGGAGAGAATATCTTACATAAAATCTGCTGCATTTTGCTGATATGGATTGCACTAAGCATGATTAAGTCTCATTGGAGTGATCTGGGATTTTCAAAAAGGGGATTGTTTACCGGTTTGAAATACGGTTTTGCTCTTGGCATAAGCACCTTTTTTCTCTCTTACGCTACGGAGTTTATTGTGTTGTCCGTAATGGGAAAACACCCGTCTTTGCGATTTTATATTACAAATTTTTCACTGACACAGACACATACAAATGGCAGCTCCCTGTTAGCCGTGATCGTGTGCATAATCGGTAACCTAATAAACGTCTGGGCAGAAGAGGGACTGTTCCGAGGACTGTTTTGTAAAATCGGCATACAATGCTATTCTCAAAAGACAACGAATATTATACAGGCTCTGCTTTTTGGAATATGGCACATTACCAATGTCATAAATCCTCTGCTTGACGGTTCCATGCATATTGCTATGGCAGTTTTTATGGGCACCGGATACATATTATTGTCTGGAATTTTAGCATATGAATGGGGCATGTGCGCCGCTTTGTCCGGAACGCTCTGGGTAGGTGCGTCAGAACATTTATTTAACAATTTCATAAGCAATTCCTTACATACAGTGACAGAAACAGGCGCAGATGAATTGATGATAATCAGAATAACCTTATCCAATATTTTATCGTTGTTATTCGTTTTGGTTATCTCGCAAAGAAATAAGCATAAATCATTTCAGTAGAGAAACCCCAGCATCCCCCTCACGCAAAACACGTCTAAATGCTCAATCCTCGCCATGGATGATCTCCTCTATCGAAAGCGGCGGCACAACCGCGCCGCCTGCTTCCTTTTCTTTATGGTAAAACTCTGCCATTATAGTATAGTTTTACATCCCTTCCTTCAAAACACCTTGATCCCGCATCACCTTCTCAACTACCGTGCCCTTCACGAACTTAAGCAGCAGCTTCTTCACCGGGTTCAGCGGTCCTAAGTTGATTTCCAGCGGGGACTTGCCGTCCATCAGCTTCACGCTGCTGGAGAGAAGCTCCCTGATATCGTAAACGCTGCCCCACACTTCCGGCACGCCCCTGTCTACGCCGAGCAGTCCGTAAACAGCTTCCATAGCGGTTCTGACAGAATACTCTGTGGTGAACACGGTGTCTCTCGGGGTCTGGGCAAACTGACCGAGGAATGCGAAGTTCACACAGCCGTCGGGAATCACGTCGGGTCTGTCACCTGCTGTTCTGGGCATGAAGAAGGCGGTGATATACGGCATCATGGTCGGCACGCAGACCGCGCTCTTCTCGGCGAGCTCGTCGATCTCCTCCACAGGCACGCCCAGATGGTAGAGCCACTCCTGTGTGATCTCCTTGCCGGTGCAGTCCTTCATGGGTTTCTTCACATAATCGCCCTCCACATCCGTGAACAGACCGTACACCCAGACGCAGACTTTCTTCTTATCCTGCTCTTTAAACTGTCCCTGCCTGTTGATGGTCCAGCTTAAGAGCCACGAGGAATCCTGACAGCTCACGATGCCGCCGGTCACCACCTTGCCGCTTCTCGGGTCACGCTTGCAGATTGCCTCGATATAGGGGAGAATCTTGTCGTCCAGCGTGGTAACGGTGGCAGACTCCCAGTTTGTCTTTGCCACATCGGAGCAGAACTTCTCGGGACGGCCGAAGGAAGGATCCTGCTTCGCAATATTTTTCCAGAGGCTCCAGCAGCCGCTTGTGCGCACCTCCGCATCCCCGTTGGGCGCGTGGTTCTGGTCGCCGTAGATGGTCCCTTCCGTGCAGCTTCCGTTGGTCACGAATACAAGGTCGTTCTCGGTTAACATAATACCTTTTTCCACGCCTTTTACCTTGCACTCGATCGCCTTGGCGATCTTTTTATCCCCCTCAAATCCGAAGATGACGTTGGTCACTTCGGTGTTAAACTGGAAGTCAACGCCCGCTGCCTCCAGATACTTCTGCATGGGCAGAATCAAGGATTCGTACTGGTTGTATTTCGTAAATTTCAGTGCGCTGAAATCCGGCAGTCCCGCGATATGATGGATAAAGCGCTGGAAATACAGCTTCATCTCCAGTGCGCTGTGCCAGTTCTCAAAGGCGAACATGGTGCGCCAGTAAAGCCAGAACGTGGAGTCAAACACTTCCTCGTCGAACACATCCTCGATGGTCTTGTCATAGAGATCCTCATCCTTCGTCATAAAGAGTTTCATAATCTCCATGCAGCCCTTCTGGCTCAGATTGAACCTGCCGTCCGTGTGGGCGTCCTGCCCTCTGTTTACGGTGGCACGGCAGAGGGAGTAGTTCGGATCCTCCTTGTTCAGCCAGTAGTATTCGTCAAGCACCGACACGCCCGGCGTCTCGATGGAAGGAATGCTGCGGAACAAGTCCCACAGACACTCGAAATGATTCTCCATCTCCCTGCCGCCGCGCATCACATACCCTCTGGTGGGATCGTCGATGCCGTCGCAGGCGCCGCCCGCAATGTCCATGGACTCCAAAATATGGATGTGGCTGCCGGGCATCTGTCCATCGCGTACAAGGAAGCACGCCGCCGCCAGAGAGGCGAGTCCGCTGCCAACGATGTAGGCGTTTTTCTCATCCACCCCTTCCGGTTTCTTCGGCGTCGCAAACGCTTCATAGTTGCCGTTGCTGTAGTAGATACCCTTGCTGTTTTTGTCGTACCGCCCAAGCTCTGTGTTGCGGTAATCCAGTTCCGTGTATTTTCTGCCGTGACGCTTTCCGTCCCCGGAAACCTCCGCCCCGTTCTGTTCTCCTTCTTCCACCGTCTCACCCGGCTCCAATCCCACGTTCGCTTTTTTCTGTAAGGTTTTCGCCGCCAGCGCCGCTCCCGCTCCAGCTGCCGCTACTGCCGCCATACCAAGTCCGATGCTCTTCTTGTTTGCCATATATGTTCCACCTTTCCTGATTCCGGCGGTTTCCCATCCGCCGCTGCTTTCTTTTTGATTACTAAAGCTATCATACCCATTCTTCCCCCTTTTACCAATTTACAAAAAAGGCGAAATGATAAAAAACTTATCATTCCGCCTTGCTTGATTAAAAAAGCAGCGCCGTAACAACATTATGTAAACCATTTATCCTGCGCTGTCCGCTCTCTCAAAGTTTTCAATGGAGCGGGCAATATTGCCGTGCAGCATCACGCCCATATTTTCCACAATCTCCGCATAGTCCGCCTTCATGCCGTGTCCGATCCAGTCAAGCATAATCCCCACAAAGCCATACTTATAAAAATCCGCGATAAACGCCTTGTGATCCGCCGCAAGTGCAATGCCACGGCACTTTTCCTCCACCACCTCTTTTATCATATCGTATGTAAATTTATAGAGGTAGCTTTCTATTTTTTCCCTGCCGATACTGCGGTACACATTTAGGATAAAGTCCTTATTTTCCAGAACGGCGTCAAAAACCTGCCCCATCCCTTCCTGCCATGTATCGTAAGTCTTTTTGCCCTGCAGCGCTTTCCTGCCGTCCTCCACGCAGACCCATTCCACCAGATCATAAATATCTTTGAAATGGTAGTAGAACGCCATCCTGCTGATGCCGCAGTCCGAAGTGAGATCGTTGATCGTTATCTTCTCCAGCCGCTTTGTCAGAACCAGCTTTTTTAGGGACTCCCCCAGCGCAATTTTCGTCGCGTTTGTATTCGGCATCGTGTTCTCCTTCCCCGTCATTCTCCCGACCGGCAGCTCTCCGGCACTGTCCCGATCCGCCCCATTCCTTTACCGGAACGGGAAACAGTCTGTCAGCCCTTTTTCGCTTTCTTCTTCGGCTCCGGCAGTTCCTTATACATTTCCTGTAAGATTTCCGCCATCAGCGCCTCGTTCTCCACGTCCTCCACGATGACCATCTGCGTTTTGGAGCCCTCATAGGGATAATCCCTGTCCGCCTCCGGCAGCAGGCGCAGCACCGTTTCCGTCGGTTTTAAGAACAGACAGTTGTCGCAGATATCGCCGATGAGTTTCCCCTGAAAGTAGACACAGTATTCCCCCATCATCTTTCTGGTGGTCACGTCGCCCACCCGTTGTAAATTGCCCACTACATAATCGTGAAACTCCTTTGTCGTCGCCATATGCGCCCCTCCTCACCTCAACCAGATGTACTTTTCGCGTTTCTCACAACGTGTCACCCGCCAGCATTTCGCAGTCCAGTATCACCGTCTCATCTCCTGCCGCTTCCCCGTTCATCAGCTTAAACAGAAGCTTCACAGCCTCCTTTGCCACAGGCTCTACCGGATTATAGATCGTACACAGCCGGGGGGTCACATAATCCAAAATATCAATGCCGTCAAATCCGACAATGCCATAATCCACGCCGGCCTTTTTTCCCTTTTCCGCCATATATTTCATGATATCCAGTGCAAAAATATCTCCTGCGCAAAAAAAAGCTGTCCGCTTTTTCGTTTTCTGCAGTTCCTCGCAGGCACGCTTTTCATACGACACCTTTTCACTGATCACGAGGCTCTCCACGACCGGCTTCCCGGTCTGTTTCCACAGCTCTACCGCCTCAGTAAAGCCTTCCAGACGCTGTCTGTGCACATAAGTATTACCCTCTGTCTGTTCCAGCGGCGGGCACACAAAGACTATTTTTTCGTACCCCTTTCCCAGAATCGTCTCCGTGGCTTCCCTTGCCGCCTTCTTCTCCTCTATGCTCACAAAAGGGATGCCGTCAGCGATTCTGTTGCCTATGGTAACGATGGGTGTATCAAGACTTCTAAGAAAGTCCCGGTACTCCTTTCCCTGATTGACCGAGGAGAGGATGATGCCATCCACATGATAATCCACCAGCCTCTCCAGCTGTTCCTTCTCCATCTCTTTATTCTCTTCATGGAGCGTGATATTGACAAAATATCCCCGCTTGCGCGCTTCTGTGCCAATGGCGCTGAGCATCTGTGAAAAATACCTGTTGTTCACATCCAGCACCACCACGCCTATGTAAAAAGTCTGTCCTTTTACCAGCCCTCTCGCCAGCAGATCCGGCCGGTATCCGCACTCTTTCGCCTTGGTCTGGATTAGTTCCTTCGTCTGGGGGTTGATCCTTCCCGTATCCGTGAGCGCCCGATGTACGGTCATCCTCGACACGCCACACATCTCGGCAAGTTCCTTCGCTGTTATCGCCACCGCTTATCCCCCTTTTATGGAAAACTTTCATTTTATTTTATCATAAAATTTCGATTCGTACCATATTCCATGAAAAAGGCGGAAGAATACTTTTTACCCTGTTATGCTGAAGACTGCTCTGGTCCGTCTGCCGCGGCGTTACCGCATCATGGGTTTCCAGATTGGTCGTCTTCCTGTCATCACAGTGCATGGTTACGTGTTCCGTCACACGGACCACTTGAAATCCCTGCAGATTCAGTTCCACCTCTGCTTCCTTCTCCGTGCGGTTTACGGCAAACAATACCACTTCCCTGCCCTCCTCATTATAAACCGCCGCATAATCCACACAAGGCACGTTCTTTCTCATGTCGCAGTCATAGCACGGTATTTCATCCACCGCAAGCATCGTCTTTCCGACCCCGTAATTTGCCATGTGCATAAAGGGATAATAGATGGGCTGCACCCACACCTCCCCGCCGCGCTCGGTCATAATCGCCGCGCTGATATTGGTCAGCAGGGACTGGCACGCAATCTTGATGCGGTCCGCATACTTTAAGAAATTCATCATCATTGAGGCGAACAGCAGCGAATCCTCCATCGTGTAAATTTGTTCACTCAGATGAGGCGCCACCTGCCACGGGCTTTCATCCACCGATGCCGCCACCACCTGATCCGGCACCGACCATACGCCCCACTCGTCAAAACTGATGTACAGCGTCTTATCCGATCTGTGCCATGCCTTGACATAGTCACAGGTTCCGATCACCGTTCTGATATACTGTTCCATGTCAAGAGACTGGGAAAGGAAATTTTCCGTCCCAAGTTCCTGCCCGCCATAATACTGGTGCAGGGAAACATAGTCCACATAGGGATATGTATATTTCAGCGTTTCCGCCTCCCAGTCGGGATACGTCTTCATATCGGATTTGGAACTGCCGCAGGAAACCAGTTCGATGCTGCTGTCCACCTGCTTCATTGCCTTTGCCGTCTCCTGTGCCAGCCTGCCGTACTCCTGTGCCGTCTTATGCCCGATCTGCCAGTCCCCGTCCATCTCATTCCCAAGACACCATGTCTTGATACCGTATGGGTTTTCCACCCCATGTTCCCTTCTCCAGTCACTGTAAGCAGTTCCCCCTTTGATGTTGCAGTACTCCACAAGAGACACCGCGTTCTCAATTCCTTTCGTCCCCAGATTTACGGCGAACACCGGCTCAATCCCCGCTTTCTCTGCCCACCGCATAAATTCATTGGTCCCGATCTCATTGGTCTCGATGGCACGCCATGCAATCTCCAGCCTGCGAGGGCGTGCCTCTGCCGGTCCTACGCCGTCACGCCAGTCATAGCAGGACACAAAATTTCCACCGGGATAACGGACCGCCGTGACGCCCATCTGTTTTACTTTCTCCAGAACGTCCTGCCGGAATCCATCCTCGTCCGCCGTCTCATGCCCGGGCTCATAAATTCCCGAGTACACCACACGTCCCATATGCTCCACGAAAGAGCCGTAAATTCTCCTGTCAATCTCTCCTTTTACAAATTCCCTGTTCACAGTGATACTTGCATTTATTTTCTCCATATCTTCTCCTGTCCCGATTTTATATTTTTCTTTCCTTATCATACAAGCTGCTGCCGTAAATATCGTTACAACATTCCTTTATTCCTTCACACCGGCCGTTGCCACCCCTTCAATAAAATACTTCTGGCAGAAAATATACAGCACCAGAAGCGGTGTCAGCGAAATCATCGTAGCCGCCAGCGTGGGGCCGTACTTGATCACCTTATTTCCCACCAGAACCGCAAGTCCCGCCGAAAGCGTCCGCTTATTCTGGGAACTGGTGAGCATCAGCGGATAGAGCAGATCGTTCCAGTTATTCATAAAATGGAAGATGCCCAGACTCACCAGCGCTGGTTTACATAACGGCATCATAATGGACCAAAAGATCCGAAATTCGCTCATGCCGTCTATCCTTCCCGATTCCTCCAATGACTTCGGCAACCCCTGGAAGAAGGAACTCATCATATAAATGCCAAAGGCGCTTGTTGCCCGCGGCAGGATCAGTCCCAGATAACTGTCCAGAAGACGCAGCTTATACACTTCAATATAGAGCGGCGTCATAATGATCTGGAATGGCACCATCATGGTCAGAAGGATGATGGAAAACAGGATTCTGGAACCTTTAAAACGCATCCTTGCAAAGGCATACCCTGCCATGGAGTCAAACAGCAGACTGATTACCGTCACACCGCCCGCAAAAATCACCGTATTCTTTGTCATTTCAAAGATCGGTATGCTGTCTCCCACATACAGATACTGGTGCAGCGTCCACTCTTCCGGGAAAAACCGGGGTGGAAACTTAATCACACCCACGTCGGTCTTAAAAGATGAGACAAACAGCCATAAGATGGGTATCAGCACCGTAACGGCAATCAGAAATGTAAAAAGATATCCGAGTGCCGCAGACAACGTTAACTTCCCAATTTTCTTACGCATCTGCATCCTCCCCTCCCTTCAGCACGAACCTGCGAAGCACAAAAGTCATCACCGCTACGATCACAAACAGGTACACGGAGATCGCCGACGCATATCCGAGATCATAAGGAGCCGTCTGAAATCCCCTGTCGTAAATATACTGTACCACTGTCTCTGTCCTGTTGAGCGGTCCGCCCTGCGTCATCACATATGCCTGATCAAACATCTGCATGGCGCCTATCGTTGTGGTGACAATACAAAAGCTGATGGTTGGCCAGATTCCCGGTATCGTAATATGGAGAAACTTCTGAAAACTGCCCGCCCCATCCATCTGCGCCGCCTCATAAAGCGATTGGGGAATGTTTAATACTGCCGCCGCAAGAAGCGTCAGTGTGTAGCCAAAGCCCTTCCATGCTGTCACGACAATCACCGTTGGCATGGCAAGGTCCGGGTCCTTTAAGAATGACACTGTCTGAAACCCTGCCTGCTTCAGCCAGTAGGCGACCAGCCCCATATTGGGATCAAGCAGCATGGACCACACGATGCCGATTGCCGTCATGGAACAGACAAAGGGCAGGTAGTAGATGGAGCGGAGCATCTTACAGTATCTGCTGTTCTTTGCAAGGCATACCGTCAAAAACAGGGCAAGCCCCACCTGCAGCGGCACCTCTAGCAACGTGAAATAGAGACTGTTAATCGTGGCGTTCGACACCCTGCTGTCCGAAAACAGCCGGGTGAAATTTGTAACCCCCACAAAGCTGACATCTTTCATAAAAATGTTCATATCGGTAAGGCTGATTACAAAGGAAGCAATCAGCGGGATAAACACAAACACCGATAAAATTGTCATAGATGGTAATATAAAAAGATACGCGCTCTTCTGATTCTGCGCCGCATACCTTCTTTTTTTCACCTTACTTTCTGTCATCTTTACCTCCATGTCAGAGCAGTCTGTCCAGAAACTGCCCTGTTATAGAAAAGAACCGCCGAAAACGACGGTTCTTCGGTTGCCTTTTCCTGATCCCGATTACTGTGCAAGTACCCTGTCCATTGCCTCAGACGCTTCTTTCAGCGCATCCTCCGGCACCGCCGCACCAGTCATAACCTTCTCAAATAACGGTATCATCACATCGTTGTCAATCTGGCTTGCCAGAGAGTAACCCAGATTATAGGAGCGGCCGATTTCTGTCGCTTTGGAGATGGCGCTCAGGACCTCATCATTCTGTATCTCGGGATCCTCCATCAACGTCTTTGACCATACCGGGAACCCGTTTCTCTGTGACCACTCTTTCAGGATATCATCCGTCAGCCAGTACTGCATGAACTTATACGCTGCCAGCTTATGGCTCTCCTCTGTACCCTTTGGAATTACATAGCTGCATCCGCCTGCCGGTGAAAAGGCGCCTGCGCTGCCCGCCACACAGGGCGCAATGCCAAAGTTGATGCCCTGTGCACGCAGTCCGTTGATCTGCCACGGGCCGCTCATATACATACCGATCTGCCCTGCCTGAAGCATCGTATCCGCCTCCGGGCCTGTGATGCTGGCTGGGGAAACCTTTTTATTTACCATCAGATCCTGCAGCCATTCCAGTGTCTTTACGTTTTCTTCTGAATCCAGAAGATTGGTATTGGTGGACGGGTCGTCCGCATCGCCGCCGTTTGCCCACAAAAACTGCATGTATGTAACACTGGTGGGCAGCGCGAGTCCATACTGGTTCTTCTCCGGGTCCGTCAGCTTCACCGCATACTCTGCCAGTTCATCCATAGTGGCTGGCGCCTTCTCCGGATCTAATCCCGCTTCCGCAAACAGATCTTTGTTCCAATATAAATAGCTCACGTTATACTGCATCGGCGCCCCGTACAGCTTGCCGTCCACATGGGAAAGTTCCAGCACATTCTCCAGAATGTTGCTCTTGTCAACGCCCGTCACATCCCAGAAATCACTGATATCCTCCAGCGAATCGTTGCTCACATAGGGCGCAATATTTTCTACGCCAAACAGCACGAAATCGGGCGCAGTCCCTGTGGCGATAGCCGCCGGAAGCTTCTGCTGAAGCTGGTCGTTTGGCATAATGTCCATCTGGATCTCTATGTTGTCCGTATTCGTCTTATTGTAGTTATCTACGATCTCCCGCAGGATATCCCCGTCAGAGCCGGTAAACACATTCCAGAACTGTAACGTGATCTTTTCACCGGACGCTGTCTTCTCCGCATCCTGCCCGTCCGCCTGCGCATCTGCCGGCTGCTGCTCCTGCATCGTTTCCGGCGCGTCACTGGGCGCGGTCTGCCCTCCTGCCCCATTTTGACCGCATCCTGTCAATACCGACACACACATCACCGCACTCAAAAGTACACTTATCCATTTCTTTCTCATCATAAACCTCCTGTCTGTGGTTGCTTGTTTCGACAGGACTGCCCTAAGCTTTCCATAATAGTTCAATACTGAACTGTTACCGCTTTCCTGCCGCTTTGTGACAGACACTTTACATTTATGCAGAAATGCTTTAAAATAACGAATGTAAAAAATATCCTAACGGTCTATCAGTTCTTTCGCGGGGACTATAGCGGTTGGGGTATTTTTTTGTGTTCCTCCCACAACACAGGTATCATTTTCGTTTTTTTAACTGCAAAATATAACGATCCGTCTTCTCCTCTATGTGCATTTTTCTTTTGCGTACTCGTGTACGCTATGTAAAAATTATACACTTTGTACAAAGGAATGTCAACTAAAAATTTCCCTGTCACAATGTGTCTTTAATCACCCGCTCTTATGCCGCATACAGATTTTACCGCTCACCGCTTTCTCCGCCACTCCAGTATAGCAGGACCTGCTCCTGTGTCAGCGAGTCGGCAAACTCCTTCTTCAACTGCAAAAAGTATTCCAAGTCTGTCATAATGCCATAAAGCACCGCCCGGTCCTCAAACTCCTGCCTCGTGACCGGCAGTTCAGATTCTCTCATCCACATAAACGTTTCGTCCAGTCTGACAAGCAGTTCCCTCGCATTGTTGGATTCCCCGAAGGTCACGGCGGTTTCCCGAAGCAGCTCCGCCACCTGCCCGGTCTGCGGCAGAACGGTGCGCATACTCATAATCTTCTTATAAATATCCCTAAGGACAACCGTCTGCTGCTCCCGCATGTTCATATAGTCTATGAAATACTTGGATTCCTGAAAAAATGTATTATTCATATAGGCAAAAGCCTGTTTCTTTCCGGCACCGATATCCGCCTGCAATTTGTCAAAACAGCTTCCCGTGTAATCCGACCTGTCCTCCCTCCCGATATATTCCGACATCCGCAAAAGCACCGCCCGCAAATCCTCCTCCAGCCGGTACTGCATCACGCGGATCTCCTTTCCCTTCCCCGGCATATACAGGTTTAACAGCGTGCCGATCCCCGCCCCGGTCAGCAAAAGCAGCGCCTCGTTTCCGATAAACGCAGGCGTCATATCCTGCTCCAGAAGATAGTGCGTGACGAGCACCGCATTAGTGGAGACAGCGTTCGCGAGACGGAGTGGACTGCAGCCGGCGATAAAGAGGAACAGAAAAATCCCGTAAGAAAATACATGATATCCGAAAAGATGAAAAACCGCATAGGAAAGAACCGTCGCCACAAGAAAAGCGCCGATTCTCTTCGCGGAAATCACGATCGTCTCCCGGCTCGTGTCCTGTATCGTCAGGAGCGTTATGATGCCCGCCGACGTGCTGTAGCTTAATCCCAGCAAATCGGCGAGGAAAATAGCCGCCGCACTTCCGACGGCAATCTTAAAAAGTTTCAGCATTGCTTCGCCTTTCCCTCCGGCGCACCTTTCACTCTGACGGAATATACCTGTTATAGATTTCCACATGGTCGTAGATACACCGCCAGTTGCTCGTGGAGCCCGCCGTCACACAGATGTACGGCGTTTCGTCCGCAGAAATCTCATAGCTTACGGCGCAGTTTTTGGACTGGACAATATACCCTGTTTTGGCGCAGAGCACCTCGCCGCCCGTGTCCTTGTCCTCGATCTTGCGCAGAAACCAGTTGGAAATCTCAATGCCGTCCGGGTGCTCCACGGTAGACTTTGTGGTGTAAATGTGCTTCGACATCACTTCCCGGCACAGGTCGTTTTGCAGCGCCGCCTTCATAATAACCGCCATATCGTAGACCGTGCTGTAATGCGCCTCATCATAAATCCCGACACAGTTGGTAAAATGCGTGCTGTCCGCAATGCCCAGTTCCTTCAGTTTCTCGTTCATCAGTTCCACAAAGGCCTCGTGGGAACCCGACACATAGAAGGCAAGCCCCAGCGCCGCGTCACCGCCGGAGTGCATCGCCGTCCCGTAAAACAGATCCCGGACCGGCACCTTTTCCCCGTCCAGAAAACCCACGGAACTGCAGTCGTTCACATAGGCATAATCCGTAATCTCCAGCGTCATCTCAAAGGTATCGTCAAGCTTCTCCTCCGGGATGTGTTCCGCCGCCACCAATATCGTCAGAACCTTCGTCATGGAGGCTGGCATGATTCTCTCTCTGGCTCCCTTTGCCGCAATGATCTGATCCGTGCCCTCGTCCACCAGAATGGCATGTGTGCTGATGACCTCCTCCGCGGCAATGGGCACTGTATCCTCCGTCTCCTCAAAGCGGCAGACGGGAAGCTCCTCTTCCACTTCCGTTTCCTCTGTCTCAGCTTCCCCCGGTTCCTCTTCGATTATGCTTTCCTTGATTTTTTCTATTTCCAGCCTGTCCGGCTGTTCCACCGCTTCTACCGCCTGATCCTGCGCGCCTTCTTCCTCCGCTTTTTTGCCGTGCTTTACGGATGCAGCGATCAGGACCGTGATCACACCAATTATAATAAAAAGCAGAACACGCTGCATCATCTGCCGCCGCCTCATGCGACGCTGTCTCTCGCGCCGCATACGCTGCCTTCTCTCATAGCGGAGGCGGTACTCCCGTTCTTCCCTTTCCTCTTCCGAAATCAGATCTTTCTGGCTCTCGTCAAAATAAGATTCTGCCATTACTCCTCCAAGACTGAAAAAGTGTAAAGTAAGCAAAGTCTATTCCATTATCAAATTACTTGATTTACGAAATTGATATGCTTTTTCGGTTATCAGTTGCTCAACAGACACACCGCCTCAATATTCCCCGTAAAAGGAAACATATCCACCGGCGTGATCTCCCGCACCCGGTAGCTGCTCTTCCCCGTCAGATACTTTAAATCCCTCGCCAGCGTCTCAGGCTCGCAGGAAATATAGACCACCCGCTTCGGACGGATGCAAAGCAGGGCGTCGAGAAACTCCTCCGTACTGCCGCTTCTGGGCGGATCCAGAAAGACCACATCCACCTTCTCCCCGGCATCCGCCATCTGGGTCAGGAAGCGCCCCGCGTCGTTCTGGTAAAAATGCACGTTTTTGATCTGATTGATTTTTGCGTTTGTGACGGCGTCCCTCACCGCGTCTTTGTTTAACTCCACGCCGATCACTTTGCCTGCCTGCCCCGCCACCGCGAGGGCAATGGTACCGATGCCGCAGTAAGCGTCCACCACCGTCTCTTTGCCCGTAAGCTGCGCGTACTCTGCCGCCTTTTCGTAAAGTGCCTCCGTCTGTACGGAATTGACCTGATAAAAGGATTTCGCAGATATCTTGAACCGTCTGCCGCAAAGCTCGTCCTCAATGTAACCCTTGCCGTAAATCACCTGTTCCTTCTCACCAAGCACCATACTCGTTTTCTTATCATTCACATTAACCAGAATCGTAGTAATTTCCGGGTGAAGTTTACATAACTCATTAACAAAATTCTTTTTGGACGGCAGGATCGGCGATCCCAGCACCAGAACCACCATGATTTCCCCTGTGCTATGTCCCACGCGCACAAGCACATGGCGGAGCAGACCGTAACCACTGTCCTCGTCGTAGGATTTCAGCTTAAAGGACTTCGCAAGTTCCCGCACGGACCGAATGATTTCTCCCGCCTTCTGGTTTTCCAGAAGGCAGTTATCCACAGGCACCACCCGGTGACTCTTCTGCTCATAAATCCCGGATACCATTCCTTTTCCCCTCTGGAAATCGAAAACCGCATGTACCTTATTTCTGTAGTGAGCCGGCTCCTCCATGCCGATGATCGGCATCACTCTTCCATATTCCTTTAAAAGCAGTTCCGCCTGTTTCTGCTTTCTCTTTAACTGCGCTTTATAAGGCATGTCCACATACTGACACCCGCCGCATTTCCCCGAAACCGGACACAGGCTCTGCCGCTTTTCTCCCCTTTCCTTCGACGCCCTGTGACCGCGCTCCCCCTTCCTTTCTATTTTCTTTTCTATTTTCTTTTCTATTTTCTTTTCTATTTTCTTTTCTATTTTCTTTTCCATCTCTAATCCATTCTCCTCTGCATACCCACATCCAGATAAAAGTGGTTTCCAAAACAAGACCCCGGGAAAACTCCCGGGGTCATTTTATCATATTCTCCGTCTTTTTAACAGCCTAAGCCGACGCAATCTGCACGCTCTCAATCCCTGCCGCCAGATCTCTGGCAAGAGTCGTGTCCGCCTCATTGATATGTATCGTAAACACTTCCTGCCTGTTGCCTATGGTTCCGAGCAGACGCTCCCAGATACTGTGCTCCTGCCATTCCACAAAAAAGGAAATGCGGTTGGACACCAGCAGCTTTTCCAACTGGTCCTTGCTCTCCTCGTTATACACTTTGCAGAAAGATATTTCGTGATTGAAAAATAATGCGTTCAGATTCAGTGCCGCCATATCGCCACCTCCAAGCCCCTCATTCTCTTACGCCGCGATCAAGCTTTATGTTAACTACCTTTACACATTATATAACGCTATTCTGCCAAAAAGCAAGATTTTTCTACATTTTCCACAATATGACCAAATATTTATGTAAATCTTGTGGAAAATCACACCTCCGTCCACGGCTTATGCAGGTTTTCGAGCCAGTAATCTTTCCTCGTTTCGTACTGCTCGTTGATCCAGTCCGCCGCCTGCTCCACGCCCTCCGCGGTGAGCGGCACCTCCGTGGAAGTTTTCTTTTCATCGGGCGTGCGGTAAATCCCGAGCGGTTCCGGCCAGACGGTCACCCGGATCACGTCCTCCTCCCCGCACTTCACCTTTTTTAAAAGGTAACGCATCCCGTCCATGCTGCCGGAGTATTCTTCCTTTTTTATGTAATTCAAGGGGTGAAAGGTTTGTTTATCAATCATAGGGGCGCTCCTTCATAACAACTGTACTATCACTATAAGATTCTTGAAATCTAAAGAATTCTGTATGCCTCTGCTTATATTATATCCGAAAAGCTGAAAAAGTTAATAGATTAAATGACCCGGTAGGACTTCTTTACTCCTGATAACGGTATCCGGCGTCGTCAGACTGTCATATCTAATGGCAAGCATCCTCTCCTTTGAGAACACCTGTATCGTCCTGTTCCGTGTCGGACGGCTCGCCTTCTTCCGTCTCCCCGGTACTGCCGTCCTCATCCTCCGTACCGTCCGTGTCCCCGTCCGGCTCTTTGCTGTCATTTTCTTCGGAATCCTCTTTACCGTCATCCTCTGGTTTCTCTGCGCCATCTTTCGGTTGACGCTCCGTCACAACCGCTTCCAGCGCGTCGGGAAGCGTCAGTTCCGAAAGCGGAGTCCCTACCGGGACAGTCTGTTCTCTAACCTCATCGGGCAGCGAGGTAAAATCGGTGATATGCCGCGTTTCTGACTGCGCCGATTCCTCCGATGCAAAGGCAGAGAGGGTCTCCAGCATATCCGGATAGGTAGTAAACAGCACACAAGCGCTGAGCATCACCGCCAGTATGCGCAGACGCCTTTTTCTCCTTGCTTTCAACCATGCACGTTGTTCATCCATAATGTACCTCCTCGTCCTTTTAACCAATTTGATAAAATATCGATAAAGTTTCCTCGAAACGCAACGCAAAAAAGCCGCTATCTCCACAGGAACATTCCATTCATGTTCCGTGAAAATAATGGCTATATTATTATATACCTATAAAACGGCTCGAAAAACGGGCGCAGATCACCTAAGGCTTGGCTTGGCTTGGCTTGGCTTGGCTTGGCTTGGCTTGGCTTGGCTTGGCTTGGCTTGGCTTGGCTTGGCTTGGCTTGGCTTGGCTTGGCTTGGCTTGGCTTGGCTTGGCTTGGCTTGGCTTGGCTTGGCTTGGCTTGGCTTGGCTAATCAGTATATCCTTTCGCATCATTTTTTGTCAACTCCGTTTTTTCTTTATTTTATTTGAAGTGCGCTAATTATACTTGAAAAGCAGATTTTTTTCAATCTTTTGGCACAGATTGTCGTTTTTGGGGTATACCTTGTGTGTTTTAGTTTACAGAACATCAACCCATTCTGATTTCTAACAATAAAAAACGGGGCACAGCGTAACAGCCACGCCCTGCTCCGTGCGGTATTTATCAGATAAAGAAAAATTAGTTCTTGAACACATTACAACCATATGGTATATTATAGATACAAATGAGGAAAGCAACCGCCCACAAAGTGGTTGACCTCCATGATTAGACAATAAGCCTACCTGAACCGGTCAAGTTGAAGGTAGGCTTATTTATTTTCACTTGTTGTTCCTATCTATGTAGGCAAGCAGTGTAATTAGAAACGTCGCAAACAGAATCAAATCTTGAAACGAAAACATTCCCATCCGCACCACCTCCAATCATTTTAGAAACAAAAAAAGGATGCACAGCTTTTCACCGCTTTTGCATCCTCTTTCTTTTTAATAAATGGTTCTTTATTTACCGACGCTCAAATAACAGCATATTAATAATTCTTATCTTTAGGCGGACAGGTGTCTTTACCATAGCTGTTACATACGCGCCACTTTCCGTGTTGATCCTGAACACGCATTTCAGACTGCTGATTAATTGCAATGCTTCTTGCTATACTCATAGCCTGCTTTTGCGTATCTACAACACGTGTAGCCCGCTTATTGTTAGCACCTTTAACAGCCCACTCATCACCATGTCTTACAACAAATTGATCTTTTCCCATTTCATTTTCCTCCCTTAATCTAAAGAAATCAATTACAGGAAAGTGAAAATGAACCATCCCAACATTTTCACAAAACATTTAATCTACCGGAATCTTAAAGACTTTACTATGTTTCGGATAGATTCTTTTTCCGTTTTTCGTAATGTATGGTCTGAAAATATACTTTTGTTTTACAAGCTTCTTTTTCATACCCTATTCACCTCCATCGTTTATTTCGCCCTTAAGCGATTTTTAATTGATTTTAGCAAAAGGATTTGATATACTAGAAATGCTACATAACTAGTGGATGGTTTTTCCTTTCACTAAACCATATAAAGTTGCAAGGTGCCAGCCTTGCAGCTTTTTATGATAACAGCAATGCTGCAATCTTTTAACATTTTATCATATTCTTTCCATTCGTTCAACTACATATTGTATTTATTTTTCACCCTCCTACAATATATAGTATTACATATTTCTTGTTTCTACATCGATAGCACTTACAATTTTTTCAACATCGCTTATAAAATCTTGTACTATTCCTTTTGTAATGCTGTTAGGCTGTGCATCGGTATGTGCCCTATCCGTCTGATGTGCAATCACATTTCTTCTTAAGTACAACTCCTCCAAACGTCTTTTCAGCTTCACTCCCGTCTTTTCTGTTCCCCCTCTCTGATAGAACACTCTATCCGCAACAGATGCCGGATTAATACCCAATAAATTAAGCTGATCTTTCACAGAGTCATATGAAACCATCGTGAGTTTTCTGTAATGCCCATTAATATATTCAAGAAACCAATCTATATCCTCTCCTGACTTTAACGCCATCTCTATTACTTTCATGTTCACCTGAATATTATTATACTTATCCGTTCTCTCCCAATTTTCCTCATATATTTGACACAGCCCATATTTCGTTAATTCATGCATATAGAAATCAAAAGCACTTGCAAGAAAAATAATCTGCGCCCGCCAGATATTTTCTCCCTCAATGATTTTTCCAGATTCGATCAATTCGTCTGCCACGGAAAACTGGGACTTTATAGCCTGCATTGTCTCTGTAAAATGCTGCATTATCTGATCCAATTCAAACCTTATAACTTCCGTGCGAAATTTTTCTCTTGTACCTTCATTTCTTTCCATTAAATCAAGATTTCTATCTTCCATACAGTACCCCCTATCCTAAAATACCTTCTTCCAATTCTTGAAAGAATGCTTTATTAAGCATAGGTATCGCACCATACTTTCCAGATACATAACCTTTTTCCAGATTTTCAGACTTACGGACATTCTTAATCTCGACAAGAGAATATAAATCAGTTGCACGTTCCATATTTAATTGTGTAAACCACACCTGATCACGCCTGAACAAATCGGTATCCAATAAACTTGTATCATGTGTTGAAAAAATTAATTGGGCAAACTTATCCTTTTCGTAATGTTGAAATAATTTTACAATTTCGAAAATTACTGATTCATGCAGGCTGGTCTCCATTTCATCACAAATCAATATTTTTCCTTCCTTCAAAATATCAAGAATTGGGCAGACCATCTGGAATAAACGCTTTATTCCCGCTGACTCCTCTGCCATCAAATCAACTTCAAATTGGTCGTAAATCACCTTTGCTTCAATCCGTTTCCCTTCCTGCCCCCCTATCAGACCTTTCAGTACATCAGGTATCTGCAATTCCTGTGTTAACTCCCCAAACTTTATTTTTTCAAGTTTTACTTTTACGTCTTTGATTCCAGTACCTAGCGCCTGCAAGATATCCACAAAAGTCTGCTTAATCGACTTATTATTCTGCAGTAACTCAATGGAGTACTCCGTCCAGTTATTAATCTCTGGATTGTACACCACAATATCTGTGTTAAAAAAAAGAAATGCTTCTTCCACCTCTTTTACATTGCTATAATTAGCTGCGCAGGATAAAAACAGCCTGTTTTCTTTCACTATGCCAAGACTCACATCAAATACGCTTTTGTATCTGTCACCGGGTTTGATCACCATTCCATCCCGTTCAAAAATCTTTACCTGCCTTCCATTAGGAAAAAAGTATAAATATTCATCCTGTATCAAATTTTCCTTCACGGAAAAACCATATGCATATCTTATGTCATTCCTTACAAACTGAATGTTATATTCGCTTGGTGTTTTTTTCGCACTCAATTTGTGGGGTGCCTGAAATACTCCCTGTCCCGGCTGATGGTTAATACTATTACTTACCAATCCTTGCATAAATGACAAAGCACTGATAAAATTACTTTTTCCAGATCCATTTGCTCCATATATGATTGCAGAACGCAAAACCCTAATATTGCTAAATTCTTTTAAGAGTTCTTCTGATGTATTATCGCTTCCCGCAATCATAGAAAATTTCACTTCTTCTTTAATAGAACGATGATTTGAACACTTAAATTCCAGCAGCATCTTTGTCACCTCTCCCGTTTTATATTTATATACTATTTCAGCCAGTTTGTTTTGTCAATGTTTTTTGCACCTTTTTTGCAAATTTTTAATTCAAAACATTTTTCTCTCAACTTTTAATATTAGTATATGTATTTTTTGAGCACAAAACACATTTCACTAAAAATATGTATTGTATTCACCATATCTGGAACCATGGCAAATAATAAACCCCCATGGTTCCACATCATCTTTCCACAACAAAAGATTTACAATGCTAATTTTATCCCATATTTACTAAATGTTTTATCCACGGCGCACCCTTTTTACTTGTCCTTTTACAATTAAGTTGTATATCCTATGTAAGGGTCAAATCCGACGCCCACCTATAAAATTAAGCGCCGTTTAGTGTAACGCGGCGAAATAAAATACCCATCTACTGTAGCTTTCCTGCAGATTAAATTCGCAGCATAAAAATTTCATCTGCACAAGTGTGCCGTTTCTTACCGCACGCTTTTTCCGCTACACAATACAGACAGCTGTGCCGATATACTGCCTGGATAACAGACAAAAGAAAAGAGGAAGCCCACCCGCTAAAGTCGGTCTTCCTCTCTCCATGAATAAAGCCATGCGCTCCTGCCCATGCAGAACCGCCAAGGCTGTACCCTCAACACTATGATACGGTTAAATGCCCTTGATTGCAAGTTAAAAAATACCATCCTGTATATCAAAAAACTATACCGGCAGTCCCTTCAGCTCAATCCGCTGTTTCTTTTAGCCTGCCCTTACTGCGGCGCGAAAGGAGCCTGCAAAAAAAGGGGCAGCTATGAACGCAGCCTTGTCACCTTCCCCGATGGAAAGCCGGAAGTACTCCGCCTGAAAATCCCACGCGTGCAGTGCCCCTGCGGAAAGTCCCACGCTCTCCTGCCGGATTTTATCGTGCCATACTTTTCTTACTCCCTTCCCATGATCCTTATGCTCCTTTCCGACTACTTCCACAGGCGGCTCACGGTCCGCGGCATCTGCGAAAAATACATGGTCAGCCCGCCTCTCATCTACCGCTTGAAAAAACAGTTCCTTCTCCATAAGAAACAGTGGCTTGGCGCCCTGCGTGACATGGAGCTTTCCCCTCCCGATTTTATGGAGGAATTACTGACGTCTTTTTACGCCCGGTTCCAAAATGCTTTCCTGCGGCTGACCACATACAGTTTTCTCCAGTCACACAAAAACCCGGCGAACTGCAGCAGACCCCGTTTTGGTCCTGCGGACACCTGCCCTTTCTGCCATAACCTGTGAATCGACTCTGTCTGTTGCCTCCTTTATCATAAAGGGGACTACAAAAAAGGAGGCTTTTTCATGGAAGAAAAGAAAAACAACCAAATGCAGGCGGATGACTGTGACGCTGCCATAAAGACTGCACAGTTCCGCTTTGCACTCATTGCCCCTCTTGTGCAGGGGCTTGTTCCCGATGGAAGCGATACGGCTTACTTCATGCGTATCACAAAAGAGCCGCTTACTTTACCCGATGGCAGATGTGTAAAGTACAGCTGGAAGACGCCGCAGAAATGGCACTACCTCTATAAAAAAGGCGGGTTCGATGCCCTCCTGCCAAAAACCCGTTCCGACAAAGGCGTCCCCCGCGCACTGCCCGATACCGCGGTCGAAGAAATCTACCGCCTGAAAGAAAAATACCCGCGCCTGAATGCCACCCAGATCCATATCCGCCTTGTGCAGGACGCCTTTATCCCGGCAAGCGTCAGCGTGGACGCCGTACAGCGTTTTATCAGGAACAGCGGCCTGAAATCTCCACGGGAACTGAACCGGAAGGACAGGAAAGCCTTTGAAGAGGATTCCTTCGGCAGGCTGTGGCAGGCCGATACCTGCCACTTCTGTTACATCAACGATGCCGCGGATAAAAAAGCCCATAAGGTCTATCTGGTCGTCATCATCGACGATCATTCCCGCCTGATTGTCGGCGCAGGACTGTCCTACAGCGACAATTCCTACGGTTTTCAGAAGGTGTTGAAACAGGCAGTCTCCACCTACGGCATCCCTGACAAACTTTACACTGACAACGGCTCTCCCTACATCGATAAGCAGCTCTCCCTGATCTGCGGCTCCATCGGCACCGTGCTTTTGCACGCACCGGTCAGGGACGGCGCCGCCAAAGCCAAGGTGGAAAGGAATTTCAGGTCCATGCGTGAAAGGTTCCTGTATGGACTTGACCTTGAAAAGATCCATTCCCTGCATGAATTTGAGGCGCTCCTTATGGATTACATCCGCGCCTACAACACCGGATACCACGCCGGCATAGGCTGTTCCCCCTTTGAGCGCTACCAGTCCACAAAGGACCCCGTGAGGCTCCCACGCTCACGGGAATGGCTGGAAGAGAGCTTTTTAAACCGCGTCACCCGCAAGGTAAGAAAAGACGCCACCGTCCCCATCGACTGCAGAAGCTATGACGTCCCCATGCAGTTCATCTCACAGAAAGTGGAGATCCGATACCTCCCCGATGACATGGACTCGGCGTTCATCCTTTCTGAAGGGGAGCATTTCCCCATCCGTGCCACGGATAAAAACGAAAACTGCCGCACAAGGCGGGAAACCGCCACCCCTGTCGATTATACGAA